>Ga0115555_1000001_pt1 | contig 354168 bp, 318 predicted proteins | sample COGITO_mtgs_1104_2_FD_87285 | JGI IMG/M metagenome (GOLD analysis project Ga0115555, IMG submission 87285) | Pelagic marine microbial communities from North Sea - COGITO_mtgs_110407 | ecosystem: Environmental > Aquatic > Marine > Epipelagic | place: Germany:Helgoland, sampling site Kabeltonne... | reverse complement strand
GATACTCTAGACTTTACTGTTTCAACAGATGCAGTAACAGTTTCTGGAGCAACAGTAACATCTGCCGATGTTATGACTACAAACGGTGTAATCCACGTAATTGATGCAGTATTAATGCCACCAGCAGATGTAGTAACTTTACCTGATGGATGCGATTATCTTGTTTCTATAGATGATACAGGATATGCTTACGATCATACTGTGCTAAACGTAGCAGTAGGAGAGACAGTTTGCTGGGTCTGGACAGACTCAGCAATGGCTCACAATGTTGCTGAAATTGCAGAGGAAGGAGATACCATGAGAATGATAGGCGGATTATACAGTGGAGCAGCTGCTACAACTGTAGACTATAGATTAACATTTGACGAAGATCAGACTTTTAACTACGTCTGCGAACCTCATGCATCTATGGATATGGCAGGAAAAGTAGTTGTTGGCTCTGGAGTGGAAGTAGTTCCGGAACCAGTAGACGATGAAGACACTGATGCTACACCAGGATTCGCATCCTCAATAGCAATAGTATCTATTCTTGGAGCAGTTTTAATTGCTCAAAGAAGAAATAACGAAAGGTCTGATTAATTACTTAATCTGACTTCAACCCAACCGTCAAGTTCCCTTGCTGTGTGAACAGCGAGGGGACTTGGCCTTCTCATTTTACCGAGTAACCTTCCATACATTGGAAAAAGAGGGAATGGCGACCATTCCTTTACTTCTCCACTATCTAAATCATATTTTGTTTGATGAAGTGGACAAGTTATACATCCATCTTTCACCTTTCCTCCATATGCTAAAGGCCAAGCCATATGCCTACAGAGAGCATCAGTTACACGTATTTCTTCATCTTCTCTTAAGATCATGATACTACGTAAACCAATATTTTTCATTTTTTTCTTTCCTGATTTTATTCTATCAGATTTAATTACTCGATGCCATACATCACTATCCAAGGGTAAACTCACGCACACTAGTAAGAATCAATATCATATCAATGCTGTTATCTTAACATTTCCTTTTTTCTTTCTTCAAATGCCTTAAAATCTAATTATATAATCGGGGAAATACATAAATAAGATTGATTCTTTAACAAAATTATGGCTGATTATGAAATCATCAACTCTGAAGAATTAAGAATGGTTAAAGTTACATTAAATGGTGAAACTGTACGTGCAGAAGGCGGTGCCCTACATTACATGATTGGAAGTATAGAAATGAAAACCAAAAGACCTAGTGTTGGAGGATTTCTGAAATCGTTAGCAACTAGTGAATCTATCTTTAGGCCAACCTATACAGGTACCGGAGAAGTCTTTTTCGGACCTCCAACATTTGGAGAATATCATATAATGGAATTAAATGGTGACTCACTAGTCCTGGATAAAGGAGCTTATATTTGCTCTTCTGAAGGAATTGAAGTAGGTATTATGAGAAATAAAGGGTTAAAATCAATGGCTTTTGGTGGAGAAGGTATATGGCAAACTACAGTTTCAGGAACTGGAACTCTAGTATATTATTCTCAAGGCCCTATCCAAGAAATTAATTTACAAAATACTACAATTACAGTAGATGGAAACTTCGCAGTTGCTAGGGACGCCTCATTACACTATAAGACAGAAATGCTAGGAAAGGGATTGATGTCAAAGTTTGCGGGAGGAGAAGGTTTCGTCAATATTATTTCAGGTACTGGAAAAGTATATCTTTCACCAATTCCAAGCAGATTCAATAATCTAGCAAGTAGAGTTATCGGAGATACAATCTCTGGAATAATCCCGTTTATGGGTAATAATTAGAATGAAAAATTAACAAGTTTTTTTTCTAAATTGGAATTTATTTCCAAAGTCCCAATAGTGAGAATGCAAAACCAATTTTTTTCATAAAGCCCAATTTTAACTTTCTTGACAAAACATCTCCATGTCTGTTTTCTGCTTCTGATAATATTTCGGAGTAAACTGCACAAATTATGGACGGAGAAACTCTTGAATCTTCATTCAATAGTGGAATTAATCTTTTTGCATTATCTCTATGAACTTTAGTTCTAAAAATATAATGACGCATAAATGATTTCCATGAGTCTTTTTGCGGTAATTGAGGATCATCCAAATTAGTATAATCTATTCCAAATCTTGTTAATTCATCAGTAGGAAGATATACTCTTCCCTTTTTGTAATCTTCTTGAATATCTCTCAATATATTTACCATTTGAAGGAAAATACCCATTTCTTCCGCATGTTCCCTTGCATCGGGATTAGAATATCCATAGATTTCTATCAAAACTAAACCTACTGTTGAAGCAACTTTGAAACAATAGCTTCTAACTTCCTCAAAAGTCTTGTAATTAGTAGGAAATAAATCATCTTCCATCCCATCAATTAACATTTCTAAATATCCAATATTTATTGAAAAATTATCAATCGTATCTTTAAGTGCAATAAATATTGGATGGGCAACCGATTCGTTATTTCTAATTCTATTCAGATTATCTCTAAACCAAAGTAGGGCTAATACTCTTTGTAAATGAGAAAAATCACCATTTACTGGTTCTTCTTGCTTTTCAATTACCAATGATATTGCCCTGTCTTCAGATCTCATTTGTAGATTCATTGATGCCTCATTAGATAAATAATTATGATTAGGCAACCAATCTCCATCTACTATATCATCCACTCTTCTGCAAAATGCATATATGGCATAAACAGATCTCCTTTTATCAGTCGGTAAATGTCTAAATGATCGTAAAAATGATGTTGATGATTTACGTGTTATTTCTTCACAATACTTGTAAGCCTCTCCGATGGAATTACTAAGTGATTTTGGTTCACTATCAATCAGAACCATACAAGAATCTTACGTACCTCTACATATGAAAGACTGTTCTAATTATGAATACATTTGAATAATAATTTAGCGTACATTCAAGACGCCCATGTATATGGATGGATATGGAGGACCATAACCTGTTAACAACTTTCGAGCGTGATGAAGAATCTTGTATACTAAGATTCAAAGATGGAAAGTCATTTCAAGTTGATTATTTAGAAATACGTTTCCGTTGCCGCTGTGCTAAATGTAAACCAAGGCAAGAGAATGAACAAAGAATAGTTGAATTTCATGAAGAAATTTCTAGACTGCGTATAGAGAAACCCAGTGTTGAGCCAGTTGGTCATTATGGTATCCAATTAACATGGCCATCAGGTTGTTCAAGTGGCATACATTCCTTTTCTCATCTCCGATCAATTGCAGAAGAATCTGGAAATGAAATCTAATTTGCGAAGCAGTCAAATGCAAAGTACTCTACCACCAAATGTCGAAGAATAGGGTCGCCCCTTTCTCGATAGGTGATATAATGTCCAAAATTACTCCAAAGGATTCAGAAGAAGATAATGATGATGAATGGCATAATTTCTCGAATGCAGGATATTCTTCAGCTAATGTAGATGATGAAGATAATGGCAATAACTCCAAAGATAATGAAAATGAAGAGTGGTTTGATGGGGATGATTTTGAATTCGAGGGAAAGACTCTAGATTGGAACTCTCCTCCATGCCCAACTCCTCTTGGTATTGCACATATTATCAAAATTGGCGTTTGTAATCATTGTATAGAACGTGTTGGAGGTAAGAAAAACCTGTCAGGCGAAGAGATAAGATTAGAGGCATATGTCAGAGATGATACACTAGAAAACTCATTTGATAATGATTTATGCCCATTATGTGAAAATTTATTTGACGATGTAAACAATATTGTAAATAGAATTATCGAAAAAATATCAGATTTAGAATACTCGGCTATGCAGATTGGCATACACCTCCCTAAAGATCTAATTAATGATGAAGATCAAATCAGGACTAGGCATGGAGCAACAGGCTCAAGGCCTCTTAAATCTGCTATGGTTGATGCAATACAAAATGAAATTACTCAAAAAGTAGACTCTGAAGTTAATTTTGTAAAAGAAAAACCTGATTTAATGGTTCTTATAGATGGGCTCACCCTTAGAGTAGATGTAGATGTTCGTCCAATATATTTCTATGGCAGGTATCGTAAATTAACTCGTGAAATACCTCAAACTAGATGGCCATGTAGGGCTTGTAAAGGCCGTGCTAAAGGCTGCGAATCTTGTAATGAATCAGGATTACAATATCTCGAATCAGTACAAGATTTGGTAGGTGAACCAATTCGTATAGCTCTAAATGCTGTAGATACATCATTTCATGGCATGGGAAGAGAAGATATTGATGTACGAATGTTAGGAAAAGGCAGACCCTTCATCATAGAAATAAAGAAACCCATGTCTCGAATTCCAGATCTCGAGGAACTTGTTAAAACTATTAATGAGAATGCGCTTGGTAAAGTTGAAGTTGATAGTCTGCAAAGAACTGAAAGATCTCTAATAGCAAAAATCAAGGCTTCACGTTCTGAAAAATCATATACAATCAGATTCAAAGTTTCTGGAGAAATAAATGAAGAAGAAGTTACTAAGCATATTTCTGATTTATCTGGAGTTGTTCTGAATCAAGAAACACCTCAGAGAGTATCTCACCGAAGGGCCGCCAAAATAAGGAAGAGAAAAATTACTAACTTAGAAAATATAGTGATTGAGGAAGATGAAATTCAATTTGAAGTCCGATGTGAGGCTGGAACCTATGTAAAAGAACTAGTTCACTCAGACGAAGGACGTACCATTCCTTCAGTTTCTGGGAAACTAGAAATGGATTGTGAAATTTTGTGGCTAGATGTTAATGAGATACATGATGATGAAGAAAATCAAGAAAAATAGTATCTTACAAAATCCGAGTCCTTAATAATACGGTGTAAGTCGCCCGCTTCGACGACATTGTCGTTAGGTGATATTATGGTTACTCGCACACATGGGCTTCGTCAAGGAACTCGCAGTATTCTTAGAAAGAATAAAAGAGACAAGGGCCGAATTTTTATTAATAGATTAATGCATCAATACAAGGCTGGAGATAAAGTAGCTATTGTTTTAGATGGAGCACAACAAGGTGGCATGCCACATCGAAGATTCCAAGGAAGAACTGGAGAAATTATGGGTTCACAAGGGCGTGCATTCATTGTAAGCGTCAAGGACGGCAACATGCAGAAGACTGTAGTTGCCAGACCAGAACATCTAAGGCCAATTGAGGGATAATTATGACAGAAGAAGAATTCGTTGATGTTGCAACTGTTAGAGACTTATTATTAGATGCTCAAAAGAGACGTGGCGAACTATCTTATGAACAAACAATGGCATTACAACACGCAGAATGGTCTGCTAGTGCTCAAGGGCATCCTTCCGGAAATATGAAAACTGATCCAAAAGTTTTTACTGATTTATATAATCAATTAATGGAAAATGAAAAATTAAATCAATATCCTGAAATTTCTGCTAAAATTGCAGAATTATGCCCGATGTCAGTTCCAGATATTAGAGTAGTAATAGCTAGTAAAAGAATTGCTATGGATACATCAGAAATTGAAGAACTAATTACTATAATCAGGCAACATGTACTTTAATTAGATATTTTAATACTTATTTATGACTATATTCATGAATGATGTGCTCTCAGAAGGTTTTGTTAAAGATGCTACCTAGAAAACAATCTGCTCCTGCAGATGATATTTTTACTAAGGAAACACATGTAAAAATTCTAGATTTATTAGAGAAAAGACCATTTGGTTTTGAGATAGAAGGACTTACTTCCCCCTCACTATATTTGGTAAAGGCACGCCTTAATGATGAATCACTATCAAATGGAGATAAAATTGAGTTACCCTCAGATAAAATTGGTCATCTTAATGAAATTCGATATAAAGATATTACAACTAGTTCACAATCAGAATTAGTTGAAGGAATCATGGAAGAAATAAATTCTAATCCTGATAATCATCTAAGTTTCTTTAACAGGGCTAATAATATATCACTAAAAGTCCATTCATTCCAATTATTACCTACTATTGGCAAATCAAAGGCTCAACAAATGGTTCAAGCAAGAGGCATGATAGGTTGGGAAAATTTCTCAGATATTGATGGTAAATGTTCTATTGAATCTGTTCGATTACTAGCAGAAAGGTATGTTGTTGAAATGGAAGATTCTGTTCAAATCCCTCGCTTACTTGATTTGCTGCTTCGCAATGGAATGTGACATATGTCCCTACTTAATGATCTTGATACTCGTTTACTCGTAGATTTATTACGAGATAGAATGAAGCCTCAAAAGTCTTTAGGGCAACATTTTTTGGTAGATGACTCTGTAATTACTAGAGCTATTGAAATTGTTTCTGAAAAATCTAATTCATTAAATTCAGATTCTCATGTTCTGGAAATTGGCCCTGGCCCAGGATCATTATCTCTTGAAATACTTAAATCTGGGGCTAAATTAACAGCTATAGAAATAGATATGGAATCTGTTCTACACTTAAATCGTGTTTTTACGGATTTAGAATCTCAATTAACAATAATTGAACAGGATGCATTAATTGGTAATTGGCCCCAAGGCTTGACTCATATAATCTCCAATCTTCCTTATCAAATTTCAAGTCCAATTCTTGAGAAAATACAAAATTATCATTTAAAAACACCACTTTGTTGTATAGTTTTACTAGTTCAAGAAGAGTTTGGGGAACGTATGGCGATGAATAATGGGTATCATACTAGAGGTCCATTGGGGATGTCATTATGGTTAGATTTTGACGTAAATATTGATAGAAAAGTTCCTTCAAACTGCTTCAGTCCCGCACCTCAAGTTAACTCACGACTTGTAGTTCTAACTCCAGCATCTAGGGAAGAACTAGTCGATATTAACAGAAAATTATTCAGATTAATAACAAAGCATTGTTACTCCAACAGGAGAAGAAAAATACGAACCTCACTTTCTAAGTCTCCAAAGAGGTTGAATAGAATTAATAACTGGCATAAAAAAAGGTGGAATTTAGCAATGGAAGAAATTCTTAATGAATCTATAGAGGGCTTACCTGATGACTGGCCCGATCTTAGGCCTGAAGACTTAGGGCCGATAGAATGGGCACTACTAACAAGTAAAATTTCTTCAAAATAGTACTTTTTTATGCACATTTTTACCACTACTTGAAAGAGGAACCCCTTGTGCGCTGGCTACGGTGAACACTAACTAGTGCACCAAAGCAATGAGGGGATGAGATGGCAAAGAAGGACACATATCTTGCATTACTTCGTCGAGGAATTGACGAAAATACTGCTCAGATACTCTCAGAAGGTGGAATTAAAGTAGGAGATCTAAAAGATTTAGATGTTGATACATTAGTTAATAATTATGGATTAAAGAAAGAAATTGCAAAATCAGTACTTGATGCAGTCATTTCAGGCCCACGTGCATCAAGTAAGCAAAGATATCTAGCAGATATTCTGTCAGATGGAACAAAAAAGAAAGTCGATAAAATCGATGAACAAAGATTCAAGCGTGAACAAAAAGATTTACACGGAGAATTATTAGAAAAAAAAGAACAGTTAAGATTAGCTAGGGTTGAATCATTTAGGAATAAGAAATTAGTAATGAATAGACTTGGAAAAACAGTTGAACTTATTGTTAAGTTAGAGAACACACTTGATGATGAATCCAAGGTTGAACAGCAATCTAAGCTAAGGGATCAATTAGAAACTAGGGGATTAGAAGCTGCTCGTGATCATGAAATGTTGGAATTATCAGGAACTCCTCAAGACATTGTTGATTTTAGGAGGAAAATTGCACCTGTACTTTGCCTTCATGCTTGCCCTCATTGTGGCGATGAAATGGATCCAAGAGGCAGTAGTATCCTTGATGATATGTCCGATTTTAGATTTATCTGCTGGGATTGTGAAGAAGAATTCTTATCTCCAATGGCTCAATTAGTTGATGATAGATTAAGTAACGGCACTAGAATAACTTTAGATTCTAATATTAAACCTAGATTAAAGGTAATAACTCCACCTTCTAGGACTGGAGTTTCTAATATTGAAGAATTGATTGCTAGAGACTTGAAGAATACTGGGGCGTCAGCAAAGCAATTAGAGGCAGCAATTGAAGCAAGTAATTTATCTGGAACTTTGATTAGTATTGATGAATGGATTGATCAAACTATAGCTGCAAAAGGATATATTCAGGCCCAAGAACATCGTGAAGAGTTCATCATTGCAACTGGTGCAGGTGCAACTAAATTCAACAAATGGATGAAGAAAGCTGGACTTTATTTCAATAAACAAACCGGAAGATGGACCCGCTGGGAAGACCGTTGAGGCGGTTATATGCCAGAAAATGAATTAATTCGTTTTTTCAGAGGAAATCTACCAATTGGTATAGGAACTATAGAATCGGATTTAACAATAGTAGAAATAGCATACAATGCAGGAATCACTATTCCAACAAATTGCACTTCGGGAACCTGTGGAACTTGTTTAGTCCGTTTAAAAAAAGGATTTATTGATTATCCAGAAGATCTGCCTCCCGGACTCGATGACTTTTTGGTAGAAGAAGGAGGGTTTCTTCCCTGTTGTATGATGCCAAAAGGTGAATGCGAAATAGATATAATACCACCACTTTAATGGAGATAATTTATGTCAACTTGGACTGAACCATTCTTTATACAGAGTTTAATAATATGTCTACTCGGACTTTCCATCTCATATTGGTGGCTTTCTAATAAAATAAAGTCTAAATTAAGAGAAGTCGAAGAAAGACAATTAAAAAGTAGAGAATCTAAAAAATGAAAAATCTACTCATTAACCGCAGCAGTCCACCTTTCTTTTTGTGGTACTTCGACTATTTCTATATGGCATGCCAATATTTCTTTATGACTTCCAATTTCATTCCTTAGATTTACTAAGCCATCTAAGCAACATGGACAATGCGGGTGAGGAGGTTTAATCCACAAATCTATATTTCCAGCAGCATTGACTTCGACTCCCCTTAATATCGATTCATCTGTTATAGGTTTACCATGATACTCAGTAGAGTTTCTTAAAATCTTTGCAAGACGTTTCTGTGCAGTAATTTTTGCTTTAGTAATAGTCTCACCACTCAGTAATCTTTGGGAATTTATTTCCCATTGTTAGGCATTCCATCCCATCATTTGTTCTAGTCCAAGTATCTTCAATTCCAATCGCCCCATCCTTATGAATAACTTTTGGCTCAATCGCCATAGTACCTCTAATATTGAGTTCACAATCAAAACCTCTTGCAACAACAGGCGTTTCATCTAACTCTAAACCAACCGAGTGTCCTAAAAATTGTGCCTGATTTGGCTTCATTCCCATCAAATTTTCCAAATGGCCCATTTCATCTGCCATATCTTTACCACTCTCCCAAGCACTAGAGCACATTTCTCCCTTTCCTAACTTGTCGACAACCAACTCACTAATTTCAGACATATCTTCTAACCTTTCAATCCAGTGTTCAGCAAGCCTTCCCTTACTAAACATCCTAGTACAATCAGAAACATATCCTCTATGGATATGAACAATATCTACTAATACCGGCTCATTTGCTTTAATTCTGGCAAATCCCGCCCCTAAGGAAGAAATCGGACTTGCACCTAATCCCCCAATTGCTGAATCAAAATATGATGGAACAGCCGCCGAATTTCCAGCTGCAATTACTACTCTATCACAATCCATTGGCCATTTTCTCATTCTTATTCTACCTCCAAAGCCATTGGCCCTACTAACTTCATCAGCAATAGCCGCTAATTCTATCTCTGTTTTTCCTTCTCCACAATTATCTCTTATTGAATCAAACATTAGTTGATTAGTATCGCCACTAGCCTTATGCATCGATATTTCCCATTCTGACTTAGTTTCTCTCAATTTATAAATCAAGTTTGAACAATTTTCAATTTCTCCTAATAAATTACCAAATTTAGAATTAAGAAATTCCCATCTATCATGAGGAATCTTTGATGATAATAAAGCAGGTTTTTTTGTACAGCCTAATGACCTCAGAGAACCCTCTAGAATATTCATTCTTGGATGGGCTTCAATTGTATGTGGTGCATCATCTCCTCCAGCTTCAAAAATTGCACGATCTAAAGATTTCCTTACCCAATGACTAGTTTTAACATCCGACCCCCGAGCTCCGATTATTATTGCGGAATTTTGCCTTCCTCCAGTTAACCAATACAATTCAACTGGATCATCTATCCATGCAGATTCTATATTATTTCTAAGTAGGCTATCTGCAACTAGTCTTTGCCTATTTTGTAATTCAGATACTGGGACTCTCCAATCTTCATTTTCTGGGCCAGTCAAACATGCGACATCCCAATTCATATACCATCCTAATTTACATCAACAAAAAGTATTTTTGTTTTTTACAGCAGATATCCTTCCACAACGGCCAAATGCGAAGCGCCAGTCGCTCCGGATGTGCAAGGCGTCCTTTCGCTTGATGCAATAGATTTGCAAGGACGCACCGTATTGTACAGAGTAGACGTAAATGCACCTCTAAATCCAATAGACAAATCTCTTCTGGATGATTCTAGACTTAAGATGATTAAACCAACTTTAGAAATTTTAAAAGAGTCTAAAGTAGTTATTTTAGCACACCAATCTAGGCCCGGAAAATCTGATTTCTCCGATATGTCAAAACACAGTGAAAGACTTTCTGAAATAATAGGAAGAGAAATTATGTTTATCCCAGATATCTGTAGCGATTCTACTATTGAGCTAATAAAAAATATGAGTGATGGAGATATTATTTTTCTTGATAATATGCGTTCTCACATCGAGGAATATGGTACTAAATATGAACATTGGAGAGATACTGAATCTTCAGAAATAGTAACTAAATTGTCTTCTGTGGCAGATTTATATGTTTCCGATGCATTCGCTGCAGCCCATCGAAGTTCTCCAACTCTTACTGGTTTTGCACATTGCTTACCTTGTTTTCCTGGACAATTAATGATGGATGAGTTGTCAAATCTTGATATTGCGATTAAAAATCCTCCTAGGCCTTATCTTGCAATACTCGGAGGTGCAAAATGTGACGACTCTCTCAGAGTAGCGCTTAATTTAATCGAGAAAGAAATAGTCGATAAAATAGCACCAGTAGGCTTAGTTGGTAATTTAATGCTGTGGGCAAACGGAAATGATATAGGGGGCCCAAACAAAGAATTTCTAAAAAATACTCTAGCAAAAGATTTTGATGAATCTTGGGAAATGGCAATAAAATTAATTAAAAACTATTCTGAATTACTAATTCTACCTGTTGATTTTGCAGTTGAAATCAATGATGAAAGGATTCCAATGTCATTAGATCAACTTCCAACAGACTATCCAATATATGACGTTGGAATTTTATCTTTGATGAATCTAAGACCAATAATATTGGATTCAAAATGTATACTTTGGAACGGCCCTGCTTCTTTCTTTGAGAGACCTGGTTTCGCATTTGGAACTATTGAAATTTTGAATATGTGTGTTGAAACTAATGCGATTACAATAATTGGAGGAGGGCATACAAGTACACTAGTGAGTAGCCGTGGAGTAGCTTCTCAGGTCACTCATAATAGTACAGGAGGAGGCTCTACAATGTGTTTATTATCGGGACAAGAAATGCCCGTTATAGATTCTTTAAGAGAGTCAGCCATTAAATTTTCAAAGAATAATTCATAATTATTTCGTTAGAATCATTTTAATAATCCTCCGAATGGTCCCTACAATATGGAAGTCCCAAACAACTCTCCCTTTGATGAAACTCAAACAGTTCATATTTCTGGTAATCCAGTTGATGAACCTCCAACAGTTCATATTTCCGGTAATCCTACGAATGGATTCACAGCACCATATGTTATTGGAAGAAGTAAAAGTTCCGGCCCGAAGATATTTGGAATAATCGCGATTATGATGGCAGTAATCAGTACTTTATTCAATTTTTATGGACTTTTATCTGTCGAATCAACATTGGATAATTATGAACAAATTGGCATAGATGTTACTATGAGTATAAACATCTGGGTATATATTAGTTCAGTTGTGGGCATAATATATTCTATTATTTTTGGTTATGCGGGTTCACAACTTTATAATTATCAGAAGAAATCCATATTCATAGGATTAGCAGCAGTTGGTATCAGCTTAGCTTCAGGAATTATAGGATCAGTAATAATGGGGGATATGACTCAAAATGACGAAATAGGGGGAATTCTTACTGGAATAGGAATATTTACTAACATAATATGTAATGCTTGTTGTGGCTTAGTAATTCTCATGCCGCTATTAATAAATGGCGAAGATTTAGAATAACTATTTTAATTTCTTTAAATCAACAATGTGTCCTATACGGGCATTAACATCTGCAAGAATATCGTCCAATGCATTCTTGTCTCTTCCCTCAGCACGCATTACTAGAATTGGTTCCGTATTACTGGGCCTACACAAATACCATCCATTTTCATATCTTACGCGAATTCCATCAACAGTTGATTTCTTCATATCCGAAAATGCTTCTAAAACTGCAGACATTGTCTCCTTACGCTCACCTGTAAGTGGAACTTTACCTTCATCAGTTGTTGGATATTCAGGCATAAAATCAAAACGCTCTGAAAATGTTGGACCGCCATCACTAGGAGCATCATCTCTCCCAACTATCTGCAATAACCTTGCAGCACTGTAAATGGAATCATCAAATCCATACCAATCATCATTCATAAAGAAATGACCTGACATTTCCCCAGCAAGAGGAATTCCAGGGTGCTCTCTCAATTCAGTCTTCATGAATGTATGTCCAGTACGGACCATACGAGGAATTCCTCCTAGATTATGAATGGCTTCTTCAACAGCCATACTACATTTAACATCAAATAAAATTGTTCTTTCATCATCTGTGGAATCTTTGGTTATTTTTGCTAAAACATCTTTTGCAAATATTCCTATTAGCCTATCAGGGTGAATGAATTCTCCATTTTCATCTACGACTCCAAGTCTATCTCCATCTCCATCCATGCCAATTCCAAATTCAGCACCGTGTTCTATTACAGATTTTCCCAAATCAATCATATTACTCTGCCTAGTCGGGTCTGGAGGATGATTGGGAAATGAATTGTCCCATTCGCAATAGATTGGTATTACCTCTACTCCTAACCTTTCTAGTGCCTTTACTGCCAACGGCCCAGGAACTGCATTTCCACAATCTAATACGATCTTAATATTCCTCTCAATTTTACCTATATTTTCAAGAACCTTTTCCATATATTCTTCTTCATAATTTTCAATAAGAGTATAAGTTCCATTTCCTTCTCTAAATTCACCTTTTTCAAAAGTCATCCTTATGTCTTGCAATTCTTGACCTCCTAAAGGCATAGTCCCTTCACAAATTTTGAATCCATTATATTCTGGAGGATTATGGCTTGCAGTTATAGCAACCGCAACATCAACAGGAAGATCTACTGTTGAGCGATATAGTACTCCAGTTGTAGTTACGCCTAGGTCCATAACATCTGCACCAGATTCAAGTAAGCCTTTCACAAAAGAGGCGTGATACTCGGGACCAGATTCTCTGATGTCTCTAACTACTGCAACTGCTTTAGCATCTAGATGTGTAGCTATGGCTCTGCCCAATCTTTCAGAAAACTCACTACTCAATTCTGTTCCTGCGATACCTCTTATGTCATAGGCCTTGAATACAGTCATAGATAACCGAATCGTGTTGTATACATTACTTCTTTGGCTTTATTCAACTTCTAATCCTCTAAATGCTTCACATACAATTTCAACCAAAGCATTAGCTGGTAAATTAGGAACTTCATAGGCTGCTCGAGATGGAGCCAACACATCTTCTAACCACTCTCCATAAATTTTATTGATTATTCCATAATTTCCAATATCAGTCATTAGAATTGTTACTTTTACAAGATCTTTCTTTGAACTATTTGCTGCCTCTAATAAAATATCAATTTTCTCTAAAGTTCCTTTCATCTGCGATTCAATATCTTCCCCCGAATCAACACCTATTTGACCAGAAAGCCAAATGTGGTCACGCACTGATATTCCAGGACTATAAGGGGCCCATTTTTTCTCGCCTGTATCTATCTTTACTTTACGATGCATGTTTGTTCGATAATGTCAATGTTGTTAGAACTATTCATTTAACATGTCAATCAACATTCCAATTATATTGATGTGATCGCCAGCAATATTATCTTCTGTTAATAAATCGATTGATACCCATGCAGCTTCTACCGCATCATCTCCAGCTAATGGTTTTGAATCAGGTTCCACATCTACAATATAGAATAATCCTACACAGTGCTTTCTAGGATCTCTATCCGGCTCTCCAAGTATTGCTAATGAGACTGGATTTTCACCTATTACGCCAGTTTCTTCTTTTAATTCCCTAATGACTGCGACTTCAGGATTTTCTCCATAATCTACAAATCCACCAGGAAATGCCCATCTACCTTCCCATTCTGGAGGAAATGGTCCTCGTTTAATCATTAAAACTTCAGCACCTTGGGAACTCTCTCTAAGGGCTACTGCATCTACAGTAACTGCAGGGTTTCTATACTCATCTCTTCCACATTCTTTACATACTTCATTTGCCATACTTTCGTCTCCTGTATTGATATGATTCTATAGCTTCATATAGGTTATTACGAGAAAATGATGGCCAATGTACATCTGTAAAGTATAACTCTGAATATGCTATTTGCCATAGCAAGAAGTTTGAAATTCTCTCTTCCCCACTAGTTCTTATTACTAAATCTGGATCTGGAATTTCAGCAGAATAAAGGCGACTTGAAATTTCATCGGAATTTATGTCTAAAAGCGACAACTTACCTGCGGCATGATCTGATGCAACCTCTTTAACGGCATCCACTATCTCTTCTCTACCTCCATATGCTAAACAAACTGTAAAGATAAAATCTGAATAATCTGAAGTTTTTTCTTCTGCAATTTTAATTGCATTTCGAACCCTTTCTGGTAACTCATCTAACCTTCCAACAGCCTGTACCTTTACTTTTTTTGAATGAATCAAATTATCCTCTGCAATTTCTTTAAGTCCGATTTCGTATAAATCATATAATGACTCTAACTCTTCAGAATCCCGTCCATTAATATTTTCAGTAGAAAGGGCATACACAGTGAGGTATTTTATTTCCAAATTTAATACCCATTCCATGACTTCTTTTAGTTTTTCTTTTCCTCTAAAATGACCAATTCCTCTTTCCAGTTTATTGCTCCATGCAAATCTTCGATTTCCATCCATAATTATGGAAATATGATTTGGTAATTCTTCATTACTAATTCTATTTCCTAATCTTCTCGTTCGAATCCTATCCGTTCGTGATACAAGGCCCCATGTAAATCTGGAGTTTGATATGTATCGGGCAGGAATTACAATTATCCTAAATTTTAATAGCCATTTTGCTATGCTATCAATCATATTCCCTAATGATCTTTTTTGACGGCCCATTGTATCACTCGTTATTCAAAAATAAAATCTACTGAATCACCGACTTTATCTAATAATCCTTTTTCAGGATTTACTACAATAACTTGGCCACAATGTTTCCAGACATCTATATCATGATGACTATTTCCAGCATAAGCAAATTTTTTCAATCCATATCTGGCAACTAATGCATCGGCTTTTTGTAAACCTCTGAGATTGAAATCACGATCAGATGCCATTACATCAGAGAATAACCCAACATGTGCAGCAACTTGTTCAGCAACGATTCTATCTGAAGCAGTTGCTAGGATAAGTTTCCTCCCTCTTGCAAATTCTCCAGTTATCCACTCTAGAAACGTCTCATGATATTCTAAATCTGCAGGATCAAAAACTAACTTTTCTGCAAGAAGTCTTTTCCATTGTGCTCTCTTTCCACTAATTTCTTTAATCAATACTTTCGGTATTAACCAAGGCTTTCTGATTAAGACTTTAGTAATACTAATTTTACTCATGTCAGAAAGAATCAATGTTCCATCCATATCAACGGCGAGAGGCATGTCCGAGGTAGTGCCTTCCATACTACTCGACAAGAGTACATGCATTCAAGTCTTCTTAGACCGATTGCATGAATAATGGAACCTCTTCCTGAATATGGCGGAGAAGCATGGTTAGTTTAGATAATTCTTGGAAGCCTTCTGCAATGGTTGAATCAGAAACTCATGGCGAAGCGCCATTTGGTTTTACTTCAGTACGATTAGTAGCACAAAGAATTGTAATGGACATTATAGAGCCAACTAAATTAGAAAACTCAGAAGATTGGAAAATTATAATTTCCGAATTAAAAAATTGGGGACAAGTTCCTAATCCCGATGCATTATCAATTATATCTACTCAAAATACTGAAAGAGGTCTATTGGTAAATCTTGAAAGTGATGGAATTAATTGGATTGCTGAATTTCTTCCTTGGGGTTCAGATGGCCGCTTACAATCCAGAGTGGCAAATTCTCACTCTGAAATGAATATTCCCAATGGAGGTTATTCATGGAATGGATCAGATATAATTATTTTACGGAAATCATTAAAATATAAACAAAAAGTTGGAGAAAAACTTAATGAATCCCTTACTGAAAGTAATTTTGAAGATAGTATATCAATACTTCATGAGGCAGGTAAAAAGTTAGGATTGTATCATTCATCAATTGAATCTGCTAGGATAACTCCGGTAGATCAACAACGTTGGAATAAAAGACTAACAAAACTTGAAGAAATTCTCAAATCAAATACTATATGGAGGGCTCCGTTTACACGAGACACTCCTTGTGTGTTAAGTCTTGGAGATGTAAGATTTGATGATTTTTTAATCAAGGAAAACGGTCTTTTTTCCTTGAGTATAAATCCTCCAAGATTAGCCGACGGGTTGTTCAAAGATGAATGTGAGTTCCCTGCAATAAGAGATTTTGCTTGTTTAATGCATGATTTAAGTAGGATATACCATAAAAGTAATTCCAATATTGACATAGTTCTATTACGAAAATCTCTAATCGACGGATGGATTTCTACGGCCCCTGAAAAATGGTGCTCTTCAAATGCATTTTATGCCCACAAGGGAGGTTTAGTAATATGGGAATATGAACAATCTCTATTGGATGTACTTGAAGCATTTGCCCGTCAATCCGGCGCCCCTGAACCAGCAGTCAGCATAATCTCCAAAGTAATTCCATTTCAAAAAAAGATGTATAGTAACAGGTCTCCAGCTGCAATCGCTTTCGTGAGCTTTTTCTTGGGAGTGATTACAATTTATCATCAAATTCCAACTACTTTATCCGAATTATTAATGCCTGTATTTTGCATTACTATAGGAATTGCTGGATTCTATTTATACAGAAAAGCATCGCCTTCTCCAACAAAGCCAATTACTCATTTTTAGTTATTATTCCATCATTATAATCATAAATACGAGGTATGCCGGTTGGTATTTCGACATTAACAATTTCTTCTGGAGATATATTTTCTATGTGCATCACGATTGATCTCAAAGAATTACCGTGCGCAGCTACTAATATATTTTTTCCATTTTCTAATTCAGGTAGTATTTCTTCAATAAAATAAGGAATAGTTCTTTCAGCCGTCATTTTCAGACTTTCTCCTCCTGGTGGTGCAATATCATAGGAACGTCTCCATATGTGGACTTGTTCTGCTCCATGCTTTTCCGCAGTTTCTTTTTTATTTAGGCCTTGTAATTCTCCATAATTTCTTTCATTTAACCTAAAATCAAAATAAGTAGAGAATTTTGATGATACATCATTATTTTCCATAATTATTTCAGCAGTTCTTTGAGCTCTAATCAGATCACTGGTATGTACGGAGTCAATACTTATTTTAGAAAGTGATATTCCAGCATCTAATGCTTCCCTTTCTCCTTTTTCAGACAATTCAACATTCGTCCAACCTGTAAATCTATTTTCTGCATTCCATATTGATTGACCGTGCCTTATTAGAATAAGTATGGTCATATTGGCACCTCTAAAGTTGTTGATGTTCCCTTCTTCTAGGCTCATGGAAATTCAATTGATTATCCTTTGCTCTAGCTCTAGCCATCAGTAATATATCTTCTGTAAATTCTCTTTGAGTAGCTGCAGATGACATGCAATAGAAGTTAGTTGCAACAATCACCATTGAAGGCGCAAACGATTTTACTCTAATCCATGAATCTTCAGATTTCATAGATCTTGGGTCATCAACTACCTGCTTACACAGGGAATCACAGAACTTTTTGAGTGCATCAGGATCACTATCTACTTCAAAATCAAAAGTTGGTTGAATTCTTCTAAATCTTCTTTGACTAAAGTTTTCAACAGAAGAATTAGTAATATTGGAATTTGGTACAGTAATCATTGTATCGGCCGAAGACCTGATTTGAGTAGTTCTAAGTCCAATAGAAATAACCTCTCCTTCAACGCTACCTACTACAATCCAATCTCCGACGTTAAATGGTTGATCGATTAATATGGAAATAGCTCCAAACATATTTGCTACAGAATCTTTAGCAGCTAAGGCAATTACCAGGCCAGTTACTCCTAATCCTGCAACAAATGAATTTGCATCTACTCCTGCAAGTCCTGCAACAATGAAGAATCCAACTACTACTACCACTACTCTGCCGATTGATTCTGCTACACTTGCTAATGATCGCCTGGCAGCCATATCATCTCCTTCTACTACAATTAAAACATCAATATAATCTACTAATCTAAATGCTGCTAATAGCATCAAAACAACAAATCCAGCATAAAATAAGTTAGATATAATGTTCATATAATTTTCATTCCATACAGGGTCTCCATTATTTCCTATCCAATCTAATGTGAGGCTCATTATCAAGAAACCAATCATCCAGCCAAGTGATCTAGGGGCAAAAATATCTCTGCCATCTATTCTTTCAGTTTTCGAAATTAGATCTATGATTCTGGGAAATAGTAACCTTCTTGCAATAATGCCTGATGAGGTTGCAACCAAGCCGCATAGTAATACTGCGAGTAGGGTATTTTGTGAAAACCCAAGAATTATCTGTTCTCCTGATAAGAAATCTTCTAACTTTTCCATATATTAACTCCCACGTGGTCCACTTCATAAAGTCCTCTCGTTAAATAACACTGGAATACGTGGGATTCAAGACCATATGTTGTTTCGGGTGTATAACATATGACGTCAATAACTCGAGACGATGCAAGAAAATATAGCAATAGGCTACCCATTATTGCTTTATTGTTACCTCTACTTCTTTCAATTGGGGCACCCTTAGCATTAATGCCCCCAGTCGAAGCACAGGAAATTTCCGAAATTTCTGCTAGTGATTTATGGTCTGATGATTATATCAATCAAATATTCCCATGGGGCGGAGATGATAGAGTGCAATTCAGAGAATATCATGATTACTTTTCCATGAAAGATAGAATGCAACTTCTTGCTGACAGAAATCCAGATTTTATGAGTTATCATGAAGGATTAATTGGAGGAGTAAATGCAAGAGGTGAGGACATGAGCCTAGATGATTACAAGGGATGGTATTACAATCATCCTAGTCCTTGGATAAAAATCACTGGGGGCGGTGAAGAATTAGGAGGCGTTACAGGAGGAGACTGCAATACTTTTGTTGGAGATTGTGGAAATTATGCAGATTTACCCGATATTATGCTTGTTGGTAATCACCATGCAAGAGAATGGATGTCATATGAAGTGCCTATGTTTTTCCTTGAAACTTTAGCTTATTATTATGGTATGGCTGGAGTTGATAATGATGGAGATGGCCTAATTGATGAGGACGGATGGGATGGAATTGATAATGATGGAGATTGTTTAATGTTAAATGTCAGTGCTCAAGATAGTAACGGCGATGGAAATCCCTGCGGGCCTGGAGATTTAGGAGTCGATGAAGACTTTTCAGAACAATTCATAACTGATATGGTAAATACGAGAGAAATATACTTAATTCCTATGCTAAATACTGATGGCAATCGTTATGATCGTGAAGTTTGGGTAGATGCTAACTGCGATGGTGAAGCATGGGATGATTGTCGAACTTCAGGTTGGAGAAAAAACCTCAGAGACAATACTGCAACTGGAGTAACTCCTCTTCCTGATATTGATGAAACAGTAGATCCATCTTGTGATGGAGTAGATCTTAACAGAAACTATCAATTTGAGTGGGGCGCACCTTTGGGTGCAACAGGGCCTTTATTCCCAGGTATGTGTTATGCTGGTGAAGTTGGAGCAAATAACGATGTATACAACGGCCCCGTCAATTATGAAGATAATGATGGAGACGGTTTAATCAATGAAGATCATGTTGATGGTAAAGATGATGATGCTGATGGCCAAATTGATGAAGACTGGTTGGGTGGAAACAGTGAACCAGAGACTAAATTTATTCAAGATATGACCGAAATGAATGATGATAATGGTGACGGTTCTTCAGAATTCAAGGCTACAATAACTTGGCACGCATTTTCCGAACTTGTGTTGTGGCCATGGGGGCATTGTACAAATTGTTATTCTCCTGATGATGAATTCCTAGTTTATCATGGTAATGTAATGGGGCAAATGACTGACTATGCACCAATGCAATCATCTGATTTATATCCTACGACTGGAGACTTTTGTGACTGGCATTATGGTGTTCATGATTCTTATTGTTACACAATTGAAATTGGTAACGCTTTCCACGAGAGTCCAGAAGATATAGCACACATCGCAGTTAGAAACTTAGGAGTACCATTCTATATGACAGAAGCAGCTGATGATCCTAGATATAGGGCCATTGTCGGCATAGAAAATACTACTTCCAATCAGCTTTTACAATCACCAGAGGACGTTGAAATACCAAATAAGGGAAATATACCAGTCAGTATGTGCTTAGAAACTTCTTTCCCATATACCTCTAATATGACTCGAACACATTTGATGTGGAGATTTGTTGAACCAACCAGAAATCAAGATGACTTTGGACCAACTGAATGGAATTATAAACCATGGGAAATGTCTGGTTTTGAAGAGTTAAACCAACAATGTCAATTAAAAGATGGAATGAATGGGACCTTAATTTCTGCAGATATACCTCTGCCCAATACTGCAGTTGGTGAAATTCATTATAAGGCGATGTTAGGTACTACAAATGGAGCATTCCCATTCCGATATCCTCCTGTAGATGAGGGTGATTATTACACTCTATCATTGCCTTACAGGGCAGATTTTGGTTCATCTGTATTTGCCGTTTTAATGTTCTTAGTAATAGCCACCTTTGTTTGGGGAGGCTTAGCCTTTACTTTGAGGGCAATGTTTTCTGAAGATCAAAAGGTATTGGGAGCACCTCCTGAAAGACTTCCAAGTACCGAGCTGAATTCTTAAAAAAATACCTTAAAAATTGGAGAATGATTAGATGAATTCAGATGCCGGCCCTCAATCTGATGAATTTAGTGGCCGTTTAGGACTTATTTTCGCAACTATAGGTGCAGCAATAGGTACAGGCAATATTTGGAGATTCCCAAGGATGGTTGGTGCAAATGGTGGAGGATCTTTCCTGATACCTTGGTTAATATTCCTCTTTTTATGGTCAATACCACTTATTATTGCTGAATTCGCACTAGGTAAAAGAAGTAGAACGGGAACTGTTGGAACATTTCGTATATTCACTGGAAATAAATTTGCTTGGATGGGCCTTTGGACTGCATGGATATCAACTGCAATTGGATTTTACTATGCTGTTGTAACGGGCTGGTGTTTGAACTATTTTCAAACAGCAATTCGAGGCGGCTTAGGATCCGAAGTTGATACTCAAGAAGTTTGGAACTCATTCCTTCAAGATACGTGGCAAGTGATTGGATTCCAGTTAATTGCAGTAATAATCACTATGGCAGCAATTTGGAAAGGTGCCAAGGCAATTGAAAAAGTAAATGTTACATTAATAATTTCCTTGTTCATATTACTATTTGCAGCGTTATTCCTATCATTTGTGATGGATTTGAAAGACGGTACTTTGGATGGTTTTGTGTACATGTTCAGTATTCAACCCGAGTACCTATATGAGCCAGAAACATGGATTAATGGCTTATCTCAGTCAGCATGGTCTTGCTCTGCAGGAATGGGAATGGCAATTACTTATTCAGTTTACATGAGAAAAGATGAGGACACTACTCTGAACGCAGCAACCATGTGTCTTGCAAACAATAGTATCTCAATTATAGCTGGATTAACCGTTATGATGGCAGTATTCTCAGTTTCTGAAGATCCATTAGGAGCGGTTAGTGGAGGAAGTAGTGCAATTACTTTCTTAGTTTTACCAGAAGTATTCGCTCAGGCACCCGGAGGCCCAGTTGTTCAACTTTTAATGGTTACAATGTTCTTCCTTGCACTCTCATTTGCAGCTTTAACTTCTATGATATCGACCGTCGAACTCTGCGTAAGAAATTTCGTAGACCATGGCATTGAACGTCAAAAAGCAGTCGGCTTCACTACTATAGCAATATTCTTCTTTGGCATTCCTAGTGCTGCTTTGTGGATTAAATTGGATGCAGATACTGGCGTTGCTTTCCCACAATTTTTAGAAGTTCAAGATCATATATGGGGGTATGGATTAATGTTTAGCGGACTATTCATAGCATATTCAATATGGAAATATGGCTGGTCCAGATATCGAAATTGGCAAGAAGAGAATGATATAACTGGTTTCAACTTCCGAGATTATCTTGATAATGGAGTATCTTCTTTTAGAGATGATTTTATTAATACTGGAGATAATGATTGGTGGATAGGAAAATGGTGGGATTACATCATGTATCTGGGATTCCCAATCATGTTTGGAGTTCTAATGTCATCTTATTTCATAGACTTACTAATTAACGTTGAAGATCCATGGAATCCGAGCAACCCCTATGGAATAACTATAATCCTACTATTTTGGGGAGTAACTGCAGGATTATTCATTGGCATGAATAAGTACATCTTAATCAATAGAATTATTCCTAATGATAATCAATTTTGGTTATTTGCGTTTGTCACTGGTAACTACGAACTCGAGCCTAGGCCTTTGTATAGAAACGTACCAGAAGGGGCCCATGTACCAATTGAGACATTACCTGGAGGCGCCGATCCATACATAATCAAAGTAGGAGATGCATTACCTCCAACCTTTGTCAATGATTATGGTGAAACGGTTGCCCATACACTTTCAACAGTGGAAGCCGAAATAACACCAAAAATCCAAACTAACTGATTATGATTTTAATTATTAAATGTCTAGTTTTGGGAACGGAAATTATTTGAGGAATTTAAATTATGCTAGTCTCAGATGATTATCCTAGATCTAAGTTACTTCGAGAGTTTACCATGTATTGCGGTGTTGGCTGCATCAATGTAGCAATTTTCTTTGTATTATATTGGTTTTTTTCGGATTATGCTTCTATGACCAAATATCCCGAAACATTCGGTTGGGCCGTTTCGTTTTTTATTAGTTCAGTCCAGGCTTTTGTATTACATCGCTGGCTTACATTTGAATCAGAATCAGAAATTCGCTCTAGTTTTACTCGGATGATGATTGTATATACGGTACTATGGATTTTTTCAACTGTTACTTTCTATGCATTAGTTGAGGTTGTCGAATTAAATGAATGGATATCATGGGCAATCAACACTGGTGCGTTTGGATTTTTCACTTTCTTAGCACTTAGAATCTATGCTTTTCCTCTTTCTGATGGAAGAGTAACCCGTAAAGAAAGGCTCGATAACTTCCGTGAACGACGTAAGGCTTGAAGTGGCTTTGTTTGTTCGAATAACCGTGGCACAAGGCGTTCGAGGTACTCGAGATTTCTATCCAGAGGATATGAGGTTACGAAATTGGCTTTTTGATAACTTCGATGATGCAGCGCTATCTCACGGTTTTGAAGAATATGATGCTCCTATTCTTGAGCATGAAGATCTCTATACAAGAAAACAAGGTGAAGAGATTACTCAACAGTTGTATAATTTTCAAGATAAAGGCGATCGTAAGGTTGCTTTAAGACCAGAGATGACTCCTTCACTGGCACGTATGGTCATGAGCAGAGCAGGTGCTTTACCAATGCCAATAAAATGGTATTCGATACCTCAATGTTGGAGGTATGAAAGGACTCAACGTGGCCGAGGAAGGGAACATTATCAATGGAACGTCGACATTTGGGGTACTTCTGAAATTTCAGCAGATGCTGAATTAATATCGGTAGTAGTAACATTTTTTGAGAGTGTAGGGCTATCTTCTGATGATTTAGTTATTAGAATTAGTAGTAGAAAAGTACTGGAGGAAGTTTTAGGTTCGCTCAAAGTAGAGGGAGATATATTTACTAAAACGTGCATAATTGTTGATAAAATGGATAAACTCTCTGCAGATGTAATATCTCAACAATTAGCAGAATTGGGCCATGATTCACATGCAATACAAACAATTCAAAATATCCTCGGAATTAAAAATATGTCAGATTTAACTTCTGCTTTAGAGGATGAAAGTATTGCTGTTTCTGAATTAAATTATCTTTTTAACTCAATTGATTCTTATGGGATATCTGAATGGGTAGAATTTGACGCTTCTATTGTTAGGGGACTTGCATATTATACTGGTTCCGTTTTTGAAGCACATGACAGAGAAGGGAAATTTCGAGCTATTTGTGGTGGAGGACGATATGATAAATTACTTTCCACATTAGGAGGAAAAGACTTACCAGCAACAGGATTTGGATTTGGAGATATGGTAATAATGGAATTACTCGAAGAAAAGAAACTCCTTCCTGAATTAATTAGTAGTACAGAAGATGTTGTGATCCCATTGAGTCCAGATTTGAGGAATGTTGCAGTTATGGTTGCTGCAGCACTTAGGGATACTGGCAGAACAGTAGACCTAGTTCTTGAGGATAAGAAAATGAAATGGGCGTTCAAACATGCTGAAAGAATAGGTGCAGATCGTCTTGTTATGGTAATGCCGGAAGAATGGAAATCAGAGAAAGTTAGAATTAAAGATTTGCATACTGGAGAAGAATCTGATGTTTCATTTGAAGAATTATAATTATTCTTCAGGCTTATTAGAAACTAGAACTGCTGCCATTGCAAGGGCACCTAAGCCTGCTATTAGTCCAAAACCAGGTAATCCACTATCTCCACTACCACTTGCAACTTCTTCGTTAGGATCAATCACATCTGACACATTTATTATTGGAAATTTAACATCAACTTTCATTCCTTCTTGATTATTGGAATAATACATCTTGAATTCTCCACTACAATCCTGCCCTGGAATTGCGCATTCTAATCCATTATATCCAGGTTTAGAATATTGAATTCTAAAAATTGGATCTTCGCCATTAAAGCTCCATTTTACAGTATTATTATCGACAGGAATATCCCATAATATTTGCTCATCATCTCCGCTTGTTGATACAGCAGGGAACTGTCTTGTTGCAACATCCAAAGATCCTTTACTCAATGTGATTTTTAAATCCATACAAGCGCTATCATTACCGTCATCTTCACAATCTCCTGACCAAGTTGAAAATCCTAATTGAAATGCTATTGTTCCATTGGGATCTAGATGCATGTCTTCTTTGAGACTATCTTGTAATCTACATTGATAATCAACATTAACTTGAGAGCCTTGTGAAAATTCTTTCATTCCAAATCCCTCTTCGTGGGTTGCTGTATCATTGGAATCAAAATGAGTCCAGCAATTACCTAAATCTTGAGTTCCCCAAACATACATAGTTGCATTATCTATTGATGGTTGTTTAGGATCATCGGTAACTTGAGCCGTAGTCGGTGCGACCAAAGTCGATAGCGCTAGTAAAGTTGCGAGAACAATTGAGAGTGTGACACGCCCTGCTTCCATATTACCTACTCCCAACTGCTCTCGTTTGATACTTACCCTCACGTGTTCTTACTCAATCAAATCTCTGAAACTCACTTTCTGACTTATTTCGAACTTTTTTCGCTATATTTAGTGCTTCTCCAAGCATATCTGCACTGAGCATCTCATTATTGAGCCTCTCACTAATAACTCCTGTAATTATTGACATAACTTTGATCGTATCCCCAAAGGCAGGATCTTGCCTTGCTCCAAATATTACTTGTGCATTAGGGGAAAGTCTTGCTGTCATTAATTCTACAACTTGATTTGCTTGCTCTAAAGTCATATATGGGCCTCCAGTTACATGTATCAATGCACCAGTAGCTCCATCAATTTCAATATCTAATAGTGGATGATTGAGAGATTCATGAACTACTTCTTCGGGTCCTTGATCACTCTCTCCATAAAGCATCATAGTTACTCCACCACCTTTCATAATCGTTCTGACATCAGCAAAATCTAAATTAATCAAACTAGGTAATGTGATTGTTTCCACAACTCCTTTGACTATTTCAGCAATTAATTGATCCATTATGCTAAATGCTTCATCCATTGGAAGATTTGGTACGTAATGTAGGAGTCTATTATTGTCTAAAACAAGAACTGCATCCGCAGTATCACGAACCATATTCAATCCTTCTAATGCTCTTTTCATCCTCATTTTTCTTTCAACAGAAAATGGAGTAGTTACTACTGCAACAACTAATGCGCCAGCTTTCTTTGCTTCTTCTGCTACGACGGGGGCAATTCCTGTTCCTGTTCCTCCTCCAAGTCCGGCTGTTACGAATACTAAATCTGCACCATCGACTATCTTTGCGATGACATCTCTACCAGCTTCAGCACATCTACGCCCCATTGCAGGATCTCCTCCTGCACCTAAACCTCTAGTAATATGCCTTCCAACTAGTAATTTTTGCATTGCACGAGTATTGTCTAAATGTTGTTTATCAGTATTTATGGCGACCGTTATTGCGCCCTCAACTCCAATATGTGTAATACGATTCATAGTATTATTTCCAGATCCTCCACAACCGCAAACTAGTATTCTTGGATCAGGTGGTCCATATTCTTCTAATTCTCTATCAGTGAGTGCTGTTGGTATCCTTCTGGATGATATTCCATGGCTAGCAGAACCAACTGAACTCATAGGTACCTCTGCCATATATTTCTCCCCCATGCATCCCCGGCATTACTGCCTTACAAATCAACAGTGAATTCTTTCCCTTCTTAATAGTTGAGGGAAAGATCGAGTCCATACGTCTATTTTCATAGGTTATTTTTTTCACGGATTATCTTGATAATTTTTAATATAGAAAGAGATTTTTCGATTTCATTTAAGCTCATTAGATTGGAAAGCAAGATAAGGTAATGTATGGTCGTCTAACACATCCGAGCTTAGCTCAGTTGGCTAGAGCACCTGACTGTAGACTGGAAATAACAACTTCGGTTGTTGGCCAAATGGCCATCAGGGGGTCCCCGGTTCAAGTCCGGGAGCTCGGACCATCATCATTCAACCATATAATCTATAGTAAATTAATCTAAATGAATGTTAAACACTGCTCATGGGAAATAAATTTGCTAAAAAGAACACTCAAATAAGTAGGGACTTACCACCATTAGAGTGTTACAATGCAGTACTACGATTTATTTTAGTGGCAAGTAGGCTCTTAAAGGGATGTAATCTCGGCGACTCGCTAGGAGGTATACAAATGAGTCTAAACCAATATATTAGAGCCGTATGGAAGCAACCTAAAGAAAATATTCCAAGTCGACATAGAATCGCAAGGATGGCTAGCTGGAGAAAGGAACCAGTTTTCCAAAGAATCAAAAAACCAACTCGAATAGATGCTGCTCGAAGCGTTGGCTACAGGGCCAAACAGGGCGTAGTAGTAATACGAACTAGGATACGCCGTGGTGGATTAAGGAAAGGAAAAATTCACATGAAGCGTAAACCTTCTAAAGCAGGTATTACAAAGATAACTATGGCTAAATCTACTCAAAGAATGGCCGAAGAAAGAGCTAGCAAGAGGTATCCAAATTTGGAAGTACTTAACTCATATTGGGTTGGCCAAGATGGAAAAAATAAATTCTTCGAGATAATCATGCTAGATCCTCATCATCCGGTGATTAAAGCAGATAAACAATACAATTGGATTTCAACTGGTAGCAGTCACAGAGGCCGTGCAGCTCGTGGAAAAACTAGCGCTGGAAAAAGGGGAAGAGGATTATACAATAAAGGAAAGGGAGCAGAAAAACTCCGCCCTAGTCTCAAGGCTAATAGAAACCGTGGAAAATAATTTTTTCTTCCGTCATATTGATGGTTTGAACCGCACTGGTGAAGTCGATGGTTGACTACTACGTCTCAGAGATTCGTGGCCTTCCAGTGATTCTTCCCGACGGAAGGGTGATCGGAACTGTCAATGATACAATTGTAATAATTGGTGAAGACTCAATTAAATGTAGCCATATTTTTGTTGCAAATCCTCCTGATGAGATAGTTGAAGATGGCATTCATGTTTCCATACCGTGGCATTGGATTCGGTCGATTGGTGATGTTATTGTTTTACGCTGGTTTCCTCCAACTCCAATTCCTAGGGATTTATAATTTATTTTCGGAAGTGAAAAAATGATCGATTTTCATGTACTTGGGACATCCGGTTCAAGGCCAACTGGAACAAGATCTGTATCAGGAAATTATCTGTCTACACCTTCAGGAAGTATAGTTATTGATTGTGGCGAAGGATTTCAAGATAGACTTGTTAAACATGAATTAGATCTTAAAAAAAATCCAATAGGCATCCGTGCAAGAATTTCAAAAATTAAAGCAATATTGCTCACACACTCACATTTTGATCATTGTTGGGGTGTTCTACCATTTTTGAAAACCATGCAGTTAGATGGAAGGACAAAACCATTGACTATAATTGGGCCTACTACAAAAGAAGCCATTGATTGGGTAGAGGATAATTATGGAAAACCAATTCCCCTAGGATCAGGAATAAATCCATCAGACTTTTCCATTTTATTCAGGGAATGGAAATCACATCTTGAGAATAACTCTAATCAAAATAAATTTCCAATAGAGTGGACCCTAATTCCTGTTGATGGCTATGAACCAATTCAACTGCTGAGTCAACCACTTCCAAATGTCCACCTATCTGCAATACCTACGGTCCATGGGATAACTTCAGTAGGATGGTTAATTTCTATTGGGGGCAGTATAAGCAAAAGGATATTGATATCCGGAGACACTACAAAAAATGTACCTTCATTTAACAAATCTTCGCTAAAAGGGCCTTTGGATTTACTAATTCATGAAGCGACATTTACTAGTGAATTATCTGAAAAAGCAGAAAAACACGGGCATTCAACAGCCTTAGATGCTGCTAAAGCAGCCTTAGACACAAATGCTAATACTTTGGGAATGGTACATTTTAGTCCAAGAATAAAAGATATCGAAGTTCATGAAAATGAAGCTAGAAAACTTCATCTGAGGAGTATGGCTTGTCAAGACGGAGATATTTTTAGAATCAAAAATGATGACAAAATTATTCTAATGAGAAAGGACAAAAACTCCTGGTTTGAACATGATAATCAACGAACGTGATTGCGATACGGTTCAAAAGGTATGTCTAAACGGTTAAACAATGCGTAGCCGACCCGCAAGTATAATTGTTATTCTCATTTTACTCTCATCATCATCAAATATACATGCAGAATCAAAAGGAGTAATTTCAAATTGTATTAACTCTGATATTGATAATTTACCAGAAAGTTGGACATTAGAAGATCAAAGTTGTATTAGGATAGATTTAGGAGAATTAAATCAAAATACTGTAATGTCATTTAATATCTTGACAAGTGATGAAATAGATATTATCTTATTTCCTGCTAATTCTCTTCAAGTATATTTGAATGAACAATCATATCGAAGTGATGCAATTTGGCAAAGTGAATCAACTTTTGAATCATTTAACGGAGATGGGGAATGGCATTGGACCGTCCCAGAAGATAGAGAAAAAACTAGATGGTATATGATAATCGATAATTTTGCACATCCAGGGGATGACGGACTAGGCAGCCAAGGTGGCCAAGAATCAGAGGTTACATTCGATGCACAAGAAATTATTTCTGAACCATTCACTCTTTCTGACTCAATCATAAAACTGGGCACTAATAGCCAATCTATAGCACATGGGCCATTTGTTGTCGATGCTGGCTCATATGTAGAGATATTTGCAAGAACTATGGAAGGTAATCCCGATATTTTCATAATGACTGAAACACAAAAAGACCTATACACAAGTGGTGGAACTGCTGCTTCTAGGATATTAGAAGCAGATATGCTACAAGTATCTACTGAAAGATATCAACCATGGCTGGTATCAGAAGAATATGAAGGCGTTAATCTATATGTCATGGTCGACAATAGGGCAGGACCAGGAGGTGGAGGAGCAGGTACTACAATTACAGGCATAACTCTAACCATCACTATAAATCCAATCTTAAATCCTGTAATTTCCACACTTGATGATCGAGAAATATACAATGTTGGAGAAATTATTTCTTTCTCCGCATTAGAAACTCCCAATAGATCAAACCAAATTCAAGAATCAGGTTTCTCATGGGATGTCAATGGAGATGATATTGATGATTATTTTGGACCATACCTTGATTATAGCTGGGACAATCCAGATAATATATCTCTTAAGTTAAGCATAATTTCTACTGAAGGAATCATAAGTAGTAAAATATTTGCTCTAGAGGTTACAGATAACTCTCCTCCAAATGCATCTATCTCAGCCGATGGAGATATACAAAAAGGGTATAATCAAACAATCCTATTGAGTTCAACATTTTCAGATAATTGGGGAATTGATAGAATTGATTGGCTTGTCGATGGAAATGTAGAAAAAAGTAACTATTCCATTTCTAAATTCACATCTTCATTCTCTTTTATCTTTGATCCATCATATAATTCAGGTGAGCATATAATCGAATTTATTGTAACGGATAAATCAGGTCAATCTTCAAGTGATACGGTAAAGGTAATACTTTCAGACATAACTCCTCCTGTTTTTCGGGATTATCAAAATACTAGATCTCAAAATGTTGGTATGCCAATAAATTTCCAAATTGTCGCAGATGATTTTGAATCATCAGAAATCCAATATACTTGGATATTCAATCAGGGTACTGAAAATCAAATTCAATTTTCTGGTATGTCAGTGACTTATGATTTCAAGTCACTTGGGGCCCAAAGAGTAGTCTGCATAGCCGAAAACGAAGCCGGACTTTCTTCAGAAGCGGAAATTATTGTCAATATTTTTGAGTTAGAAATTGTAGATAATTCACTTGATACTACTTTCATCATATTGATAATAATATTGTTTTTATTAATTGCCATCTTTGTTTCATTTAAATTAATACAGAGGAAAGTAAAGATAAGGGTAGAAGAATTATCCAATCAAGAAGAAGAAACTATTGAAGAAAATTTACCTCCTACTGCTGAAGAACAGAAACAAATGTGGGGAGAAAATTCTATTATGTCTAATAATCAATTACCAACAGGAGATATTCAAACCTTGATTCCAGAAATTGATATAGAAGATTTATTAGCAGATGCACAAAAAGAAACCCTTCAAAGTACTAATAACTTTGATAGTAATCTATTAAATGATCTCTTAGATAAAAAGGAACCTAATACTTCTGAGGCCATATTAAAAGAAGAATCTATTGATCGTTTAATAAAGAAGAACTGTTCATCCTGTGATTTATTATTTTCAGTCCAACTTCCTGAGAATATAGATTTTGCACGAACTGCATGTCCAAAATGTGGTTCTATAGAAGATGTCAGCATTCTTTAGGTAAACCTGATAACCTACAAAGTTGATATAATTACTACTCATGAAGGGCAATAGCCTATATCAGACTTATTCTAGGTGGTAGCATGAGGAAGTACCGGTCTCCAGTATTCCCTCGATTTACGATGCATCCTTCGAAGCTTGCCATTCTTTTGGTATTCTTATTTTTATTACCATTATTTTCTCCGTTTACGTCAGTGGGAGGAGAGGCTAGAATTGAATCTAATGATTTTGAAATATTGGATGATTTAAATGACATACTCTCAGACAGACAGGATTTGATAAATAGAAATACAATAGGTTCTTTAGCACAACCTAAAATTGACGATATTTCAAATTCTGTTTATGAATCTGGAGATTCTGATGCACTCTCAAACATCGGCCAAGGAATTAATGACATCTCTTTAATTCAAACCTCGCCCCCTTCTCCAAATCATCCAGATCCATATGAGTTAGCGATAAGTGGGGCCAGTAGACCAGGAGATGTAAACAATATTTGGCAGACATTAATTAATGTCACAGACTATGTTATTTGGGCAAAGTATACTGGATTAGATGGAGAGGTTATAGAGACTTTCGAAACTGTTACCTTTACTGCTTCGTTATTATCACTTTTTAATTTTAACACAGATCCATTACTACATGCTATGGATGTTGATGACGATGGAGATGATGATATCCAAGTCGGACTCTCTGTTGCTTGGGAATTTGCAGGAGGTTGGGGCATCGATGGAGATACTCTCTGGATAGAGCCTGGAATCGTATTTTCTGTCAAAGTATTGGAAGATAGTGTGGATGATTCAGATTGGAATAATTTAAAATTTCTACAGGTATCTTTAATCAAAGCATTTGCTTATTCATCAAGTGAGTCAGTATTGGCACTTGGAGATGGTGAAAGTTATATTTGGGTAGTTGATTCTAGATTTACATCAGTACCATATGATTTTTCACTTGAGATAGGTATTGAGAGATTTTATTTCGATATTTCAGAAGCAAGTGTAGGATTATTAGCAGCTCTCACCCTTGGTTTGGTCGACCTAGGTCAAGATGAAACTGGAATAACTTTTGCATCAATAGCTGCACCATATTCAATTAGACTAAATAATGCTGGTCAATCGTCCTGTCCTTCAAGATATACTCCTTCAGAATTATATAATTATTCTCATGAAGATATAAATTGTGGCCTTTCAGTAGGTCTTGGGTATGTTCATTTTTCCCCTCCTAAATCAGATGAAACTAGGGATGTATGGGAATTGGCATATGTTGATGCTTCATTCCACCCCCACGGCGACTCCTCAGAACTCCCTTCCGAAGCTGAAATAGTAATTAGGACTGATTCTGTTTTACCTACTTCTACTGGATTGGAAGGTGATAAGAGTCTAACAACTATAGAATACTGGGCAGATGAAAGATCAGACGTATACTTGCACTTTCATGAAAATAGATCAAACCTTCCTCCTTCAGAATCTGATGGAGCTTTTGGAAATGTTACTGACTCATTAGGGTGGTTCAGAGGCATGCCCGAAGGATCAATGTCTGCAGGAGAAATATCCAGAATATTTCGTTTATTAGGTTCCGAAGACTCACCTGATTTACCAGGCGGTCAGCCAGACAGATTGGGATTAATAATCGGCGTTAAGAACTTTTCAAGAGATACAAGTCAGAATGTCAATGATCTAACTTTACCGATTAATCCTGCTGATCCGCCCAACAGTGTCATCCTTTTAAGATCAAAACAATCTATAGAATCTATTGATTATAATTCATGGTTTACTCGTGGAGGATTAAAAGAAGATCATAGAGCAATAAATGTTAATGCATCTTCAATTCCTACTTCATTATTGGTTTATGGTTCTTTTGAATTAGGTGGCTCCACTGATCCTGATACCAGTTTAGATAGCGCTACTGATTTAGATTTCATTTCAAAGGTAGTAGATTCTGTGATTTTGAATCTTGTAGATCTTTTCCTTGATACGGGAAATGTACTCAATGATGTTCCTACACTTATTGTAGATTTACTTAGTGGATCATCTAGTTCAGGTAATTTCGATGGGCAATCATTTAATCTATTGATGACTAATGATTTACGAGAATCAAGAATTATGATGCCCTTGGAATCGATTGAACTGAATATTGGATCATCTCCACATCCAACAATTTCAGGTGATCACATGATAATATCAAAAGATAAAAATTTAGGTATAATTCAAGCTGCAAATGGCCCAGTTGAGCCACTGGTACCAATTGCTGCTAGCCTAAGATTTGGTGGTTTTATGGCAGCATCATTGAGAGACAATAATGATACTAATCAACAAAAGATAGAACTGTTTACAGATTCAACAAATCCATTAGTACTTTCATTTATCGAATATGATTCTGCATTCATTGAGAACGCCTCACGCCATTCTATAATGTATTCAGATTTTCCAAATGAGATATCAATTATTGTGTCCGAAAACACTCTTCAATATTCTGCATCATCTGGAATTGACTCAGTAAAATATGCGGGTAATAATGGTGATCAATACCAAGCAGCCAATTTCATAGGTTTACCAGCATCTTTCACTTCAACATTCGGCGACATCATTTCTTGGAATTCAGATACTCCGATTACTACAATTGAAGCTCAAATAACAAATTCTACAATTCCCCTAACTATGACAGGAGATCACTTTCTATTTCATAACGATCCAAACTCAGAAAAGGTTAGTCTATCATCAAGAATTTCAGGATTAAAAGAAATTGGATGGATAACACCCCAAGAGGAAGGAGCCTTGGGATTAGCAGGAATGGGGACTGCATATATGTCTATTTCAGATCCAAATCCCATGAGGATTAATGTTGCTCAAGCCCCTACTGATAATGATGCCAATCTTTCCGTTTTGGCAGAGATTAATCCACTGCCCTCTTCATTATCTTTAAGGATACCAACTGGAACTGCTAACACTCCTACTCTGGCAGTACCTGACTTTGATACATCCAATGGTTTGTCCGGTATCGCAGCATTTATTAACGGATTCTCGGATTTAGGACGATCAGTTAATCAAGTATTGTCAGGTATTACAACTGATATTTCCACAGGCTCCGGCACAGGTTCTGATAACTTTTCATTTGGAATAGAATTAGACTCAAATTCCGAATTTGATCTTATTGTAGAATCATTTCATGGCCCTAAAAAAGAAGATAAGTTACCTTGGGTTCATGGTGTATCTTTTGAAGCAAACTCCAAAGGTATCGCAGATGGCTTTCATCTTCGTTTATGGATACCACGTCTCCCCCCTTCTGTGGAATTATCAATCTCAAAAACTACTACCGATACTGGTCAAGATTGGACGATTTTTGCAGAGTTAGATTTTTGGTATCCACAGCATAATGAATTAATGTTAGTTATGAGTGGAATTAATGGTCAAGATTTATTTGTTACTATGAAAGGATTAAGAATTGGAGAATATACTAAGTTAACTTTGGACTCGATATTTGTAATAACAACTATTGGTGAAATAACTGAAGTCTCTACTACTACTCAGTATGATTTGTCTAACCGCCTAGATTGGATACACATATTATTGATCAATAGGGAAGCCGGTTCTCGTACTGAAATAATGATAAAAGATATTCCTGAATCAGTTGCATTACAAGCAAGCCTAGGTACAGCAATATCAATTGATATGAATGTTCCAGAGCAATATCGCTCGTCTGAAGGCTTTGCAGTAGGATCAATGTTCATTCAACAAATGCAATGGATGGACGGATTCTGGTGGCCAGCAACAATTTTCTTAACAAATGTTCCTGGATCTATGAGCCTAACTACTGAACCTGATCTAAATTTTGATATTACTAAAAATCTAGCATTTCAGGGTACTCCTGTACTAGATTTTACAGCTTCTGATGTAGGGATGTCCCTATACATTGAAGCCTTTGGTCGCGCAATAAATACTAGAGGAGATGTTGTTTTACTTGCAGAAGGAATGACTGATAGGATGATAATTAAGCCAACAGACTCATATGGATTAGAAATAAGATCAGGAGGAAGTGGTGTTGAAAAAATATATATTCGTTTTAGTAATAGCCCAACAACTCCGCCAATTGTTATCGATGAAATGGAAGCATTGGGTGAGAATCTAAAGAGTGCTACCATACATATCCGAGAAATTGCCGGCCCATATTATAGTGTAATTGATATTGACGACGTCCAAGGAGGGAGGATCATAGCATCTGCAAAGATTTATGCAAATATAGGTGATAAGAACATAGGATTGAAAGGAGTACTTATTGATGCTCAAATAACGGGAGGTATTCCAACTGGTACAACATTTGGAATAAATGGATTAGCTTCAGATTTATCAATCCTTTCAATCATTCCAGGAGTGTCCGGTTCAACGAGGCACATAATGGCGCCAGAACCTCTTTCATCTGGAATTCTTACAGTCATATCTCTTATCGGAGGTGATAATTATGGGTCTTCTTGAAAAATTTAAAAGAGATTCTGATCAAGATCTTGAGGAAGAAATTGCTTATGATTTACTCGATAAATTGGAAGCTACTGGTGATAAAATATCTCCAAAAAGAGTAGTATTTGCTTCATTTGTTGCAGCATCATTACTCCTAATTACTATTTTTACACTAGTAATAGCAGTCCCTTATGATAGAGTTAGTGTAGATATTGTTTATCGCCAAGGAGGTTCCGGGCATGTAATTTTAGCCCAATTGGATAATCATGGAAGTAGGGAAATAACTGATATCTCTCTTACAATAAGATTTACAGATGCTGAAGGAAGTGAATTGGGAAGAACTGATTTTTTGTTAGACTCAATGGGGGCACATAGCTTCTATGCAGGAGATAACTTAGAATTAATAATAAATGGTGCTTCTGTATGGGAGGATTATACTATAGAAACACTACTTGAATACAATTATTATAATGGTAGAGGCGATGAAAGATGGACGCATGATGTTGGAAATTGGACAATGGAACTTTTCACAGACCGTGCACAAATCAAAATATTCTAGAGAAGGCTCAAACATGATTTCTATCAATTTTAATTTATCAAAATACCCATACTATCAAATCGGATATTAGGTGGCGATAAATTATGAATAAGCGCACTGTTATTTTGGTACTAAGTTTATTTTTAATTTCATATCTTCCTGTCTTTGACTATGATGATATTAAAAAAACACAAGAAATTGAATATTTAGACTCAGATTATTTGAGGACAGAAATCTCTCCAAATCCAGATACAATTAGTAATTTAGAAATATCTAATATTTATTTTGGACCTGAAGATAAAAGAGAAGTTAGAGCCGACTCATCTATAGGAATCTATACTGAGAATGGCCTAATACCTAGTGTTTCTATGAAATCAGAATTAACTAAATATCGCTCAGATTTAATGATAGTTCTGGTAGATGGTGATGTGGGATTATGGGATGCTAGAATCAAGATTATGGATTCAGCAAATGTGGAAATACGTTCTACAATTCCTCCCTCAGGTTTCTTAATTCAAGGTACTACTGATGAGTTAAATAAAATAAATAAATTACCCATTATATCTGCCAGTCATGAAGTCCCCGCTGGCCTTCTTATTGATTCAAATCTTTATAATAATAATTTTGATGATAATATCATTATCGAATTATCTGGATGGAAAGATTCTGATTTAATTAGATATAATTCTCCCGGATTAAATTTAAATAGCTCATTATCAGAAATAGCTTTAGAATGGATGATTAATCCATTTTCACCTCAAAATGGAACATTTATAGGAGAAATAGAAATAAATAACTTAGATGAAATAGTGATGAACCCAGCAGTTTCATATATATCTCCAGTTTTTGAAATTTTAACTTTTAATAACCAAGCTAGAGTTCACATGGGGATAAATACTGTAGAAAATACGTATGTAACGGGACTTAATGGAAGCGGACATTTAGTAGCCGTTGCTGATACTGGCATTGATCCAGATCATGGAGATTTTGGAAATAGAATTACACAAGTTGTTAATGTGGCTGGAGACTCTTCCACTGCAGATACTAATGATGGCCATGGCACCCATGTGGCATGTACTGTATTGGGAGATGGAACTAGAACTAGCGCATATGAAGGAATAGCTCCAAAATCAGAATTATATTTTCAAGCAATGGAAATAGACTCTAATGGTCAACTGTCTAATACTGGAATATATGGTATGCTAAACAGTGCTTATAATTCAGGAGGGGCAAGATTTCATACTAATAGTTGGGGTTCACAAACAGGTGGCTCATATACAACTCAATCCGAAGATGCTGATGATAGAACATCAACATGGGATCAATATTGGTTATATGAGGGAATGACAGTTTTATTTGCAGCAGGTAATGAAAAGGATGATGGCATATCCTCCCCTGGAACTGCTAAAAATGTCATAACTGTAGGAGGGCATGTAAATAGATACTCTGGTGCACCTGATGAGATGTATTATTACAGTAGTAGAGGACCTACTGATGATGGTAGAATTAAACCAGACGTAACAGGACCTGGGGACTATGTTAGGTCTTGTTTGGCCCAAGAAGCTGAAGATTCTTCAACAAACATAGGAGACTCATACTACATTGAATACAGTGGAACTTCAATGGCAACTCCTGCTACTGCAGGGGCATCAGTTTTAGTTAGAGAATATTTGATGGAAATTGCAGAACGTCCAGCACCACAAGGTTCCCTTGTCAAAGCAATGCTTGTTTTAGGTGCAATAGATATGGGTACTAGGGATATACCTAATGGTGATGAAGGATGGGGGAGAATAAACCTTGTAAATACCTTAATTCCAGATGAAGATATAGGTATTTTTGTCGATGATAGATCCAGACTTTCAAGTGGACAAGTTAATGAATATACATTTGATGTTACAAGGGCAGGAGAACCGCTCAAGGCAGTACTTGCATGGTCTGACTATCCCGGTTCTAGTAGTTCTAATATACAACTTAGAAATGATTTGGACCTTGAAGTAATATCTCCAAATGGGCAAATCATCTATCTTGGTAATGATTTTAATAATGGGAGATCAACAACGGGAGGGTCCAAAGATAATCGAAATAATGTTGAGGTTGTGCTTATTGACAGTGCAACTACAGGAATATGGACAGTCAAAGTCCGGGACTCTCAGCATGGTGGAAGCCGTACCTATCAATCATATTCAATCGCCATAAGGGGCGTAAATGTAAATGATTTAACGCCCGATCCTACATTTATTCCAGGGTCATTTGAGATATCAACTCCAATACCTCAGGTTGGCGAAGAAGTTGAAATTTCTATAAGTGTACAAAACCAAGGTGCAGGTTCATTCACTGGAGTGCCAGTTGCAGCATATGCAAATTCCAATCCAATTGGTATCCAAACAATTAGTATGTCTCCGGGAGGTTCAGAAGAATTATCATGGTCTTGGACTCCAATTTCCGATGATGAGGGAGAGGTCGAAATTTCTTTTTATATCGATCCTAATGATATATTAGAAGAACTTTCAGAAGTAAATAACTTCGTTTCCACTCTAATACTTGTCAGTACTCCAGGGATTAGAGTTTCTTCTGAAAATCATATAGTTAGGCTGGGAGATGCTGCAGATTCTACTACACAATGGGAACTTATTGTAACTAATACTGCTTTATTTGAGACAAACGCTACAATATCTGTTTCCGATCCTGTAAGAATTAGGGACGGAGTCACCTTTGAATGGTTCCGCTCTTTTACAAATGTTAATTTTAATTTAGATGCATCTGAAAATATTGATATTACTCTCACAATGGCTCATCCAGCACCACCTCAACCAGGATTATACAAGATGATAGTTACTGGGAACGATATAGAAAATAATCTTGATTCAGAACTAGAAATATACTTCGATGTTCCAGTTTTAGCTCAACCTCAAGTAATACTACCTTCCGAAGAAATCATCGTCAGCTCTTTTTCAGATACAAAGTTTTCTTTTGATATTAAAAATAATGGAAACGGGGCACAAACATATGACGTATCACTAATCTCTCCAGCAGGATGGGATTTAGGGTTTGATAAAATTGGACCTTTTGAAGGGTCAGCATATGGATCAACTGGAACCTTGGTTAAAGGTGATTCAGTATCGATAGAGGTTACGATTGAATCGCCAGGAGTTATGATTAATGCAGGAAGTGAATTTATAGCAGATTTAATAGTTGAATCTAGAGTAAGTGATGATGTATGGGAAATTGAATTACCTCTAATAGTTGAAATATTTGATGATATTCAAATATCTTTAGATTCGAATGATATGCCACAACAGATATTATCTGATGGTAACTATGAGTTTATGTTGGAAATATTAAATGATGGAAATAGGGATATATCTATTCAACCTATTCAACAAACATTGCCCGGAGGCTGGACTTTATCTGGTCTAGATGAAATAACAATAGAAATAGGTCAAAAATTGTATTTCCCTGTTTACATATCGGGTAATGGCAAAGCTGTGAGTGGTGAATTAAAAATTAGATTTATTTCAGATGATGGATTTTCATCAGATTGGAATTATTCTTTAGATGTAATATCAGGTGCAATACCAATTGTTGATTTTTATAAAATCGAAATTCCAAATGGACAATCTTCTGATGATCCACTAGGCGTTGATTTCCACCCAGTAGGTACTCCTTTTGATCTAGGGTGGACCGTAACTAATCAGGGCACGGTAAGTTGGCAACCCAATGCAATAATCGAATTACCTAATTCAGATTGGAGTTCTTCATGTTCCATATCTCCACAAAAAGTGTATCCAGGAGAATCATCTAGAGTATGGTGTACATTAATCATACCTATTTCTGCCGAGGCTAATTCTGAACCAGAAATAACATTAGTTATGGAAGATGGAGGAGTGGAAATACGTAATCAAATATCACTCCTAGTAGAAGAAATAATGCAAGTAAGTTGGACTTTAATTCAACAAAGTGATGTTTATGAAGATTCTTCAAACACTATGTATTTTGAATTACAAAATACGGGTAACACTGTAATTTCAGACAGAATATATGCATTTGGACCTAGTGGATGGGATGTTAGAATTTTAGATGGAATTATGGTAAATTTACAACCAGATCAAATTAAATCTGTACAAATAGAATTTACACCAGATAGCGGCACAGATGGCTCATTAATTTTGACTTTGGGCGATTCAGCTCCTAACTCCGACAATAGTAAGAATATACCCGTAGTTGTCAAGGGTATAGATTCAGACAACTCACCACCATTCTTCATAATAGGATTATTTTCGTTAATATTATTTACATTATTGGGTGGATCAGTATATTTATATCAAAAAAATGATAAAGATATAAAGAGTATATTTAAAAATGTTAATACGCCAAAGAAAAAAGTTGAACCAGAACTTACTTTTGCTTCCGAAGAAGAAGTTAATGTAGAATTTTCTCCGACTAATGAGACTTCAAATAATTTAGAAAAATATGATGAATATCCCGGTTGGTTATGGGATTCTGAAAAAGAGACATGGATTCCAGATCCCGAGCACGCTGATGTATCATAAATCTCCGTATTACAGTTTTATTCTAAATTTTAACTAATATAAAATAATAATTTTGATACGCATTTATTCAAAAGTCCTTTGAGTAAAGATTGATTCCGACATATGATGAGGAACAATTCAGCGGTCACGGTTTTTATCACTTTGATGCTAATTTCCGTCTCTCTTCCATTAGTATCTGCTTCCGTTAGTGTCAGTTTATCTGCTAGCCCAACTAGTCAATCTGCAACTTCAGATGATGCTGCAGAATACACCATAACAATTCAAAATTCTGGAGATGATGATGCTACTGTGTCGCTATCAACATCTCAAGCCGCTGATTGCAATGGTTATACTTCAACTCTTGAAGATCAAGTTGTTTCCGTTAGTTCAGGATCTTCAGAATCTACTACACTTACAGTTTCCCTGGGTGAAAGTGCAGGAGATAGTTGTGAAACAACTGTAACTGCGTCTGCAGTAGGGCAAGCGCCGACAGATACCGATACTGCTGACATAACTGTCGAAACCTCTAATGAAGATGGAGGAGGGCAATATTCAGTTAAAATAACTGTAAAGGACAACGATCCTCAATTAATTAATTATGATAGCGAAGAAGATGGCGATCAAGTAAAGTGGGAACTTATTATTGAAAATACTGGTGAACAATCTTCAGCCATGCAAATAGAAGTAACATCGGATAGTGATTGTGACTCGGATGGACTTAGTGCCACTTCAGACAAACAAACAACTCAAAGCTTAGGAGAAGGAGATACTGAAGAGGTGGAGATAACGGTAGATATACCCGACGAAGGAGCCACTGAAGCAGATTCTCATTGTTTCATAATAAAAGCCACTGCTGCTCAGGATCCTAATGCTGCCGATAGGGCAGAAGATAATATTACTCTAACCGTAAAAATTCCACAATTAAAAGAATGCGACGCATCCTTACAGAAAACTGCACATAGTCTAGAGCCATTAGAATCAGCAACAAATTCTATCTCTTTGACAAATATTGGTAATACGGAATGGACTGTCACTGCTGCCGCAACTTCTGATGATTATGATGTTCAAGATTGGGTTGATTTTGATGCACCACTTAGTAAATTACTGAGTGAACCCGGAGGCACTCAAGACTCCCATACATTTAGTTTCACAATAACTCCAGATGATTCTGTAGAACCTGGCACTATTCCAGTATATATTCAAGGACGAGCAGGAACATCAGTTGGCTGTGAAGAAATATTGTATGTTACTGTAGGTCAAAATAAAGATGCTTCTTTATCATTGAGTACAAATAAAGTATCCAATGTCGAACCAGGTTCTACAGAAAGAATCCAAGTTTTTGCGGTAAATACGGGCAATGGTCAAGATACATTTGCATTAGGAACTAATAATCTCCCATCAGGCTGGCAAGTCTCTTTGTCTCAAAGTAGTGTGACAATAGATGGTAAGCACTGCGGCCCAAATAATTGTAATAAACAGAGTCTGGATGCAGATATTCAAGTGCCTAATGATGCATTAGCAAATGTCCAATATAGCTTCACATTTTATATTAATTCTGGAGGTAATCAACATGATTCTATATCTCTTGATGTTACTGTGGCAGCAGTTCATTCTGTAATAACTACACTTCCTTCAGACTCACAAACTGGTAAATTTACTCAAATTGTTCAATTCCCGTTAAGTATAAAGAATACTGGTAATATCCGAGATACATTGGTGTTAGATGTTTGCAATCCAAACATAAATAGCTCATGCTCAGCACCTGCATGGAATGCCTCTTTCTCAAACCAACAAGGAAATACAATATCTAGCTTAAACTTAGATCCAGAGGAGATTGGGAATATATTTGTTGATGTTCAAGTAGAAGATCCATTTGACAATAGTGAAGAATATTTCGAGATTAGAGTTGGCATTATTGGCTCCAGTTTTCAATCTACTGAACTTGTAAAAGTAACTGTCTCAAATTATAATTATAGCATGGCAATTTCTTTTGAAAATCCTGGAGATAGCCCAAGCTCATCTGAACTTTCCCTTCCTCCAGGGGGGTCACATAGTACTTCTTTTTGGATTAATAATACAGGTGATGGTGGAGTTGATGAAGCTATAATTTCAATAAATGGCATGGAGTCTTCAGTACTTAAGTCAATAAAACTGGATGGAGTAATTACAAATGGTGAAATATCTATTCCTGCTAATTCTAGAGTTTTGATTGAAATAGAACTTGAGGTTATCGAAGGTGTTGAAAGTGGAAACTCAGGAACTATTACTGTCAGCGTTTCTTCAAAGAAAAATACTGCCAAAATTTCTTCGATAACATTCAACATTGATGTTATTGTAATTCATGATTTACAGTATACTATGGATTCATCTCCAGAGGAGTTAACTGTAAAATATCCAGAAAGAGCCAGCTTTATTATCTACGTTACTAATAATGGAAATGCTATTGAAAATGTGGAAATAATTACTCCAGCACCTCTGAGGGAATGGTCCGTAGACGTAGTTCCTGATGACTTCAATCTTAATCCGGGACAAACAAAACAACTAGAGATTAGAGTTACCCCTCCAGTCGGTTTAAACCAAGATGATACCTATAAATTCACAATAATTATACAACCTGAAGATACTCCTGTCGCAGGACAACCAATAGAATTGATTGTAAATGCCGAAACATCCTCGATAAATTTAGCAAATGGATTAATAGGTAAAATTCTTGTTTACAGCTCAATTATATTTGGGTCTATTTTAGTCCTCACTTTGTTTTTAAGGTCAAGAAAGGAGAATAAAATAATCTCTGAAACACTACTTTCTAACCAGCAAGATTGACTCTAGTTCAGATTCCTTGCCGGATACACTTATGTTTAGTTTTCAGGTGGGCAGGATGTTGCCCTCTGCTGGGCGACGTGGTGTCCCTATGTCCGTACCTGAAGATTATATCGCTGTTGCAGTTATGGCACTGGTTGGAATAGGTTTTCCTGTAGGCAGTTTCATCGCTTCTAGATTACTCAGGCCAACTCCAAATCCTAATGATAAAACTCAGCTAAGATCATGGTTATTACCTGGTTATGAAACAGATCAGACTCTATATGTTAGGCGTCATAGTACATACGAATGTGGTTCTGAACCAGTTGGAGATGCACATATCAATTTTCATTTCCAATATTATTGGTATGCGATAATATTTTTAGTTTTTGATATAGCATTCATGTTTTTAGCATTCGGTGGCGTCATAACAATCCAAAAAGGAGGGATACTTTTGTCCGATTCAGAAGTTTACAGCGCTTTATTCACACTTGTTATTTTCATGACGTTAATGAGCCTTGGTGTTTGGCATGTTTTCAGGAAAAGAGGCAGAATCTACATTTGAGGGAATATAATGTCAGAAGATGGTCAAAATTATACAATGTTTAGTAGCCGCATGTTGGTTGATACTGTTGGAGATACTACTGATGCCGCATTGGAGGCTAGTGGCCTCAGGGAGGTAATTGGAGTTCTTGCTGGGAGAATATTCAATTGGGGACAAAGGAAATCACTTTTTCCATTACATTTAGGAATAAAATGTTGTGCTCTTGAAATGGCTGCTGCAGGGGCTAGTCGTTTTGATGCAGAAAGATTTGGTGTTTTCTTCCGCTCTAGTCCGCGGCAATGTGATGTATTGCTAGTAAATGGCCCTATTACCAAAAAGTTTGCAGATCCTATTGTTCGATTATGGGAACAAATGCCAGAGCCAAAGTGGTGTATTGCAATGGGTGAATGTGCAATTTCAGGCGGCCCGTACTTTCAATCATACAATGTACTAGAAGGCGTAGATACAGTAATACCTGTTGATATTTATATTCCTGGATGCCCTCCTCGGCCAGAGGCATTAATTGATGGCTTTGGAAAACTACGAGAAAAAATTATCCGCATTGGTGCTGTTCCAAGCCACGCTAGGACTGATGGCGTTGCACCTATAATAATCGGAGATGAGTGAGGAGATTCTTATGAATGGAGTATCTGAAGAATCGCAGATTTCTGCCGCAGAAGATTTAGTAAATGAAATAGGCACAATGGAAGGAGTTTCTGCTTTTGTAGATAAGAGAACTAGTGGAACTCAAGTCAGGCCAATTGTTAATCTCACAGTCCCTCCTGAAAATTGGCGTAAAGTTGCAGAATCTATGTTTTCAGATCATGGGATAGATTACTGTTCAATGATTACTGGCATACATTGGCCTGAATCATCAGATAAACAATGGGAAGTAATATACCACTTTCTCAGAACGGGAGTCAAAAATCCTCCTATTGTAGATGGTGTAGTTGAGCCAATAATAACTGATTCTTCACAATTACAAGGATCGGACGTACCATTAGAAATTCAGATAAGTATACCATTACAAGAAACTAGAAATCCCAAAGTCGCTAGTATTCAAGATATATGGGTTGGTGCTGATTGGAATGAAAAGGAAACATGGGATTTAGTTGGTATTGATTTCGAAGGTCATCAAGGTATGCGTCGAGTACTACAACCACACGAAACTCCTAAAGGATATCATCCATTACAAAAACAGCATAAATTAAGGTACCATAACTTTGAAGAAATGTATGATGATGTTCAAGGTTTCAAAAGAAAACCAGCAGATTCAGAGAAAGTTAAATGAGGTGAAAAGATGGCAGAAATGTGGATTTCAATGGGCCCACAACATCCTATGACCCATGGTCTATGGACGTTAAAGGTGAAAGTTGATGGAGAAACTGTAGTCGATACTGAACCTGATCTAGGATATATTCACAGAGGTGTTGAAAAAATATGCGAAGCAAGGAATTTTACTCAGATAACAACTTATTGTGACAGATTATGCTATGCCAGCGCCAATACATGGTCTCATGCTTACATTTATGCGGCTGAAGATTTACTTGGAGTCGAAGTACCAGAAAGGGCAGAATACATCCGTCTTGTAGCAGTTGAATTACAGAGAATAGCAAGCCATCTCATGTGGTTAGGAGCATATGGCCCTGATATTGGTAATCTAACCGTCATGGTGTGGTGCCTACGTGAAAGAGAGATGATGATGGATCTACTCCAAGAGCTCGGTGGTTCAAGAATGCATTACAATTTTCCAAGAGTTGGAGGAGTAAAACGCGATTTACCACATGGTTTTGCAATGAGGGCACGTCATAAATTACGACTATTTTTAGATCGTATCCAGGAATACGAAGCACTCTTTGATGAAAGTACGATATTCCTAATACGCAGCCAAGGTGTCGGATATGCAAAACCAGAAGAGATGATCAACCATGGAGTATCTGGCCCTAATTTGAGGGCAGGAGGAGTAAATCACGATATTAGGACTTCTCATCCATATTCAGTATATTCAGAGCTAGATTGGGCTCCTGCAGTTGAACGCTCTTCAATTAAAGGGGCCGACTGTTATGACCGTTATCGTATAAGGGTGGAAGAGATGAGGCAGAGTGCTAATTTAGTATTACAAGCCCTTGATAAAATGCCTGGAGGGGCTGAAACTTATCACGAACCTGGTGATCCTAAAATTCTAGCAAAGGCACCCTCACGTGCTCCAGAAGGAACCTCTGGATCTCACCATTTTGAAGATAGCAGAGGTGAATCAATGTTTTACTTAGCAGGCGGAGGAGAAGGAAGAGGCAAGATGCCTTATCGAGTATCCATCAGATCTCCAATATTTATTACAATTCCATATGCATCCAAATGTATGATAGGTTACAAAGTAGCAGATATTCCTGCAATTATGGGTTCCTTTGATCCATGCATTGGAGAAACAGATAGGTGATTTTATGGCAAGTAGTGATTGGCTGAATATCCGTGGCTGGACCGAATCCATTATTGGATGGTCTATGGATACTACTCATGATTTATTGCCTGAATCAGTTCAAACTGAATTTGCAACTATCCAACCTGCATTGGAACTATTTTTTATTGCTACAATAATGTGTACAGTAGTTTTCGCTGTTATGATGCTCACTCTTATGGTAGTTCCATATATTGAACGTAAATTTATTGGCCGCCTAATGGATAGAATTGGAGCAACGACCTCACTCCGTAGTCTATGGATAGGCGAGGGGAATGCAACTGCTGGAGATTGGTGGAATAAGTTACCCATGGGGTTAGGTGGACCTATTGGGTTTGCAAATAAAAAATTAAATCAATCCTTCGGTAACGAACATCCAGAAGAAACCATTGCTAGAGTAAATAATCGTGGATATCATGGAATATGGTTTTTATTTCCTGGCTTCTTTCAAGCATTAGCAGATTTTATGAAATTTGCAACAAAAGAACATATGATTCCCGATAAGGCTGACAAATTGGTCTTTGAAGTAGCACCAGTAATTATAATTTCAACTACTATCATGGTATTTGCATTTGTACCATTTGGCCCGCATATATGGGCCGCTAATCCAGAATTATCTCTAATATTCATGATGGCGATATTTGGTGTCGCACCTTTAGGCGTCTTCTTTGCAGGATGGGCATCAAATAATAAATACACTTTAATTGGTGGAATGCGCTCTGCTGCCCAATTAACTGCATATGAAATTCCATTATTAATTACAGTTCTCAGTATCGCAGTCATCAGTGGCTCATTCAATATTTTAGAAATTATTGATTTTCAAATTGAAACCTCTGACACTTGGAATATTTTCATATTACCATTGGGTGCGGTATTATTCCTAGTAACAATGATCGCGGAGGTCGAACGTATCCCATTTGATATGCCAGAAGCAGAAGCCGAATTAGTTGAAGGTTGGTGGACTGAATATGGTGGAATAAGGTGGGGACTCATGTTTGCTGGAGAAATGATGAGGGCTTATGCTGCTTGTATTCTTTTTGCAATGTTTTTCTTAGGTGGATGGGAATTTCCTTTCCAAGATTTCTTATCATCACTCCCTCTAGTAGGAATTGCATTTGAAACAGTATTTATGGTAATTCCTGGTTTAGTGGTGGTTTTATTGAAAGCTTGGATTCTATTCGCATTTTTTGTTTGGATCAGAGCGTCTTTACATCGAATTCGAACAGATCAAATATTAGAATTTGGATGGTTATATCTTCTTCCACTTTCTATTGTAAATCTTGTAATAGCAACATTCCTGCGTCTTGAAGTTTGGACCGATTCTGGATGGCCAATTTGGACTGCACCATTATTAACATTAATTGCAATATTCTTCTTTGTAATATATGCAATAGATGAAGATGAAGAAGCCTTAGCACAATCTCGTCGCCCATATAGTACTCAGGCATTATCCAAAGCATATCCGGGTAATCAAAGAAAACAGGAGGTGAAATAATCAATAATCCAGATTATAATACAGGTCACCCACATGCAACGCCTAATTTCCGTAATCTTGTAATTAGGCCTATGTGGATTACATTGAAGACTGCATTACGAACTATTCCTTATGTAGGTAAAGCCAAATTCCTAAGAAATAGTTATCACAATCAGAGAAGAAATATGATGGATGAATTTACATTGCAAAGAGTTGGAGAAAATCACCCCTCTGCAGGACATGTGTATGCTGCAGATAGAGAATCATCTCCTGCATTACCATTCTTGGAACGCCCGGTTACAATCATGTATCCGTATGAAAGACTTGAAGACATGGAACCATGGTTATTTGTTCCAGGAAATTATAATGGTCGAATCGGAATTGTATGGGAAACATGTACTGCATGCAAAGCATGCGTACGTGCCTGTCCTAACGATTGCCTACATATGACGAGTGAAACGAGAGTAAATGTACTTGATACGACCAATGAAGGTGATGAATGGCATGGGTATGGAAGTGAATTGGAGGTTGGCGGATTAGCAGCTCGAGAAAAAGAAAACTTCAAACAAATAGAAGAAGAATTTGATCTCATACATGCTCACAAAGATCCCCCCCAACAGTATGACTTCGCTGAAATTATTGATATTACTGGCACTACTGCCACAGTCCGTTGGCAAGATGGATCTGGTGTAGAAGAAGTAGATTCCACAATATTAAGGCCCGCAGAACAAGATATCGTCTCAGGCAGAATAGACTTAGGAAGATGTATGTTTTGTGGTTTGTGCGCTGAAGCATGTCCATTCGAATCCTTTTTCATGACAAATGAATATGATGGCATGACGGGGTATACTAGAGAGCAATTATGGATGGACGCCAGCCGAACTCGTCTTTTACCAGCTGTTCACCAAGAACGAGTTGATATGGAACTTGCCAAGAGGGCGGAGAAAGAGAAAAAAAAGCGTGCAAAGAAAGCTGCTAAATTGGAGGCTTAATTTTGCTAATACAATTTATCGCCACATTGGATTTTCAAGCTATTGTTTTCGTAGTAATGGCTTTATTAGCAATAGCAGGGGCTATAGGTTGTGTTTTTTCAAAGCGAGTAGCGCACTCTTTACTTTCTCTTATGTTGACATTTATTGCAGTAGCGGGTGTTTTTGTATTAGCAGGCGCAGAGATGTTAGCGGCTATCCAAATTTTAGTTTATCTAGGTTCAGTCATGTTAGTTGTCCAGTTCGGCGTAATGCTTACAAGACGTAAAATTCAGGAGGCAGATTATTAATGAGAGCAATTTCTGCTCTAACTTCAGTCGGGACTTTTATTTTCGTTCTCCTTGTGTTACAAGAAGTAAATTCTCATTCAATGTGGGGAGTTTCTGGTAATCCTCCAAGTACTGTTGAATTTGCAAACTCAATTTTTAACGAGTGGGCATTTGTTACAATAATTTTGGGTGCTCTTTTGGCAATGGCAATGATTGGCGCGTCATATTTAGTAAGAGATGAAAGACTAATTAATCTAGTTTGGGATATTAGAGGAGATATATCTGATAACATTGAAAAAACTCAAAATAAAAAAATTTTTAGCATTGACAATTCCTTTGGATCAATGAAATCTAATATTAAGGAGGAAGAATAATGATAGATCCAAGTTGGATAGTCGGCCTTGGAGTTATATTATTTGGTATAGGGCTACTAGGAACATTCTACCACAAAAATGCTATTGTAGTTCTAATGTGCATTGAGCTGATGTTAAATTCCGCAAATTTGAATTTTGTGGCAGGGGCAATGTATTATGGAGATGTAAATGGCTGGGTTTTCACTGCTATCGCTATTGCTATAGCCGCAGCAGAAGTGGCAATAGGTCTTGCGATTCTTCTCTCTATGTACAGCACTCAAGAAACCATATCTCTGGAAGATGCTAATATATTAAAAAACTGAGGTGTAATCAATGGGTCAAAATAAACATGAATATCCTTTACTTTATCCTTTAATTCCATTATTATTACTAGTTCCATTGATGAAATTTATATTTGGCATGGATTCATTCGAAGCAGCCTTCCTAATTGTTGTAGTTCCTCTGTTGACTTTCCCAACAATTCTTATTGTTGGACAAATATTCAATAAAAATGATACTTGGAAAGAAAAATACAAAGAAGGAGGTATCATTGCTATAGGTTCCCTGGGAATCTCTCTATCTGTAACTTTATGGATACTGATTGATTATCTTTCAGGTACCTTACATTTTTCTAATCTGACTGTTATTGAATGGTTCCAGTGGATTTCCTTTGATTTTCTTCAATCTGATTATACTATAAATCCTGAACGTAGAATTATTGGCGTTGGCATCTGGATTGATTCGATAAGTCTAATGATATTATTTGTGGCAACTTTCCTATGTTTTCTAATTTGCTGGTTTAGTATGGGATATATGAATACAGATCCAATAAATGAAGATAGAAACCATCGTTTTTATGCCGAATTCGTACTTTTTAGTATGGGCATGTTCGGTATGGTTTTGGCTGATAGTTTCTTGTGGTTATTTATCTTCTGGGAAATAATGGGACTCTGTTCTTATCTCTTAATAGGATTTTATTATTGGAAAGTAAGTGCTGCCTACGCTGCAAAAAAAGCATTCTTAACTACAAGGATTGGAGATGTTTTCTTGATGGTTGGCTTATTTATTTTGTATGATATTTATGGCTCACTAAGTTTTGAAGTAATTTTCGAAGATCCTTCTACGGGAGTTGCAGGGGCATTAGTTGATTCTAATCAACTATTTTGGGCATTATTACTTTTATTCGTTGGAGCAGTTGGAAAATCTGCTCAATTTCCATTACATGTATGGTTACCTGATGCAATGGAAGGTCCAACACCTGTATCTGCGTTAATTCATGCAGCTACAATGGTAAATGCAGGCCTATATCTTGTAGCAAGAATGGTTCCATTTTTCGATGTCCACCATCATGGATTAGCAGGATTGGAAAATTTAGCAATAATTATAGCATTTATAGGTGGGATTACTGCATTTATGGCTGCGTCAATAGCCTTTGTTCAAAATGATATAAAGAAAGTTCTTGCATATTCAACAATGAGTCAATTAGCATACATATTTACTGGATTAGGTGTAGCTTTATGGTTTTACAATACTGACCATCATCATGCGGCAGCTATTGCGTTTGGTGCTTCTATGTTCCATCTTTTTAATCATGCAATGGCCAAAGGAATGTTATTCATGGCCAGCGGATCCGTAATTCATGAAGTTCATCATGCACACGATCACCTCCATGATGCTGGTGATGGACATGATTTTGACCCTCAAGATATGCGAAATATGGGCGGTCTAGCTTCTAAGATGCCGATTACTGCGACAGCAATGATGTTTGGATCAATGTCTATTATCGGTGTCCCGTTGATAGGAGGATTCTGGTCAAAAGAAGGAATAATAGCTGAAACTTGGAAAGCTGCATTGGAAGAAGAACCTTTGATGTTCTTCCCCGCTATTTTAATTTTAGCAACTGCCGGTATGACGGGATTCTATATGTCAAGAATGTGGTTAATGACTTTTGCAGGCGAACCTAAGAGTGATGTAGTAAATCATGTACATGAATCAACACCTTGGATTCGTGAACCTCTATTGATTTTGACGGCAATTACGGCATTAGGTGGATTCATATTAGCATTATTTGGTGCAATTGATTTCTTATCAAATAATACTGATCATCTAAAAATGCATGGTATTCTGGAAACTCTTGAGCATGCCTTCTTGCCTGAAGATTTGAATACAAGATTGATTGGTTGGATAACTATTGTACTATCTTTCATAATAGGTCCAATTTTGGCTTCTAGGGTACATGGAGGTAGCCTTAAAGATGGAGAAAAGGCAATACAACCCATAGGTTTCCTCGTAACTCTATCAGGAAAATTTGGCACCCAAGATGTGGAGGAATTATCTAAATCTCAATTATCAGAAGCTTTGCAGAATAGATTGTATTTTGATAATATGTATGAATATGTTATTTCTAAGACCATAATACCTTTTGCTAGTATGTTAGCATGGTTTGATAGGACTATAATTGATGGTATCATAAAACAAATTGAATCAAAATCTGTTCTGGGTTCCTTGCAAGTTAGGAGAGTTACAACCGGAAGTGCAAGGGATTATATTCTCATGGCTGCAGTTGGAATGCTCTCAATATTTGTATTAATATGGGGGGTGAATGCTTGAGTTTGGATATATTGACTATAATGACCATTACTCCAATATTTACTGGGATCATTTTGCTGTTAATGCCTCAAATATTGCCAAAAGATGTTGCAACTAATTTTGAAAAGGTAACACGAAATATTAGCATGGGAATAGCGTTAGGTATTTTGCTAATAGCTACTATGTTATTTTTTGGTACGATTGGATCAATAGATTGGACTGCTATCATGCAAGGAGATTATGTTCTAAAAAATGATCAATTTTCGCTTATTTCATCAATTGGAGTCCAATGGAAAGTGGGTGCAGATGCATTATCATTTCCAATGATTTGGCTTACAGCCTTACTAATTCCAATATCAATGTTGGTTGAATGGGATGCAAAAAGAGGACATTTATTCCATCCTTTATTACTAATCATGGAGGGTGCCTTATTGGGAGTATTCATAACATTAGATTTATTTATGTTTTATGTTTTTTGGGAACTAACTCTCATTCCTATGTTTTTACTTATTCTGGTCTGGGGAGGAGATGATAGAAAGTATGCTGCAATGAAATTCTTCATTTACACATTTACAGCAAGTGTTTTCATGCTTATTGGAATTTTAATAATGTATTTTCATACAACTCCAATCCCTGGAATAGGATCTATGTCTGGCCATCATTTCGATCTCGTAGCAATGACTGGTCAAACTAATTTAATTCCGAGTGAAGGTTTGAGGCATTTCGTTTGGATACTTCTCCTAATAGGATTTGCCACAAAGATGCCAAGTGTACCAGTTCACACTTGGCTTCCTGATGCTCACGTTCAGGCACCTACGGCAGGATCAATGTTGCTTGCTGGTGTGATGTTAAAAATGGGGGCTTATGGATTCCTTAGAATAGCAGTAACTATATTTCCAGAGTCAACCGTAGTCTTTATCCCATTATTGATTTTCTTGGGAATGGCAAGCCTAGTTTATGGGGCATGGGTATGCATGGGGCAAACCAATCTAAAAAGAATGGTGGCATATTCTTCCGTTTCACACATGGGATTAATTTTCTTAGGTATTGCTACAATGCAACCATTAGGTATCGCAGGAGCATTGTTTATGATGTTTGCACATGGGATAATTAGTCCTCTATTATTCGCCGTTGCTGGAGCCTTCAAACACCACTATCATACTCTTGAAATCGGATCAATGAGGGGAATAGCACATCATTCTCCTTACCTTTCAGGCCATATGATGTTGGGTTGGATGGCTAGTCTTGGACTTCCATTAATGGCAGGTTTCGTAGCTGAAGTTGCAATTTTAATAGCATTCTGGATTGAATTTGGTTGGTTAGTTATGCTGCCTGCTTTAACCTTAATTATAACTGCAACATACTATCTGACCTCAATGCAAAAAACAATATTTGAATCTGATGATCCACATCAAGGTAAACTTCCAGATAGTTTACATGGGGAAAAACCAAGAGATATTACTTGGCATGAAAATACTGGTATGTTTATACTAGGTATTTTAACGATTTTATTCGGGATATTCCCTTTCATTTTTTGGGATATGATGTCATCTTGGAGTACGGGTTTTGTATCCGATGTATTGATCGACGCAATGCATAATAAAGATAAATGGAATTCAAGTGTCAAATGGCTAGTGGAGGTGTTAAAATAAATTCATTAAACAATATATCTTTAGATATTTTAATTCCTGAAATTATAATGACTATCGGGATGTTAATGATTATAATAATTCCTAATTTGGGGGATGCAAAAATTAGATTACCACTTTCAAAGATTCATATTCCGATTCTTATAGGTGGAACTAGATTTACCCAAGTTAACAATCCCGTAATTCCGAGTATCATATCTATAATTACATTTAGTTTAGCTACTCTTATGTCATTATTGATGTTATTAAATGATAATACTGGTGTTATGGAACCTATTATCGAGGTTAATCAATTTACAAGTTTATTTTCAATGATATTCACCTTTGCTCTTTTACTTACATCTATTTCATCATTATATCGTCTACCTTCACAGGCCAATGCAAAAATACCTGACGATAGCGATTCAGAGAAATCACTCAATTCTAAAATTACAATTCTCATGAATAACCGCCGTCAAGTAGATTTCTATATTTTATTATTGATGGCTGGATTAGGAATGTGCTTAGTTGCTAAATCTACTCATTTATTCATGCTTTTTGTTTGTTTAGAATTGGCATCTTTGTCTTCTTATGTTTTAGTTGCCTTTAACAAAGAAAGTACAATTGGCGGAGAAGCCGGTACAAAATATTTCATCGTGGGTTCAGTTGCATCAGCAATTGGAATTTATGGGATGTCTCTTTTGTATATTTGGAATGGTAATCTTGAGATTTTATCACTAACTAATGCTTGGTCACAAATGGATTCCCTAGATCCGTTTGCAGGAATAGGGATTGGACTAATGTTGGTGGCATTTGGATTCAAAGTTGGGGCGGCCCCATTTCACTTGGCAACTCCTGATGCATATTCGGGAGCATCTTCTCCAATTGCAGGGCTTTTAGCTACAGCATCTAAAGCTATGGGCTTTGTAGCAATGATGAGAATCTTACTAATTATCACAATTCCAGAAAATGGTGAAGAAGCGTATTGGATGATTGCATTAGCAATCATATCTGTAATAACAATGACCTGGGGGAATTTTGCGGCTCTTACTAGTACTAATCCTAAGAGAATGTTGGCATATTCAAGCGTAGCACACGCAGGGTATATGCTGGCGGCACTGGCTGCCATCGGTACTGGTTTGGGAGATGATGAATCTAACGCTCTAATTCTAACTGCGGTTATATTCCATTTAACTATATTAGTTCTCTTTAAATTTGGTGCGTTTATGGTATTAACTTTAATTGAAAATGAAGGAAACAATCACAACATGACCGGCCTACATGGATTAGCACGTAGAGATCCCATTATTGCTTCTTCAATGTTCATTTTCATGCTTTCCTTGGCAGGCGTACCTCCTCTTTCTGGATTCCTATCAAAATTATTGATGATAAATGGAATAGTGAATATATCTGCTGGTACTGGAAGTATGGCCTCAGTAGCTTTTTGGTCATGGGCTTCAAGCGTAAATATGATATTCTGGCTAGCAATGGCTATTGTGATAAATAGTGCAATCTCACTTTTCTATTACCTAAGAGTTGTAATGATTATGTTCTTTGAAGATCCAATTACGAATAAACCACTAGCAAGATCACTTTATCTAAGGTTGATAATAATATTCTGTGCAGTTTTGACATTATTATTTGGTATAGGTCCATTATCGGAATCATTACTTGAAATTGTTAATGAAGCCGCTCAATCTTTCCTTTAAGTTAAATAAATGATGCTCAACTTCACATAGGTGACTCTCGACCGGGACATGTGGCACGTAGGGAAGAGAAAGTTGACGCTGAACTTCTTGCTCGTTTAGAATCAGGTACTGGGGACCGTATCAGAGTACCTTTACCAAACAGAAAAGTCAATGAAATGTTCGCGATAGCTGACCAAATTCTTGGTGGACGTAGAGTACGTTCTGTGTGTGAAGATGGGCAAACTCGTTTAGCAAGAATTCCAGGAAAGATGCGTAGAAGGCAATGGGTAAGGGAAGGAGATTTAATTACATTACAACCATGGGAATTCCAAGATGAAAAAGCAAATGTATGTATGAGATATACTAAAACACAATCATTATATCTATCAAGAAAAGGAGTGTTGCCAGAAATTGTCGATGTGTTTGGAATGTCCGACGATAACAAATCAACATCTGCTGTGGAAGAAATAATCGAAGAAACAAATAAAGATGAAATTTTAGATAATGAAGAACAGATTGGCACTGAGGAAATAGAAGAGAAACCAAATATTCCCTTCCCAGTATCTAAGGATGCAGATGATGATATCGACTCATTCTTTGGGTGAGATTCAATGACTGAGAAAAAAGAATGGGATTTAGAGCCTGATTTTGACACTCTCATGAAAGGTGAGAAAAGCCATGAATGGATATCTGAGCCTAGATTTAAGAAGTTATTCAATGAAGTTGAACATGGCTTACAAGGAGTAATGGGTAAAGGCCGTTACGAATGGGTTGATCGGAGAGTTTTCGATCAGGTTTTTGATAGTTCAACATTATTGGCTATACATAAATTAATGCAAAAAGGAGATATTGAAACAATCGAATACCCAATTGCGAGAGGTAAAGAGGCTCACGTTTTCTATGCTACTAGTAATCAAGGACCAGTTGCTGTAAAGATATTCCATACTACAAATGCAGTATTCAAAAGTTTAGCCAAATATATAGATGGAGATCCTAGATTTGGAGGATTATCTCGACGTCATAGAGAATTAGTGAATATATGGGTACGTAAAGAATATAGGAATTTGAAAAGAATGAGAAAGAGTGGATTGCAGGCACCAATGCCTATTGCACATTTCAAAAATGTATTAATAATGGAGTTTATTGGAGAAGAAAAAGCCAGCCCACGGCTTAGAGATGTTTCATTAGATGACCCTTATGATGTTTTTATCCAGCTTCTAGATATAATTGCAATAAACTGGCAATCTTGTAATCTAGTTCATGCTGATTATAGTGAGTACAATATTTTATTAAAAAATAATGATATTTGGATAATAGATGTAGGCCAAGCTGTTACTAATCAACATCCAAATGCCGAAGAGTTTCTAGTTAGAGATATTACTAGGATTGTTGAATGGATTAATAGGCAAGGTTTCGATGTCAAGGTGGCAGATTGTTTGGTTAGAGTTTTAGATGATCCAGTCCCAATTTTGTCACCTCTTCCGGGCGGGGATTAAATCTAATGACGTTATGACGACGTACATGGAGCATCTAGCGCGTATACCAAAAAATCGTATAGCAGTACTTATCGGTAAACGTGGAACCACTCGAAAGATGATAGAAAATGCTTGTAATGGTAAATTGACTATAGATTCATTATCCGGGGAGGTCAATATAATTTGGAATGAGGAAGTAGGCGATCCCATAGTAAGAATGAAAATGCCAGATGTGATAATGTCAATAGGAAGAGGCTTAGCACCAAAAAGGGCATTGCAACTAATTGAGGATGATATATTTCTCAGAATGTATGATATTAGGGAATGGGTTGGCAGACAACCAAATCAAATAAGAAGAATGAGAAGTCGATTAATAGGTACTAACGGAAGAATTAGAAGCCTTATTGAAGAATTATCGGGATGTGAAATAGCAATATATGGTTCAAGTGTTTTAATTATTGGAGATAGTGAAGGTTTAGCAGTTTCTGCACCAGCAATTGAGGGTATTCTCAGAGGCTCTGAACATGGTACGGTATTACATGGTTTAGAACAGGATAGGAAAAGACAACGAATACAATCAAGAAGTCTAGAATCATTTCAAGATAAATCTGAAGAATCACCATCTGGCTTTGACGTATTGGTTCCCGGACTTGCAGATGCTCGTAGAAAAGCAGAACGTAAGTTTACAAATTCACAAGTTAGTGTTGATGATGACGAAGAGATTTCAGATATGTTGAAGCTTGCAGAAGATGAAGAAATAGTGTACGAAGAAGAATAAAAAAACCGCCATATCTAAGTTGAGAAACTCTTCGCCTGAACCATGCCGAATCATTTAGAAGAGTTATATGATTACGAAAAGTTATCAATTAATATAATTTTAGCATCTACAATCATATTTTCAGTTGGCTTACTATTAAATTTCTTAGACTTCCAAAATTTTCTTACTGATTTTATCTATGAATATTATCTTAATCCAATTTTAGCCGAAAAGACTTCAGATGCAGGATATAATTCTGTTAATACGATGACATATGCATTCATTTTAGCAATGTTTGTTGTCGCATTAGCTGCTTTTTTAAGATATTTTGATATTGATGCTAGTGAATATACTATAATAGCCCTATTTCCTTATGTTTTATGGGCTTCATTTGGAGAAGTTGTCGAGGATGCAAAAATGTTTGATGCTAGTTTGGCAGGATATTTTGTTAGCCCGGGGATACATTTTCAGACTGCTATGTGGGTAATTTTATCTGGAGGGCTTGCATATATATTAGCAAATAAATCCAAAGATGAGACAAGTCTCAAAACAGAATTAAATACAATATCTAGTTTGTTAATTTTTTCACAATTTATGATTTATTCTTGGTCAATTTCTAATAGCGATGTTGTTATTGATAATGATATTAGTATAGCGCCACTAATGTTAATTGGTTTATTCTCAGTTTTTCTTCCACAAATATTGGATAAATCTCTTTCTGCCTTTACTCCTGTTCAGAGAGTTGTATACTTAGTAGGGATAGGGGGTTCCATGATTTTCTTTTCAGCACTTGCTTCATATGCAATAAGTGTCCCATCTGAAGATTTAATATTATGGCCGTTGATAGTTGTTATTGGTATTCCTTCTTTATTGGCATACTCGATGTATACTTATGGGGCAACATCCGCAAAAGAATTATCTAATCATGGATTAATAGCAGGTATATTGCCAGTCTCAATGACTGAAGAAGAATATATTGAACTAAAATCTGATGAAAAAGATTTAATTGAGAAACATAGAAAAAAAGCAATAGGAGCCTATCCTGTAGTATTCCTGGCAGTTGCTGGCCAATTACTTGACGGATTGGCAACATGGATCGGAATTGATTTTTTTTCTTATTCTGAAAAACATGTTCTGTCCGCTTGGATAATAGAAAAGTTCGGTACTGCAGCTGGTTTCACCGCAATAAAATTAGGATTAGGTGGTTTGATATGGTACTTCTTTACTATTTCAAATTTTGAACATCGTCAGCAGCATCTAAGATTATTAATTGGACTAGCTATGTTAGTTGTAGGGATGGCACCAGGATTAAGGGATGTTTTCCGATTATCATTAGGTGTTTAAATCAATTATGGAGAAATAATAAATATTTTAATACGGATGAAAAATCATACGAGGAGTAGAATCAAATGGATAGATTATCGACAAATATAGATATCAAAAGTGAAGATTTTGCAAGGAGAAAAGAAAGCAATTTATCACTTATTGACGATTTAAATAAGCGATTATCCCAAGTTAAACTCGGTGGAGGTGACAAATATGTCGAACGCCATAGAAGTAGAAATAAGAAATTAGCAAGAGAAAGAATTTCAGATATCTGTGATCCAGGAACTCCATTCTTGGAATTAGCACCACTCGCTGCTCATGATTTATATGATGGAAAAGCATATTCTGCGGGCATAGTAACTGGCATAGGCGTCATCAATGGAAAAGAATGCATGTTTGTCGCCAATGACGCTACAGTAAAAGGAGGGTCATATTATCCAATGACTGTTAAAAAACATATTAGGGCACAAGAAATAGCTGAAGAAAATAATCTTACTTGTATTTATTTGGTTGATTCAGGAGGGGCCTTCCTTCCTATGCAAGACGAAGTATTCCCTGACAAGCTTCATTTTGGCCGTATATTTAGAAATCAAGCAATATTATCTAGTAAAGGAATATCTCAGGTTGCTGCTGTACTTGGCTCATGTACTGCTGGAGGTGCTTATATTCCTGCAATGTCTGATGAATCAATAATTGTTAAAGGAAATGGAACTATCTTTCTTGCAGGTCCTCCTTTAGTTAAATCCGCTACTGGCGAAGAAGTTTCTGCCGAAGATTTAGGGGGTGCTGATGTTCATACTCGAAAATCAGGTGTTGCAGATCATTTTGCTGAAGATGAGCAAAGTGCCTTAAGATTGGTCAGAGATATAGTTGAAAATTTAAATATTAAGCCCAAACATAGATTAGATACTTCTGAATCTGAAAAACCAGTATATGATTCAGAAGAAATTTTAGGAATTATACCTACTGATAATAGAACTACTTATGATGTAAGGGAAATAATATCTAGATTAGTTGATGGTTCTCGTTTTCATGAATTTAAAAATCGTTATGGTTCAACATTAGTATGCGGGTTTGCCAAGATTCATGGTTACCCTGTTGGAATTGTTGCAAATAATGGAATACTCTTTTCTGAATCATCATTGAAAGGAGCACATTTTGTAGAGTTATGTGGGCAACGAGGAATTCCATTAGTATTCCTTCAAAATATAACTGGCTTCATGGTCGGCAGAGATGCAGAATCTGGTGGAATAGCCAAAGATGGTGCAAAGTTAGTGACTGCAGTTTCTTGCGTACCTGTTCCAAAGTTTACAATAGTAATTGGAGGTTCACATGGCGCTGGGAACTATGGTATGTGCGGCCGTGCGTATGATCCAAGATTTCTTTTTATGTGGCCAAATTCTCGTATATCTGTAATGGGTGGCCCCCAAGCTGCAGATGTTCTAACGACAGTAAAACAGGATCAAAGATCGAGAGAGAATAAGTTCCCTATGTCAGGTAATTCCTTGAATGAATTTAGAAATCCAATACTCGAAAAATACGAAACTGAAGGTTCACCTTACTATTCCACTGCTAGAATTTGGGATGATGGAATAATTGACCCACGGGATACGCGTGACATATTGGGATTATGCATTTCTGCGAGTTTGAACGCTCCAATGCCAGAGCAAACCTATGGCGTTTTCAGGATGTGATACTATGGAAAAATGGAATGTCATGCCATCATTAGAATTATGCGAATTAAATATCGAAGGCCCTTTGGCGTATCTAAATATTAAAAGAGAAGAAGTATACAATGCACTAAATACTCAATTAATTTCAGAATTAATAGTTGCTTTACATTGGACTTCTGAACATTCAGTAGCAAAAAAAGAAAAAATCTTTGATAAAAATGGTAAAGAATATCTCAGGGTTCTTATTTTAACTTCAAATGGTAAGCACTTTTGTTCCGGGGCAGATATTAACATGATGAGAGATGCAGGTTCAAAATCTGTTGAAGAAAATAGAATTGATTCAATAAGATTGGATAATTTATTCAACTCACTCTGGGCACACCCTTGTTTTACAATAGGATATATCCAAGGTGTAGCATTGGGAGGAGGGGCAGGATTAGTTGCCTGCCTTGACCATGTTATTGCTGATTCAAATACTAAAATTGCACTATCTGAAGCAAAATTAGGTATTTTACCTGCCGTAATAGGTCCTTATGTTTATCGAAAGATTGGTAGTGCCCAATTTAGGAGATTATCGATGTTAGCAAGCAAAATAGATGCTGAGGAAGCACAAAGAATTGGATTTATAAATGAAATTATTGAATCGAAAGGCTCATTTGAATCCTCATTCGAAAGAGTAATTTCAGATGTTTTGACTACCGGGCCAATAGCAGTCTATATGGCTAAAAAACTAACTCTATCTTTTGATAGATGGGAAAAAACTGATGATGAACTTCGTCAATGGACACTAGATAAAACAAGTCAAATGAGAGGGTCCCGAGAAGGTCAAGAAGGATTATCATCTTTCTTAGAACGTAGACTTCCCGCTTGGTCTATACAAAAAAAGGAGAATTAATATGATTCCAGATTGGATGAAAGGCTCTTCAAATCCTTTTTCTACAGTATTAATAGCCAATAGGGGAGAAATAGCGGTTCGTATAATCCAAGCTGTTAAAGAAGCTGGTCTGAAAAGTATTGCAATATACTCAGATTCAGACAATAATTCACTACATGTTGAAATGGCCGACTATTCTATTCATCTACCTGGTGAAACATTATTGGATACCTATCTGAATATTGATGCTATAATTTCCGCTGCCAAATCTTCAGGTGCCGAAGCCATACATCCTGGTTATGGATTTCTATCAGAACGAGCAGATTTTGCTAAATCTGTATCAAATGCTGATTTGGTTTGGATAGGGCCATCACCAGAATCGATTGAGATAATGGGTGATAAAATTTCTGCTAGGAAAAAAATGATTGAATATGACGTACCAATAATACCTGGTGAAGAATTAATTATGGATAATGAGGATTTTATTGAACCATTAGCATCTGCAGCGGCAAGAGTCGGGTATCCATTACTTCTCAAGGCAAGTGCCGGAGGAGGGGGCAAGGGAATGCGTTCGGTTTATGAGCCAAAAAATCTCAAATCTCAATATGAAGCAGCATCTAGGGAAGCATCAGCCGCCTTTGGTAATGGAACTATATATGTCGAAAGACTTCTCAACAAATCTAGACATATAGAGATCCAAATTCTTTGTGATAAATATGGTAATTCTATACACCTAAATGAGAGAGATTGCTCCTTACAGAGACGTCATCAAAAAGTAATTGAAGAAGCCCCCTGTCCTATATTATCTAAAGAATTACGGCATTTAATGGGTGAATCGGCCCTAAAAGCGGCTAAATCTGTTGACTATGTTGGGGCTGGAACTGTTGAATTTTTGCTCTCACCTAATGGAGATTTCTTCTTCCTTGAAATGAACACGCGCTTACAAGTCGAACATCCAATTACAGAATTAATAACTGGGATTGATATTGTCCAGAAGCAATTTGAAATTGCTGTAGGATTAGAATTAGGCCTCATTCAAGATGATATTGGCATAATTGGACATGCAATAGAGGCCCGAATTTATGCAGAAAATCCATCAAATGGATTTCTACCTGCTACAGGTATTCTTTCCAAATGGATTGTTCCAACAAGCCCAGGAGTTAGGCTAGATTCAGGTTTTAGAGAAGGAGATAAAATTACAATTGATTTCGATCCAATGCTTGCAAAGTTAATTGTCCATTCATCTTCAAGAAATTCTGCAATCAGGAGATTAGACTCAGCTCTTTCAGAATTTATTGCATTAGGTGTAGTTACTAATATCGGATTTCTGAGAAATATAATTAATCACCCGTTATTTATTCGTGGTGAAATAACTACAGATTTTCTTGATAATGCACCCGATGAATTATTTTTAGAAAAAGAATTTGATCCAGCACAATTGATCGCAATTGCATCAGGTGCACAAAAATTAGGAATAAATAAAAACCATCGCCACAAAAACTCTGATGACTTGTTAAATGACTATAATGGACATGAAAGTGATCCATTTAGGACACTTTCTAGAAATTTTCCTTGAGGTATTAATATGGAATGGAGTATCGGAAAGGATGAAAAACGTTATATTACAAATATGATAAATGTAGACGGGCAGTTAAAAATGTCTCTTTTCACTAGTGATGATGAAATAATTACAATTCCGGATATATCAATTACTAATGATTCAAAACCAAATAGAATCGTGATTAATGTTTCTGGTAAATCTCAATTAGCCCACGTTGTTAAGGTCGATGACGTTTGGTGGATTCATCTAGATGGTAGAATTCATATGGTTAAATCACATGAAATTAATAGTTCAAAAACAAAGCAAAATGAAGGAAGTTTGCTGTCTCCTATGCCAGGCACTATAATTGAAATATTAGTTAAAAAAGGCCAGAGAGTCAGGCAAGGGCAAACTTTGATGGTCATGGAAGCCATGAAAATGGAACATAAAATTCAAGCCCCAAAAGCAGGAAAAATATCTTCTCTTATTCATGAAGTTGGTCAAAGAGTAGACATGGGAGTTATATTGATAGAAATTAAGGAATAATTCAATTTAACGATTCTAAACATTCTTGATTATCCATCAACGGTCTTAGTACTTCTGGAATTATTATTTGCCCTTTTTTATTTTGACATTGCTCCATTATTGCTACTAATGCACGACTAGTTGCAACCGCAGTAGAATTTAATGTATGTACTGCCGAATTACCAGTGGATGTGCGATATCGCATCCTCAACCTATTTGCCTGATAATCAGTACAGTTAGAGCAAGAAACTACTTCTTTATATTCATTGGCTCCTGGTAGCCAAGCCTCTAAATCATATTTTTTCGATGCAACTGTACCCATATCTCCAGTACAAATATTTACAACTCTGTAATGCAATCCTAAACTATCCCATAAATCAATTGCATTATCTAATAACTCTTCATGATGTTTCCAAGATTCCTTTGGATCGCAAATTATCACTTGTTCAATTTTGGTGAATTGATGCACCCTCCATATTCCTCGATCTGAAAGGCCATGCGCACCTACTTCTCTTCTGAAACATTGTGAAATTCCAACTAATTTTATTGGTAATTCGGACGGTTCAATTATTTCATCCATTCTCATTGCCGTTAATGGGTGTTCACTAGTAGCAATTAAATAGTATTTATCTGGCTCTATTCCATACATAACAGTCTCAAAATCACTAAGATCGGTAACTCCTTCGTAAGCTTCTTTATTCATCATTAAAGGTGGTTGAATAAGCGTATATCCTCTTTTAATGAGGAAATTAGAACAATAAACTTGTAATGCCATCTCCAGCCTAGCCAGATCACCTTTAAGGAAATAGAATCTACTACCAGATATTTTTGCAGCTCTGACTAAATCTACCCAACCATTTTCTTCCAACATTTCATTGTGATTTTTAGCATTAAAATCAAACTCTATTTTTTCCCCATGGAAACTATGTAACGTATTTTTTTGATCATCTTCTCCAACTGGAACACTATGATCAAGTATGTTAGGGACTTTCATTCTAAAAATATCTCTTTCATTAAGATATTCATCTGCTAACAATACCAAATCATCTATTTCAGATCCTATGCTCGAAACCCTTTCCATTATCTCTTGAACAACAACTTCATTCCCTGATTTTTTAGCTTTACCAATATCTTTTGCAGCTTCATTTCTACTTTTCCTTAGAATATCTGCATCAAATCTCGTCTTGCGCCACTCATTATCTAATCTAATAACTTCATCAATATTATTATGAGGGATCTTACGCTTATCGTGATCAGCACGAATATCATCCACATTATTTCGGAACATGCTTATATCTAACATACTACTATACTCTAGGAATCAACAATCAGACTTCAATTAATCGGAGATATCTATCATAAGAAGGTAATGTTATGCCATAATTGATTAAATCCAATTGCAATACTTCCAAATATTATGTATCCAAGAATGCTTCCTCCATTAAGTAATGGGAGTCCAGCCTGAGGTTTCCCTCTTGCAACTTGAGTCATGAGTGCCACATATCCGCATAATCCTCCAAATAGTGTACCAAGGCCAACTAACATTGGTCCAAGATGAATTGGAAGAGAAGGATCGCCCCATATATCAAAAACTACAGGACCTATTTCTGGCAAGAATGTTACACTTGATATTACTAATATCCCTGGAAAAATTACATCACCAAGTCCCATAAATAATGCATCTCTAGATTTTTTTTCTGTTTTATTCTGATTATTATCTGTACTACTAATATCCTCTTGCATTATTTTCTCTTTTTCATCTCTAAATGAGTATCCTCTCTCCTTTGGTGCCACTAACAAGACAGGTAATTTTAGATTAATCATTGTATCTGCCAATTCTAACATATGTTTACTTTTGTTAACGGCCCAATGGTCATAAATAGCAGCAATTATCATAAATATTATTATCAGAGAAGGAGTAAAAGTAACTCCAAGCAATGTTATGACACCTGCTCCAACTAATACTCCAACAGAATTAACAACATACCATTCAGGATATTTATATAAAAGCGTCATTAAACCTACCGTTGCTACTATTGCAAATATATCTAAAAAGGTTGTAGAAATATCAAAATCCGTGATTACCAATATTAACCATCTTAGGATTAACGCTACTGGCCAAATAGTATAGAATAAACTAATTCCCAATGCGAACATTACAAATCCTTTAATTAGATAATCAAGACCCTTTCTTGCCATCCATATGATAATAACGGTGAATAGAAATATCATTAATAATTCAAAAAAAATAAATTTAACTTTAGTGCTCCCACTTTCTCCAAAAGCCCTAATTTCATCAAAATTATAAACTGGTTGGATGAATAATCCGATAAGAATCGTCCCAATAAACATACTAGCCATGCCAGTCATAGATACCCATTGTTCACGCATCGCTTGGACTATTTCCATTGCACTTACATCTTTCATATATTCCACGACATTCAATACGCATTTCACTTTGACGCATTCATGGACGAACAAGGCGACGATACCTTAAGTCCAAAAATATGGCTCTCAGATAGAATATCAAAAGGTGTCAAGTTAGGATTAGAGAACTGTACTGAGATGTTGATAAGATTGGGAAATCCTGAAAAAAAATTCCCCTCAGTACATGTTGCAGGGACAAATGGCAAAGGATCGCTTTGTGCAAACCTGTCCGCCCTAGCGGCTGAAAACAAATTAATTGTAGGTTTTTTCTCATCTCCACACTTGATATTTGTCGAAGAAAGGGCGAGAATCAATGGCCGCCCTGTGGATTCAAAAATATTTGATAAGCATTTAAACTCTGTAATGAATGCATCTCAAATTGAACCGGTTATTGAAACTACATATTTTGAAACTACTTTTTTAACCACTATGCTTGTATTTGCAGACGCAGAAATAGACATTGCAATAATGGAGACAGGTTTGGGCGGAAGGCTAGATGCTACACGGCTAGTTAATGCAAGTGTTTGCGCCATAACTACTATTTCTCATGATCACTCAGAAATATTGGGAGATACACTTGCAGAAATAGCATCGGAGAAAGCTGGTATTTATAGGCCGAATATACCATTATTTTCATTATATCACAAAGATATAGAAGTAAGAAACGTAATTAAAAAAATTGCCGGTAATGATTTAAAATGGTTTAAACCAATGTCAAATAACGGTTGGGAAATATCAAAAAATTTTGCTAAAATGATTGCTAAATATTTAGGATGGCAAATACTCGATTACCAAGTTATTTGGCCAGGAAGATCTATAGATTCTATCAAATGGATTGAAAATAAAAAATGTATCGTTAGTGCGGCTCATAATATTGAGAGTATTGAAAACGATATACAATTTATTGATGAGAAGCATGTAATGTTATTGGGAATGACTAAAAAATCAAATCTTGAAGACACGTTAAAAGAATTTAAAAATTATTCAAATTGTTGTTATTCCATAATAACAGAACCATCTGGTGGCCGTAATCCACCTGTACCATCAGAAGAGATAATATCCAAATTAAAAATAGTCGGATTCGATAAATTAGAAAGCATAAACAATACCATTGATGCATTTAAAAAGATAGAACTAAAATCAAAACAACTAGATTCATCAGTTTTAATAATAGGAAGTATATATCTTATTGGTGATATTATGAATTATATTGCTAAAAGAGATAATTTAAATCTATATGATTTGTTAACAATTCATTAAAATTTAAAGTAGACAATATCATTAACAACTTATGTACGCATATGAATATGACTGAAAAGTGGGACCATCGTTTCATAGAACTTGCAAAACATATCTCTGAATGGAGCAAAGATCCTTCCACAAAAGTAGGCTGTGTAGTAGTTGGAGATGATAGGGAAATAAGATCAACAGGCTTCAATGGTTTTCCTAGAGGAATTGAAGATAAATTAGAACGCTTAAATGACCGGAATCAAAAATATCCAATGATATGTCACGCAGAGGAAAATGCAATAATGCATGCAGCCAGAATAGGCATATCCCTCAAGGGGACAATGGCATATGTTACCTGGCCACCATGTTCTAGATGCACAAGGTCTCTTATCCAAGCTGGAATTAAAGAAGTTGTATATCCAAGTGATGTTGAAATACCTGAACGATGGCAATCAGATTTTGATATAGCATCAAATATGATGAATGAGGCAGGAATAATCGTTAGAATGGCATAATTTAGGTTATTAAAATGCCAATTCAGGATTGTTTTACATTTACTAGGACTGGTCATTTTGTTAAAAATAGAACTGTTCTCGCTGCTATGACTAACAAACAAAGCAATGCAGATGGCACTATTTCTATGGATGAAATTGATTGGTTAGCCAGAAGGGCCGAAGGTGGTTTTGGAATAATAACAACTGCAGCCACGCACGTTTCTAAGGATGGACAGGGTTGGGATGGCGAGTTTGGAGTTTTCGACGATTTACATATTAAAGGTCTAAAAAATATGACAAATACCTTAAGGAAAAAGGGTACAATAAGTATTGCACAGATATTTCATGGAGGCATGAGATCTCCTGAAAGGTTAACTGGTGTCACGCCACTGTCAGCCAGTAGAAATAAATGTTCAGAATCGTTCTCTGGATTTTCAAGGGCTGCTATGGAAGAAGACATAATGAGGTTAATCTCAGATTTTTCCGATGCAGCCTTAAGATGTGCAAAATCTGGTTTTGACGGTATAGAATTACATGGTGCGCATGGCTATTTGATTTCACAATTTTTGGGGACAAAAACTAATCGAAGGGAAGATGAATGGGGCGGAGAGATTAACGCCCGTTCAAAATTTTTAATTGAAATTATTCGATCTATCAAGTCAAAGGTACCAGATAATTTTATTATTGGAGTAAGAATTTCTCCGGAAATCAATAATATTGGAATAAATATGCATGACAGCATAAAATTGGCCAAAATATTAACAAACGAAGGACTTGATTTTATTCACTTATCATGTTGGGATTCATTTTCTCGTTCAATTTCTGAACCAAATGATTCCCGTTTAATAACTGAATGGTTTACATCCTCGATCCCAAATTTACCTCCATTAATCTCTACAGGTGCAGTTTGGAATTCTAAAGATGCTAACTCTTTAATCGCTCAAGGTGCAGATTTTATTGGAGTTGCTAGAGTTGCTATCGCTCATCCTGATTGGCCAAAGTATGTTTCTGAGGATAATTATCAACCTCAACTGCCGCCATTTACTTCTTCGCATCTCAAAAGTGTGAGTCTTAGTAATAAATTTGTAGATTATATGAGGTCTTGGGACAATTTCGTACTAGATGGCAAATAATTTAATTATTTTAAATATTATTTCATGGTAAAAATAAAATTATGGAAGTGCTAATATGTTTCAAGATACATTAATTGCAGCTTTTTTTGCTGGAATAGTGGCAATAGTAGTTACTGTGCTAGTTGAAAAATATGGTGGAGCTATTGGAGGTATTCTGGGCACTATTCCAACCACGATTGTTCCTGCATCTATAGGGATGTATTTGGCAAGCAATATTGTGGATTTTAGAACAAGTATGGCTGTAGTACCTTCAGGGATGTTAATTAATGCAATATTTCTAACTAATTGGAAAATTATTCCCACTTATTTTAAAGTTACTAAGAGTAAGTATACCACATTAATTATTATAATTATTATTTCATTATTTATATGGTTATTATGTAGTATATTAGCATTAAATTTAATTAATTTTGTAACCAAAAAAGGTTTATCATCGTATGGAATTGCCCTTTTTGGATTATTCGCCGTTGTTATTCTGGGAATGGTATTCTGTTGGAATATAGGAACTACTCCATCAAGTAACAATCATGTCAACAAATATGCACTAATATCAAGGGGCCTGATGGCAGCATTTGCCATAGGGGCTGCAGTTTGGATTTCTGACCTTGGATATCCTTTAATTGCAGGTATAGCATCAGTATTTCCTGCTATATTCCTCACTAGTATGGTTACATTATGGATTTCCCAAGGGCCCTCTGTTCCAATGGGGGCTGTAGGGCCAATGATGTTAGGAGGATCTTCAGTTGCATTATATTCAATAATTGCCATGTGGTCTCTACCTTATTATGGATTAATCATAGGGTCAATATTGGCATGGGTAAATTCAGTTTTATTGTGTTCGTTACCAAGTTTTTATTATATCAATTGGAGACAAAAAAACAATATCTATTAATTATTTTCTTCCCATATTTTATCTAATTTTAAATATAGGTCATCTATTGTCCCATCATTTGTTATTTGAATATCTGCCATTAGTGCCGTGGCATCAAGGGCTTGACCTGCTTCATCTTTTGATTTAATTTCTTTATTTTCCTGTTTTATGAATAATAATTTATCTAATGGATCTCCAGGGCGGGCCCTATCTTGCAATCTATTCCATCGTCGATCTTCACTGGCTTTAATTTCAATCAATATTAAATCTCCTCTGGACCTTAGTATCTCGACTTCCATTGGTGTTCTTATTGAATCTACTACTGCATCTGCTCCATCTATTATTTCTAGAAGCATCTCTGCCAAAATGCCCCCTCCTCCTTCCTTTCGTAAAGTTCTCCCGCCTTCTATTAATGAATCTCTATTAATCTCTTTATTTTGATTCTTAAGCCATTCTCTTATTGAATCTGAACATGAAACACTCCTCAATCCCTTTTCGGCAAACCAGTTTACTAACGTTGATTTTCCAGATGCATTTCTACCTGTGAGTCCTATTAACATAATACTGCTGAGTAGGGTAAAGGAGATATTGATTTCGTTAAGACCAATATCTTCTTGTACTGGCATATTTCAATTCAGCATCATGAATTGAACGTAAAAGAGACATTCTATCTCCAGCAATATGCCCTCTTAATATTCTAGTTGCTGTCTCTTCTCCCACTCCTCTTCCCATTAAACAAATTATACCATCTAGCCCGTGGGTTTTAATTAACTCAGCATTTTTCATTACCTTTCCTCTTATTCTGGAATCTTTACTTTCAATCATTTCTTTTAATCTATTTTCCATTCTTTCTGGAGAACAAGCAAGCATAGTTCCTCCGCATAACGAACAGGGAAGAATTTTTTTCTCCAACTTTGCAACTCTTTTTCTGGCATTATTATGGCAATTAATGCATATAAGGCTAACTCTTTCATTTATTAATCTTAATTCTAATCTTTCTCTTAGTTCTTTATCTGTCCATGATGGCAGTAACAAGTCCTTTTCGGCTTTAGGTGATATCCCTAGAGGCCCTGGTGGAGTTTGAATTAATTTAATTTCATTATCTTGAATCATTTTTAATGTATCTATAGTTCCATCAATGTCCATCCGTTCATGAAATAATTTATCCAAGGCTTCTTCCACTACAGGAGTTCCTTTGTACCTTTTCATTAAGCCATTTAAATTGACTTTTCGAGGATCTACACCTTTTTTCAAAACTCCCATTTTTTTTGCTACTTGTACAACCCTCCATCTAACTGTACGACTATTTGGAATCGTCATGCGTAGTATGGAAGGTATGGCTACAGCAGGAGTTTGTGTCAACCAATCAATAATATCTGTAGGAGTTGCACCCGGTATCTGAAATGCTATCCTGTATGGATCGATAACAGTTCTACCCATTTTTCCCTCTCGCATAGATCCCATTGCTTGAATAAAATGAGCTAACGTCTCATTTATTTTAGAGCCCTTACAAGTATTCAGTACAATTGTCCCTTTTCGCTCTTCTATGGTCATAGTTTGCCCATCAGGAATCTCGCCAGTGGCTTCTAAATGATCCGAAACAGTAGAAATAAGGACATCTCTAGCAGAGTCACTTAATGGATAATGACTCAGATTTTTTCCACTATTATCTTTATCCATCGCCCCTATTGATACTGCTGTTATTCTTCTTAATTTACCAACTTCTTCAGCAATATTTCTTGGTACAGGGGGTAATTCTCCAGACCATACTGGTGCAGTTCCACTTTCTTTAACTGGGCCAACTAACAATTCTTCTTGTTCAGGGTCTGCATCAATTATTTCCCATGTTCTTCCTGCCATGACAAATCTTCTAGTTTGACCTAGGGAATCTTCACTATCGTCATTAAGAGAAAGCACAAAAGCCTCATCTACGGATCCCAGCGTCTTTCTAGTAACTGCATCCCTTACTCTGTAAGATGTTTTATCCGGAATCATTGAGATATGATTCATTCTATTTTGACCTAATCTGCCCGCAGGGGAAAACCATCCGTTTTTAAGAGAATCCGGAAGTATTTTAATCATTTTTTTTAGCCATTTCTTTTTATCTAAATCTGAATGCTCATCTTCCCACGAAGGTCTCTCGGCAGGAAAATCATCTCCAATCCTTATTGCTAATTCTTTCCATAATTTTTTATTCCATAGTGTTGGATCAGAATTTTGTGGGTCTTCTATGAGTCTGATCAACCATCTATCATCAAGGACTCTAAGGATTGATAGTGTTTTATCATGATGCCAATCATCAAAAATAGAAGTTTTTTCGATTATATCTGTTGCTTTCTTTAGAGGGCATACTCCTTTTTCAATAGACATTTGTAGAAATTGATTGGCCGCAACAATTCTTGGATTTGTTCGCCATTCAACCTCTCCTATTTCTCCCACCATTGCCTTTCTCGCAATTACTGCACATTCTGATATTCCATCAATTTCCCAAGCTAGTATTTCACCAGCACCGGTTCCGCCAAGATAATGCTCTGCTCTGCCGACACGCTGAAGTAAACTTTCTACTGACCTTGGACTTTGTAATTGATGGACTTTTTTTATCGATCCAACATCAATTCCTAATTCTAAACTACTCGTACAGATTAATCCATGTAATTCTCCTTTTCTTAGTGATTCTTCTACCTCTCTTCTAGTTTCAGCTGCTAAACTTCCATGATGTATACCTATATTTAATTCTGGAGATAATTCGATTAACCGTTGTGCTACTGTTTCAGCAGTATTTCTAGAATTTACAAAAACTAAAGCAGGGGCATCCTCAACTAACTTCTTAGATAATCTTCTAAATGCAGCTATCGAATCTGAGGATACTCGCCATTCAACAGATAATGTTTCATCTTCAGATGTCACTGGTTCTTTATGGACCAATACTCTAGTTTCTCTGGGTGCAGGTCCAATTATTGCCCTACCTTCTCCTGAGAACCATTGTGCCACTTCATCTGGATTCCCAACAGTTGCTGATAATCCAACAACTTGAATTTTATTTGGACAATAATCTTGTATTCTTTGTAAGCCAACCAATAATTGTGAACCTCTTTCAGACCCAGCCATATCATGCACTTCATCTAAAATAATTGCTTTGACTCCAGCAAGATGCTCTCTTAATCTACTTCCCAAAAGCATTATTTGCATAGTTTCAGGCGTCGTGACAAGTAAATTTGGAGGTTTTTTGGATTGTTTAACTCTCTCATTTTGAGGTGTATCTCCATGCCTTAATCCCACAGTAAGTCCCAATGGTACCAACATCTTTGATAACCTTCTATCGATATCTCTATTCAATGCTCTAAGAGGTGTGATATATAGGATAGAGAGCGAATCCCAATTCTCAGTCAAGCATCTAGAGACCAAAGGTAAAATTGCAGATTCAGTTTTTCCACTCCCTGTTGGTGCAACCATTAACCTGTCTTTACCAACTAATAAATCCGGTAATGCTGCCTTTTGAATGGGAGTTAATTCCCAACCAAGGTCATAAATCAATTGATTTACTCTTGGATGTAAATCCCTTATGGCCTCCTTCATATGTCTCCGTCTAAGGAAGTTAAAGAAAACCCTCTGTTTAATGATGTAACAATATTCTTATTTTTAACTTCCAAAACTATAATAAAAGGAACTATCTTTATCAATGCATTCCTAGTAGTACTAGAAATGGCGCGCGCAGGTAGAAAACAAGTCGGCCCTATCACTAAATGGTGGAATTCTCAAAGAGAAAATCATTTTCAAATAATTGGCATGATAACAATATTCTCTTTAGCGGTTTTACTTTGGACTTTTTCCTTTCTTTTTATTCTAGGGGGAACTACTGATCCAGATAAAGAAAATTTAGTCCCATACTACTGGTTAGGCTTAGTTTTGTCAATACCTATACTATTTCTAAGTGCACCCGAATTTATGTTCTTTTTGAATCAAAAACAAATTTTACAAGATATATTAAAATTAGAATCAAGGTCAGAAGTTCTCAAAAATAGGAAGGAAGCCGAATCCGCTGCGGATTTACTAGGTGGTAAATACGTAGCAAGATTAAAGGGACTCTATGAAGAATTGGGAATCAAAGTAAAAGGAAAGAGATTTTCAATTAAATCATTACCCTCAAAAAGAATTTCTAATAAAGTAGAAAATATGGATGAGGAGGAATGAAGTGCCCACTTCGGATGACCCGATTGAAAATGAAAATCTCGAATTTGGTATGCTAAGCGATTGGTTAAGAGAAGCATTTCTTGCAATCGGCCTAGTTCTTTTGATTCTTGGTGGTTTATGGGTTGCTACGGGACAATTTCCTCCTATGGTAGTCGTAGAGTCAGGATCAATGATGCATGACACTGAAGATGGCTCCGTAGGCGCTATAGATCCAGGAGATTTAGTCATAGTAATGAATCCATCAAGAAAAAATATCGTAACCTATGCAGAATCAATCCAAGAAGAAAATGAAAACTTTGGATACTCTAGCCTTGGTATGAATGGAGATGTAATTATATTTAGTAAGAATGGAGGTAATGATACTCCTGTGATTCACAGAGCGATTTTGAAAGTAGAATTAAATAATTCAGATAATGGTAAAAAAACTTGGGACGTTTTAGGAACTAATTTAGTAAATGTTAGTATAATCAATTTAACTCTAGATTATCCATGTAAATATCATGGAGGGACGTATAATTTGGAAATTAAAAATTGGCAACCAAATCATAGTGGGTACATTACATCTGGAGATAATTCTGAGACTAATGGATGTAAAATTGATCAGATAGTCGCAACTGGCCAGGATGCAAGAAATGGATTAAAAGATGAATTTGGTAACCCAGTTACTGCCATAAAAGATGAATGGGTGTTAGGCATTGCGTCTTCTGAAATTCCTTGGCTCGGAGCAATCAAGTTATTCACATCCGGTACTCACAACGCTGTAACTGGAGAAACTTGGTCCAACTTATCCATAACTATAGTCATAGTATTGATGACTCCAACAATTTATGAATCATTGATTAGAAATAAAAAATTACTAGATGCAGATGAAGAAGAATAGTTTATGGAAAATATGATAAAATTATTGGTATAATTAGAATAAATAGGAATAAAAAACTACTATTGTTACTAATTTTATCCGCCCATGATTCCAGCTTAATCGGATGAATATCCCTCTTTAATAATAAATCCATTTTCACTAATACTGAATGTACTGCATCCCTTAGTATATGCCCGCCATCAAATGGAACCATTGGTATTAAGTTAGCAAAACCTAACAAAAAATTTATCCATGCAAGCCAAAATAAAAATGTAAATAACATTATCATACCATCTGTTCCAATCAAAGATGCAAACACGCCATCTCCAGCAGAGAGCATTGCCTGTTCTCTTAAATCCATTATTTGTCCTTCTCCAGATAATGGTACTCCCAACATTATTATTGGCATGACGGCAGTATATATCAGAGTTGGAATGATTCCGTTATCACTAATTCCATTTATAATGGGGGAATATCTATCAACTCCTCCTGTACCACTTTTTAATCCTCTAACGCCTAAGAAAGATATATTTGAATCCGGACCTATTCCTTGCGATATTAGAAAATCTTCTGCATCATCCAAATCACATACTGGGTCCTTTTCACATAATCCTATTTCCCATTCATATCTATCAATAAGCGTAATTTCAATATTTCTTTCATTTTCTTCAATGTTTTCATTTATATTTTCCGAACTCCATTGCCCAGATAATACTGTTAAAACAATCTGTTCACCGGGAGAAAAATTATCCATTTCACTACTAAATATATCATAATTAGGTACTGGTTCACCATTCATGTGAGTAATTATTTCATAAGGCAACAAACCACCTTCTGCTGCACCTGTATCGACAATTATTTCTTCTGCATGAACTCCTGGATTTTTTGCGACAAATCCGGTTGCAGTCGAAGATAAAAGAATAATTACCAAATATGTTGCAAACAAATTTATTGATGGGCCAGCTGCAAATAATCTCATCCTATCTCTTCTAGGTGCCCTATACATTTCTTCTTGCTCAGGTTCGGCAAATGCCCCCATTGGTAATGGACCCACTAGAAGTAGGCCAAAACTCCTGATTTTCATCCCATGCGCTCTGGCTTGAATTCCATGACTGTATTCATGAATTACTATGGCTATTATTAATGCTAAAACCGGCCACCAAAATGGTACAAAACTCGTTACTCCGGGTATTAGTAGTAAATCTTGAGGAGGTATCGGATCATTAGGGGGATTCGCAACACTGCTTCCAAAACTTAGCAATAACAGTAATATTACTCCTGCCATTACAAATAAGCAAACCCAAATTGATATTTCCCCATAAACTCTCCAGAATTTTCTCTTACTAGAAATTACATCTAATACTTTCTGGCCTTGTTTTGTTCTCAACATAAGTATAATTCCCAAAACTCTTGTGGCATCCCATTTATCTAAAATGCCATTTTCTTCTAGGAAAATTAGGCCAAAATACCAAATAGCAATCGCTATAACAATCAGAGGTGAATTAGTAATCTGATACAAAATAAACAATAATATCAATGGAAGGAGCAAACTATTGCCTCTCCTTTCTTGTTCTTTCATAGATACGGGTTAGTACGTACCTTCTTCAATCCGTTGCCCAATATATCACAAATGACATTAGGAAAAACAATTCCGCAGGTACATGGATAAGATAATTAATAATGCTGATGACATGCTTAAATCATCATACAAATCATTAAAAATCAAATCAGAAAGTGTTGAGAAAATATTATATCAAGCTAAATTAGAAGGTGTTAAATCAAAAATTATCAATTTAGAAGAAAACTTCAATAATATGGAGAAAAATCTATCAGGATTGAATTAAAGTAGGCAACTCTGGTAAAAATTCGGTTAGTGGCTTTTGAATATTTTGTAAATTATCTGATCCACAAACTAATGCAATAAATCTATTTAATGGCATTCCCTTTTCCCAACCTAAATATGGCGTTCCATTTCTAGTTAAGGGTAACGGAGGAATTTTTCTAGAAACCTGTCTTAATTTACCTGTAAGTTTTACTCCTTCAACTCTCATTATTCTCCAACTATCTCCACGAACGCCCTTCAGCCTATATGCATATAAAGGCATTAAATTACATCTATTGCCGACTTCTTTCAAAGAATTATATTGATCCACAGTTCTTCCTGAAAGATATAATTTATTTTTCTTCGAAGATTTAACTTCAATTGGAAAACACATATCTCCCCTAAGTACTAACAAATCACCAGTCCCTTCTGAACCACTGCCGGGGGCTCTAACAACTAGAAATGGCCTTTTTAAAACCTGCATCATTTGTGCTCTTTCAATTTCAGTACAGGATTTTATAATTGCCCTAACTCCTTTGAGTTCTCCAGCTAAAACGCATCTCAACTCTCTCTCGTAATTTACTCCCATGGGTGAAGCGCATTGTGAGGGTACTTGACTACATCGCATCCAAATAATACTTAATCTACTTTTTTTAGAGGTATTAAGATAGTCATATATTGGATTTTTCATAATTTTATAGTTTAAATTAATACACTGCCACCATAGTTGATTAATATGGCGTTAGTCGTTATACGCACTAAAGATTTTCAACTTGCATACAGATTAATCAAAAAATTACGAACTTTAAAAATATCTCATATACAATTAGAAATAAATCAAATAATTCCAATAGGCACTCTCCTATGGTTCGGTACCCCCGAAGAGGTTAACACTTCTAAGGATCCTAATGGCGTAGCATGTAGCATCAATAATATTGATTACGTAGTTAACAAAACTCTGAATAAAATATTGGCAGGACCAGACGTCAAAATACTGACCTTTGGCGTTGATTCAGGTCCCAGGCCAGGTTTGGCTTGGTTTACTGATGATAGATTAATTGGCTCGAAACAACTAGAATTAGTGGATGAAGTAATAGATGAAATAATAAATACTGTAAATCAAATATCTCCAAAATTTCCCGATAAGACGTTAATAAAAATTGGAAATGGCCATAGGACAATTTCTAATAGGATTGTAAATGAATGTCTAAATAATGACTTTCAGGTCCAATTAATAGATGAAAAACACACATCTTTGGGTTCAAGGCATGATCATGTTTCTTCCGCTAAGAGTATAGGGCTGAAACATGGAATTCTCATCTGTGATAAATTAGAAATAGTACCAACTAGGGGAGAAGTTAGGGAAATACAAAGAATAAGTAGACTTGTTAGTGAAGGTAAAGCAACTATCCCTTCAAACTTAGCTATCTCAGTTGCAATAGGTAACTTATCACTAATTGAAGCGGTTAAATTACATTCTAAGTAAATTTACTCAAATTTACCTTTTCTAAAATCTCTAGTTCTTTCTATTCCTGGCATCTGATCTTCGCCTTCTCTGTAAATTGTTTTCATATTATTAAGAAAATTATCTTCATGAGTAACTATCAAAACCATTCTTACTCCAGGGTCTTCTTCGGCGTCCATCCACTTTAGTATTATTTCCATAGTTTTTCTTGCACCTTCTCTATGTGGGTATGCAAAGACATCCATTCCAAGAGGAGGCAAAACTAATGTTTCCCTTGGTTCCAATTTCGATACTTCCTCAAATAAAGCCTCATAAGAATTTTTTAGTAATTCTCTTCTAAAATTATCCTGCGTTGGTCTCCTGCAATCAGGTCCGACAACATGAACTAAATTCTCAGCTGGTAAATTAAATCCGGGAGATGAAACTGCTTCTCCAACTCCACAGGGTTGTAGATTTTCTTTTCTTCTCTCCTTTGCTATATTTGTACAGAATTCTCTTAACTCAGGTCCTGCAGCCAACTGCATCCTTTCATCTAATCCCTCTCTACCTGCAAGCCTATTATTGGCCGGGATGACCATAACGTCACCTTTTATGGTCGTGATATTCCCAAATACTACTCTAACTTGACCATGTTTACATTCTCTGACTATAACAACTTCCGCCATATTTCATCGAGAAGAGGTCATCGGATATCTACTCATCGCATATAATGAACTCATTATTGAGCGAAGACTTGATGCGCTTTTACCTCTTCGAGTGAAATATGTCGTCCAGTTACGTTCTAATTAATGTTGAACCAGGCTCAGAATCGAATGTCTTTGAAAAATTATCAAAACTAGATTTTATTTCAGATATAAATCATCTTTTTGGTGATTATGATATAATCGTAAAGATAGAAGCCGAAGGGATTGGAATTATTGCTGGCTTAGTCGTATCCTCAATCCGTCCAATTGATGGAATATTCAATACTAAAACCTTAGCATGCGCAGAATTTTAAAAACTCTTGTAATTCATTTACTTACAATAGGGGCACAGTACATCGTTTAATTGCCCAAAAGTTAATTATCTAATACCAAATCCAAAGATTTGGAGATACGATAATGAATGAAAAGAAATATTTTGTTTTAATGAAAGATGGAAATGACACTACTCAAGTTTTCCATAGTAAACACCCCCGAGGTGCAGCATTGAAAGCAGCCTCTAGAGGGGAGACCGACATAAGCCTCAGAGAGAGAGGTACTAATCGTGTGCATGTTTTCACAGGTGAGAAAAAAATGGTTGCAAAACCGGCAAGTGCTCCTGATTGGTTACCTGATAAAATTAATAAAGCAAATGTTAAGAAAATCCGAATTGATAGGATTTAATTTTTATTTTCTTATTCCTAATTTTTTAGCTAATATTGCTAAAGGATCGTAATATTCTGTCACTACTCTTTCTTTTAATGGAATTATGGCATTATCTGTGATATTTATTCCTGCAGGGCATACATCTGTACAACATCTGGTAATATTGCAATAACCTATTCCAAAATCTTCTTTTATTTCCGGAATTCTATTTTCAGTATCCAAAGGATGCATCTCTAATCCCGCCAATCGAACAAAAAATCTCGGGCCTGCAAATTCATCAAACTTTTCATGTTCCCTCAATACATGGCATGTATTTACACACAACATACATTCGATACAAGATCTAAATTCTTGAATCCTATTTGCTTCCCTCTGATTGAAATTCCAATCTAATTCTTCTGGACCATTTATTGGAACCATTTTTTTATTCATTTCATATGCCCATGACGTGTCTGTAACTAAGTCCCTGGTTAAAGGGAATGCTTGCATTGGTTTTACTAAAATGGGCTCACCTTCTTCAGTTTCTTCTAATATGTCTTCCATTCTGGTCATGCACATAAGGCGAGGCTTGCCGTTTACTTCGGCTGAACAGGACCCGCATTTACCTGCTTTACAGTTCCATCTACAAGCTAAATCTGGAGCATGTTCAGCTTGTATTCTATGTATCACGTCTAAGACTACCATGCCGTCATCCATTGGTACAGTATAATCTACCATTTCACCAATGATGTTGCCATCATTATCGGGTTCTCCACGAAAAATCTTGAAAGTAATATCTTCAGTCACAATTACTCCTCCTCATGAAAATCGTCCGCATCTAATAATTTTTTCAAGTCTTCATCCATTGGAGGGTACCTACGATGCTCAATAGCCATAACATCTTTTTGGGTAATCACACTGTTCATTTTCCCCCAATATTTGTAATCTGGAACTGGAAAATCTTCCCTGGTGTGCCCGCCTCGAGATTCTTCCCTATGGAGGGCAGCCAATGTACACATTCTACTGACATCTATCATTGCATCAATTTCTAAAGATTGATGCCACCCAGGGTTGTATATTCTACTATTTCCTGATGAGGTATTCCTTCCGCGAATTTCTAATTCATTCAGATCCAATAAAGCTTCTTTGAGCAAACTTTCCGTACGTATTATTCCTACTTTGTTCTGCATCATTTCTCTTAAATCTTCAACAACTTTTGCAGGGTTTTCACCACTTTCTCTATTAAGGGGTGCCAAAGTATCTTCAATCGCCTTATCAATTTCAGATTCGTCAATAATGGAAAAATATTCTATTTCTTTGGCTCTTTTTGCAGCATAACCTCCGGCTATTTTTCCAAAAACAATCAAGTCAGATAATGAATTTCCTCCTAACCTATTTGCACCATGTAGTCCTGTAGCGGCTTCTCCTGCTGCATACATTCTAGGGACCGTAGTTTCCTGGGTTTCAGGATCAACTATTATGCCACCCATTACATAATGCGCGGTTGGCCCAACTTCCATTTTTTCAGTTGTTATGTCTACTGCAGCCAATTCTTTGAACTGATGATACATTCCAGGTAATTTCTTCTTAACTTCTTCAGGGTTTCTCCAAGAGATATCTAGGTATGCACCACCATGTTCACTCGATCTTCCAGCATCTCTTTCAGCATTTATGGCCTTTGCAACAACATCTCTCGTTAGTAATTCAGGAGGCCTTCTTACGGTTGCTAATTTTCCACTAACTATTTCGGAAACCCATTCCAACGCTTCCTCTTCGGTTTCTGCAAATTCGTCTTTATACATTTCAGGGACATATTCAAACATAAATCTATTACCTTCAGAATTAGTTAACATGCCTCCTTCGCCACGAACACCTTCTGTAACCAAGATGCCCTTGACCGAGGGTGGCCATATCATGCCTGTTGGGTGAAATTGAATGAACTCCATATCTCCCATTTCAGCACCTGCCCAGTATGCTAGGGCATAACCTTCCCCGGTATATTCCCAAGATCCAGAACAAACTTCCCAACATCTTGTTGCGCCTCCAGTTGCCATAACAATTGTTTTAGCCTTGAAAACGTGCAAAGTACCATCATTTCTATTATATGCAAAGCAACCAGATACTTTACCATCTGTCTTGAAGATTTTACGAACAGTAAATTCCATGAATATGTCCATTCCCATGTGTACGCCCTTCTCTTGTAATGTCCGTATAAGTTCCAGTCCAGTCGCATCTCCAATGTGCGCTAGCCGTGGGTAAGTATGGCCTCCAAAATTTCTTTGATTTGTAAGTCCCTTTTCAGTCCTATCGAAAACAGCACCCCATGTTTCTAATTCTCTAATTCTATCAGGTGCCTGTTGAGCGTGTATTTTTGCCATCCTCCAGTCATTGAGGTATTTGCCGCCTTTCATTGTATCTCTAAAGTGAATTTTCCAATTATCTCTTGGATCTTTATTTCCTAATGCAGCAGCAGCTCCTCCTTCAGCCATCACAGTATGGGCTTTACCAAGCATCGATTTACAAATCATAGCAACACTTACTCCACTCTTACTGGCCTCAATAGCTGCCCTAAGTCCAGCTCCTCCTGCGCCAATTATCACAACATCGTGTTCGTGAATTATATATTTTTCATCCATTAAAATACCTCAGATAATTATGATATAAGGGTCGGGAATAATTCCTTCAGCCACGGCCCAAACAAACAAGTCTCCGATGAAAACCATCCCTAAGCTGGTCCAAAACCAAAAAGAATGATCAACATTTATATTGCTAATTTTGATATATATTCCACCCATAATACCGGAAATTCCGCCTCGCCATTGATTCATACTTCCTCCAAATAAATGTCTAAAAGCATGGCAAGAGCCAACATACATCAATAATAAAATTGATTCTACGGCGAGAACTACCGTTCCAACTGATATCCCAAAACCTTCTTTTTCAGTACCATTAAAAAAATGCATAGTATGGTACACGTCAAAAATCTTCATTGATAGTATTATTATTGCTAGATACAACATGTACCTGTGAATATTGTTTAATATGAATAATCCAGTTTCACCCTTGTATCCAATGCGATAGTTTATTTCTGGCTTGGAAACTACACAGGCAGTGGGATTTTGAAAGAATACTCTATGATATACTCTGCGCATGTAATAACAAGTTCCTCTAAATCCAAAAGGGATCCATAAAATCAATAATGCAGAATTCATCCAATTTGGAGTTTTCAAGTCAAATAAATGAATAACATCTGGAGAAAAGATTGGGGAAGTGACTCTATGATTGTCATATTGAATTTCACCATCCCACAGTGTTACACGGAATGTAGTGTATACGAGAGTTAGAGTAAGTGCAAAAGCCATCCAAAAAGGTTCAGTCCACCACTTGTCTACTCGATCTGTGATTCCAAATCCTCTTTGTATTGGAAGTTTTAATGAATTTGACATCCTAAAATCTTCCCAATAGTACGGCCCAAAAGCAGGGAGGAAATAAGTGATTGCTTTTCTCCATGACAGAATTTTTAGATATTTTATTCAATATTTTTATAAGTATCTTATCAATATTATGTATCAATGGTTGGATTAGGGGACATTGAAACTTCAATTTGCATAAATTGTGGCTTTATGCCTGGGGTATGGCTGCCAACTATTCCATGCCCGGAATGCGGCGAACCTTTCCTTTAGGACAAAGCCGAATAATCAACATCTGCTTCTATGAAATCTATTTCTTCTACATCCATTTGGGCAAGTTGTAATTTACCAGATAATTCATCATTTACAGCATGCCAATATGAGTATGATTCTATGACCCATATTCCAGATTCTCGTGTGCCATTTCCACTACCTTTAACTCCTCCAAAAGGAAGGTGGGCTTCCGCACCTGTTGTAGAATTATTTATGCCAGTCATTCCAGCCTTAATTCCCGTCTTAAATCTATATGCTTCTAGTCTATCATTAGTGTATATTGCACTGGATAATCCATATGGAGATGCATTGGCTAGATGTAATGCATGTTCGAAATCAGTTGCCTTCACCAAAGTAATCGCAGGTCCAAAAATTTCTTCATGAAAACATTCCATATCTTCAGTCACATTTGAATAAACATGTGGCCACATGTAAACTCCTTCCTCTGGAGTTCCAAGGAAATTATCAGGTTTATTTTCTGTTGTAATCCTTCCATTACCCCATAATTTAGTCGCACCACTAGAGTCACACATCTCTAATGCTTTAAGAAAATCAATTGCATATCTTTCAGATAACATTGGCCCATATAGTACTCCATCGTACTCCATAGAATCTCCTATTGTGGTGGATCTTACTTTGTCCATTAATTTATTAACAAATTCGTCATATATGTCCTCATGAATGATTAAATTACCTAGGCTTGTACATCTTTGCCCTGCAGTGCCAAAGCCTGCCCAATATGCGCCTTCAATTGCATTCTCAAGATCCGCACTTGGCATTATTACTAAGGGATTTTTGCCCCCCAATTCTAAACTAGCTGATACTAGATTCCTACCACAAACTTCTCCAATCATTTTTCCTACCGAAGTACTTCCAGTGAAGCTAATTTTATTCACTAATCCCTCATCCACTGCATCAACAAGGTACTGGCCTGCTCCACTACCCTTGCCATGAACTAGATTAATTACTCCATTTGGTAATCCAGCCTCATGCATAATTCTTGCAAGCATAAAAGAAAGAAGAGGCGCATCTTGTGGAGATTTCCAAACACACGTATTTCCACACATAATTGCAGGTATCATTTTCCAAAATGGGACCGCTGCTGGGAAATTACATGCATTAATTATCCCACAGACCCCCAATGGTCGCCTATACGTAAATAATTCTTTATCGGGTAATTCTGAATTCACTGTTTGCCCATAAAGTCGACGGCCTTCAGATTGAAAGAAGAGACATGTATCAATCGCTTCTTGCACTGAACCAGCACTTTCTTTCAATGTTTTTCCTATCTCTCTAGTCTCTAATCGTACTATGTCATCCTTATATTGCATCAATAATCTACCCATATTTCCAATTATTTGGCCTCTAGTTGGGGCCGGAGTCGATGACCAAGATCCAAATGCTTCTGTTGCAGCACTGATTGCATCGTGCACATCTTCTTTTGAGGATAGAGGAAATTCTCCTAAGCAATCCTTTAACAATGCTGGATTAAAACTTTCAAATTTTTCCCCATCACTTGATTGTCTCAATTCACCATTGATTATATTGTACCCTCGGATCTTCGCCCTACCCTTTGGATTTTCACTTTCTATAATTTCAAAACCTGTCTCGAGAACATGAGTCATGTGCTTGGGATAGACCCGACTTTGATAATCCTGCTGAATATTTCTTTTTACAACTTAAATAAAATCAAAAGACAATTTTTAGTTAGTAGGTTTAATTACCCCAAAGTTTCACAAGGCTTTGTTAGGGGTTATTGGAGTGGCGGCAGATACATCAGATTCTCTTACTTTGAGAGTAGCAAAAGCAATTCCGAGCGACGTGGGACACGGACGTGCAAGAGTTCCCTTTGATAACGACTTAAATCTTAAACCCGGAGATATCGTAAAAATATCCGGAGATCAAGATACGGCAGCTATAGTTTGGAGATGTAGGCCAGAAGATGCTAATTTAGGAGTTATTCGTATAGATGGAATAATTCGAAAAAATGCTGGTGTGAGTTTAGGAGATAGAGTTACTATTTCCAAAGTAGAAACTCAACCATGTACTAGATTAGTATTAAGTCCAGTAATGGCTAAACAACAAAAAGTAAGATTTGGACCTGGAATTGAGGGTTTTGCTCGCAGAGGTCTTAACAAAAGGCCAGTTGTTGCAGGAGATAGGATTTTCATACCAGGTATGACCTTATTCGCCGAAGCACTTCCTTTTGCAATTGTCCAAACTAATCCAAAAGGCATAGTTCAAGTTTTACCAGATACTGAGATAATAATCAAAGAAGAACCGGTAGGCCAAGAAGAACAGGAAATTATCCATTCTATTTCATATGAAGACATAGGAGGCATTGGTCAACAATTACAAAATATTAGAGAAATGGTAGAATTGCCATTAAAACATCCAATTTTATTCCGTAGATTAGGTATAGATCCGCCGAGAGGAGTTCTTCTCCATGGCCCACCGGGGACAGGTAAGACACTAATAGCGAAAGCAGTTGCATCAGAAACCAATGCACATTTTCAATCAATAAATGGGCCAGAAATAATTTCAAAATATTATGGTGAAAGTGAAAAACAACTAAGAGAAATTTTTGATGAAGCAGCTGCAAATTCCCCTGCTATCATTTTTATTGATGAATTAGATAGTATCGCTCCAAAAAGAGAGGACGTGAGTGGAGAAGTCGAACGAAGAGTTGTAGCACAATTACTAACTCTTTTGGATGGAATGCAAGGAAGGGATAACGTTGTTGTAATTGGAGCCACTAATCGCCGAGATGCAATTGATCCTGCTTTGAGGCGACCAGGTAGATTTGATAGAGAATTAGAAATAGGTGTCCCTGATAAGAATGGAAGGGCGGAAATACTTGCAATTCATACCAGAGATATGCCAATAAGTGATGATTTTAATGCTGAATGGTTATTAGATAACACATATGGATTTGTAGGAGCAGATATTTCTGCATTAGTACGCGAGTCGGCAATGAAAGCATTACGTAGATATTTGCCAGAAATTAATTTAGACGAGGATGAGATACCGCCAGAAGTTATTGAAAAAATGGAAGTCAAGATGGAAGATTTTCATTTAGCAATTAAAGATATTGAACCCAGTGCTCTAAGGGAAGTTTACATCGAAGTTCCCCAAGTAAGTTGGGATCAAGTAGGGGGCTTAGAAGAAGTAAAAGAAAGACTCAAAGAAAGTATTGAATGGCCGTTGAATAGGCCCGAGTCCTTTGAACACTTTGGGATTAAACCTCCAAGGGGCATAATCCTTTTCGGAGCACCCGGTACTGGAAAAACTTTGATTGCAAAAGCAATAGCCAATGAAGCAAGAGCCAATTTTATCACAATTAAAGGGCCAGAATTAATTTCAAAATGGGTGGGAGAATCAGAAAAAGCTGTTAGAGAAGTTTTCAAAAAAGCCAAGCAGGCGAGCCCATCTATTATATTTTTAGATGAATTTGAAAGTATTGCTGGCATGAGAAGAAACAACTCTGGAGATGGATCAGACGCCATGAACCGAGTAGTAAATCAATTACTAAGTAGTATGGATGGAGTTGAATCAATGGAAGGAGTAATTGTAGTTGCGGCTACTAATAGGCCGGAAATGATAGATCCCGCATTACTCCGTTCAGGTAGATTTGAAAGAGTCCTACACATACCTCCACCAGACAAAGAATCAATAAAGCAAATCTTGAAAATTCATACTGCAGATATGCCGTTAGGTAAATTCAATGTAGATGATTTTGCTTCAAGATTGGATAATTATACCGGTGCAGATATTGAAGCAATATGCAGGGAATCCGCCTTAATTGCTATGCGCGCCAATAAGAAAACTGTCTCAAAGAAATTCTTTGAACAAGCTATTGAAAGGGTGAGGCCAACAGTTACTCCAGAAATGATGGAGTATTATGGCCGTATGGAAGCAACTCTGACTAGCGGCTTAGAGTCCGTCAAGAGGTCAAATAACTCTGCCGGCATGGAATCTGTTTGAGGTAAAAAAATTGCCTACAACATTCAGTCTAGAGATATTGCGGAAAAAAGTTATTGATATTGCTGGGGATGTTTTGGGCACTCTTGCCGATTTTAGTATTGATGAGGTATCAGGCGATGTTGTTGATATTTTAGTAGCAGTAGATTCTAGCATTGATCTAAATATGCTACCATGGGATACTGTTGATGGGCTACTTTCGATACCCATTGAAGAAATAGATAACATCGGAGCAAAAGTTCAATTAAAGCGTTAATCTATGATGCGCACTTGTTCATAACTTCACAACGGTCTTAAGATGAACTTAATGCTCATTGATTGATATAAAGTATCGGTGGTCTTGAATATGGTCGATTGGAAACGTATTTCTAGACGAATTTCTTCTAAAAAATATCGCCGCAATGCCCTTGTTTTATCGTTTTGGGGGCTACTATTAACTTTGGTTTTGTCCATCGCTTTTTCCTATGTTGTTCCCGGCGAAACGCAACAGTCAGCATACGGTAATGATTGGAATGATTTGGGTTCATTTAGGGGTGAATTAAATAATTTAGGGATACCTACTACTGCATTAGTTTCAAGCCCTTTATTGTTAAGTGAAGTTGAACACCCCGAAGAATCAATATTTATAATATCCGGCGTTGAAAGAGATACAATTTCATTACCTAGGTTCACTGGAGATGATGATTTCATTCAATTTTCAGAAGGAGATGGTTACACTTCTTCTGAGATAATATCAATAGAAAATTTTGTCGAACGTGGTGGGACCGTTTTATTGATGGATGATTTCGGATATTCTAGTAATTTAGCCAGTGAATTCGGCCTTGAATATACTGGACATAGTCTGTATGATGGCGAGGCTTATGATCGAAATCTTGGCTATAATTTTGTATGGGTAAATACTACTTCAACCTACAATTTTACATCTACTCCTGGTTCTCAAAATTCTGTTAACCCCTGTATTAGAGATTTAGATAATGATGGATTTATTGATTTATTGGATAATGATCCTACAAATCCTAATACTCCAAATCAAGTCATAAATCTAAATAATGTAGGATTATGTGCCCATAGATTTGATAGCGATACTGGGGAATGGGATTTCTCAGAAAATTATAATTTATTGACTAATGGACTATCAGCATTTGAGAAAACATCGGCATATAATCCATCTGAACATCGTTATGTAATTGCTAAGACAACTCTCGATTCATGGTTAGATAATAATGATGATGGGAATTATACTATAGGTGGTTATGAGGCACTAGGTATACAGGGAGATGAACAAGGGCCTTTTCCAGTCTATGTAAGATATTGTGATAGTATTCTTTGTAGGTCGGCAGACTCTGGAAGAGTTCACTTTGTATCTGATGGTTCAATGTTGATAAACTCACTTTATGATCCAGAATATGATGAAAAATATTCTGGATTAATTCCTTCTAACGATAATCGTAAATGGGCCCTCGATATAATTGCTGAATCATTATTAATTGAAAATTCCGGCACCAATGTAAGTTCTAATGCTTTGGTCATATTTGATGAGAGTAGACACCAACAACCAACTATCTTTGGAGATATGTATAATTTAATTTATTATTTGTTAATTTATTTTACTAATGATTGGATGGCAATGGTAATATTATTTATGATTTTATTTATATCACTAGAGGCGATAATAATTAGAAAAGAAGATCCCGAAGATTGGCGGCACATATTTAGAATTATTTATTATGGATTCGGCGATGCAAATAGATATGAATATTATCAAAAATCAGATAAAATACGGCAAGTTTTGTTGACTAGAGTTCGGAACTTAAATACTCTTTCTAGGGAGGAATTTGATGCACTGCCCGCAGTTGAATTGCAAAAGATGGTGCAAGATCCAGTTTTAATTAGATTCATATTTGAAGATAGGAAATATAGGGCCGATGAACTTGTTGGAGTTGTTAAAAGAATCAAAGATTGGGGAAACGTAGATACATAGGTGAGGTAAAATGTGGACACGTAAAGGTACAATTATACTCGCTAGTGGGATTAGCCTGATTTTAATTGGAATGATGATTTCTAATTTCCAATTTATAATAATTGGATTAACTTTTATTGCATTTTTATCTATAAATGGATGGGTAGATGGTTATGCCGATTTGGAAATAAAACGTGAATTATCTGCATATAATGTTTACAAAGGGGATAAAATAATGGTCGATCTTACAATTTCTAATAAATCTTACAGGAGAACACAACAGATAGAAATTTTTGATAACGTTCCCCATGAAATGAAATTACACCAGGGCATAAATCAAATGCGAATGAATTTAGGACCTGGTCAAAGTACCAAAATAAGTTATTATGTAAGATGCCCATTACGTGGGTATTATACAATCGGGCCAGTATCAGTACGTTATAGAAATTTTTTCAATCTATTTGTTAATGAATCTCAAATAGATTCACGGTCGGATATCACTGTTTTTCCACAGGTTAGAGATATTGAAGAGGCATTATTGAAATCAGATGTTCCAAATATGTATACGGGTGCAACAACATTGAAAACTCCTGGGCCCGGAATGGAGTTTTATTCTCTCAGAGAATATATTCCTGGTGATTCGTTTCGTTCAATTAATTGGAAAGCATTTGCTAGAACAGGTGAATTGATGGTTAACGAAAAGACAAGGGATGCAGTTACTGATGTTTTCATCATTCTTGATACAAGGGATGTCTCTAGGATCGGTACAGTTTTGAAGAATTCTTTGGAAATGGGATCAGTTGCAGCCGCATCTGTATCTAGTCATTTCTTGAAAAGAAGAGATTCGGTTGCACTAGTAACATACGGGGATAAGATGGATTATCTTGGACCAGAAACTGGAGATAAACAGAATTTCAAAGTTTTGAGCAATCTTGCATCTGTTACGTCTTCTGGTACAATGCCTCTACAAGCAGTAACTAATGCTATTATTTCCCGTATAAGTCGTGGTTCACCAATATTCATAATCAGTAGCCTTGAAGGAGACGGAACTACATTGCCCGCAATTCGAAGTTTAGCTGGTAGAGGTCATGAAGTTGTTGTATTGTCTCCGAGTAGTATAGATTTAGAGAGATTAGTTAGTAGAATACCTCGTCTTTCATATGAAGTTTTAAAATTAGAAAGGCAAAATAGACTAACAGCAATTTCAGGTTATGGGGCCAAGGTTATTGATTGGATGCCTGATATTGAATTAGCCCAAGCTCTTATGCAGGTCAAAAGTTCTTAGAAAATAGGAGATTTAGGTATGGATATAGTTGAAAAACATAAATCAAATGAAACCTTACATATTCCTGCACTAAGAAAAAAATGGCAAATTTTGACTTTTCAAATCATATCAACATTTTCACTTCTTGTCATAATGTTCCGAATGAATGAGATATATGGATCTTGCACGGATGAATTTATTCTTGCTGCCGAAGGATCGCAATATTGGTGCCCTGCATATGAGCATACTAGAGGATTAATATGGTTAAGTAATAGTAATAATTTGCTTATACCCAATTTTCTTTTAGGAATCGGTCAGACTGGGATTTCATCATTTTCAGGTCCTCTGATACTTTGTATATTAGCAACTTTTGGTAGATCTTATTTATTATTAAAAAGTGATAAAATACAAAATGATATAAAGAAAATTACCCTCATAATTTTAGCAACATGGATATTACTGCCTTTCTTATTTTCATGGTTCTATTCAATGGCATTTAATGGCATCGAATTACCCTTCAAGCATTATGATTCATTATTGGCCCCCTTATCATTTATGTTTGAATTAATATTCTTAGGAATAGTATTTGCCCCTGTTATGGCAGGAATGATGGGAATCTGGGGATTATCTAGAAAATTAATAACTTGGGCTATGGGTTATTTTTTATTAGTAATTGGAGTTCATGCTTTACTAACTTTTGAAGATATTTCTGGTGCTTTCGATTTAGGATTACAATCCTTACCTTCTCAAATTGGAGAATCTACTATGCTTGGAGGGCTAATATCTCCACTTGCGTACGATCTTCTGGAGATTTCAATCTTATTGCTGATATTTCTCGAATCGGGATTAGCTGCAATTACTCATCTTGAATATGCGATGTCTCTTCCAGAAGGTTCTAAAAATGATATAGAATATATCAAACAATTTAATAATGTTATAAATTCTCACCTAATCCATTTCTTCGTAATCGTATTCTTAGTCGCATTTACTACCGCCCTCGCTCTCGAATTTGATGATTTATTGGTGTCTTTTGTAGGTTTTATGCAAGGTACACAATGGTCGGGGCAAGTCAAAGAATCACTGGAGTTACAGATGACATATGGAAAAGTAATTTCTGCAAGTCTTTTCATGTTAGTCATCGCAGGAATGAGGTATGTAGTTCCATGGCAAAGAATAATTGGCATTATAGAATCTAATTTAAACAATCTACGTTCTTAATTTATTTAAAAATAAAATAGTTAATAATTTTCAATGAGATGAAATTACCAACTAGTGGGGAGATTAAAATTAAAACTGATAATGATATTAAATTTGAATATGCTCCTGTATAATTTTGAATTAATTCTGAAAAATATGGAGAAATTAAATAGCATAAGTAAAGTGTAAAAATGAGACATATTCTATCTATCCAAGGTGTAGATAATTTTCCAATCTTTTCCATCCTTAAAGGTAATGACCCTACATCATCCATGCTCACCTGAAGATATTTCTAGTCATCAATCCATCGCTATAATTTTACTATCTATTAATGAATGGATTCAATAGAAAAACCTTCGAGCATCCTATATGTGTGCTGCTATCTCAGTTGAGAGATGTAGTAAATGTCCCTCTCAATCAATACTTTATCAAGTATATAGTGGTCAACATTTATGTGGCAAATGCCTAAGTGATTCAGTTCGAAAAAAGACTTCAAGGGAACTAAGAAAGCAACTAATATTGCCTAAAAATGCCCGCCATGATGACGGAACTCCATTTAGACTTCTTGTAGCAATTTCTGGAGGTAAAGACTCAGCAGTCTTACTTTCATTAATAGTAGATATAATCGGTAAAAGGAGAGATGTTGAGATAATTGCAGGTTGTGTTGATGAAGGAATAGATGGTTACCGCAAACCTTCCATGGAATGCGCAATAGAACTATCAAAAACTCTTGGAATAAAATTTGTTTCTATTAGTTATTCTGAATTGGGGTATGAAGAAATGGATACTGTAGTTTCTAAGATGCCGAGAATGAGTGAATTGCATGATGAAGCCAAGGGGATGATGCCATGTTCTTTCTGTGGAGTATTTAGAAGGCAAGGATTGAATGCATTAGCACGTAAAACAAATGCAGATATTATGGCATTAGGTCACAACTTAGATGATATGGCTCAATCTATATTGATGAATCTCCAGAAAGGAGACATAGAAAGATCAGTCAGATTAGCCCCTCATACAGAATCTCCTCTGGAAGGCCTTACTCCCAGAATTGTTCCTTTAAGATGGATACCAGAACAAGAGATACATGCACATGCGGTGGTATCTAAGTTACCCTTTTTCCATGGGGATTGCCCTCATGCGCCCGGTGCAATGAGGCAATTAAGCCGTGATATAGTTGCGGATTTAGAGGAACAAACACCTGGTGCCAGACATGGATTATTACATTCTTTGGAGGAAATTCGACGCCTCTATAACAATAGTAACGATATAATAATTTCAAAGGCTAAAAAATGTTCAATTTGTAATGAAGTAACAAGTCGTGAAATTTGTCAAGCATGTACAATGAAAAAATGGCTATCTGAAGCTTAATTATATTATTCGTTCATGTATCTCAGCCATATCTTGGATTTTACCACAATATGAGCATCTTATCTCTACTGGACTTCTGCTTACGACTCGCAGCCTCTGAGGCAAAGGTTCTCTTTGGTTTTGAGTTATACAATTGGAAAAAGAACATTTTATTATATTTACTAATTCATCACTCAATCCAACCTGTCTTTTTTCAGCTACCCCATAGTTTCTAATGATTGCAACAGACGCCTCAGAAGCTATTATCGCTAACCTATCTAATTCTTCTTGAACTAACTCCCTATCTTCTATTTTTAGTACATCTTTACGGCCTAATTTATCACTCGGAACATTCATAACTAATGATATTGGATTAGATATTCCAGATTCCAATCTTAACATTCTGAGGACTTGAAGGGCCTGACCTCCAGGAATATGGTCAATAACAGTACCATTGCAAATTGCAGTCACTCTTCTCATTTCTGCATCACTCATTTACAAAACCTCCCTTGAAATATCAATTCCCAAACTTTTGCAAAGTAATGCCATTCTAGTAGGTATTCCATTAAACGCTTGTTCGAAATACATGGCGTGTTTTGTAGAATCAACGCTCGGGTGAATTTCATTTACTCTTGGAAGAGGATGCATAATTATCATATTTTCTTTTGATCCTATTAAATCAGATTCAGTAAGTGTGTATATTTCAGATACCTTGGAATATTCATCTTCATCTGGAAATCGTTCCTTTTGAATTCTTGTCATGTATATCACATCGGAGTCTTTTATTTGCTCATATAATTGATCAGTTTCAGTCACAATTCCTCCTAAAGATTTCAAATCACTAACTATTTCATTAGGCATTTTCAAAGATTCAGGTGCTACTAAAGTCAGGTTTACTCCAAACCGAGCAAGTGCATTTGAAAGACTATGTGCCGTCCGACCATATCTTAAATCACCAACTAAAACTACATTTAAATCCTTAAATTCAGCATGCGCTTCTCTTATTGTAAAAAGATCTAACAATGTTTGCGTTGGGTGATTGCCAGCACCATCTCCCGCATTTAAGATAGGAATGGATACTGCGTCAGCACTGTATTGTGCGGCACCTTGTCTTGGATGTCTTATTACAGCTACATCGGCGTAACCATCAATCATCTGCATGGTGTCGAACAAAGTTTCACCTTTAGAAACAGAAGACCCAGCCGATGTAAAATTCAATACTTCTCCTCCCAATCTCTTCATTGCAGTTTCGAAAGACATACGAGTTCTAGTAGAATTTTCAAAGAACATATTTGCTAAAACTTTACCCTGTAATAATGGGAGATGAATATCACCTTTAGCAACTGGTAACATTTTCCTTGCATTGTCTAATAACTTAATTATTTCCTCATTTGTGAGGTCATCCATAGTAATAACGTCGCCCATAACACTCTCTCTTATTTGGTCTAAGGGGGGGTACTCCATATGTCTTACTGATAATTCATTTAAATTATCAAAAAAAACCGATGTCTTGATGGAGGATAGTCTCTCGGATAATATTAGATGATTATCAGCCGCACTCCACTCCGAGCATCATTTTGTGGAGGAGGTACTGATATTGATTCATTTTCATATAATGAATCAGGTGGCGGCATGGTCGTTTCCGCTGCAGTGAAGAATTACATACATGTTACTGTAAACAGGCGTTTCGATGACAAGATTCGAGTTTCTTATTCAAAATTAGAATTAGTTGATAATTTTGAGGATTTAGAGCATGATTTAGTCCGTGAAGCAATGCGTATTACAGGAATAATATCTGGAGTAGAAATAACCACCATTGCAGATATACCTTCAAAAGGAACTGGACTTGGATCTTCATCATCTGTAACAGTTGGTTTATTGAATGCCCTTCATACTTTCGCTGGGCACAATGTTTCAGCAAAAAAATTAGCTGAAGAGGCTTGTATCATAGAGTTAGATATATTGAAACAACCAATAGGTAGACAAGATCAATATGCAGCAGCTTATGGAGGAATAAATTCAATTTCTTTTTCTTCCAAGGGAAATGTCGTATCTCCTTTAGATGTCTCCGAGGAAATAATTGATAGGATTCAAGATGAATTTTCGCTAGTATTTACTGGAATATCTAGGAGTGCAAGTAAGATACTTGGAGAATCTCCAACTAATTATGATGATAAAATCGATAGATTAAGAAAAATACGTTTACAAGCCAATAAATCTATGAAGATGTTAGAAATTGGTGATTTAAAATCGTTGGGCATGCTCCTTTCGGAGGCATGGAATCAAAAACGTGGAATATCTTCAAGTGTAAGTAATGATGAATTAGATTTACTATATTCACAAATAATTGAACTTGGAGCATCGGGTGCAAAACTCCTAGGTGCAGGAGGAGGAGTATTCTTTATTGTGCATGGCAATAGTGAATTTAGAGACATCATGAAAGTTGCATTACCATCTAATAAAATAATTCCTTTAATTTTAGACTTCGAAGGGTCTACTATAATTTATAATTCATATTCCTAGGTCTTATCATGTTAAATAACCGTATTTATGCTGTTTTAGCGGCCATTATATTTTTATTTTCAGCATCAACTCCTATTTATGATAATAATTATTCTGAGGATATGATAAAAAATAAATTAAATAATTATTTTACTCAAGATACGAATAATTATTCATTTCAAGGTCAATCTTATCTTAATATATCTGGTCCAATTATTCCAAATTCCCAAATAAATGCTACTTGGCATTCTGAGATAACTATTTCAGAATCATATGGTTCAGATCTTTTGCCTAACCAGTCATTTGGATTAAGGAAGCAAATTGATATCTATCTTGGTAATAATGATAATTTTTTGAATAATTCAGAGATAATGGATTTTAAGGAATTAATTAATTCTTCAAGGGCATGGACGAATGCTGAACTCGGAGGATGTTGTATTTTTGATTATATACCATTTATCACTCAATTAGGTAATCAAATTATTATATCTACTCCAGAAGTTGGTGATGTTAATTCTACCAATGGTTCTTGGGGTTGGGTTGAATCTGCTGATATTAGTGGATTTACCGATAACAGGGTTACCAGAATACTACATATACCTAGAATTGGTTCCATAATTGAACAAATTCCATTGCATGTTTCATTACCAAAAGATTGGGAATTTAGATATAGTGCAATGTCAGATTTAATATCCGGGAGCCCAAATAATTTTACTGTCAACAGGTCGCTTGCTCCAGTTGCTTCCAATATCATAATATCAGTTGCCGAGAATTTACCTCCCGTTACTTCAGCTCACAGGTCTCCCCAAACATCATCATTAATCTCTATGAATAAATCTTATATTTATACTGGAATTTGTAATGATGGGTTTCTTGAAACTCCTCAAATGGAATGGAGCATCATGAAAGATGAGGTATTAATTAAGACATTCAATAATCCTTGGTTTGAATTTAATCCAATTGAGTATGGATTTACACATTCCGAGCAACTAAATATATTATTGAAGTGCACAGATTCTCATAATTTGTCTTCATCATGGTCTGAAGATATAATTATTGATAGTATTGCCCCAGAATGGTCAGGAGATATTTCTTACAATATTGATGGCATAGTTAATGAATTAAATATTGAGAATAGTGTTTTTTCAGTAATATCAGGTTCGAAAGTAAAACTAAATATTTCTGCAATTGATGAAAGTAATTTGCCAGTATCTATTGAATTATATACTAATATGTCAGATGAATGGATGCAATACCACGTCAATGAAGGAATTTTTGAATTCTATGTAACCCAGGGAAATAATATAAATGGACTCCATTTAAATATTACAGATCGTCATCTTCCAAAACAACCTCGGAATATTGATATGGCACTTATAATAACCGATGAAGCAGGTAATTTCATAATAAATGAATGGAAATTAATAATAGAAGATGGAAATTCTCCAACAATCCTCATGGATATTATGGCAAATGATACATTAGTAAGATTAGATAATCCCGCTAGAATGGATAATCAAATAAAATTAATTTTCTCCAATTCTTACGATGATATTGATTCTATAGAAAATACCACTTGGAAAATATTAATTGATGAAGAAACTTATCTTGAAACTTCAAAATGGTCAGGCGAAATTGAAAAATTTATTTTACCTGAACTTGAAATAGGATCTCACGTGGTATCTATAACGGCTACTGATTCTAAAGGTAATCAGAAAATAGAAAATTTCCCCTTGATTATTTTCCCTAATAGGGGAGTAGATTTAGAAGTTATTTCTTATTCAATATCGGAAGACTCATTACAAACTGGTAATGCCTTATTTGTTTTGGAGATGAAGAACAACTTCTACGATGATGCATATGCTAGGGCATGTATTGAAGACACTTGTAGTAGGTTTGTACATTATCCAGGTGCAGATTACGATACCTCAACTATTGCTTTTATGGAATTTGAAATTGAAATGCCAAATACATCAAAAGTAAATATTAGTATAGAATGGGACAGTAATTCTGCTGGTGAAAATGGTAATTTTATCCTTGAATACTCCATCCAATCAAATGAAAATAACTCGACTACATCATATCTTGCACTAATTATAATCTCTTGTTTATTCTTTTTCTTGATATTTCGGAATACGAATATTTTAACTAAAAATAACTAGTTTTCAAATAATTAACCGCATAGATATTGACTGAATACCTTTAGGAGATGACAATGATGACGATGCCCGACTATCCGGACAGAGTAATTGCAGAGCATCAGTTGAGAATTGAAAAATTTACGATTATGAGTACAATATTACTAGTAATATTTGGGGGCTGGTGGCTATTTATGAATCTGGATAGTGATCAAAGTCTAGTGTTTAGATATGGGCCAGTTATAATTATGTTCATTTCAGCAATTATATTACCAGATTTAATAAACTTTGGACCAAAATCACGTGCAAAAGTAGCATCAATATCTAATATGTTATGGCCCTGTATTCTAGCATTCATTGGATTAAAATATGATGATTCACCAAATTTTTTATCAATATTTTTATTATTATTATTAATTATAATTTTATTTCTTATATCTTACTCCATATTGGGATCTAATTTAGCCACTAGGAGATTAAGGGGCATTACAAGTATTGGGGGATTAGCAATCGCTTCTTCAATTCTTTCATCTACAAGTAATATTTTACCATGGGGGATAGTTATTATCGCTACATCTTTGACTATGATTCCAGACTTATTGAAAAAAGATTCTGACCATTTATTGAGAAAGAGGTTTTCAAAAGAGTTAGATATTGCAGAATTAAAATTACTTGAGTTTAAAGCAAAGGGAATCAATATTCAACAAGCATCTTCAATCTTAAAGGTTGCAAGGGAAGAAGGATTTGACAATCCTGAAGAAGGATTAAAATCAATAGATGATTCTTTAATGGATGCACAAAGATTTATTGCATTATCAAAGGACATTGAAGAAATCAGAAAAAATGCATATTCACGATTAGAGAAATTAGAATTAATAACTTTAGTACCTAAAATACCAAGGAAATTATTCAATCAGGGAGATATAGAATTTGACGCTGGTTCATTACGTGAGGCAGAATTACTCTATCGAAAATCTAAAGAAAAGTCTACTGAACTTGAAAAATACTGGCAAGATGCATCGGATTTAGTTGACCGTTCTGAATCAAGGATAAATGATTTCCAAGGTCATCAAATTAACGGAGTTATTAGCATATTAAATACTGCAAAAGATGCTTTAATGGATGAAAATCCAAAAAAAGCAAAAGAAATTGCAGAAACAATAGAATATCATATTAGTAGTATAAGTTCAAATGAACAAAGTGCAACTTTAGTAATAAAACAAGTAGAAGAAAATATTGAAAACCAGGGATTTGATTTAGCAATAAATTCCAAAAATAGATTAAATGAAGCCAAAGAAGCATTAAGTTCTGGAAATCCTACACTTGCAAAAGGTTTAGCAGATAGTATACTTAGAGAAATCAAATTAACTTCTGAATCAATGCTTAAGGTTCAAAAGGCACTAAGGCAAAAAAGTACAATTGAGTCAAGATTCCCATCCGGAAAATTAAGAAATAAATGGTTAAAAAAACTAAATTATATTATTGCAGAATCAAATTCCGGAAATTGGATAGAGGCATCGGATAATTTAGAAGATTTGATAAAATTATTGAGAGATTTTGAAAACGAAAGTAATGAGGCCAAAGAATTACTTATATTTATGCGAGAAGAATGGGAAATTTTGAGGCCAAAATTGGATTCCTTTGGAATTAAACCGGACGATGAAATGAGGATGATGATTGAACGTGAAGTATCTGATGCAAATATTTCATTTGAAGATGGAGATATTCAATTATGCCTATCTCATCTATCCAAATCTGATGAGTTAATCGAAAATCTAAGGCGTAGGATCTAAATTAATATATTTTAATAGTGACATATGTGTCAAATCAATTAACCAATTTGATAATATGCTATCGCTTTAACCAATTACCATGAAGGGTATTATAGGAATTAGAGTGATATTCTTTATCGGAGTATTTGCCCTACTTTCAGGAATATTGCTTCAATTCGATAATGATATTAATTATTCACAACAAGATTCAGATATTATGTCTGAATCTATGGCCAAAGAGTCAGATGAAATTGACGAACGAATAGAGTATTCACAGAATAATGACCAATCAGATAATCTAATATTCGCTGGCATTGGAGTATTATTTTCATTATTACTAATAGGTTTATCATTTGAATTCTTAAAGGTTTTGATATTAGTTTCATTACTTATTCCTATCGTTTCAAAAAGAAATAGTGCAGAAGATGACATTCTCAATAGGGGGAGAATATTGGGATATCTTGAAGCAAATGCTGGAATTAACTTTACGGCACTAAGAGATGGATTAGGTTTGGCGAATGGCGTTTCAGCGCATCATTTGAATTTGCTTGAATCAAATGGCCAAATCATATCTTGGAGGGATGGAAAGCTTAGGAGATATGCTATCAGCACCTTATCTCAAGAAGAAGTAAGGCGAATTCAAAATCCTATAATTGGGACGAGACTAGCCATATTGGAAGTGCTAGGAGATTCGGGAAATATGGGTATATCTGGGCCGGAAATAAGATCCAAACTCTCTATTTCTCGTCAATTACTCAGCCACCACATGTTAGAATTAAGGAAATATAATTTAGTTTCGCTAGTTAAAGAATCTAAGCGTCCGCGATGGCAAAATTCGAATAAAGGAAATGAATTACTAACTATTTCCAAGAAAATTAACATATCTGAGTAATGTAAATCAATTGATTTTCCCGCTTGTCCAATCATTATACCAGTTTATTGATATGTAATTACGTTTTGGAGTATTATATGGCACCTAAAAATAATGCTGTTTTTATGACACTTTTGATGTTTCTTTCGTCCGGTTGTATTGGTTTGATAGAAGACGTTTCTGATATAGCAGAAGAAATTGATAATACAATTAATGCATTAGGTGGCGACTATCCCAAGTTAGAATTACCAGAAAGGATACGTACGAATCCTAATCTTCAAAATTATGACCAATGTAACGAATTATTGGAAGACTTGAAAACTGCGGCATATGATGAAATGATAGTGTCTCTTGATCAAGAGAGTTATTGGCATTGGTCAACTAATATACTTCGCACCTTCAATAATGGGGATGATATTTTCATGCTTGAAGACGGTTTCCCTGAGATTGCATCTGATGCAGTATCAAAAACTCCAATAAATGATAGGGAAGGAGAATTTTCAGGTACAAATAATCAAGAGTCAGATGTCGATGAAGCAGATTTCATCAAGACAAATGGATTTAATATTTTTATGTTAAATGGTAATTTGCTTCTAATAATGGGAATTCCTGAATTTGGTGAATTATATTTGGAATCCAATACTAGTATTGAGGGCAACCCAATTCAAATGATGCTCGAAGGAGATAAACTTGTAATTGCTTCAAGTGTTAACTCAGCGGAAACATCTAATCAAAAATTAGTAAGTCAAAATTCAATTCATTCTATAAATTTAGTTAAATATACTATATTGAATGTAAGTAATGCATCATCACCGGAAGTAGTGAAAGAAGTATATGTTGAGGGTAATTATCAAACAGCACGTTTAGTCGATGGAACAGTTCGTTCAATAACACATTTTTGGACATATATTAAAGATTTACAAAGTTACGTAAACCTTCCAATAGAATATTGGGAAGAAGGCAATTATGATGCCCGAATGGAATTATGGAATTCAAGTGTTAAAGATGTTATTGAAAATAATACTAAAATTATAGAGGCATTAACCCTTGACGATTTTTCTCCCCATGTTTATGAGGTAAAAATTGACCAACCAAAAATATTTAATCAATTACCGATAAGTTCGGAAAATTGTTCAGAATTTTCTGCAAGTGAAGATAGTGCTGGCAGAGGATTTACAACAATAATGACATTAGACTTATTCCAAGATGATATTGAGATCGAAGTTGATCATATCACATCTTCTTCATCTCATATTTATGCTTCAAAAGATAAATTAATAATAGCCGAACCATCCAATGATTGGTGGTGGTTTTGGAGAAATTCTAATTGGGAGGAAGCCACAAATATACATGTTTATGATATCAGCGATTCTACAGAAACTCAATATTTATCTTCAGGTAGAGTTAATGGGACGGTACAAGACCAGTTCTCTATTTCTGAATATCAAGGTTTGATTAGAGTTGCATCTACATCTAATAATTGGGGTTTATGGTGGATTATGGATACGTTTGATGATAATGAACAAAATAATCCAACAGGACCAACTAATCAAGTATCAATTTTAGAAGATAATGGTGACGGAACTTTGGATTTAATAGGATATCTTGGAAATATTGCCCCTGGTGAAACAATTTGGAGTGCTAGATTCATAGGAGAAAGAGCATATTTAGTTACCTTTCAGAATATAGATCCCTTATGGGTCATAGATCTATCCGAACCATCCAATCTCACTATTCTAGGTGAATTAGAAGTCCCAGGCGTTTCAACATATATACATCCGATTGATGATAATCTATTATTGACAATTGGGATTGCTCCCGGCCCAGATGGCTTGGGCCTTGATTGGAGCCTAACTCAAATATCATTATTTGACATCAGCGACCCTACAAATCCAAATCTTTCCGATTCTTTACAATTAACTCCAGCATATGCTGACAAGAATTGCGAACAAATTATTTCTTGTGGATGGTCCTGGTCCTGGTCAGAAGCTACATTTGAGCATAAAGCATTTAATTACTGGGGAAAAGAGGAATTACTGGCAGTGCCTCTATCAACACATAGATATGTTACCGATCAAATAACTGTTGACGGTAAAGATTATCAATATTCAGGTTATGAATTTATTTCTAGTTTACAACTAATTAATGTAGATTCTGATAATAAATCATTAAGTTTACATGGAGATTTAAATCATTCAGGTTTTTACAATGATCAATCACTAGATTGGTGGAGTGATTCAACAAGTATCCGTCGATCAATCTTTATGGGAGACTATATTTATTCATTTTCAACTGCAGGCGCTAGTGTACATAGGACAATTGATTTAGTGATGATAAAAGAGATTGAAATCCCCGGGTTCCAAAGTGTAAGTTACTACGATGAGACAGATGTGCCTATTTCTGATAGTTCTTCATAAATAGATTAATTAGTGCCGAATTTTAAAGGCTTGCCAACAGATCCTGGATTCACTATTGATTTTCCACGTAATTCATCATTAAGATTCCTCGTGTGAACAATTACTCCCTCAACTATCGTGTAAACTGGCCATCCGGTCATACTCATGCCCGCATAAGCCGTCCATCCAACTCTACTCCATACGTCCCTATCTTCTATCGTTCTGTACTCCTCCATATTTATTAGAACCAAATCCGCATCTTTACCTCGCTCAATATATCCTTTATTTTGGATATCATAGACCTTCGCAGGGCCTTCGGACATCCAACTAACTACATCAGAAATTGAACACTTACCCTCAGATGCGTGAGTAAGCATTATTGGTAATGAGGTCTCTACACCTGGCATTCCGGAATGTGCCTTGGGGAATCCCAATAATTTATTTTCTAAAGTATGAGGGGCATGGTCGGTAGCGATACAATCTATTGTCCCATCCTTTAATCTACGCCATAATTTGTCCCTATCCTCCTCATATCTTATGGGGGGATTCATAATTAATCTGGTGCCTCTTTTCAACACGTCATTTTCATCAAAAGTAAGGTGTTGAGGGCACACTTCCGTTGTGATTAAATCCCGTTTATTATTTGCCAACCAATCTGCTTCAATTCCACTAGTAAGATGTAATACATGGAGTTTGTGAGAATGATTATTGGAAAGTTCTACTGCCCTCTTAGTAGCAATCAATGCAGTTTCACTATCTCTCCATTCTGCATGAGCAGCAACATCTGTTCTATGTTTAAAATTTGGTTTTCTAATATTTAATCTATCTTCATCTTCTGCATGAACGGCAATTACGCCTCCAGTACCGGCGAAAATCTTCTCCAAGGCGTCTTGTTCATTTACTAATAAATCTCCTGTACTACTTCCCATAAATATTTTTGTGCCACATATTCCATCTACATTTTTGGGATTATCAAATGAACCTACTGCCTTCTGTAACTCATTTAAATTATTAGGAGTTGCACCGATAAAAAAACCATAGTTTGTAATTGCTGAATTACTAGCTGATACAATTTTATCATTAATCGAATCTAAAGATACAGCAGAAGGATTATTATTTGGCATATCAAGAAAACTAGTTACTCCTCCAGAAGCTGCTGCTCTGCTACCGGTAGCAATATTTTCTCTTTCAGGCTGCCCAGGTTCTCTAAAATGAACCTGAGGATCAATTACTCCAGGTAAAAGATACAATCCTTCAGCATCAATTAAATCCTCATCATGATTTATGGATAATCCTCCGCCAATTGCAACAGTATGAATTAAACCATTCTTTATTCTAAGGTCACCAAAGGAAATATTCCCTTCAATAATCATTTCAGCATTTATGATAAGTAGCCCTCTGCCCATGTATATCATGCCGTCCAACATAGATTTCTTCAAGACTGTTAGCATCATTCGAGTCAGTTTCCGTCATTCCATTGTGTTCAAATAACCTATGCATCCCACGTAGGTCATCGGGTTGGAGTAGTCAGGTTATCTCGTCGGGCTCATAACCCGGAGACCAGTGGTTCAAATCCACTATCCGATACCATTTTTTCATCAAAAATGAAAGTGAATAAACGCTGTACTGCATAGAATAAATGATGGAAAGCACTTTCATAAAATATTCATGGGTGATTAATTCGTTAATATACTTACATCATGGGAGCATTAATCATAAAGGGTGAGATGATGAGTAAAAAAACAGCAAGCGAAAAAATAAGTGAAGAAGAAATAGTAATTGATATCGATGAGCCTGAATTGACCGTTGAAGACTTACCGGGGGTAGGTCCAGCAACAGCAGAGAAATTAAGAGAGGCAGGATTTGAAGAATTACTAGCCATAGCAGTAATGAGTCCTTCAGAATTAGCGGAACAAGCCGAACTAGGAGAGGCTGTATCTGCAAAGATAATAGCTGGAGCAAAGAGAATGGCAAACATTGGAGGATTTATCAGTGGAAATGCATTATTAGAGAAAAGGAAAAAAGTACAAAAATTATCATCAGGAACATCATCTCTAGATGAGTTATTAGGAGGAGGTTTTGAAACGCAAGCTATAGTTGAAGTTTACGGAGAATTTGGAAGTGGAAAAACACAAGTTGGACATCAATTAGCTGTAAATACAATAAGGCCAATAGAGGATGGAGGATTAGATGGTGAAGTATTTTATATAGATACAGAAGATACATTTAGGCCAGAAAGGATTACTCAAATGGCAACTGCAATAGGAATAGATCCAGCAGATGCCTTGGAGAGAATACATGTCGCAAGAGCCTATAATTCGGCCCATCAGATATTGTTAGTTGATGAAATAAAGAGAATGTCAAAAAATATAGATGTTAAATTAGTTATAGTTGACTCTTTAACTAGTCATTTTAGGGCAGAATACATTGGAAGGGGAATGTTAGCTACAAGGCAACAGAAATTGAATAGGCATATGAAGGATTTAAAACAACTATCAGATATCCAAAACTCAATAATTCTTGTCACAAATCAAGTTATGTCAAAGCCCGATGCAATGTGGGGAGATCCTACAAAGGCAATTGGAGGTCATATTGTAGGACATGCAAGTACATTCCGACTATATCTCAGAAAATCTAAAGGCGGTCGTCGTATAGCAAGATTGGTAGATAGTCCAAATCTTCCAGAAGGAGAAGCAGTTTTTACAGTGACAGCTGAAGGATTGCAGGATTAAACTTCAATATCTAGAATTGACTTGTGAACCTCATTTATTAGATTAGTCACATGATCTTTTTTGAATGACATTTCTATGCCAGTAGCTGCGAATAATTCTCTCAGTCCCTTTGTATATCCTAGGGATAAACCATTTTTATATAGATCTAGTGCTTTTAGGGAATCTTCTTTATGGTAATTCCATAATTGCAGAGCCCCTAATTGAGCAATCCCATATTCTACATAATAAAATGGAGCTCCAAATAGATGCCCTTGTAATTGCCATGATGTTTCAAGTATACTTTCCATATTGTCTCCCTCTTCACTAATATCACTATAGTCATACTTTGATCCGAATTTATTTGTTATTTCCAACCATTTATTTTTTCTTTCTTCTCTGGTATGGTTAGGGTTTTTATATATCCAATGTTGAAAAGAATCTATGGTTGCCATCCACGGCATGAATTCTATGATTCCTTCCAAATGCTTCTTTTTTGCTCTAATGGAATCCTCTTTGTTGTAAAATTGCCCCCATTCAGAATGGGATAGAAGTTCCATTGACATAGATGCAACCTCAGCAAACTCAATTGGAGAATCTCTTTCATGAATTAAATCAAGATGTCCAGAGTAAAATGAATGAAATGCATGGCCAGCTTCATGAATCATGGTCTCCAAATTTCTTTGTGTTCCAGCAGCGTTCATGAAAATAAATGGCATTCTGCTTTTCTGAAGATAATATTGATATCCTCCTGGGGCCTTCCCAATCCTACTCTCTAAATCTAAACAGTTATTTTTATCTAACAGATCAAAATAATCTCCTAATTCTTTAGACATAGAATGAAATAGTTTTGAACAACCTTCTATTAATTCACTGACATCATTAAACGGCCTTAATGGCTTATTACCGTATAAATCAACAGTAGAATCCCATGGCCTAAATTTATCTAATTTTAACATATTCTTTCTTCTTTCATTGAATTGATTTTTTAGTGGCATACATGAAAATTCTATTGAATCATGAAACTCCATGCAATCAGCTATTGAATAATCAAATCTATGCATTGCAGCAAACATATATTCTTGGTACCCCTCAAATCCCGAGTTTGTAGATATTTGATGTCTCAATTTTATCATTTCATCAAATATTTCTGAAATCTCTTCTGTATCCTCTAGTATCCTCTTTGTACATGTTTTCCATGCCGATTCTCTAACTTCCCTATCTACATTTTCTTGATAGATTGCCATCATTGGAAATGTCCTCTCTTCGCCATCATAATGTACAGTTTGTTTACCTCTTATTTCGTTATATTTAGTACCTAAAATTGATAATCGTGTTTGAAGTGGAATATTTTCTTCTCTGAATATTTGGATATCAGATTTTATTGTTTGTATCAATAAATCATATTTTTCTGGTAATTCACTTACAGATTTATGATTCACTATCCTTTTATTCAATAAATCATTATACTCTGACAGTTTTGGTTGAATATTTTCTACAAATTCTTTCCATAAATTTTGTGCATGCTCGTCATCAGTATGACATGTCATATTGATATATGTTTTAGCACGTTTCTCAGAAACAAATTCGCTTAGTTCCGATTCATCTTTAATTAACTTTTCAATACATTTTGAACAGCTTAAATCTCTATCTCTTAATTTATTGTAATAAGGTTCTAAATTACTCCATTTAGATGCATCTAAATCTTCGGGCACAAATCTTTCACTCATTATTTCGCCTCAATTTTTATGCGATATGGGGCCATTAGGAAGAGGCCCCTCTTCCCTGCTCCATTTAATGCACTTCCATTGCTCTGCATCATTTACTACTTTTTCTCTTATTTGCTTTAATTCAGGATGTTCGGGGTTTTGATTTTGAATCCAACATGCCGTACAGTATCTTTTCTTCTCATAATCAACAAAATTACTCGGTGTGCATGCAATCTCACAGTTTGTGCAGAACCTAAAGCCATAGAACTTAGACATATTATCTCTCACCGCTCAGGGTCAATACATATCAGTTTGACGCTTTGTTATTATCTATTTCATAAATCTGATAGTGCCATTTGTGTAAGAAATACATTCTCGATTTCAGATAAGGTTATTCCCACATCAATACCTGTGATTCCTATATTCTCTAAACCTTTTATTGTGGGTATAGGCCTTATTGGCATCATCCTACTTCCAATTAATTCAATTAATATTCTAGCGGCTTCATCATTTTTCAAATATGATTCTCTGTCCAGATCTATTTTACCGAATGCATCTGTATCGCCATATTTTGGTAAATATATAATCCATGCATTTTCATCTCCTACTTTCAAACCTGATCTTTGAAATCCTGTATTTATTTGATGTGTTCCCGATATTAACCTTAAAAACTCAACGTCAGGAGTTCTGGCAGCCATCTTATTTGAATTTTCTTTCCTTCTCAATGAATGCCATGTAGTCCAAAGATGAACTTCACTTGCTGCAGCTTCACTTCTTAAAAGAAGCCATCTTTGATTATATCTATGTTTATTAAAAACCTCAATCAATTCATCTAAATCCTCAATCGGTTTGGAAAAAACGATGCCCCATGCTGGAAACCATGGTACTGGATGTACTATGTCCATATGGAAGCCGATACACACATTGTTAATCATTGTTTTTTACTAATTTATTAGCTGAAAAAATAATATTATCAACAAGTTTTTCACTCCATCCACGTAAATCAGAAAGCTTATATCTGTCATTTTCAGTCATCATAACAACATCTCTAGCATTACTGAATCCTAACTTATCACTCATTTCTCTTGCTCTAATTCTGCCTATTCCCTGTATCGAAACAAGTCCTAATAAATCATTTTTACAACCATATTTTACTCTTTTATGGACTTCATTTATTGCATTAACTAATACTTTATGCGACTCCCTATTTCTATTACGTAATTCTTCATCTTCTATGAGTATTCTTTCCATCGCATAAAGAAGCCATTCAGCTAATTCTACTCTACTTCTCAAATCTCCCGGTTGAACGCTCCATTTTTTCTCAAAATCTTCATACTTTAATTCATTTATCCAAGACTCTATTACTAATGCCCCCTTCATTAATCCACTCTCATCTAACTCTTTAGTATCAATTAATATTTCTCTAGAGTGATTAAATATTGAAGACTGTATTATCTCAATATCGCCAGTTTTCGGCCAAATAGGTAAAAAATCTGGAGTACAACAAACTAGATGAATTAGGCCCAATGGTGAAATTTGATAATAATCATTATCACCAATTAATGTAGACATCGCTCTCTCTAAACCATCTCTAATTATTCTACCAGATAATGGATTTAGATATAATCTTGATATTCTCATTCCAAGATTTGTTGCCCTATAGGTCATTGTAAATGATTCCGGCAAGACTTCCTTTTGTTCTTTAATTTCACTTGCTTTAGTAAAGCCAAAGATAGCAGGGCCCTTCCTTGGCTTTTTTATTTTATTATCTTCTATATTTATTTTTGAAATATCAATATCTAATACATTAGAAGCAGAATTTACCCATGAGGGAACATCATCAGCCCAATCATCTTCTTTCTTTATTGCTTCATATTTCAGAATCCTTTGTTTAACGATATTGGAATTTCCTTCTCTTGTTATCATTCCATTATCGACGAGCCATTCAATTGATTCATCGATTCTTGATGCTAGATTGTCAGAATTCATGTGTGTAGATAAAAATGTCATTGAAAAAAATCTACTTAATGCATATCTATCTTCTAATCCTCCCGTAGATATCATTGACAATAAATGAGTCAACAATGCCGGATCTTCTTCTGCTTTCAATGAGTTTGAATTTGCTAATTTTGATACTACATTTTCAGATTCACTATTTATATAACGATTTACTAATAATTCTACTTCATTTGAATTTTTAGCTAAAATCCAAGATTCTCCCCTATCGTCATATTTTGGTCTACCTGCCCTCCCCATCATTTGTCTTATTTCCATTACAGAAATTGGAATATTGGTTCCAGCTATGGTATTCCATCTCTTATGGTCACGAATAACTACTCTCCTTGCAGGTAAATTGACTCCTTGTGCAAGTGTTGGCGTGGCTACTAAACAGTTAATTTCTCCATTTCTAAATGCTCCTTCTATTTTTTTCCTATGCCCACTGCTCAAACCAGCATGATGAAATCCCACACCCCCTGTTATCGATGAAATTAATTTTTTACTTAATGCAGTATGACTATCATCATCAGATAATTTCTCTGATAATAACTTCCATAATTTAATATTTTCATTAGTAAATATAGAACCCTCAATCTCAGAATTTTTCATAACATACTTAGCCAAATCTCTGGCTTCCTTTTGAGCAGAGGCTCGTGAGGCTACAAAAATCAATAATTGACCATTTGATTTTACTGTATCTTCAAGTACTGCTGACAATTTCTGAGTGACTCTACCTTCAATCAATCTATTTTTTGGTTTTTCTTCTTTTTTCCTACTGTCTATCCTATGGATACTAACTTCAAGGCCATTTAATATTCCATATTCTAATGATACTGGTCGCCAAGTAGATTTTATTAATTTTGCATCCAGCCAATTAGCCAATTCTTCAGAGTTACCAACAGTTGCAGATAATGCTATAATTTGAACATCAGGTTTTCTATGCCTAATTCTAGATAGGACTATTTCCAATGTCGGTCCTCTTCCTGGATCATTTATTAAGTGAAATTCATCTGTAATTACAATCCCAATTTTATCCATGATACTAGACCTTGTACGTATTAATGAATCTAATTTTTCACTTGTACAGACCATTATATCAGATTTTTCAATTGAAGACTTCTCATTCTCTCTATCTCCAATTGCCAATCCTACTTTCAAATCAGTATGGGCTGTAATCTCTTGTAATTCACTCATTTTTTCTTGTGCTAGTGCCTTCAATGGAACTACATATACTGCTTTTTGACCCTTTAAATCATTTGTTAATCTGTGGACTATTGTCAGGTGAGCGATTAATGATTTACCACTTGCAGTTGGAATTGTTAACATCACGTTGTCTCCATTAAGTGAATATGGCAAAGCTTCCGCTTGAGGAGGAAATAATTTTTTAATACTCCATTCCTTATCTAAAGCCAATATGAGTTCAGCATCGAGGCCAAACTTATCTAAACTAACCGAAGGGTCTTCCACAATCACCCTATAATTCGGATGTTCTAAAGGATACCTACTATCTAATTATTAATTATATAGCAATATATTCGCTAATGCCATCTATGATATGCTGGATGCCCTTCATCTATTGCTACAAAAAGGCCTTCTCCTGTTGCACAGACTTTTTCATCAGCTATCAAGATTAATTCAACTTTAGCTGATTTAGTATCAATTTCTACTACTTTTCCTTGAATTAAAAGTTTTGAATTTAAGGGAGTAGGTCTTTTTAATTTAATGCTATATGATGCTGTAACTGTACAAGGAGGAATTTTATCTCCTGATTTATCCATAAGGGCAATTGCAGCTACCCAATTTCCATGGCAATCTAGTAAAGTTCCAATTATTCCTCCATTAATAATTCCTGGGAATGCCTGATGTTCTTCAGAAGTTTCAAATTCCATTTCTAATCCTTCATCATTTCTGAAAGATTTAATCCTCAATCCCTTTTTATTTGCAGGTCCGCATCCAAAGCATATGCTATTTGAAGCATAATTTTCTTGTACTGACAGAATATTTTTGTTACTCATGGCCTATTAGAACAAGACTTTCCAATTGAATTATTCCCTAAATTGAAAGTATATCCTATTAATTCAGTCGCCTTGCGGAAGGCGTTGACTGCCTCCGATGATGATACTTTATCAAATTCTGTAACTCCTAGTGAAGGTATCGAAAAAATTGTCCCGAGATTAAAGAAAAGACGTTTTGGACCTCTTAAAGTGTCAAATCAAATACCAAAGAGTAGAAGATTGGAGATAGAGAAAGGTTTGGAAGAATCAACTAAAATTTCTACTAAGTGGACGAGAGAAGGAGGCGTGAGTAATCATAACTTTTTGAAAAAAAGAATCAAGCCAGGAACTATAAGAAACCTTCATTTTAATTTATTAGATATAGAAATTGGCGAATCTTGGCCCATAAATATTACAGTTGTTCATGGAGTAAGGCCAGGTCCAGTTGTGACTCTTTTAGGGGCAGTTCATGGCGATGAGCTAGTAGGCCCTCTTGCGTTGACTTATCTTAGTGGACCAAATTTTATTGGAGAAGATCACGCCATAGATCCTTTATCATTATCCGGGACAATTAGAATAGTTTCAGTAATCAATTTACCCGGATATTTTCGTCAAAAAAGAGACTTTCCCGATGGTAGAGATCTAAATAGACATTTTCCCGGTAATTTTGAAAGCAATACTACCTCACGAGTAGCAAGTAGAATTTGGTCGAATATTATTTCTGGAAGTGATTATATTGTTGATCTGCACTCAGCTGCAAAAGGAAGGACCAATATGCCTCAAATACGTGTTAATCTAGCCCATTCATCTAGCAATGCCACTGCTCGCGCTTTCGGAATTGAAACAATTTTGGATACAAAAGGGCCACGAGGCTCACTAAGAAGAACTGCCAATGAATCAGATATAGCCTGCATTACATATGAGGGAGGGGGTGCAGATGAGGCCGATCCAGAGGCAGTACAAGTTGCAATGTATGGAATTCTCAATGTCCTAAGGAATCTTAGGATGATTCCAGGATATCCTAGTAGACCAAGATTTAGAATTCTTGCTTCAGGTTCAGAATGGCTAAGGTCAGATCAAGGTGGATTGTTAGATGTTTTAGCACCAGCTGGAAGTTATGTAAAGAAAGGTGAAATAGTTGCAACGGTAACGGACCCACGCGAACCAGGAATTAGTCATGATATAGTTTCTCCAAATCAAGGACTTTTGATATGTACTGCAACCTATCCCTTTGTGACTTCTGGTACTCCAATTGGCCATTTATTGCCTATGAAAAGAGGAATCAAGGCCCTGATGGGAAGGTTGGATGATGAAGGTTGTTTGATTATTAGCGGTTCCGATGGAGATCCTCCATGGCGTGAAGATGATGAGGTTGAGGATATATCTGTAGTTGGAGGATGGTCCGGAGGATCTCCTGATGCCGAATGGGGATTTAATCATAAACCGTCCGAGGAAGAAGAAGCAGATTAAAAATTCAATTCTTCTTATAATTCATTAATTCTGGAATTTCAGGTGCAGAGGGTAATGTGATATTTCGGTTGCCTCCATCCACAGTCCCTGTAACTTCAAAAGCCTCGTAAGCATCCTTTAAATTTTTATTTCTGTCTATCTTAATTCCAATAAATGTTCCAATAAATGAAAATAATACTAAGAATGTAATTATTGAAATAATTCCAAATGTACTAGTTATAAATGATGTTGCACCATTATTTTGAATAGAATTTCTAATCCAAACACTTGTATCTATTGTATAATTTAGTTCTGTAGTTATTCCTAAATCGACTATTATTATTGTAATATTCTGTGCCCTGTTACCTTCAGTGCAAAGGTGAGTTGCTAAATCAGTTCTGTAATTATCGTTACAGTCTAAAGGTGGAATAAATAATCTTAAACCATCTGAGGAAGTATTTTCATTTATGGAAAAGTCCTCAAATCTCCAAGATATAGTACGTTCTATTGTATTTGGCACTCCTTCTAAATTTATTATTAGCGATTTATTTCCAGAATCCCAAAAGTAATTATTTTCTAATATTGGAATAGTCTGTATTGAATCACTTCTTATTACATCTTCATCTATTTCTTCATTACAATTATCATCAAATCCATTCCAAATCTCACTAACTCCAGAATTGATTGTAAACATTAAATCATTGCAATCCTCAAATTCATAAAAGCCATCCATGTCTTTATCATAATCGTATTTTGATGGATTTGAAAATTTAATTGAAACTTCATATCCATCTAACATTCCATCTTCATCTGAATCATTAATGTAAGGATTAGTTGAGTAATTGTGATATTCTTCAAAATCTGAAAGCCCATCCATGTCCGAATCTAAGATTAAATAATCCTCATCTATATCTCCATCACAGTCATTATCCTTATTATCTAATTCTTCTGGTTTATCTGGGGCCCGCTCGAAATCTTCATCATCACAATCTTGGAATTCATACCACCCATCAGAGTCTGAATCTAGATTTATTTGATTAGGATCAGAGTCAAATGAATCAACTTCTATGCCATCTGGCAAACCATCACCATCAGAATCTCCATTCATTGGGTCAGTTGAGTAATTATGATATTCATCATAATCCGTCAATCCATCAGAATCAGAATCTAAGTTCCAGAATAGTTCATCTATCAAATTGTTACAATTATTATCTATATCATCTAATAATTCAATCATTCCAGGGTATTTATTTGACATATTGTCATCACAATCTTCGAACCAATACCACCCATCTTCATCTTCATCTAGATCAAATATTAATGGATTAGTCAATGTTACTAAAATTTCCTTAGAATCATTTAATCCATCACCATCAGTATCATAATTGGTAAAATTAGTTCCATGAATATAATATTCTTCCCAGTCTATTAATCCATCATCGTCTTGATCAGTTAGATTAAATCCCTCGTCAGTTAGATTATCGCAATCATCATCAATGCTGTTTAACAATTCTATAACATTTGGATTTACGTTCGCATCTAAATCATTACAATCTTGGAAATGATAAAACGAATCATTATCTGAATCTTCATCGAATACGTTCGGATTGCTTTCCCAAATAGTTAGTTCTTCATTATCTAATAATCCATCTCCGTCAGAATCAGAAGATAATGGATCAGTATTATGTGTGATAACCTCTTCATAATCTGTCAATCCATCATTATCTGAATCTACTTGATCTGCCTTTGTCCCATAAATTATTACTTCTTCATAATCTGTCAATCCATCATCATCCATATCTGGATCATATGGGTCAGTACCATAGATATCAGTTTCATTACTATCTGTTAAGCCATCTCCATCATCATCATCATCTAAGTAATCACATATTGCATCAGAATCAAAATCTTGGGGTATTGATGAGTTATCATCTGAATCAGTGCTGCATGTAGATTCATCCAAATCTGACCATCCATCTCCATCATCGTCAGTATCAATCAAGTTACAAATATTATCATTATCCGTATCTGTAGGAGTAGAATTGGAATCTAAAGAATCAGTGCTGCATGCAGATTCATCCAAATCTGACCATCCATCTCCATCGTCGTCAGTATCGGTAAAGTCACTAATTCCGTCTCCATCAGTATCTGTGAAATTACCTACTCCATGAATGATAATTTCCCAAGAATTTAGAGTTCCGGTATCTGAATTGACAGTATCTCTCAATTTTAATTTCCATTCACCAGCTGCATCCTCGTCCCAATGATGAACCGTATTGAAGAGCCAATTTGAGTATCCGTTTCCATTATCTCCTCTTGTTTCTGCTAACCATGATTCTTTTCCTGAAGGTGCCACCAAAACAATGTCTAAATCACCTCTTGAGGTATGAGTTATGTCAGTAATTATGTCGATACTTTCAATTTTAATATCTGTAGTCACATTCATTGAAAACTCAGTCCAATTATCATTATTGTCGGGAATATCTGTAAATGGATTATTAGTTCCAAAACTAAAATTAGTTTCAGCATCAACATTAGTCCAATTTTCCGCTAGAGAAACAGCGGCCCCAGCATCTACAACTCCAAATCCATATTTATGAGAAACATTATGTCCAGCACCATTTGTTTCCCAAGAATCGTCACTTGGATCGTTTACTCTTGAACTTTGAACTAAGATATGTTGAATATCTCTCCATGTAAGGTTTTCATTGGCTTCTAAAATTAATGCAATTACTCCAGCAACCAAAGGAGTAGCACTTGAAGTCCCTCCAAAGTCATTGGTAACATCTCCATTATCATATCCGCCACTACCCTCAATATCAGTTGTAGTAATTCCCTCTCCATCTCCATTCGAATGAGCGGCTAAAAGAATATTTGCGCCCGGTTCTGCATAATATGACTGCTCACCTGTATGAGTTATTGCAGTTACCGCAATTGTAAATCTACTATTCGCATATCCATCATAATTTGCGTTATCATCACTTTCTAGTCCATTCCCTGCAGCCCATGTGTATATATTTCCTAATCCTGATCTACCATTATATGCAGCATTTTCAAATGCAGCCAAAGTTATCGGTCCAGGTGATTCTAATGTTTGGCCATCATCAGATGGTCCCCAAGAATTTGTATATATGTCGATATGTTCCATTTGAAAAATTAAAGCATCAGCTTCCATTTGATCACTAGTTCCACAAGCAATAAGGGTAGAGCCAGCCAATGTCGCGCCATATCCAGCACCAGTAACATCTATTCCGTTATCTCCAACTGCTGCAGCAACGCCTCCAGCAGATGTTCCATGGCCATTATTAGGCTGAGGAGTTGGATCAGAATCATCATTACACCAGTCGTATGAATATGCTGACGAATAATGATCTTCAATATCTGGATGTTCGTGGTCTAGTCCATCGTCAACTACGCTAATAACGACACCAGATCCATTATAACTATTCCATGCTCCAGTGATATTGATGTCTTCTCCAGTCAAACCTCCATTGGTTTGACCGGTATTTTGTAGATGCCATTGTTCTGAGAAGTCTGGATCATTAGGAATATATCTAATTTCATGATTTTTAATCAACATTGGCGAGTATGATTCTATTTCTCCAATTTCTAACAACTCTTGAAACTCAAGTAAAAGATTAGATGAATATTCTAAATCCCATATAAATGAACCAATTAATACATCTACTGGTTTTGTAGAGATTAATTTAGAAATCATATTTTTATGATTGATAATTGGCATATTTGTAACAATTAACCATTCATTTGCATTATGTAATTCATTATCAGAATATTGACTAATATCTCCCACTCTAAGAAAGGCGCTTTGAACAGATTCAGAATAATTGATTAAAATTTTCTGATCAGATACCTCTTCTTCAAGAGGAATAATATCATTTTCAGCAAATACCACACTTATGGGGGGCATCAATAGTAGTAAGACTACAACAATTGTTCGCATTATTTATTTTCAAATTGCTTATGGCTTTAGGCATTCCCTTTATCTGCATCTCTGATATTCAGATGATTGTAAATTTAGATATAGCCGAATGAACTTCCTCATCCTCCATTAATCTTGTTTGACTTTTCGCTACATTAAAGAGATATTGTAATAATTCATCAGTAATTTTATATTCATTCTTATTCAACCACCAAATAATATTCGATCGTCCACTCATATGTCCGATTCTTATTTTTTGTTCAAGTCCATATTCTTGGGCCGGAACTCCAGAGTAAATCCTATCTGCAAGCCAATGGTCACCTTTTTTCATTGCTTTAACGACAGCGCTAGCATGCACTCCTGTCCCAGTTTCAAAAGCATCCTTTCCAAATACTGGATAGTTTTTTGGTAAATCAACTTCTATATATTCATGTGCCTTTTTGATATAATTATTTAATGATTTTAAATCATTATTAATGACTCCCATTAAACTTAAATTGACTAATGTTTGATCTAATGGGGCATTTCCTGCTCTTTCTCCTACTCCCAAAGCGGTGCCATGTATGACATCTGCTCCAGACTCTACTGCAGCTAAATTATTTGCAACTCCTAAGCCCCTGTCTTGATGGCCATGCCAATTAACTTCAATATCTCTACGTTTTACTCCTGAATCAGGAATAACTTCTTCTTGAATAAATGATAGAAGTTTTTTCACTCCATTTGGCGTCACATGCCCACATGTATCGCAAATACAAATCCTATCTGCTCCAAGCTCTATGGCCCGGGAGTATACTTGTTTAATTTCAGATGGTTTACTTCGTGTAGTATCTTCTGTCACAAACATAACTGGAATATCGTTATCAACTGCAAAAGTTACTGCCTTTTCAGCTGTCGATAATATCTTTTCCATATTCCAACCTTCTGTATATTGTCTTATTGGACTAGTTCCAAGAAATGCACTAGCTTGTATTTGTCGTTCAAATTTAGCTTGTAAATCGACTAACGGCTCTATGTCGCTAACTAATGTCCTTACGGCGCATCCAGGTCTTAAATCATATGAGTTTTCAGTCATATGCTTTAGCATGGAATCTATGTGCCCGATATGAGATGGGCCAGCCCCTGGCAATCCTAAATCTACTTTTTGAATTCCTAATTTTTCCATATAATCTATCAATTCTAATTTTTGTTCTATTTTAGGATTTCTTGCACTTGGGCTTTGCAAACCATCCCTTAATGTTTCATCATCAAACCAAATGCCATGAGGATGCTTGGTTGAATCCCTTGAAATCTCATAGTCTACTGAGTTCCAATCATAAATTAGTTCTGATTCTTTCATGTCTGCGCCTCAATCTTATGTATTGCGAACAAGACACTAGGCGTTTGAAACCATCGCATTACTATGAAGAAAATGGATTTATTTCCTTCTTAGCCTTGAGTTGATTTCTAATAATTATTATTGTAGAAATTAACGCTCCAATTATTCCGCCTATTGTGCCTATACTTGCCATAACAACTGCAACAAATATCAATGCAAGATATAACATAGATACCCAAAATGATCGTGCAGCAGTAGGTATTCTGCCAGTTTTATCTTTCTGTTCGTTTAAATCAATTTTAAAAACCGTACTTGCATACCATGTTGAAAGTATCACATTAGTCCAACAAAATATGTGAAATAGATATTCATCAAATTCTAAATTATTCAAGGCAAAAGGAGATAAAAATGATAATAGAACTAATATTATTACATAAATCTTCATCGTAAACAATGTTTTTTCAGGGCCTTTAATACCTGGCATCATTGGGATGTTAACCTTTTCATATTCTTCAGATCTATATAATGCGAGAGCCCAAAAATGAGGCGGTGTCCATAGAAAAATAAGTAAAAATAAAAACCATGGCATGAAACTACCTAATGAAAAAATAGAATCAAAAAAATTGATTGCTGAATCAGTTTTAATCGTCAGATCGTCAGAAGCTGCCGCCCATCCTATGACTGGAGGCGTAGATCCCGCAATTCCTCCTATGACTATATTCTGTACTGTACTTCGTTTCAACCATGCTGTATAGATAAAAACATAAAAAAATATACTAAAAGCAGCCCAAAACGCTGCAACTTGATTTGCCATAACAACAAACCATGAAACTCCTATTATTGAAATAAAAACTCCAAAGATTAATGCATTATTGGGAGAAACCCTTCCACTAGGAATTGCCCTATTAGAAGTCCTCCTCATTATGGGATCAATGTCTCTATCATACCACATATTAATCGCATTAGCACCTCCTGCTGTCAAATATCCTCCAATAAAAACTACTAACATCTTGGCCGATGTTTCTATTATTTGCTGAAAAGAAAAATTATATTGTTCTAATAAATCGTGAGATAAGACTGAACATAAAGCAGTGATTTGTAGTAGCACTACCACTTTAGGTTTAGTAAGACTAAAGTATGATTTTATCATAGTCACGCACAACCCTCCATTCCTACCTGTAACATTTTACCTTTAGTCTTCAGGTATGATGATATCATATTTAACATTCGATTGAGGTATTAAAAAACCTATGTATGCTGTTGCAATTAATAAAAATGAACCTGATGCCAAAAGGAGATGTATTAATGATAATACTTCTATGAAATAACCATCAGGTGTCCAAGAAATTATATATAATCCTCCAAGCAGTATATTTAGTAAATAAATTCCTGTAGATATCAATACCCATTTCTTCAAAATTAAACTATCTTCATCACTTTGTTTTAAAATTAAGTATGAATATCGAAGTAATATTATGCCGACTAAAGCAACAAGCCAACGATGTATCATTTGTGACTGTTCGACTATATTGGAAATTGAAGATATTAATTCATTATTGCATAAAGGCCATGATTGATAGAATCCATTTACTCCACAACCATTATTTGCACCAGGAGATGTTGATACCAATGTACCTGAAAATAATGTAAGTAATGTCAACAAAGACATGAATAGTATTTTATTTTTCCATAAATTTGATATTTTAGGAGAGAAAGTGAACCAATCAGTCCTATCTTCCTTGGCTAGTATCATCCAAATCCATATTAAACTTAGCATAAATACTAATGCGGAGCCCAAATGTAATATCACACTCCAATGTTCATTATCCATTTTTACTGTTAACATTCCAATTGCGCCCTGCCAAATAATGAGTGCTAATGATATTGTAGTTGATATTCGAATTTCCTTTTTATAATTATTTTTCCACCTTGCTAAACCCCAATTAAGAATTACAAGAGGGCCTAAGATAAATCCGGCTAAAAATCTATGAATCCATTCAGTAAAAATTTCAAAAGTTGTATATCTATGCCATTTTCCTCGGGAATCTATTTCATCTGGATTTTCATTATACCATTCTTCTTGTTCATTTTCTGATATATCAAATCCTAATGTTCCAAAACATTTTGGCCAATCTGGACAAGATTCTCCCGCATCATATATTCGAATAACTCCTCCGAGATTGATGACTAAAATTGTTACTAAAATTAATAACTTAGTCAAATTTTTTATTTTTATTTGACCAATCAAGTAGATACACTCCGAGCCACCGGTTCAATTTTATTAATTTTAATCTAGGTGAGGGTCGACATCAATCGGGATTCTCTCTTGTTCATATTCAAGTGTTGCAATTTTCATAGGATCGAGGACAACTCTTTCCTTTGCATCATCTACGCCATAAAGTTGGACCAACTCATCATTAAAACTTTCTCGTAACTCCTCTTCACTAACATAAAGTGGGGCTCCCATGCTTATTTGAAGCGCTCTAGCACCTATTATTCGTGCTTTTTCAAAGCGTGTGTGGGGTTTCAGTGGCTTAACCATATTACCGACCCACTAACAACTCCCAAATAAGGGCTATGACTGTGAGTTTTCTCAGATAATCATATTTTATCAAAAATTTCTGTCTATGAGCATTGCGACAGCATTTCCTCCGCCAAGACAAATAGTTACAATTCCTAATTTACCGGAAGTTCTTTCTAATGCGTTTACCAATGTCATCAAACATCTAGTTCCTGTGGCACCTAATGGATGTCCAATTGCAACAGCACCTCCATGCGGGTTGAATTTTTCCTCAGGAATCTTCAACTCTTTTTGAACCGCACAAGATGCAGCAGCAAAAGCCTCATTATGTTCTAATATATCTATGTCCTCAATTTTAAGTGAATTCCTATTAAGTAACATTTCTACTGCATATATTGGCGCAGACATGACTTTTTCTGGTGCAACTCCTGAAGTCACATAGTCAATTATTCTGGCCATAACTGGTAGATTATGTTTTTCAACTGCTTGATTTGAAGCAATTAATACTGCTGAAGCACCATCGGATAATTGACTAGCATTTCCTGCAGTTACTTGGCCATCGATATTAAATATCGTTCTCAAATTACTAAGCTTTTCCATATTTGTACTAGGGCGTATTCCTTCATCCTCAATTATGCCATTTACTTCAAAAGATTCTCTTTTTAACCATCCTTGATTCCATGCATTGTTAGCAAGAAAATGAGATTTTACGGCAAATTCATCAGATTTTTCTCTTGTTATGTTGAAATCTTTTGCAACAGTTTCACCAGTATTTCCCATCATTTCTCCGGAATATGCATCTTTCAATCCATCATTGGATAGTATTGATTCTAAATCAGAAAAATTGAATGAACTTTCTTTAGATGGTTTTCTAATAAAATAAGGTGCATTGCTCATCGACTCCATTCCTCCAGCAATAATGAGATTTGCCATCTTGGATCGAATCTCTGTTGCACCTATCATTACAGCTTTCAAACTTGAACCGCAAACTTTGTTTATTGTAGTACATGGTGTTTGAAACGGCATTCCTGCATTCAATGCAGCCTGTCTGGCAGGTGCTTGGCCTACTCCAGCTTGCAATACTTGGCCCATGTATACTTGATCTATGAAATTATTTTTTGGATCAATATTTGACCTTTTAAATATTTCTTTTATGGCCATTGTTCCAAGTTCCGTGGCAGTGTACATAGACAATGATCCTCGAAATTTTCCAACAGGAGTTCTTGCATATGCACATATGTTTACTCCTTCCATGAACAGCCCGAAAAGAACATTGGTATTCAATAGTACGATTGATATTATATATTCAAATCATCGAGTCAGAATTATAACCATAAAATTCGGAGTTTTTCAATTCCGGTCTATTTTGAGGTTTTATCAAAATAGTTCTTACTCCCCATAAATCTTTGAAGATACGGTATTTACTGGTCTCATCTAAATAATCAACACCACTTGAGCCCCCAGTCCCTACTCTTCTCCCCATTATTCTCTCAACCATTCTAGCATGCGAATGTCTCCACTTTACAATCGACTCTTCTAACTCAACAATTGCATCGATTAATTTTCTTGGCCATGTTAGCAACGGTAATTCACGATATGACTCTATGAATAATAAACCAGCCCTAGTTCTACTTACTTTACCATCTGGTTTTAGGAAATCAATCGCACTTTTATGCCCCATCTCTATCCTTTCTACCATTCTTGTATTTGGATCATTTTTACCATAGAGGCCCTCTCCATGTTTTTTATGAGATTCCAAATGCTTATTTACATAATTTTCAACATTCTTTTCGTCGTTTTCACTGCCATAAACAGATCCCATTATCGGCGTCCTTTCAATCCAATCCATCAATGAATCTACTAATGATTTTTGGCTCATCAAATCTTCTAAACGATGTAATATTACAGTAGCTTCTTCATTATTTATTGCCGCTTTCCTAAATCCTTCTATGGGATCCATTCCTCCTAACCTATCCTCATTTTTTAATCCCAGAAGTATTTCAAATTCTCTCATTTGATATGATTCAAATCCTGAAGCAGTGCCCAATCCATCTCTAAATGATAAAAATCCCTGGGGAGACAAAGTTTCTAACACTCCCCATTGATTTGCCATTAGTCTAAATATTTCTGTAGTTCGCCCTAAATGATCTACGGATAGAGGAATATCAATCTCCGAAACATTATTTTGATCAAGTATATTACGTACTTCGATAAGCTCAGTAATAATCTGTTTGAACCACAATTCAAAAGTTTGATGGACTATGATAAAATGCATTTCATCATTCGAAACTCCCCTTTCTTCAGCCTGTAGTTTTAATAAAGCAGGCAGTTGTAAATACTCACCATAAGTCCAATTTTTACTCTCCGGGTTACCACTCATGACTATCGGATTATGTTTCGGTTTGAAGTATTACCCCTTTTTAGAAAGTTACAAATGCAATCTACTATCCTAACAGATACAAGGGAGAGAAGAGTTTTGATAGGAAAAAAATTTAATTATGAACTTCCATATCCAATTTTAATGATTGATGATAATCTCGAATTACATCAAATGACTATTGAACATAAAGAAGAACTTTTTTTATTAATTGATAATAACCGTAATCATCTCAGAAAATGGTTACCTTGGGTAGATGATATTAAATCAGTTCTAGACGAAGAAAATTTCATAAAAAGTACTTTGAATGATTATTCTCAGGGACGAGGAATTCACTATGAAATAGTATATGATGGGCAAATCGTAGGAAATATAGGTTTAAATTGGATTGATTACAATAATCGCTCTTGTGGAGTTGGCTATTGGCTGGCTGAAAAATATACTGGCAATGGCATAATAACAAAATGTTGCAAACGTCTAATGAAGCATTGTTTTTATGACCTAAATTTTCATCGTTTTGTATTGGAAGTTGCAGTTAATAATACGCCGAGTATAAAAGTTGCAAATAGATTAGGAATGCGCCTAGAAGGAAAATCTTTAGACAGGGAATGGCTATATGACCATTTCACTGATTCTTTCTTATATGCAATAACGATTGTTGAAATTAATTAAGGAATCAGGCCATGATTTTGTATTGAGCATCCGCCGGGAGGTAAACAGGATAGCACATCATCTTGAGATAGGCCAGTCATTTTGGCAATTTTATTTGCTATTGTTTCCTTTTTTTCTTTGCTAGGAATTATTTTAGCCCAACGAGGAAAAATCTTTGATATCGTTTCTGCAGTTCCTAATATGGGTAATGGTACTCCATTTATTACGCCAATTCCCATTCCCAATTCAAGCTTTATGTCCTTGTACCAATTTCGTTTTCCCCTCACAACAAAAGATCCTCTACCCAAAGATTCTCCACTTTCTGTAGTCTTTGATACTTGACTTGGTCTTGCATGAAATACAGTTGCTGAAGCATTACCGCTCCCCCATGCTCTTGACCAACAAACAGCAAGTTGTGCTGCCTCTTGATGCGTTTCACTTGGTAATTCGCGTGCATCTTCAATTCCTTCAGATATATTTTGAACTATCTTAAGGGATATCACTCCTTCTGGTATATTATCAGAAGTAAAATCATTTATTTCAAAACCTTCATTTAATTTTAGTGAACATGATGGCGCCCCGTGTAAGTCTGCATGAAAATATAGGTCATTCGAACTTAGATGTTTTTTTACTATATTGTCATTTCCTTTTGCATCATTGCCACCAATTATTAAATTCCCATTTGCCAATATTCCCCAGCGAAATTTTTCAAACCAAAATTTCTTATTCCTTTTTGAGCTCTTAAGTCTACCTGCAGCTGCATTTTTTGCAGCTTTTTTCTCTTCCATATTTTTAGATAATTCTGTATTTTCTAAAGCCTTTTTTGCGCCTATGGCTTTATTTTTCTGCGACCTAGCATCTTCAAAATATCTTTGTGCATTTTGATGGACATTTTTATCAACTTCTAAAGTTATGCTTGCACCAGGATCACCATCCTCATCTGGGAGGTATGCGACTATAGTTCGTTTAGCAGGATTTATTTTACCAATCCAAGATATGTTTTTTAATTTATTCTCTATTGATTGCCAACTTTCATTTTTAATTGCAATATTGAATTGACCAAGAATGTCATCAACATGGCCCCAATTATCTTGAATTGATTTTCCAAGTTCTTGGTTTATAGTGGCACGTTGTATGAATCTGCCTATTGCCAAACTTTGCTGCTCTGACCTTCTAGTTAATTTAGCTCTTCTCTCACCGTCTCCTTTCCCCGTACTTACTAATTTTTCTTCCTCACGCCTGATGAATGCTGCAGCATCATGCATCCCATAAATTAAATCAAAACATGAGGAAAGAGATTCTATTTCAAAGATATTATTATTTTCTAAATAAGGAATATTTATTGGACATACTTCAATTATTGCCCCTGCTAACAAATCTCTGTCTTCTGTATCGGGGTCCAAATTTGTCCATTTTTCCAGGGAGTCTTTACTATCTAACCATATCTTAACTGACTCGTTACTATCAAGTTCATTAACCATTAAATTTATTGATTTTTCCAAAGAATCTCTCTCTTCTATGGTCAATAGATTAGAAATTATAGATTCTTCCAAATCAGCATTTGAGCATGCTATACTTCCATATAAAGCTCCAAAATTTGCCCTAACAGCAAGAGTTCTAATCAAATCATGCTCACTTTCATCTAATAATTGATCAAGTGCAAACCTATCTAATTTCCGAGGATTTAATGAGGCAGGCGGAGTAGCATATTCTAGTCCCTTTTTTATTATTCTAGTTGAATAATTGACATGAGTGAGTGGTTGAATAATTATTCCCGCACTATCTACTAATAACACGTTACCATCTCTAAATAATTCTATTATTATCCTAATTTCACCTATTCCCCTTTCAAAAACAAGTTCTATTATTCTATCAAATCCATATTGATTGACTTCCATAAGTCTAGCATTATTGAGGTGCTTTCTGATTAACATTGCAAACTGTGAAGGGTTTGATGGCATCGGCCTATCTCTTTGAGATGTGTATATTCTCTTGCCTCTGACGATTACTAAATCTGTTGAGGGAAGGCCCTTTCGATTCAATTTCAGTACAATCTGCTCATAATGCGGCTGATATGCCTTTCTCATTCTAGCGCCAATCATGGATTCAAGCTCTTTTACAATCCTCGCGACATCGAAAGATGAGAACTTATCGCGCATACCTATATCCCATCCTAATAAGAAGTCATACATCAGTCAATCGCTTGAATACTTTTTTATTCTATCATATTATGGAAATCTTCAATTTCTTTCAAAACATCAGATTCATGAGTATATTGATTACTGGGAACATTAATCATGGTACAATTAGGCAATGAATCATTAATTCTACGAATCCCATCTATTGCATGTAATTTATCCGATTCAGCACATAAAATCGCACAAGGGATTAAAGTTTTTTCAAAATTTAAATTCATATTATAAGTTATATTTGCCTTTGCCGATAGTAACATTCTCCCAAGATCTTGAGAATTAAACACCCTTCGATATCTTATCCGCTGCCCTTCTTCTTTGACTCTCTTTTCAACTGCAAATAATACTATTTTCGTTAATAATGGATACGTAAATCTAGGTACTGGAAACTTTAGGAATAAATTAGCCCATATTGGAGGCCTAAAATTTATATTTGGGCCAATTAGAATTGATGACCTTCCTCCAATTAGTTCCTTTTGATAACCATTTAGTAATATTGTGGAGCCCAATGAAGAAGAGAACCAATCTATTTTTTCATTTTTTAACTTTAAAAAATTAATAACTTTAAAAATATCTTTTGAATGAACATCCATCTCAAAATCCTTTTTTGTAATTTTTCTAGTTATCCTAGCACTTTTCTTCTCTCTTGTTTCTATGTATAGAATTGTTCTTCTTGAAGTCCATTCCGATAAAAGTGGCCTCCATCCTTCAAAAACCGACCCCCATCCTGGAATCATAACTAAAGTATTTTCAGATTCACTTATTGAATTCAAAGGAACCCATTTTAAAACTCTTAATGCTACTTCTTCCTCAACATTTACATAAATTTCTGAGCACTTTGAACCTTCTAAGTCAGGAACGACCCCCCATTCCTCTTTCACAGTATTTGCAAAGTATCAGTACAAATAATATTGCCTATCTACTTCTTTTATTTTTTCTTCCTCGATAAGTAATTTTAGATGTGCTAAAACCTGATCTTCAGCCAATGTTAAATTTACTCCTCGTTCATTCAAGTAAACAAGTTGGCTGATTTTATTAAGATTATTTTGGCCACTACTTACGATATCGAATATTTTGTTATGCCTATTTTTCCTATGTTCGATATATTTACTTAATAATTTATCTGGATTTGCAACCAATGGGCCGTGTCCGGGAAATAACATCTTTGGTTTCATTTTTTTCAATCTTTCTAAACCCTCTATATATTTTCCCATATTGCCTTCTCCTGAAGGGACCAAAATACTCCCAACTCCAACGCAATTATCTCCACTGACTATACCAGATTCGCCTATGATGCATATGTGCCCTGGGCAATGTCCAGAAGTTTCAATAACCGACCAAGATGTTTTTCCAGATGGACCATTTAGTATAAAATCATCTCCTTCAGATACTACTGAAGATTCCATGTCACTGGGGATAAATTTTTTTGTTTCCTCACTTATCCAAATTGGTGCTTGATAAATTTTGGATATTTTACTTAAATCGCCAATATGGTCGGGATGCCGATGAGTATATATTGTTGCGATTATCTTGGATCCAGAATCATTAATTTCTTTAATTTTACTTGCTAAATCGAGTAGAGAATCATTTGTTTTAGCTGCAGGATCGACAATAACTCTATCTCCTCCCTCTTCTCCAAGAATATAGCAATTAGTATGCGTTGCAGGTGGTAAGGTTTTTGTCCTAAGAGGTAGGCATTCTACATCCGGAGAAAATTCTATTCTGTGATATCCAGATGGTCTCTTTTTTGACAATATCTTACAAGCAAATTTGATATTATTTGTATTTTCAATTTCATTAACTAAGTCTTTAATTAACGTAACTATGGGGGGAGGCAATCTTATTTCATTCATTTTCCATGAATTCAATAATAAAATTGGATTCCACCATCTAAACTCATCAAACTCTGACCTACCTGGTGGAAAAGTTGGTTCTAATTCCACATTACTAATTTCTACGTGAAAAAACTTATTTTTGAATCTGATTGGTGCAAATGGAGGAGTCACTCTTTCAGATATTACTTCAGCATCAAATTTAGTTATTAGTATCTCTTCATTTTCAATATTTTTTGCCCAATTCTCTTTTTCTTTACAAATACTTTCTCTTATTTTATGATCAATTTTAATCATTTTTCCATCTTTATTTGGAGTAAATCCAACTTCTTCAACAAGTTCACGAAGTAAAGCAATAGCAGCAATTCTGTCTTCACCCATGGTGGCTAAGAAGTTAGGATGATTTTCACCAAATTTAATATCTACTTTACTAATTCCTCCTCCGGGAAATGACCAAAAATCAGGGAACGATGGCATCTCTGAAACTCTATGCCCTAGCAAAATCTCATTATGATTATTTATACTTCTGCTTATTACAGCTGAAGCAGATAATTTTGGTTCACTAACATTAGTTTTTGGCATCACAAAACCTAGCGGAGTCTCACCCATGCTGTCTCGAAGTGACGCCTAACTTCAAACCCACTACAAAAATGATTGAATAGGGGACCTCCTCCTCGATGTTTAGGAAGATGACCCATCTCTTATTTTTAAAACATCAACAATCATATAATTGAGAGGAATATACTTTGAAGCCACCCGAAACAATAGAAGAAGAATTAGCAATAATGGCTGAAGCAATTGAAGCAGGGATTGATCCATTCAAACCTCTAAAAAAAACTTCTAAAATAGGAAAATTAGCATTAGGGTGGTTCATGATTATACTAATGGTTAGTTGGGCATCCCAAATATTATATCATTCTCTTTGATGATGTGCCTAATGCAAATGATTCTAGGTAGTAACCCCTACAGGAGACTATGGGGCGCTCCTCGGTTGCTATTGCATTAGTAACGTTATTTATTACTTCAACCGCTCCTATCATCAATGCACAAGTAGGACAACCTGACATTGTTCAGGAACACTGGTATCATACTTATGCCACTTTAACATTAGATGTTAACGAGTGGGCTGATAATTTTCCGACAATTGTTGACTTAATTAGTGCCGGACAAACAGAGATGGGTAGAAACCTCTGGGTATTACGAATTTCTGATTGGAGTGTCGAAACGAAACCAAATGGAATGGACAAAGATGTAGTTTACATTGATGGGGGACACCATGGTAATGAGCACCTTGGAACGGAACTAGCATTCCTTACTGCAGAATATTATATTGAGGGTTGGGCCGAAGGTAATCAAGAAGCAATTGACGTTCTAAAAACAACTGAATTACACATCCTCATAATGCTAAATGCTGATGGAAATGATCTTGATACAAGATGGAATGTCAATCAGGTAGATTTGAATAGAAATTATGATCATTTTTGGAATAATTGCCCTCCAAACAATCCTACACAACCTGGAAGTAGCGCTTTTAGTGAATCTGAAACTCTCGCTAATTCAGTTTACATGAATACCGAAGTCCCCGATGCTGACCTATATGTTACCATGCATACTGGCGTATGGATTATGCTATATCCTTGGGGAAGATGGCCAGCACAACCATCAGATAGAGAATTATTCCATTTTATAAGGGATGAGGTTAATAATAATATTTCTGATATCCCTATTCAGAATGCAAATCAAGGACTTTATCCAAATTGCGGGACTAGTAGGGATTACGGTTACGGAGTAATGGGATATCCGACATTTACTTTTGAAACAGATGATGAACAATTTTTACTCGGATCAGTAGAAGCTCTATCTGATAGATTAGACGAAGAATTGAATGTGATGAAATATTTGATACAGAATGTTTGGTATTGGCGCGCACGTTTAGTGGTGGAAGATATAGAAATTAACAAAAACTTTCTTTCAGCCCGAGTTTCTAATCTAGGCCATTCAAGTACTGCAAACGCAACCTTTCACTATTCTGATATAACCGGTGAGTTATTGTGGCATTCAGAAACTTTTGGAGTAAATGCAACCAATGAATCAAATGTATTATTCAATGCAAATAATCTTACTTTGGTTGATGATGGAATTTGGAGTATTCACTATCAAAAGAGAGTGATAAGTTCATCACAGTGGGTGGAGGAATTAATCGATGAATCAACTATCAAGACCCAATCAAAAAGTAACGTTTTCCTTCCAGCACCCTCTTTAATGATTTATCTAGTATCAATACTAACTGCTGCAATAACTGGTAGAAAAAATCAGAATACTCAAACGAAGAGTAATAATTTTATCAATTAATCATTTTTTATTAATTCAATGCATTGGCTTGCTGTATTCCCTCATCACTCTTCAGAGAGCAGACGTTCCGAGCTTTGGACGGTGCAAAACTCTTCGTGAAGGCTCGCCAACGCCGTTCGGTGCACCATATCCGCGTCGAAGGTTTCACCATCCGCAGCGGTGCGTGGGAAGGTGGCGCAGGCGTCACCGACCAGACATACGTCGAAACCGAGGTTACCGGCCATCCGTGCCGTCGTGGAAACACAGTGGTTAGTGGTCAGTCCGAGTAGGACCAGCCCATGATGGCCTTCGGCCTGTAACAGATCTTCGAGACCAGTACCGATGAAGCAGCTGTTAACGTGCTTGATGATCTCAACCTCGTTCTCTCGCGGTTCGGCCCATTCGAAGAAGGCGAAGCCGGGCTCTTCATCTCGGAGCGGGCTATTCGGTTCCAACGAGGCATGTCGGACGTGGATGATTCTCCTACCCCGTGCCCGCCAGTGGGCGAGTACGGCCTGTGCATTGGCCTCAAAATCCGGATTATTCCGCTGCCCCCAGAAGGGATTATTGAAACCTACCTGGCAGTCGATTAGAATAAGGGCCCTATCATCGCTCATGTACTTGGCAGAGAGTATCTCTCTATGACATATTTGATTCACACGAGTGGATGGATACCCTTTGCTTCAAGTTGAATCATATGCTTAGCAAAAGGATACTTCAAAAATCATATTGAACTAATGCTATATTCGAGTGTAATTAGCTCAACTAAATATTCTACTTCCTCTCCATCATCAGTATTTGTACATCCAATTCCACCGCCTGATTGTGCAATCACATTTATTTCGAGAGTGTATATGCCTAATCCTAAATTTCCTGCGTTCAATCCTTTGTTAATATCTGATTCCGATACACCCGATACATTTCCTATCATTGAACTATCGTACCATTCAATCTCAACAAAGTGTGAGGAAGAACTCCCTGCAGAATTCTGCCCACTAGATGTGTTATTGTTTTCATCATGGAGTATAGTCCCTGTTATGGTATCTGGATCAGGATTAGATGCTCCAGGAACATTGCATCCTAAACCAGAACTTGTTTCATCTTCTGAATATGTTAGAGTTACTCTAACGCCTACGATATTGATATCTTCTAGGTTAGATACAGAATCAGTGGTTATTTCGATTGTGAATGTTTGGTCGTCATTAATATATTCTATTCCATCAGCCAACTGTTCACTATCAAAACTAGTATCTACGAACCAAGATCCTGGATTTTTTTCATCCCCCTCTAGTGAGTCCGGTCCTGCAATAATATATGCAGTTTCACCAACGATTATAGGAGCAAAAATAACTAATGAGGCAATTCCTAAAGTTTTGAAATCTGGAAATTCAAATCTACCTAAAGGTGAGATATGCGAAGTACGTAATTGGTTCATTATAAAATGAATAATAAATGCAGCCCCCATACCAGGTACAGATGGAAATATATCATCTCCATATCCACTAATTGACCATAAAATGACAGTAACCAATGCTGCCGTCATCATTGCGATAGTATGGTTTGAATCAGGCTCATATCCTGCCCATTTAATAATTAAAATTGGCACGAAAATTGATCCTAAGCCATATACGGCTAGTACAACCAAAGCAAATACCGAATCCCCGCCAGGAACATACAATCCAAAAATTGAGATTGATGTAGCGAAAGCCGCAACAATTAGAGTCACTAATTTAGCTTTTTTATGGTCTTGGCTTATTTCTGGCATGATATCATCTGTGAATGCAGCAGTACAGGCGAGAACCTGACTATCAGCTGTAGACATAGTTGCGGCAAAAATTGATGCTAATATCAAGCCAACCCAAAATGGGTCCAATGTTTCCATAGCTAACATTGGTAATCCTAGTTCGGGATCAAAATCAGTACCTGTGAACACTACACGACTTGCCAATCCTATGATTACCATAATTAGTAGGAATGGTATTTGCCAAGCAAAGAACCAAAGCATGGCAGTCTTCCTGTCTTCGTCTGTACCTAATGTCATTACCCGTGAAACTACTTGAGGTTGCCCGGCAACGCTCAGTCCACCCAAAAAAAATGCGAAAATCCATAAACTGACCCCAAAATTGAGATCTGCGGGTACGATACTGGTCAGATTCGCATTTTCGGCGGCCAAACCATCGTGCAATCCTGAAAAACCCCCTACTTCTTGCATTGCAACATAGCAAAGTAAACTTGAACCAATAATCATCACACAGGATTGAGCTGCATCAGTCCATATTGAAGCACGTATACCGCCTGCATAACAATAAGCAACTACTAAGACGAAACCAATCAGAATCCCAACGACTTCTGACCACCCTAACATTACATTGAGTGCTTTACCTCCACTAGTCAATTGAGCAGCGGCATATACAGCGAGGAAAAGAATAGAGAATAATGCTGCTAGCTTCGCCTCAGGGGAACCAGTGACTTCAGAAACTAGTGATGAAAGTGAACGAACACCGCGCTCATTCGCAGATTGTTGAATAAATTTATACAACCAAATCCATGCTATAACTTGCCCAATTAATGACCCAAAACCTATCCAAATAATTGAGTAACCCATTGTAAAAGTAAAGCCAATAAAGCCGATGAACATGTATCCTGAATTCCAAGTACTTACAGCAGATAGTGCCGCAAGAGCAGGATGCATTCCGCGACTAGCAACGAGATAATCATCAGTAGTATCTTCTTTTACCCACATACTGGCTAATCCTACGCCCGCAAAAGCACACATGAATAGGAGGAACGAGGCTATCAGGGCAAGGTCCATACAGGCAGGGGATGGCATCTTGACTATCAATAATGGGGGGCCTTGTTTGGAGTCAGACTCGTGTTGATGAAAAAGGATTAGCGCCCCGAGGAAAACTTCGGATCACACAGCATGTCATATTCATGGGCTCTGGAACAATTGCAACTGTTACCGCATTCCTTCTTACTGCAGTATCAAACAGTGTGTTTCTTTGGATAATTCCTACGATTGTTGGTACCGCTGGAATAATGTTCTGGACTAGAAAGGTTAACCATGGAAAAATCACTTCTCAGAAAAACAAGCAACAAAAACATAGCACCGACGAATCGTCAAGGATAGATATCAAGAGGTTGCAGTGAGTCGACACAGGCGTTAGCAAATACGCTTTATGCAGTACAACGGTTAGTATACTCAAATCTGAACCATTGGATTTTCCATCGTAGCCCATTAGTTATTTCAAATAAGTAAAGGGGAGCGCTATAGTTTCAGTATTACTCTATGTCCGTCCAACCTATGCTCTTTTTGCTATTCCCAATATTGTGTCAGCCCCTTCTTCCCTTCTTTCCAAAGATTTTTGTTCTCCAATCCAATTGCTGGAGATGAAAATCGAGAGGAGGTCTTGCTCTTATCATCGTCTGAAGGCATGAGTTTTCGATAACGTTGAGCCCAATAAGTCCTCTGAATGCTACGAGAATCAGAGAGGCCTCTTCAAGACAAATTGTGAGTTCGGCCAACTGCCGACACCACCAGCAACGACTTCCCATCCTTCCTGTCCCAGTTTGTTCAATTGTTCTTCTAGCTTCTTGTTATTCGTAGTACCTACTACCTTGTACTCCCACACGGTCATGCTATGCCATAGGGGTGTGATATGTAAATTGTGTAGTAAATGGGATCTCTCTGATCAGCAAATACCTCATGGTGTAGCGAATTCGCAACCCCCTGTTTCGCTACACCATATCAATGCTCATCGCATTGGAGGAGCATATTGTAACCCTCCTTCCGATTCGAGAGCGTTCAACGTACCACTCCTGGGCATGAGACAAGCTGACATAGATTCTGATCCACTATATCCGTCATAGCCACCGTCGCAGAATGCATCATCGTAGGCCTCGCCGTAGTTCCCGACAGAACTCAGGACAGACTGCATCCAAGTGTTATCCAAGGGATTCAGTTGGGTTCCAAGGCCTAGATTCTCGTTTAGGAACCTATCTATCGAAGGATTGCTAGTGTCCGCACTTTGATAGTTATGTGAGGTGATTCCGAATTCCTCTGCAGTAACCATTCCATACCATACCCATGACACAACCTCGTTCCACTCCGAATCATAGTCCCTAGTTACAGAAGCCAAAGGCTCCTTCGATATCACCTCGGGCATTATCGCCATTTCGAAATCCGCTGAACCATCCTGCTCGAATTGCCACTTCATGGAGACTAGGCCGGACATGTCTCCGGTAACGGCATCGCAATCCTCGTTCGCGAAGTCCGGTCCGTCGTTCCAGGAGCTTACCGCTTGGTACTCCATATCATTCTCCACGAAGTAGTCCTCGATGTTTCCTGCTGAGGTGCTGCCAATCGCTACACAAATACTCGCACCATCCAAATCTAGTGCCGAATCCGCATTGGGAAACTCATCGAGATTGACCATGATGCCCTGGCCATCGAAGAAGTTGATTGCTCCGAAGTCAAAATTCAAGTCGGCATCCCTGCTGGCTGTCCAAGTAGTGGTGCGAATCAAAACGTCCACGCTGCCATTGCTCAGTAGTTCGAATCTGTCCGAATTAGTATATATATACTCGATATCAGAGTCCGGATTGAATCCGATAGCGGCGGCGATGGCCATGCAATAGGATATGTCCAGGCCCGATAATTCTCCTGTATCTTCGTCATAGTAACCCATTCCGTACTGGCCCCCCTTGACCCCACACTTCAGAAAACCCCTCTCAATAACTACGTCCAAGGTGCTGGACCAGTTCACGGATGAGGGTGGTGAATTTTCGAGTTCTGCTATCGTCTCGAGGAGTCCAGAAATAGTCGAGTTGAGTGAGGCTGCAATTTCTTGGAGATCCGATATCTCGTCTGCCGAGTTTGCGTTCGTGGCAACCAGTTCCTGATTGGCAGCGGTCAGTGAGGCTACCTGCGCTTCGAGGGATGCCTTCAAAGTCTCGAGTGACGATATCTGAGAGGTCAGGGACGACCTGGTGGTTTCCAGGACTACCACTTCCGACTCCAATCTGGTCATGGATTCGTTCAATGTGAATATCAAGGATGAAAGTTGATCTATTTCCATTGTCATGGAGCCATTATGCTTGTTCAATGCCGTGATATCGGAGATGTGCTGCAATATTTGGCCATCGAGGCTTCCGATCTGTCCGTTTAGTGACTCGATCGTGGTGTTCAGCAGCGCCATGTCTCTCTGCAAGGCATCTAGAGTCTGGTTGAGCGATTCCATCATTCCTTCATGGGTTGCGGCATCTTGCTCGAGTTGATCAATCAACTCTTCGCTTTCGTCACCCGCACAGCCCGCGAGAGCGGCGGTTACCATCAGTAGCATCATCAACACAGCATTCGCTTTCATGATATTCGATGTGCGTACCTCCACATAAACAAAGTCCCTGCACTAGAGCAGTGATGATTGATACGCTACGTTTTTCATCACTAAACGCATCGGTACCTCATCCATCTGTATACGAATCATGGTTACTTTTACCAAGAAGTATAAAGAATTACCATTTCAAGCAAACACGTATTTAAGATTGAGTTTCTCAACTATAATATAACTTGTTTGAGGTTTTGTGTGTGGTTTCAAATAAATTCAAAATTTTTGCGAATAAACCTTCATTCAATTTGTGGTATCATCCGTTGTACACAGATGGAATTCATGATAAAGCACGTTTCCCAAAATATCGCTATCAAATGGTACTGAAGATGCTCAAACAATCAAAAGAATTTAAAAAAATGTCAATCCAAAAACCTGATCCAATCTCAAGAAAATCATTACTACTTGCTCATGATGAAAATTATGTTGATGCATTCCTCAAAGGAAAGTTAAATGAAAAAGAGATGAGAAGAATTGGCCTTACTCCTTGGACTCCAAAGATGATAGAACGAACACTTTGCCTGACCGGTGGAGCTGTTAAAGCAACAATTCATGCCATAAAGCACGGTGGAATCACAGGAAATATGGCAGGAGGAACTCATCATGCTCACAGAGATTTCGGCTCAGGTTACTGTGTGTTCAACGATCTCGCCATCAGCGCGAAGTACGCCCTTGAAAATCAAGGATTGAAACGTGTAGTAATTCTAGATCTTGATGTACATCAAGGCGATGGAACAGCAACAATACTGGCTAATGATATTCGAACTCGTACTATTTCAGTACACTGTTCTACGAACTTTCCATTCCGAAAATCTGTGAGTGATTTTGATTTGCCTATCGAGCCAGAATCAGGTGATGATTTGTACCTTGAAAAAGTTCGTGAGGCTGTCAAATTAAGTCTAGATTTTGAGCCAGATATCCTTCTTTTCCAAGCAGGGGTTGACGGACTCGAGCATGACCATTTGGGAAAGCTCAATATTACTAAAGAAGGGATGAAAATAAGAAATCAGTACGTTTTTGAGAAGATGCTTGATTACAGAATTCCGACGGTCATTTTCATGGGTGGAGGCTATTCTAAACCAATTGAGCACACGATTGATTCATTTTATGATTTATTCATTGATGCGTCGATTTGGAATGAGCGCTGGTGGAACCAGTCGATTTAATACAAAACAGTAATTTGAAATCATTTCTCATGTTGAGTTACCGATAATGATTAAGAAATAATTGATCACAACTCTTCAGGATTACAGGAAATTGGTAGTCCCTCCCGGATTCGAACCAGGGTCATGGGATCCAGAACCCCACATGATGGACCACTACACTAAGGGACTATGGCCTTTGGGAGATAGGCTGAGTTTTAATAATCAATTGATGTCACGAAATCTCTGATTAATCAAATCTAAACTTGCAGGAGTAGGTCTACCTTCTTCCAAACTTAGTTTAGACAATGGAGTATCTGTAAGGCCAAGAGTTTCAGTAGCAGTAGGTATCTCTCCGTTATAATAAAGTAATCCCGTTACATGCTTATTCTGACTTTCAGCCCTATGAACTGCCCCTAATGCAGATACAATATCTGTTGTATCATGTGATGAACCTATTGTTTCAAGGACAATTTTGGATCCATCAAACAATTCTATTTCTCTATACTGGCCTTCTGGTATATCCACTTCTTCAAGAGGAGAAAAGTGCGAGATATAATCAACGATATGCAATACTTCATCATTTTCTTTCACATAATTATATGATCTATATGATTCATCATTATTTGCAAAAGTAACACAAGGCGAAATTACATCAATTATCGCCATTCCTTTATGACTCATAGCCGCACGTAGTAACGCGGTTAGTTGCTTTTTACTGCCAGAAAATGATCTTGCCACAAAACTACATCCGAGATTCAAAGCCATTGCACATAGATCAATAGGATTTTGACTATTTATTGCTCCCTTTTTCTTCTTGGATCCTTTCTCAACCGTGGCACTGTATTGGCCCTTTGTTAGTCCATAGACACCATTATTCTCTATGATGTAAACCATATCCAAATTTCTACGTATGGCATGGATAAATTGCCCTATTCCAATACTTGCAGTATCTCCATCTCCTGAAACTGCAATAAATGACAAATCCTTGTTAATCATATTAGCTCCAGTTGTGACTGAAGGCATTCTACCATGAACTGTGTTGAATCCATGACTTTTACCTAGGAAGTATGCTGGAGTCTTGGATGAGCATCCAATACCACTCATTTTAGCTATACCTTCGGGAGGTAGACCATTTTCCCAAGCAGCCTGGATTATCACATTTGAAATCTGGTCATGCCCGCATCCAGGGCAAAGAGACGATTTACCTCCTTTATATTCCGATTTATCTAAATCTATTACATTCAATTTTAATATGGACATTATATTTCCTCCAATAATTCTAGAATTTTCTCTGAATATAATCTTGCTCGAGGAGGCATACCATCGCTATATGCAACGCTATGAACTTTACTTAGTAATTCTAGAGGAAGCTCCTTTCTTAAAATTCCAAATAATTGTCCATCTCTATTCATTTCTAGAACTATATTTTTATCATGCTTAGAAATAAACTCTTCTAAATTGGAATGATATGGCAAAGCCCTGACTCTACAAGTACTAACAGATAAACCAGTTCTTTCTAAGATATCATCTATTTCTTCAATGGTATTTTGCATAGATCCATAAAATATTATTCCTACTTCCTTGATTTCTTCTTCAATTATGACTGGAGAGGGTAAATTATCTCGTGATCCATCGATCTTCCCACGTAGTCTCATCATAGTTTTTTGATAAACAGCAGGATCTTCAGAATAAACTCCATCTTCGTCATGCCCTGTTCCTCGATATAGAATAGGATCAAGTCCACTTCCTGGTAATGTCCTGTAAGGTATTCCATCTCCATCTACATCTCGGTATCTTCCGTAATTCTGAATGGAATCTAGTTGCTCCTGAGTGTAAATAACTTTACCTCTATCCATTTGCTTATCCGGATAAACAAACCCTTCAGTAGACCACCTATTCATACCTAAATCTAAATCACTAAATCCGAATACCATGGTCTGATATCTCTCAGCATAATCAAAAGCCCTCCATCCAAATTCAAAACATTCATTTACAGTTCCAGGAATAAGTACAATATGTTGCGTATCGCCATGACTTGCTTCATATAGCATTGACAAATCTCCTTGTTGGGTCCTTGTGGGAAGGCCTGTTGAAGGGCCTACGCGATTTACATCCCATATCACTCCGGGTACTTCTGCAAAGTAAGACAATCCAATAAATTCTGACATCAAAGAAATACCTGGGCCACTGGTGCAAGTCATACCTCGTCCTCCTGCCCAACCAGCGCCTATTACCATTCCAACTGCGGCTAACTCATCTTCTGCTTGAATGACGGCACAAGTAGTACCTCCATCCTTTGCAGTTCTAAGTTCTGGTAGCCATTTTATTATTCCTTCTGCAACTGAAGATGAAGGCGTTATTGGATACCAAGCTAGCATATTTATTCCTCCATATACAGAACCCAAAGCAGTTGCTTCATTACCTTCTATTAGATATGTATCAGGATTTTTTTCTAATTTTTCTACTCTAAATGTTGTTGTATTCTCCCAATTTTCTTGTGCATGAGCGATACCTTCACCAATTGCCCGTAAATTCATTTCAATTGCCTTTTCTTTACCTTTGAATTGAGAATGAACGGCTTTTTCCATATCTGTAAGATTTATTCCAAGTAAATATGCAAGCCCACCAACATAATACATATTGGCCATCATTTTTGCGAATTTTGGCGCTATACCTCTTGCCATCTTTGTCATTGGCATACTGAATACTATACAATCATCTCTTCCAACGGGAAGTTTTACATCTTCATTGTAAATAACGACTGTACCCGGCTCCATTTTATCAATATCATCTTGCCAAGTATCTTTATTCATCAAAATTTGAATGTCAGTTTTGTCACCAGGGGCTTGATATCCGTATTCACTAGCTCGAATTATGAACCATGTCGGTAAGCCCGAAATATTACTTGGGAACAAATTTTTGCCACTTACTGGGACTCCCATTTCAAACATGGTATGTAATATAATTAGATTCGAAGATTGGGAACCAGTCCCATTAGCAGTGGCGATATTAATTACAAAATTATTGACATCAGATTCCATCTTTTTACGTAACTCCACAATTTGACGCTGAACAGTTCCTTGCCCAGTAAGTAACTTGCGAGCATATTAAGTCTTTAGCCATTACCATTACTCACTTCTTTTGTGACCTTAATTATAATTTGTTTCCGTTGCCATTTTGAATGAGTAGTATCTCGCATACTATGATGTCCGTACCGGAGACTCTGCAAAAGGCATGGGATGATGCTAATACATTAATAGAAAAGATAGAGCCAGAAAAAGCTTTAGACATTCTTAGAGATGTAGCATGGAAAGAATGTAAAAGTGATGCTCAAAGAGCAAAAACATCTAGATATGCTGCAGATGCAGGATGCCTTTGGGGAGAGATAGACTCTAATTCTCAAAAGAAACGTTGGCAAAAAGCATATAATAATTATAAGACCGCTTTAAATTTTGATCCCAAAGACAAGGAAACACGCAGACGTATGAATAAATTAGCATCGATGATGGATGAAAATTCTATTTCAATAAAAGGGGGTTTTCAGATGTTTGACGAAGGTAACCCCACTCCTAGCGGAATGTTTGTTATTTTTGTTACTATTATGTTATTCCTTGTATCATTTAAAGTTATTACGGATACTGTTGATCCCGATGGAGTAGGCCTTTGGAATGCTATAAAGGGAGAAAATCAAACATCTGAACTATTAAATGGAACTGTTATGATGGAAGTATCATACGTGGATTCTGATGGAGAACGAATCGATGCTACAATTGAAATTTTATTAAATTCTGATTTTGCGCCAAAACATGTTGAAAACTTCCTACAGTTAACAAATGATCTTAGATATGATAGTACGGAATTTCATAGAGTTATAGATGGTTTTATGATTCAAGGCGGCGATATAGATCACCTAAGTGGAATGGGTGGATATGCCGGTAAATGGTTCGGTTATTGTAATGGCCAAGCTTCCAATTCTCCATCAGATTGTGACTCGAGTGAATGGACAATACCTGATGAAACATCCTCAGAAACTCCTGGATTACTCCATGAATCATGTACAATTTCTATGGCAAAAACCTCCGCACCTAATACAGGAGGTTCTCAATTCTTCTTGATTCCTCAGGATAGTGAGCCCCATCATTTGGATGGAGTTCATACTGTATTTGGGCAAATAATTAATGGTTGTGAGCATGTAACGGCTATCAGCAATATTGAAACTGACTCAAGTGACAAACCTGTTAATACAGTAATGCTGAAAAAAGCATATTTAAAAGTTTGATTTTATTTTAATTTTAGTAGGGTTAAAAGGACCCTGCCTACTCGAAAGAATGTAGGTATCTATATGATTGCTAATTCTCCCTTTGATTCGTTATCAAAATTTATCACTTCCGAAGGTAAAGAGTCTTACTACATGAGTTTACAAGCATTAGAAAATAAAGGAATTTGTAAATTAAATGATTTACCATTTACCATAAGAATTCTATTGGAGTCAGCATTAAGGAATTGCGATGGTTTTCTAATATCCGAAGAAGATGTTTTGCGAATTGCTTCTTGGAGTCCTGATATGACGCCCAAGGAAATCCCATTCAGTCCAAGTAGAGTATTGCTTCAAGATTTTACAGGAGTTCCCGCAGTAGTAGATATTGCTGCATTAAGGGATGCAATGGTTGGATTAGGGGGCGATCCGGAAAAAGTAAATCCTCAAGTCCCAGTGGACTTAGTTATCGACCACTCTGTTCAAGTCGATTATTCTGGATTATTCAAAGATGCCAAAGAACGTAACCTAGATATCGAATACGAGAGAAATATGGAACGTTATAAATTTTTAAAATGGGGGCAAAATAGTCTTGATAATTTTCGAGCCGTACCTCCAGGAAGGGGAATTGTACACCAAGTAAATCTAGAATGGATTGCATCTGTAGCGAGGAAAGACGATGACGATGTATGGTTTCCGGACTCATTAGTTGGCACCGATTCTCATACTACAATGATAAACGGACTTGGAGTTTTAGGATGGGGAGTAGGAGGGATAGAGGCCGAAGCAGTTATGCTTGGTCAACCAATATATATGTTATTGCCAAAAGTTGTAGGGTTTGAATTAACTGGAAAATTAAATCCTGGAGTAACTGCTACTGATATGGCTCTAAGAATTGTTGAAATGTTACGTAAACATGACTGCGTTGGTAAATTTGTAGAATTTTATGGCGCCGGAATTTCTAACCTCAGCCTACCAGACAGGGCTACAATTGCTAATATGGCACCTGAATATGGAGCTACTTGTGGATTCTTTCCTGTTGATGATAAAACATTAGACTACATGATTCTTTCAGGAAGGGACCCAAAACATGTCGATAATGTGAAATTGTATCTTAAAAAACAAGGACTTTTTGCGGATTCTAATACTATTGCTCCTAATTTTACATCTTCATTATCATTGGATTTATCAAATGTTGATCCGGCGATGGCAGGACCAAAAAGACCTCAAGATAGAGTCGATTTATCAAAAATGAAGGTACATTTCAAAAAATCACTAAACAGTGATTTAGGGCCCCATGGTCATGGTATTGAAATATCTAGCAATGATGACATGGCAAAAATATCTGGGACTTCAGAATATTTAAAACATGGAGATGTTGTTATTGCAGCCATTACAAGTTGCACCAATACTAGTAACCCAAGTGTAATGATGGCCGCAGGCTTATTGGCAAGAAATGCAAGATCAAAAGGGCTTAAAATTAAACCATGGGTTAAGCCGAGTTTGGCTCCAGGAAGTAGAGTAGTTACTGAATATTTTGATGCCGCAGAACTTACTGAAGATCTATCTCATCTTGGTTTTAATGTTGTAGGGTATGGTTGCACTACGTGTATTGGGAACTCTGGGCCATTGGATAAAGCCATAGAGGGAGCAATAGACGAATCAAATTTAATTGTTGGAAGTGTATTATCAGGTAATAGAAATTTTGAGGGAAGAATTCATCAAAAGGTGAAAGCCAATTATTTGGCAAGTCCACCTTTAGTTGTAGCATATGCTTTGGCCGGAACTCTTAATGTTAATTTTAGCGAAGATCCACTAGGATTTTCTGATTCTGGAGATCCGATAATGCTCTCTGATATTTGGCCATCAGATGAAGAAATACAAGAAGTTATTTCAAAGGCAATAAGTCCAGAAATGTTCAGAGAAAGATATCTTGATGTATTGGAAGAACCCAGATGGGAATCAATACCTAGTCAAAATTCAGCACTATATGATTGGGATGAATCATCAACATATGTCCGTCTACCGACATTCTTTGAGGGAATTAAAAAAGAACCGGACCCGATAATTCCAATTACAAATGCAAGAGTTCTTTTGAAACTTGGTGATTCAATAACCACTGACCACATAAGTCCTGCTGGAGCATTTCCTCAATCTGGACCGGCTGGCGTTTATCTAATCAACAAAGGAGTAGGCCCAAGGGACTTCAACTCCTTTGGAAGTAGGCGTGGAAATCATGAGGTTATGATGAGGGGCACATTTGCCAATGTTAGAATAAGAAACGAAATGGCGCCAGGCACAGAAGGAGGATTCACAACTCATCTACCTTCAAATGAAGTAACTTCAATTTTTGATGCCAGCCAGAAATATCTGACAGAACAAACTCCTCTAGTAGTACTTGCGGGATCACAATATGGAACTGGCAGTAGTAGGGATTGGGCTGCTAAAGGGACGCTTTTATTAGGTATAAAGGCAGTTATAGCAACCTCATACGAAAGAATCCATAGATCAAATTTAGTTGGAATGGGAGTGTTACCTCTAACTTTCCTAGAAGGGCAAGATGCCAATAGTTTAGGATTAGATGGGACTGAATTTTATGATATACCAATATCGGCTAATCTAGAACCTTTGTCTCTGATTAATGTAATAGCAAAAAAAGATGATGGAAGTATAATAAATTTTCATGCCAAAGTACGATTAGATACTTCAGTAGAAGTTGAATACTTCAGGAACGGCGGAATTTTACAAACCGTATTACGTAATCTTGCAAAAAAATAAATTTAGAGAACTTTATGTTAAGGACCCCAGCAGAGGCAATTGTGAGTGAAGAAGAGGATGTTGTAGATGTGCCTACTTTACCAGGTCCTCCACCAAATCCTTCAAGTATCCCATCAGTAGTAAGAGCAGTCGGAAACCTCGATTTAGATTTGAGAGTAGAAGAATTGGGCTTCTCTAAAAAAACTGAACCAAATTTAAACGCTATAATTGAATTTTTGAATGAAGTAGAAATCCCTGAACCACTTTCAAATAATCTTTCGGGAGATCCCCAAGCAGAAGCATGGTTACAATTACTGATGACTCTGGTCGTTAGAGAACACGGGCATTCATCTCTGCCAATAAGTTCTATTGAGAAGGCGCTTGGTGAAAAAATGAATCGCGAAGATGCTGATTTGGAGATATTTTTGGATAGATTATGGATTATGGGGAGATTGGAAAGAATCTATGGCGGTGCGGAAGTTCAATATTCTCCTAACCCTAGTTGGTTGGAATCTCAATAATCATTAATTTTTACCTATCAATTTATCTTATTTAAAAATATTTTGAAGCCCACGAGTCAATAAGGCATAATAACAAGGCGAATGTCCCAAGTATCATGTTTAATAGACCGAATAAAGAAAGTGGCCGTGATATCGCCATAGGAAAAGCATTGGGAATAGTAATTCTCATGGTGTCTTCAACATTAATTACCTTAGTTCCCACAGTTTATGGCTCTCATACGACTCAATATGCAGTTCAAAGAGATCCTTCTGCAATTGCAGTCGGAGACTTAGATTGTGATGGAGATAATGATATCATTGCAGCAAGCACCATGGGGCATTTCCTAAGTGTTCTTTATAATGATGGTTTTGGAAATGCAGAAAGTACTCCTACGGGTTCCTTTGCAGATAGACAAGACATATATATCTCGAATAATGATACACGGCGTGCTGGTTTTAGAGATACTGCCGACGGAACTAGAGCCGAAATAGCCGATGTGGATGGCGATGAAATAAATGATATAATCTATTATCAACAAAATATAAGATTTGTAGGGGAATCATTTGTTAGGCCAGCAAATCTAACTGTATTGAAGGGAGTTTGTGACGATAGGGTCAACCTGTGGGAAGACATGGCTTCAATCACAGTCACAAATCCTTACTTGCAAGACTTAGATGTTGCAGATATTAATGGCGATGGTAATGCAGATACTGTTTTCGTAACTACGGACAGTACTGGTGCAAATCAGTACATACAGGTTTACATGGGCCCAGATTACACTCTTCCAATTAACCAACAAACCATCCCTGTTCCATTAACAAACGGAATTTACACTGATGTGATGTTAGGCCACTGGGGAGAAACTGTTCAAGGTGGAGGCATTGGCATACCAACCACTGGTGATTGTGAAGATTTAGATTTATGGCTACTACGTACTCCTCCGTCAAATGTAGGGGTAGGTTACTCTGCAGGGCATTTCGATAATATGACAGTACTAGAATTCAATTGCCTGCCTACTGCAGGAAACGTTTTTTATCCGAATCCAATGGACCCTGCAGCCCAGGGAATGCATGAATTTAAACTAAATGTTGAGCATAATTATCCACTCTATGGTATAGATATTTCAGACACTACTCCTGATGATGATGTTAATGAAATAGATCTGATTGCAGCCATAGATGGAATCGAAGGCAGAGTCCATTATGCTACAAAATCTGGAACTAGTTGGAATACTAATAATTATGTCAATGAATTAGGAAATTACTTGGGAGCATCATTGACAATAGCTGATGTCAATGGAGACGGTGATATGGATTTCTTTATTCCCACTGAATTAACATTGGAAATAATTCAAGACTCATCCTCTCAAAATCAGACTTATCTTTCCTTGGAGAATTTAAGGGCTACAAATACAGTTGAGATTATACTTGGCGATGGTTCTGGTGGATATTTACCCTCTCTTTCATTTGATGTGGGAAGAAGGCCAAGTGTTGCAATGCCAGGGCAATTACAAGGGGGAGATGACAGTGCCCTAGAAATAATAATAGGGCAGAAAGATTACGCATACAGGTTTGCAAATAATGCTATGTGGCTTGATACGCAAGGATGGCCAGGTGCAAGTGATTATCTATCAGTTTTGACTTTAGATAATTTTGATTTAGGACTAACTGGAGTTACTATTGAACCTTCTTCTGTAGATCCCTCAACAGGTAGGGCAATGCTAGGCGAAGGTAATCGATGGGTCAATGTTACTGTAAGAAATACTGGACTAAATGCTATAAATTCTGGAAGCGTTGACGTCAATTTAGAAGTTAAAGAAGTATTGGGAGGTTCAGATACAGTAGTGTATTCACACGATTTTGAAACTAGTAATCCTCTCATAAATATTGGTAATGCTCAATTGTCAAGTTATTCATATACGGGCGAATATTCAGAAGGAGAGTCCTCATGGCATTTAGAAACAAATTCTACTGCTGATTCAGAAAACGTCTCTTGGTACGAAGCAGATAGTAATCCAACAAATTACTACTGGGCTGGAATGGATTATGATGATGGTACAAATAACTCTGCTGAAGAAAAATCTGGTTATGTTAATCATATGGATGAAGCAATTATTCTTGAGAATATAGATTTGACTGGTTCAGATGCTGCATTCATGGATATTTCTATGATGTGCAGTGCAGGATTTTTCGAACTTTTCCTTGCCGAAGCATATTCTGTTGTTGAAAGATGGCTTTACGAAGATGCATGCGGTATAGAAGTATGGAGTGAAGGAAATGGTTGGCAGGAAGTATCTAGAATGGGTGGATGGGATAATGAACGACTCATAAGATTATACGCGTTCGATCAAGATCCAGAATATAATAATTATAACGTTAATTTTGGAGGAAGTAATTATGCCTCAGGATGGATAAATTATACTGAAGACGGAGGAATTTCGGATGATCCTTCGGAGACGGAATCAATTGATTTAACTCCCTATGCAGGTGAAATAATTGATATTAGATTTAGATTTAGAAGCGGTTTAGAAGGTACTGTAGGGCCTGCAGGTTCATCATCTGGATCAGGATTAGATGGTTTCGCTTTTGATAACTTAACTATTAGGAAGAGGAATGTTGAATTTGGAAATGTCACTGATGCTAGCCAAGAAATTTCTTTCACTGATTTGGCTGCTGGTGAAAATAGGATAGTACAGCTTAGTGCAGATTTCGTCAACAACACTACATATTATATTTCTACATCTCTAAATGATGTGACAATTACAAATCCATCTGGCAATAGCGATCAAGACTCTACAAATGATGAGATTAAATTCCAATTAACTGTAAAGAACCTCTTTGATCCAGGACTTGCTGAAAAGGCATGGCCGAGTTTAGAAAATGGTCAAAGATATGCTTCTGGTACAAGAGATATTGAAGTAAGGGTTCAAAATTGGGGCAACACTATCGTCGACTTTGAAGTTCAGGCAAAAATTCAAAACGCAGAGCCAGATTTAATTGCCATTGAAGATTTTTCAGGATTTGAGCCTATTTGGTCTGATGATAATGATGAAATAGGCCATGAAAATGGTAGTAAATTAGACGACTCGTCGGGAACTAACTCAATGTTGCCACAGAATGTTGGAATTTTCAATAGTGGTGCATACTGGCTGGGACATCCTGATACCGGATATGGAGATAATTGGAATGAATCATTTTCAATTGACCCTATCGCTGTTGGAGGCTCAGGTGCTGATTTTACTTATCTTACATTCGATTACTTTGCTGAGGGCGATTCTTTGAAAAATAATCAAGGCCAAGTATTGGCAGAAAGGGATGTAGCATTTTTAGAAATAGAATGGTCTAAAGATGGTGAATTATACAATGGTATTGTTTACGGAAGTTGGACAGATTTGAATGAAAATGGATTACTATTGGCACAAGGATCTGGAGGTAATTTATATCATTACTGTGAAGATTTTGATGGTAATGGTTATGATGAAGTAGAATACTTTGGAGACTATTCTGATCAGTATGATTCTGTTTCATGGTATGATTCTGAAAGCTTAATGAAGTCAGTAACATTAGATTTAACACATATAACTGTACTTAATCAAACTAACTCTGATTCTTTCACATGGACTACTGAATGCACTACATTGGCTAATTCTGATGTATCATTGACATGGAGATTCCAATCCAACAGTGACGGAGTAAATGGAAATGCGGGATTGGCAGGATTTGCAGTTGATAATATTCGTGTTGAGGAGTTTACCTTCGAAGATGATGGCACTTACTCAGTACCAGTTAACGGCATGGACTCAACTGAACAACAAACTGTGACTGTAACCAATCATGATTTTAATAGTGGAATTTACAAAATAGATGTTGAAACTATTTTTAATAATTCAATACCTGACACTCCTTGGTTTAACAATGATGAAGTAAATGTTGCAAACAATTTTTCTTCAATTATTTTGAGTATTGCAAGCGCTGATATTACATTGATGCAACCAAATGTGTTGGACTGTGCTTCAGATATAACGCTCAAATGTGTTTATCCGACTAATCCTGATGGCACATCTTCCAATTCTCATAGTTTTTCCTTACCATTGCTTAATGGAGTTATTGCTGGCGACTATATTCTAACCATGAGTATAGTTGACATTACAAATGGTAATACTGTGTATCAACAAAATGCGGATAATGGACCATTTACTTTGGACCCTCATTCGAGGGCAACTGCAAATTGGTCTAGCCCATATTCTGAATGGATAGGTGGCCATACTTACAATATTAGTTTCTCAGCAACTTTGGGTTCTGATGGTGAAAAATCTGGAAATGATAGATATTTCGAGATATTATTCATGGATGATATTGATGTTCTAATTCTATCAAATCCAACTGATCAAAATCGCCTTCAAAGAGTTAAACAAGATCTTGAATCAATGGGTAAAACTTATACTCAACTAAGAGTAAATGATTGGGAAACTTACGCTACTCCTGACTGGGTAGAGCATTATGAAAAAGTATTACTTCCATGGCAAACAGATTATAATGTAGAATATGGTGATTATTATCAATTAATGGGCCAAACTAGAGATACAGATGGGTTGAGTTTAACTGAAACTTTGGAAAATTATATGCAAACTGGAGGAACTGTTCAAATGCATTTAGGACCATATAGAAATGATTTTATGCCTGAGAGATTACCTTTTGGGATCGATATTGCAATGAGAAATCAATTTAACTCAACAATGGATAATAGGATTGGCTATGATAATATATCTATTATCGACCCTTTCCATCCAATAATGAGTGATGTAGACTCTTCTGCATTTGCCGCTGTACATGGAGGTGCTTATGTTGCATTATCAGGACTTGATATATCTCAAGTAACATCAACTCAAATTCCACAAGTATGCGGTGGGCGTATTAATAGCCCTACAGGAACTTTCCATACTCTAATTAAAGATCAAGATAATCCTACACAATCATTAATGTCAGTTTGTAATTATTATCAAGGAGGATTGATAGTTACGACCATGGATGTTGAAAATCCTAGTCTCTCAGAAAGTTATGGTGGCTCTACGATACCATTACTCTCAAGTATTCTAGATTTCCACTTTACTCCTTATCCAATGGATTTCGGAATCGCCGGAGAAGGGTTCGATATGACTATTGATGGAAAGGCCCCTTCAATAGATGCCTTGTCTGGAAATTATGTAACGACTGCAATCAGAAGTAACTCTGAATTAGAATTCAGCTTTACTACTGATGTCGAAGGAATATTTGCTGACTGGACTCTAGAATCAGGAAATAATGATTCAGTAACTGGTTGGGATGGAAATATTTTGGATGCAGGTAAATTAAGTTCAATTCATCAAGAAGTAAAAGATATTCCTGTAAATGCAACTTTGTGTGTATCGGATGCAAATTCGGAATCTGGTTGTAAAATAGATGCTCAATGGATATTGAAATTATATTTACATGATGAATACGGGCATACTCGTTTAACGCAAATCACTCTCTACACCAATGATGTTGATGCTGATAACTCTAGGCCTATCGCAAATGCATCTATTGTCAGGGACGAAATTGTTACTGCAGGAAATCTTGAGTTTTCTGAGACTAAGCGAGTTCCAATAGGGATTGACTCTTCAGGGGATCCGGTATATGCATATTATCCAGTATATACTGTACGTTTGTCAGAATCGGGAGATACTTCTATATCATTTACTGCCGAAAATAGCAGTGACGTAGGTACTGGAATAAAGACATACACTTGGACAATAGTTGATGATGTGCAAGTAGATATGGTGGGCCAAGTATCTGATACTAAACACTCGTTTGTCCGCCCATCGGGAGCAGGCCCAGAATGGAGTTATGCTTTCAAGAATGTAACTGCAAACAATATTCAAACTAATCAAATAAGATTGGAATTAGTTGTTACTGATTTCAAAGGACTTCAAAGTGAAAAATTCAGAATGTTTTTCGTTGTAGTTGGTGAATTATTTGGGGATGATCCGCCTGTAGTGGATTCTGATAATCTATTTACTACGGATGGACAAAGATTTGATGCATTAGATGCATTAGATATTCTGGCCATAACTGGGCAAGTAACAAGTGGTGCCGAGGAAGATTGCAATGTAGTAGTTGAAATTTCATTAAATGATATTTCAATTTTTGACAAAGGCGAAGCATCAAAGTCAACTCAGAAAGAATTTGGTTTTTATGATAAGATAATCGGTCTTTGTGATGGTGATGATTATAACTTAGCTCTAAACATTTCACATTTATATGATGAAAATGATGGAAATACTGGAGATATATTTATTAGAATTTCTGAAGGTAGTTACGTTATTGATGATAAAATTACTATATTCACTTTACCTAGGCCTTTAGAAGATGTATCTAATGAAGGCGAAAGCGATAGTATGGTGATTGTATATGGAGGTTTAGCAGCCCTAATCTTACTTCTGGTAGTCGGAGCAACCTTTGTTCTGAGAAATCGAAGTTCTGATAGCGATTCTAAAGAAGACTCAATCGAAACTTTTGGAGGCGTTGAACAGATGGATCCTATTGAAGCATACGTACAACAAATGGTTGGCCAGGGTTATGAAGAAAGCGTAGCGAGAAAATATGCAGAAGAATATTATGCGCAATATTATGAGCAACAGCGGCAAAGCGGAAGTTAATTATTGGACTTAATATGATTATAAACTGAGATTTAAAATATTATTCTAATTCTCTACTTATTATCAATCGCTGTATTTGACTAGAACCCTCGAATATTTGGTAAACTTTTGCACCTCGCATTCTCCTGGCCACTGGGTACTCTTCTGAGTATCCATATCCTCCAAATACTTGGACTGCATCTGTTGTCACTTCCATGCAAATATCTCCTGCAAATCTTTTAGCATGCGCCGCTTCAAGCGTATTTCTATTCCCTTCGTCTAATGTCATGGCTGCCTTCCAACACAATAGTCTAGCAGCTTCTATTTTAGTTGCCATATCTGCTATCATAAATGAAATAGCTTGATGCTTAAAAATTGGTTTACCCATTGTTTTTCTTTCCTTTGAATATGCCAAAGACTCCTCCATCGCACCTCTGGCATTACCTACTGCATGCGCCGAGATAGCGGGCCTAGAATGATCGAACGCTAACATTGCGTTCATCCAACCTTCATTTTCTTTTCCACCAATTAGATTTTCTACAGGAACTCTGACATTATTGAATGTTACAGAACGCGTGTCCGAACACCTCTGACCCATGTTCGACTCTTTTTTTCCAAGCTCAATTCCCTTGCTATCTGCATCAATGATGAATCCACTCATGCCATGATATCCAGACTCTTTTTCTGTATATGCCAATACAAAGAACCACTCTGCATGCATGGCCCCAGTTATCCACATCTTACTGCCATTGATAATATATTCATCTCCCTCTTTTATTGCTTCAGTTTTGATTGCCCTTACGTCACTTCCAGCATCTGGTTCTGTAACGCAATATGACGCAATGATGCCATCAGCAGTTTTTGAAAGATATTTTTCCTTTTGTTCTTCAGTTCCGCCAGTAATTATTGGGTACGATGCAAGTATGCTACTTCCGGCAGCAGTAGCAAAACCGGGATCTCCTCTTCCTATTTCTTCCGCGATTATTACGTCTTCAATAGAGCCCATCCCTCCGCCGCCATATCTTTCAGGAATCTTTACAGTCAATAATCCATAATCATTAGCCTTCTTTATGGTTTCTTTAGGATAGATTCCATTCATATCCCATTTCTGAGCATTAGGAATTACTTCTTCATTAACAAAATCTCTAGCAAGATCCTGTAACATTTTTTGTTCTTCGGATAATCTAAAGCTTACCATGTTTTATGCTAAGAGTCATCTCTTTTAGAGATGCAGGAGAAATTTTTATTAAACAATATTTTGTTTAAGTATTCAGTTCTTTTTTACATTGATTGCATTAGGACCCTTTGGACCTTCTCCAACCTCGAATTCGACAGAATCACCATCAGTGATCTCTCCTTCGACTTGTGACTTATGTACGAATAAGTCATCTCCGTCTTCTCTTTCGATGAATCCGAATCCCTTTGTTCGATTAAACCACTTTACTGTACCTTGTGCCATATTATTCTGTAAGCGCTAGCGTATAGTATTTCATGTTACCCTATTTTTTGATTATATCTACATGTTTCTTCTAAATTTACCACCAGTCTCAAATAAAGCCTGTGTTACTTGTCCAACTGTACAATATTCAACAATTTCCATCATAACTTCGAATAAATTCCCACCTTCTCTTGCAACCTTCTTCAGTTTTGCCAAACCCTCATCTGATTTTTTCCTATGTGTTTCTTTGAAGGCCGTATTTCTATCGATGACCATCATCCTCTCTGTTTTATCTGATCTTGTAACTTCAATATTGAAACCTTCTACAGATAACGATGAATTTGCGTCTTCTTCAAACATATTAACTCCAATAATCGGCAATTCTCCAGAATGCTTCTTATGCTCATAAATCATTGATTCATCTTGTATTCGATTACGTTGATAATTGACTTCAAGCGAACCTAGTACTCCGCCTCGTCTATGCATTTCTTCAAATATTTTCAGAATTTCATTTTCTACAGAATCTGTTAACCATCCAGCTATATATGAGCCTTGTAATGGATTTTCATTTTGTAACCATCCATATTCTTTTGAAAGAATTAACTGAATTGCAACCGCATCCCTTACAGTGTCTTCTGTCGGAGTACCAAAAGCCTCATCACGAGAGTTAGTATGTAATGAATTGGCATTATCTGCAAGTGCATAAAGCGCCTGTAATGTAGTTCTATAATCATTCCAAGTATATTCTTGCGCGTGTAAAGATCTGCCGCTACTCTGTATATGATATTTTAATTTCTGGCCCCTTTCATCAACTTCATACAAATCACGCATAGCAATAGACCAAATTCTCCTACAAACCCTGCCTATCACTGCATATTCTGGGTCCATGCCATTGGAGAAGAACCAACTAAAATTCCTTAAAAATTTATTTGCGTCAAGGCCCCTGGATCGAAACAACTCTACGTATGTTAATCCATTTGACAGTGTTAACGCAGCCTGGGAGATAGGATTGGCCCCAGCTTCAGCAATATGGTACCCAGAAATTGAAACAAAATAATGATTGCGTATATCATTATTTACATAAAACTCTGCAACATCGCCCATCATCCTTAATGCCGTATCTAGGTTAAATACAAGTGTATTTTGACCCATTGATTCTTTTAGTTGATCTGCTTGCACAGTCCCCCTTACTGTTTTAAGAGTTCTAGATTTTATATTGCCATATTCATCTTCAGACGGCTTTCGAGAATTTATATCTTCGAATTTTTCCACCTGCTGCCTAATTGCCACATTAAAGAATGCAGCCAAGTGCCACCAATAATTTCCATTTATCGTTTTAGATACTGAGGTATTTGCTGCACATAAATCAAATCCTTCGAACAACTTTTCCATTTCATCAATTGTGCTTATTGAAACTCCACTTTCACAAACTTTTCCAAAGATATCTAATCTTTCCTTGGGATCGTTACCATACAAACTTGGTGAATCAAATGCTACGGAAAGCCTATTAAAATCTTGATCTTTTGAAAGAAAATGATATCGTTTATTCGTTCTTTCTGCACTACCTTCTCCTGCAAACATTCTTACAGGTAATTCATCTTGCCTCTTAAATGGAAAAACACCTCCAGTATATGGAAATGAACCTGGGATATTTTCCTTTCTAATCCACTCTAAAGTATCTCCCCAATCGCTAAAATCAGGTAGTGCCACTCTAGGTAAATCTAATCCAGAAAGAGTGGTTCGAGTAGTTTTAACGGCAATATCTTTATTCCGAACTGTGTAATTAGTTGCTCCGGATCGATATTGTTCTACTTTGATATTAAATTCATCTATTTCATTCCAAGTGGTTTCCGGAATTTCCAATCTGATGATCGAAGCTTCCTCATTAAGCATTTTAGCAACATTTTCATTATCCTTTGATTTCATTAGTTTAGCAGCGGCTTCTAATTGTTGACATTCACGTATTTTTGAGGCTATTTTTTTAGTTTTTAAATGATAATTTCTAATGTAACTCGATACTTCTGCCAAATATCCTTGCCTTTCTGAGGGTATTGGCGAAATTCTACTTGGCAAACCATCATTTCCCATTATTGGTTCAGTCGAAACAAATTTCTTTCCATGGTTCTGATTAAGAAGCAAAGAAAGTTTTTGCCATAACTGATCGACTCCTGCATCTGCAAATTGACTTGCAACAGTGGGAACTATTGGCAATTCAGAATCATTTACATCCCATATTTCTTTATTTCGCTTAAATTGCTTACGAATTTCGATTAAAGCATCTTCTGCCCCCGGTCTGTCAAATTTATTTAATACTACAATATCCGCAGAGTCTAACATTTGTAATTTTTCCAATTGACTGGGAGCTCCATATTCTCTAGTAGTAATATACAATGAAATATCAGCTACTTCGGTTATTGCATCATTTCCTTGTCCTATTCCACTTGTTTCAACAATTATTATGTCAAAACCTACGGCTTTACAAACTTCTATCGATCGCCCTATGCAATCTGCAATCTCTCTGCCACTATCTCTACTTGCAAACGAACGCATGAAGAGATTATCATCCGAAAGGGAATTCATTCTAATCCTGTCACCTAATAATGCACCGCCTGTTCTTTTTCGCGTAGGATCAGTTGCAAGTAAGGCAATTTTAGTGCCAGGATTATCTCTTTGTATTCTCAACATTAGTTCATCAGTAAGGCTAGATTTACCAGCACCTCCTGTACCGGTTAGTCCTACTACCGGGCAATTTAAATCATCATTTGAACGAATAATATTTAGAGTTTCATTAAATGTTTTCTCATCTGCATTTTCTGCTAGTGTGAGTAATTTTGCAACTGCTCCTTGATTGTCTGCAGTTATTGGGCCATTGAGTTTTTGAAATCTTTTGGGATCCAATAGATTATTCTTAGAAGCCCTAAGTATTGCATCTGAGACCATGCCCGTCAATCCAAGTTTTCTCCCATCTTCTGGTGAGTATATCTTAGCAATATCTGACTCCAATAAATGTTGAATTTCACTCGGAAGAATTGTGCCTCCTCCTCCTCCAACAAGACATACATGGCCAAAGCCAGACTTGTTTAGAATATTTTTTGTATGAGTAAACATCTCTACTGCTCCTCCTTGATAAGATGTTATTGCAACACAATGTGCATCTTCTTGAATTGCTGCTTTGGCCACTTCATCGGCCCCTCTATCGTGACCCAAATGGATCACTTCGCAACCCATTGATTGAAATATCCGCCTAAATATTCCAATTGCAGCATCATGCCCATCAAATATTGCAGCAGCAGTGATGATTCGTAAGGGAATTTCTTCTCCGATACTCTTGCCCATATGTACCCGAGAGCATTGGTCATCAAAAATTAGTCGTATAGTTTTTCTTAATAGAGTTAAAAATTATTAGATATTTTAGTTCCAATATGGGCAATACAGTGTTAATATTTCATAATATGCCAGTTATCAAAAGACCGGCAAAAATAAACATAAGGAGGCCCATGGCACCATCAATAATGTGTGAAATCGACCTTAATTTATCAACTCTATTTCCCGTAGTTAGTACAGTTGCAACAGTTACATACCAAGTACCATCAATGCCCATGCCAAGCAAACCCATTCCCAAAAGAGTCCATATTTCAGTATCCGTTTCAATAAATGGAGTGTAAAGTGCCAACATCCAAGCCAAGATTTTAGGATTCAATAATGCAATTAAAAATCCTTGTGTAAAACCTTGACGATTTTGTGTTTCATGTTTACTTTCTTCTTCATTTTCAGAAGGACCTTTCCTTGCATTATTTACAAAAATTATGCCGAGCCATAATAATATCGTCACTCCTCCAATTTTGAGTATCAATTCAGTCGAATCATGCAGTGATAATAAAGTCGCAATTCCTGCCGCTGCCAAGAACGCATATACTCCAAATCCTAGTCCATGCCCTATTCCAGTAGAGATTCCCTGTTGCCTACCTCCTGCCAATGTATTTCGAATTACTACTGCTAAAGATGGTCCAGGACTCATCGCACCTAGGCTAAAAACTAGCGCCAAACCAATCCACTGCTCTGGAGACACAGTATTTCCTCAAGCATCAAGATACATTTCTTCAATTTCCGATGCCCAATTTTCTCTAATTTGAATTCTTCTGATCTTAAGAGTTGGTGTTAATTCACCTGAATCTACATTCAAATCTCTTGGTAGAATTTTAAATTTCTTTATTTGTTCAGGATTACTAAATTGGCCATTCAATTCAGTAACAAGTTCCATTAATTCATCATGAATTTCTTTACTATTTGTGTATTCCGAGAGTGATTTCCCAAAGCTTTCTAATGATGATATTTGATCAATAGGATTTTTAGGTATTTTTGCAGGATCCATGCCGTGCTTATCCCTTAATATTGCACCAACATCCAATGTAAATAAAGCACTACAATACTTTCTTCCATCTCCAATGAGCATGCATTGTGAAACCAATGGTATTGATTTCATAGTCTCTTCAATAACTAGTGGGGCTATATTTTTCCCTCCGGAACTTACGTACAATTCTTTAATCCGGCCTGTAATTTTGACGTATCCATCACTATCTATTTCTCCCTTATCTCCTGAATGCAACCATCCATTTGAATCAATGGTCGCAGCAGTGGCCTCAGGATTTTTATAATACCCTTTCATTACATGCCTACCTCTGAAAAGAATTTCTCCAGAGTCCGAAATCATTAATTCAGTTCCACTAAATGGTTTACCTACAGTTCCAAATTTATGATTATTCTTAAAACCTAAAGTTGCACCTGCTGTAGTCTCAGTCATCCCATATCCTTCATATAGAGGTATGTCAAGCATGTGGAATAGTTTGAGAATATCTGGATTGATTGGTGCAGCACCTGTTATTGAATATACGCAATTTGACATCCCAATAGCTTCCTTTGCTTTCTTCTTTATGATGCCTCCAATTATTGGTATTTTCAATAACTTCAATTTTGTTCCAAGTTTTGCAACTAGATTTCCATAAACTTTTTCATATATTCTTGGCACTCCTATGAATAAATGTGGCTGTACTTCTTTTGCATAATCAATCACATTCAAAGGAGCATCTACGACTGTCATGTGAAGTCCCCATCTTATGTGTGCATGACAATCAACTAATTGACCAAAAACATGCGCACAGGGCAACCATGAAACATAACCCCATCCTCTTTCAAAATTTTGTAATTTCCAAACTTCTGCAAGTTCAAAATCAATATTATCATGACTCAATTCGACTCCCTTTGGATTGCCTGTGGTGCCAGATGTATATATTAATGAAAAAGTGTCTTCAGGTTTAATATTATTCACTCTTTTTTTTATTTCTGAATAATCAATATTCTCACCCATTTTTAGAAAATTTGTCCATGACATGCATTTTGAGTGTTCTGGCATTTCTACTCCATCCATTACTACGGCTGTTTCTAATTTATCCAAGGAATCTAATATCTTGTGCAATCTATGTGAACACATTTTCTCTGTGTTACCTCCATCCATTGGATTATCTCCAACGAAAATTATCTTGGAATCTGAATTGCCAACGACCCATTCAACTTCATCGGGAGAACAAGTATGATAGACGCCAACTGCTGCTCCATTACACATATTTGCAGCATGATATGAATTATACCATTCAATCCTATTATATGAATAAATACTTAATTTATCTCCTTCTTCAAAACCTAGTGCAATTAGGGATTTAGCTACAGATGCAGTTTGATCATGAAATTCTGCCCAATTGACATGAACCCATTCTCCATTTTTATTCTTAGTAGATATCGCCTTTTCTTTTGCATGATTATTCGCATTTGAAATCAAATATTCTGGTGTAGTCATTGCCGACATGATGCTATCGTAAACTCATATGAACATAAATATTGGTGTACCTAAATATATCTGATATACTTAATTACACTTGATTATTAGGTTACTTTGGAGATGGCAAAACGGAAATAATATTTTTTCGCCAATCAACTCCTTTATTTTTATTGGCAAGTGGAGAAGCAGGAGAGGGATGCCAACAACTTTTGATATTGATGCCTAATCCTTCTAAAGCAATTTTGGCCCTTCTTTCAGAATACTTACCAATGCCAACAACTTCTTCAATATCCATTATTTCAATGACTTCTCTTAGGTGTTGATCACATCTTTCAATGAGTTTTTTTACAGTACTTCCTGAAAATTTATCCGGGGTGATATTTGTAGCGTTGGGCCCATTAAAAAACATAAGAGGGCAATGATTTAAGACATAAACGTTAGCAAAAATTTCATCCTTATTTCCATAAAAATTTGATAATAAATTCCATAACCTAGTTCCTGAAATTTCTTCTTTATGCCAATTCAATCCTCCAATCAACCTTTTTGGATGTATATTTTTGGGCTGATATACTTCTAAATCTTTAATCTCTAGTAAGTCTCTTACTATGCTGGTGGCAGCAAATGGAATTCCCATCTGTCCCATTCCGTGCGGCCCAGGATTCATTCCAAGAAGAAGTGTTTTAGCACCTCCGCCTCCTCCTAATTCTATGAATGCTTTATGTGGATTCCAAGCGTAAGATAATGGATTATATATGGCCTCTACTGAACGTTCAAGGATCATTTTATCTGCAAATTTTTCTACATCCTCTTTTAGCCTAATTGCTGATTTTATAAGTAATTTAACTGCCATATTGTTCATCCCATACCTCCTCTTTTAACTCTAAATATTAATTATATTTCAAATTTTTTTATTTTATTATAGTATTTCTTGAAAAATTATTCCAAATTCGAAAAAACGAGAAAAAAATTATTCTGGTATCAGAATTTAAACTAGGTATTATGCACATTAGTGTCATTTATCTTCCGCATTATTCATGACCATTGTCACAGTGGAGTAAAGCATGGATTGGTTATTTGGGCCTTATGAGCTTTCTATGATTAGTCTGATAATCCTAACTCTTCCGATACATTTTTTCTTAACAAGAGATGAACCTGAAAAAAGAGTAAAATTAAATGAAATTTTATCCGAAATAAAGAAACATAGGTATTGGTGGCATATTAGCCTGTATGCAATAATGTTTGCATTCAAGGTATTCATAGATCACCATAATGAGCCAATTAAGTCCAGAGTCGGAGGATTTACTCATTGGATATATTCTATTGAAGGTGATTGGACTAGTAATGTACAAGATTTCTTCCTTAACGATATTTTAACTAATTTATTATCAGTACATTATTTATTTATGTATTTATTTATGATATGGTTTTCACCAATATATTATATTTTAAGTCGTGATCATGAAATGGCAGATAAAGCAGCATTAAATTATTTTGTTATTTATTTATTAAGCGTCCCTTTGTATCTTTTCTTTAATGTTGAAGTTACTTCTAGTTACCTAGAAGGAATGGATGCGTTGCTGTATCATGATTCATTCACTCTTTCATTCTTTACTTCTAATGATCCAATGGACAATGCAATACCTAGTCTACATATTGGGTTACCTATCAGTTTATTGATCATCAATAGGCTGCATTGTAAAGAAAGAAAAATTGAAATTAAAAATTGGCGTCATAGAGAATTTGATATTTTTGTGATAATAAATGTAGGAATATATTTATTTTCAATACAATATTTGGGGATACATTGGGTAATAGATATCTTACCAGGTATACTAATCGCATTTTTCACATCATATTTTGTACATATTTTCCAGCCATTATTAAGATCAGTAATCAGTGATGGCGTCCATGTCTTAATTCCAAACAAACGTCAATTAACTACCGCTGTCATTACAATTATATTATGCCTAAATTCGATAATTTTCGGCATAATCGATGGACCCGGAACTAATGACGATAATCCTAATTTTAGGGTAGGATACGGTGATATCAATCTTGAAACTATTGAAGTCCATAGTTTATCATATCCCGTCGCCGTAGAAATTATTAATGTTGGAGAAAATAATCTAGAAATACTTTTAATTAAATTAAGTGAAGTTGAAAATTATGCCGACAAGGGCTCCTTTGAATGGGATAAATTTGTAGAATATGGAGATTTGATGGTATTAAATGCCAATAAAACAATTAATACAGAAGTACCTGCTAATGATTTATTTGATGTTTATCTCATATTGATTAGATTGCCAATTGAGGATTGCGTTGATTGCTCAAATAATACAAAATTTGGAGAAGTCAGGATAATATCTGAATATATCGATGATGAATTATTATTATCTGCAATATTATCTTCCATTCCATCCTTTTACATTATTGGATATGTCATTGGTTCTATTAATCAAAATAGGCATAAAAATTAGACAACAAGTACCAAGAGAAAAACGCACCAAAAAATACGCCGCTCGATGCACCCATTCCTATCCAAACGCCAATTCTAAAAGGTGGCATATTATAATTCCAAACATACAAATTTTGAGAAAACCAAAACATCCATACTATTATGCACCATGGGAAAAAAATCAAAGTCGGAAAAATTCCTATTATCACTGATACAACACTTCCTGCTACTAATTGATTATAATTTTCTACCTTAATGGGAAAAAAATATAATGTTAAGGACAATATTATCAAAGTTACTAATTGAATACTTACTGTAGTGGGATCAAAATATCCTGAAATACATGAAATAATGAATCCTATAATAAAGGGTAAAATGATTATTCCCAATGGTGCTCGCTCCCACTTCATGTTCTTAGGAAAGGCTTCTAGTCAATGAATACTATGAAACTCATCTGCCGATTAATTCATATACGTAGGTTGTAACATCCGCGTATGGAGAAAGGCCGAATAGTTCTTGGATGTTTAGCACCGCACCCTCCTCATCTGGTATATGCAGAAAATCCAGAACAAAATGAACCATTTTCAGAGGGAGGTTGGGAGACTCTGAGATGGGGCTACAACAAGCTAGCAAGAAAATTAAAAAATATTGATTATGATGTAATGGTTATTTTCACCCCTCATTGGGCCACTTATATTGGGACTCATTTTTTAGGATTACCTAAATTCAACTCATTATCTGTTGATCCAATTTTTCCTAATATTTTTAGATATAAATATGATTTAACTGTCGATGTCGAATTAGCAGAGGCTATGGAAAAATCAGCCTCTGATTCAGGAATAATTACAAAAATGATGCGTAACCCGGATTTTAGGATAGATTATGGTACCATTACTAGTTGTCATATGCTAAATCCAGATTGGGATAAGCCAATAGTTACAATAAGTAGTAATAGAAATGCTCATTACTATTCAGGAGAAGTAATGAATGAACAAGCAACGGCGCTTGGTGAAGCATGCCTAAAGGCAATCGAAGAGAGCGGTAAAAAAGTAGTATTAGTAAGTAGTCATAGCCTATCTCACAGGCATTTTGTGACCGAATCACCGCTACCTGAAGATATGAGTAGGGAGCATATCTATAATCATAGTCAATATGTTTGGGATATGAAGATGGTCGGCATGATGAGGGATGGAAAAATGCGTGAAGTTGTTGATATCATGCCAGAATATACTGAACAGACTATTGCAGAAACAGAAGCGGGTGGCCTTACTTGGATGATGGCTGCTATGAATTTCCCACAATATCCTGCCGAAATTTATGGGTACCAATCAGTCATTGGGACTGGAAATGCAATTGTTGCATGGGATCCTAATTCAGAAACCAGGGAAATAGTTCTTTGAGGTTTTAAAATGTCGACTAAATCAAACATATTATTTGGAATTTACTGCCCGCCACACCCCCAACCACTACTTGCTCCTGAATTAAATCAAGGATATGGTAATTTACGTTCAGCATATGATACTCTTAAAACTCGGATTGAAGAAAGTGGTGCAGATATAATATTAGTTTATTCTACTACATGGCCAAGTATAGTCGGTCATCAAATTCAGGCACATCCGGAGCCGGAATGGACCCATGTTGATGATGATTTTCATTTTTTAGGTAGTATGCCCTACAAATTTAAAATCGATTCAGATTTCTCTAATGAATACATGGAAGCCGCAAAGAAACGTGGCCTGCATTCAAGAACAGTGGCTTATGATGGATTTCCTATAGATACTGGTTCAATAGTCGCATTATCTCTTTTAAATCCAGATAATAAAATTCCAGCATGTATAATTTCAAGTAATATGTATTCTAATAGATCAGAGACTATAGTTCTAGGAAAGGCTGCGAATGATGCCCTTTCAACTCAGGGAAAAAAGGCAGTAGTAGTAGTGGTTGCTAGCCTTTCAAACAGAATGTTTACTGAACATATCAATCCATCAGAAGATAGAATTCATAGTCCTAAAGATGATGAGTGGAACAGGAAAATACTGGAATTCTTCAAGGACGGTAGACTAGAAGATCTTAGTCAATTGTCTAGGGACATTCATGGCCAAATAAGAATACAAAAAGTAGCCGCCTATAAGCCAGTATGGTGGATGGCAGCAACAATGGGCCAACATAATAATTATGATGGAGAAATTCTCGCCTACGAAGCCTTACACGGCTCCGGAGGAGCAATTATTCAACTAACGCCGTCAGATGGTTCTGTAGGGGATAAAGAATTTGATGAAGATGATGTTGAATATTATCAAGGAGATCGTAACGTCTTAGGGCAGGGCGCATTATGAACGACAATAATCAAACAGATGATAAAGGCATAATTGGAGAATTATTTCATGATGATGGCCCATTTATTGCCACTAAAGGGCCATCTGCTGTAGGAGCATATCCACACCTCTACAAGTCTGGAGACCTAATTTTTGTTAGCGGAATAGGTCCAAGATCTCCTCTCACTAATGAGATAATAGGAGGTGCGATTAGAGATAAAGATGGTAATTCTTTAGAATATGATATACGTGAACAAACAAGGTCAGTTATCGAAAATATTAGTATTATTTTGGAAGAATATGGTTCAAATTTGTCAAAAGTTGTTGATGTTTACTCAATGCTAATTGATATGGAACGCGATTTTGAAGGATACAATGAAATATATTCTGAATATTTTTCGAAAATAATGCCTTCACGTACGACTTGTTCAGTTTTAGCACTGCCAACCCCAATTGCTGTCGAGTTGAAAGTAATAGCTAAAATTTAATTCCCCCTTCATAATGATTCTATTCTTTCAGATGTACATCCAATTGGTGCTGATATAGGGTTGCAAGCTACTGGATTTCCATTAGGTATTTCTACCCAATAATCAATACCTTGAACCTTAGCTGGATAATCTGTAGAAATAGAATGTGCACCGACTGCGATTGCTGCGTTTAGACGACTACTATCATTATTATCTGCTTCTCCATTTTCTGCATTATCTGCTCTTGATCTGACGATAAAACCCTCTTTAACCAATGCTATAATTTCATCACTATTGCCTACAGGATCTGTATTTGAAAATATTGCTGCTTCCGAACTACCTACTTCTGACATTGTGAACATTCTTGCCTCATTTAGTCCTGAGAATTTTTCATGATAACTCTCTCTTAATTCTCCACTTGATAAAAGAATAAACATCGCCTTACCTCTTGAATCATCTAATAATGGCCAGCCATTTTCTATTATTGCCTGAGAGAGTGTTTCAGAATCCTTCCTGACATCATCAGGAGTGATTGTTTTGTTCCTTGGCCAAAATTCTATTATTTCTTGTTCAATACTGTCTAATAGATTCTGCAGTTCCATTATGACTGTATTATCTGTACTTTGTTCGACCCATTCCTTTGGCTCTATCCAAATCATAAATGGAACATGTTCTGAGTTTTCATTCGACCAATTCAGAAGTATTTTCAGACAGTCTTCTAATGTTACACAAGTTGTTCGTAAATCATACTGATTATGATAGACATACAGCTGCCCTCGTGCATCCCACCAAACATCTATTTCAAATTGCCTTACACCTTGTTCTTCCGCCTGTAAATTCAATGGCTGATGCGAATACTCATATGCCCTTATTGTAGGCCCTAAAGGTTCTAAATGGTATGAATTATGAGTTCCTTTTACTTGGATGTGATTTATTCTTAGAGGTACCAAATCATCTTCATTTCTTTCTTTCAAATCTTCACCCATAGAAAGGCAACCACTCATTGAACCAGTCATCATAATCAGAGTCATAATACAGGTAATCAACTTCATCTTATTTTGACCTGAACGGCAGTTGAACATTAAGAATTGGGAAGGCCAAACCTTGAACAGTAATGTTTGAGCCGCAAATGTCATGGATAGGCTATCTCCAAAAGAGGTTATGGGAATCGTTCTCCAACCTCTTGAAATGGTTTCAGAGACTTTAGAGAGAAAGTTAGGGTTATTTTCAGTAGTTATCCTTTCATTATCTGCAATGTTAGGTAGCGGTTTATTCGTACTTCCTTCTTTAGCTATGATGGAACTTGGAGGTGGAGATTCACCTTTAGGGGGCATATGGTTGGCATATTTATTTGCGGGTTTAGTTATTCTTCCGGGTGCGATATCAAAATCAGAATTAGCTTCAGCAATGCCATCCTCAGGTGGAGCTTATGTGTATATCGAGAAAACCTTTGGTCCAATAATAGGAACAATATCTGGTTTAGGATTATGGGCAAATTTTATGCTTAAATCAGCCTTTGCACTTATTGGTTTCAGAGCTTATTTATGGGTTTTGGAAGGTATTCTTGAGATCTCAATAAATCTTGATTATGCGGTCATGATTATGTTGGCCCTTATAGTAGGAGTCAATATTTTAGGTGCTAAAAGTATTAAGAAAGTCCAAACACCAGTAGTTTTAGTTTCAGTAACATACCTAATATTTCTTTGTTTTTGGGCCTTGGCAACTACGGAATTGAATTGGGATGCAGCATTGTCAAGAGATGCATTTGGAGCCGATTGGAATAGTTTCTCATCAACTGCCGCTCTGGTTTTTGTATCATACATAGGTGTCACAAAGCTTGCAGCAGTTGGCGGTGAAATCAAGAATCCAAGTCAAAATATGCCAAAAGGAATCCTAATTTCCTTGTTTTTCAGTATTTTTCTGTATGTTTTCGTCACTCTGACTATGGCTATTACAGTTGATCCTATGAGTTATGTAGAAAGCGGGCATGCTAGGGAAGATCCGATATATGTTTTTGCGTTGGGTGTAGGCGGTAAGACAATTGCAACAATAGCAGCTACTTTCGCAGCTATCACTGTTCTTTCCGGCGCTCTTGCCGGAATAATGGCTGCATCTAGGTTCCTTTTTGCTATGGCTAGAGATAATCTATTACCTACTTTATTTGAAAATGTTCATTCTAGATTTGATACACCACATTGGGCTATAGTCGGAACAGGAATTTCAATGGCTGCTGCAATTATGTACTTGCCTGTTCATGATGTAGCAGAACTCGCATCTGGATTTAACATAATGGTTTTCATTGCAATTAATGCGTGTGTTCTAGTTTTGAGAACTTCTGCAAAATCTCATTGGTATGAGCCAGAATGGAAATCCCCATTATTCCCTTTCTTACAGATTTTTGGGATTTTAGGAGGTCTAGTATTGATTTATGCTATGGGGATGAAGGCAGTCGTTGGTGGCCTAGCAGCATCTATAATCGGAGTTATAATATACCAATCATATGGGAAAAAGTATGCCCACAGTTCAATTACTCCATGGAGTACATTTCGTCTTCAGTTAACAAATCCTGATGAAGTTGAACATCGACGAAGATGGGCTGCATTTCATGCAGCGGATACAGAGCGTAATAATCATTTAAATCTACATGAATTTATATCAGCGATGGAATCTCTTGGTTTTTCAGGAGATGGCCACGATGCATTGAGAGAATATTTTCATGCAGCTGATGAGAATGAAGATGGAATTTTAGAAATTGATGAATTTTTAATTTATGTCGAAGAAACTGTATTTTAGGATATGTCGCCATATCGCTTAGTTGAAGTCATCAATCCTCTCCCCCCGAATCGGAGTAAGCATATGACAATCGCGAGCCGCGCTAAGAAAGTAACAACACACACCCTGCAAGAGATGAAGCATGAGGGTGAGAAAATCACTATGCTCACCTCTTATGATTATTCCTTGGCAAAGTTGGTCGACGGCGCTGGAATAGATGTAATTCTTGTTGGGGATTCTGCCTCTAATGTAATGGCGGGAAATGATACGACTGTTCCAATAACATTAGATCACATGATATATCATGCCCAATGTGTTGAAAAGGCTGTAGATAGAGCATTAGTTGTTGTCGATATGCCGTTTGGTTCATATCAGGGAGACTCAAAAACTGCTCTAGACTCTGCAATAAGAATAATGAAAGAAACTGGGGGGCATGCCGTTAAATTAGAAGGTGGAATCGAAGTAATCGACTCAATAAAGAGAATAATGACTGCCGGAATACCAGTTATGGGGCACCTTGGATTAACTCCTCAGTCTATTTATAAATTTGGTACTTATACTGTAAGGGCAAAAGAAGATTTGGAAGCAACGAAACTATTAGATGATGCTATAGCATTAGAAAATGCAGGGTGCTTTTCAATAGTTTTCGAAAAGATACCTGCAGAATTAGCCAAGAAGGTGACCAAGTCATTATCTATTCCAACTATTGGAATAGGTGCAGGACCGGACTGTGATGGGCAAGTATTAGTATTACATGATATGCTTGGGATGACAAAAGATTTTAGTCCAAGATTTTTAAGAAGATATGCAAATTTAGGCGAGATCATCGATCTAGCAGTCAAGCAATATATTGTAGATGTTAGGAGTTCTGAATTTCCAAATGAAGATGAAAAATATTGAGATAAATTTCCAGGAGTAGATTAGATATGAGTGAATTATGGGTTGAAAGATATCGTCCAAAAACAGTATCTGAAATAAAAGGTCAGCAAGCAGTTGTAGCAAGACTTAGTGCATACGCAAATAATAAATCATTCCCTCATTTACTTTTCGCCGGACCACCTGGAACTGGTAAGACTACGGCCGCATTGGCTCTAACTAGAGATGTATTTGGAAAAGAATTTAGAAGAAATATTTTAGAAATGAATGCAAGTGATGAGCGTAAGCTAGAGTCAATACGTACAAAGGTGAAACAATTTGCTAGAACTGCACCAAGTCCGGGAACGTCATTTAAGGTAATTTTTCTAGATGAAGCAGATGCACTAACTCCCGATGCACAAGGTGCATTACGAAGGATAATGGAACAAAATTCTGAAACATGCAGATTTATCCTATCCTGTAATTATTCTTCTAAGATAATTGAACCAATTCAGTCTAGATGCGCTGTTTTTAGATTTAGGCCATTAGAAAATGAACAAATATTGGAGAGAATATCAATTGTGGCTAAAAATGAAAATATTATGATAGAGCATGAAGCAGCAAAGGCTATCGCACAAGTTAGTCTTGGAGACCTTAGGAAGGCAATAACATCATTGCAAGTTGCAGCGTCTTTGGATTCAAACGTAACAAGGGATTTAGTTTATGAGACCACGGCCACAGCACCTCCTGAGTCATTACATCGTTATTTTCTAGCCTGTAAAGAAGATGGTTTTCAACCAGCAAGAAGGCGTTTGAAAGAAATTTTAAACAATTTTGGATTAGCCGGTACAGATTTTGTGAATCAATTACATAGAGAATTAAGTATGGTAAAATTTCTTGACGAATTACAAAAATTAAGTATTACTGAAATTATGGCGGAGACTGACTTTAGGATGGTTGAAGGCGGCGGCGAATCTCTTCAACTTGATGCCATGACTGCAAAGATATGTGCAATATTAAATATCTAAGTATTCAACTTTCGGTCCTAATTATTTTCAATGTATATGCTCTTTCCCATATATTCTCATCAAATGGCTTTACATCTTTACCTATTTCACTCAGATGTATTTTAATTTCATATTCTCCAAGATTAATGTTATTAATATCTAATTCTTCAGCCAAATTCCAAGCTAATCCTATGTCATTACTATTGGGTGCAACATCCGGTTTTCCAGTAAATTCTTTTTCAATATTTTTATCTTCTCCCCTTAACCATTTGTCAACATTATCAAATCTTTCAATTGCTTGTTGCTGATTAATTACAGATCCATTAGCAAGAATTATAGATTCCGATAATGTGCTATGATTAATTTCTATTCGTATTATGGCATTTTCAGCATCAACATTGTCTCTAACTGACATCCCTAAAATAATTTCTGCGGTATTTTCTTTAAGATTTATTTCAAATACGTCTCCATCCCATGAGTGCCCTATGATTGCAGTATCATTATTGTCTTGAATATCTATTCCTGATGCAATAGTAGGGGCAGCAATATCTGCCATAGGTGGATTAAGCAATATAAATGAAAGAGCTAACCATGAAAAAAGAAATAGAAATCCTCCTCTGAACCAATTACCCCTTGTGTAAAGCTCACTGTAATTTTTAGGAATTATAATTTTATGTATGGAAGGTATAGTTGCAGTTAGCATAACGGGTAAAAGCCATAAAATCCCTTCCATTGATTCTTGAGTGGGCATAAATATATAACGCATAAAAAGTGCAATTAGGAATCCGTATATTATTACTAGCCACATAGAATAAGCATCAGCTACTTCTTTTTTTGCATGTACTTTTGGGTCAAACGGTTCTAAACCCTTTTTAGGTACATCTTTATTATCATCGCCGGTATTTCTATTTTTTTTCCCTGAGTAAGCGCTGGCCCTAAGGGCTGAGTCAATATCTACCATGCGTCCCAAACTAATGCGAGACTAACTCCCACATCAACCCTATGATGAATATTGTAATCTATTAATTTGATTTTGTGGCAATGCTCAAATGGTGTTTTTGATTCGGAGGTATATCGCCGGGGTGGCGTAGTTGGTAGCGCGTCGGACTCATAGGGTATTTTTTATTGGAGATTCTATCTTCAATGAAACTAACGATGAGCGTAACACAGCCCCTGAGAATGTCTGAGACATCCGAAGGTCGCGGGTTCAAGTCCCGCTCCCGGCACCATAATTTTATGCCACATATAAAATAGAAATATATGTGGTATTAATAATTATCTTGGGTTTTGTTCATGGAGTAGATGCCTTACCCAGTATCAATGGATGAGTTACCGGAACCAGGTACTTCGATAAAAATTTTTGTCAAAACATGGTCAGGTGAAGATACTCATACAGGAATATTATTGCCATCATCAGATTTAGATTTATTAACTATTAAACTATTAAATGGTTATAACATATCATTTCCAATGACCTATATTTCTAATTTTGAAATAATTTCTGAATCTTTAAAAAATAGTCCAATTAATAACTTAAAATATGATGCTGACAAATCTCTCCCCCTAGTATATTTAATCCATACCGGAGGAACTATTGCAAGTAAGGTGGATTATAAGACAGGTGCAGTATCTGCAAGTTTTGAACCAATTGATTTAATTAATGCAATGCCCGAATTAGAAAATATAGCCAGGATTAAAGTTTTAAAATTGGGTAATATGTGGTCTGATGATATCCGTCCGAGGCACTGGAATATGATGCTAAAGGCGACCGAAAAAGCATTTTCAGAAGGGGCATCAGGAGTTGTAATAACTCATGGTACAGATACTCTTCATCTATCCGCTGCTGCAATGGCATACGGATGGGGGGGAGAAGGATGTAAACCTCCAGGGAGAATTGTACTAACTGGCTCTCAAAGATCTCCTGATAGGGGATCTTCAGATGCATCAGAGAATATTATTGCTTCAGTGATGTGGGCTGCAAACGGCCCAAAACCATCGGGATATCGTGACTCTTCAGTAATAATCCTTCATGCAAGCTCTTCTGATGGTAATTGTGTAGTTTTGCCTGGTTGTGCAAGTAGAAAATATCATTCATCTAGGCGTGACGCATTTAAATCTATTAATCAAAAACCTATTGCAAATATTACAATTCAGAAGAAAGAAATAACAATTATCATGGGAGATTATGAGCCGCTTGAATCTAGATTTGAATCCCAGAATCCAAAAATATTTAATGAAAATATCAGAATTGCAGAATTTATTTCAGGCCCCCACATACAATCAGAATTAATTGAAGCAGCTATCAAACTAAATTTTGATGCTTTATTGTTACATGGAACTGGATTGGGCCATCTACCAATATCAAATCCTGAAAATGATAGTATTGAAAATACTCGACTAAAGTCCGTAATTGAAGATTATTGTCTTGATGGTGGCATAATAGTAATAGTGGCTCAAACCATTAATGGACCAATTAATATGAATATTTATTCCAAAGGAAGAAAACAACAAGAGATGGGAATTTTGGGGCATGATTCTCTTTGCCCTCCTGGTTCGGCGCTAGTAAAATTACATTATCTACTTTCAATTAATCGTGAAAAGGAATATATTGCCAAAAAATGGTCATCAGATTTAGTGGGAGAAAATCCTAAATTTGTCAGGGAATAGTTATTTCCATCCGCTTTAATGATGAACCCGTTACACGACCCATGCCCATGGCGGGAGTGTCTCCAAGTGAAAATCTAGATGCAATCCAATATGATGCTCAAAATTCTGGAGATAAGGAAGTATTGGCAAAATTAAGGTCCGAGGGAAAATTAAATGCTAGAGAAAGAATCATTTCTTTACTTGATTCAGATTCCTTTGTAGAAATAGATGCATTTGTAAATCACCGTTCATATGATTATAATTTACATTTACATAAATCGCTCGGTGATGGCATTGTTGCAGGGCATGGTATGCTAAATGACAGAAGAGTCGTTTGTTTTTCTCAAGATAAATCTATATTCTCCGGATCAATTGGGGAAATGCACGCAAAAAAAATTGTCAAGATTTTAGAATTTGCTGAGAAATCTCTCTTGCCAGTTATTGCAATTTGGGATGGCATAGGCCAAAGGCCCGAAGAGGGCATTAAATCATTAGGCCCATCTGGAGAAATTCTAAATATATTATCTGCTTGTTCCGGAAGAGTTCCTTTGATATCGATAGTTTTAGGTAACCTTTCTGGAGTCGGCGCCTTAGCAGTAGGGTTGTCTGATTTCACCATCATGGGCACATCGTCGGGAAAAATCTCTCTCTCAAATCCTGATTATAATAGGCATGAATCCGAAGAAGAAATTAACTTTATGGAAGATATGGCTACATATGATGCTAGAAGCGGTATTGCATGTTTATTGGCTGAAGATGAAAACAACGCATTAGACATGGCATCGAAGATAATTTCTTATATTCCTGATAATATGTCTTCTAATCCTATTATAGAAAAAAATGATGATCCATGGAATCGTAAATGCCATTCTTTGGATAAGATAATCAACAATGATCAGAAATCACCATATGATGTCAAATCAGTTATATCTCAAGTTACAGATAAAGATAGTTTTTTAGAATTATTTCCCAATTATGCGCGTAATTTGGTGATAGGATTTGCACGTTTAGATGGATATTCAATTGGTATCGTCGCAAATCAACCTAATTCTTTATCAGGATTCCTCGACGCAAAATCATCCATTAAGGCTGCCAGATTTATTAGTTTCTGCGATTGCTTCAACCTCCCCATTATTTCTTTTGTGGATTCGCCAGGTTTTATTCCAGGGGCAATTCAAGAATGGGAAGGAATAATTAGGGACAGCGCAAAATTACTTTTTGCTTATTCTGAAGCTACAGTTCCTAAATTATCTGTAATCATGAAAAAAGCATATGGTGAAGCATATTTAGCCATGGGCTGTAAACAACTTGGTTCAGATTATAATGTTTCATGGCCATCAGGAGACATTGCTCTGATGGATTCTAAATGGATTACCAATACTAGATATGATGAAGAAATATCTGGTTCTGGAGATTATGAAGAAAGATATGGGCAAATACTAAATTATGAAATGATGAAATTTGATAATCCTTTATCTGCTGCAAAAAAAGGTTGGCTTGAAGACATTATTGACCCTAGCCTGACTCGTGAATATTTAGTAAGGGCATTAAGGCCGTTGTTATCTAAGAGAGAATTTACATTACCAAAAAAACATAGCAATATTCCTCTTTAGGAATTAAATAACTCATTTAATACAATTTTAATACTTGGTAAATTTAATTCTTCATTTTTATAAAATATTTCCCAAGCCTTCAATTGTTGAGCAACTAACATAACAATTGCAAAATCATTTTCAGTTGAGAATTTATTATAAGTGATGGATAATTTATTTTGCATAGAATCTTTATCAATCAGGGATCCTGGATTTTCATCCAAATCTAGGAAAAAATCTGACTCAGTATCTTTAATTATAGATTTATCCCAAGATCCATTAATTAATTTACGCCTTCCTTCAATTATTATTAACTCGCCACCTTCTTTACTCCATGAATTTGCAATGGACCTAGCGGTAGAACCTCCTCCCTTTAATTTTAATTTAGAGCCACTTATACTAATTCCAAAGTATCTTAATGCATTAACAAATCCATCACCATCAGTATCAATTCCAAATATTTTATCCGAAATTCTCATTATCTGATTAATTGAATTTACTCCAGAATCTTGACTATTATCTATCAGGGTGCCAATAGCATGCTTCAAAGGAGTTGTAATTGATATCCAAATATTCCCCTCTAACATATTAATTTTATTTTCAAATTCCTCTATATTTTCGACATCAATAAACACCATTTTTGGATTAACAATTCCAAGGTGCTTACCTATTATTTTGAAAATCTTGGGAGTCAGAGAATGTTTTATTGGATGACCTGCAATTCCCCAGTACTCTGGCATAATCATATGCGTGCCAATCGATTATTAGCAATGAAGGTTTCAAACAAGGTTACTTCCACGGAATGAATATGGACAGCGACTTAGACATTGCAAGAGCAGCAAAACCTGCAGCGATAGAAATAATTGCAAAGCAATTAAATTTGGACCGCAGTGACTTGATTTTACAGGGCCCCTACATAGCCAAAATATCTTGGAAAGCATTACAAAAAAATATTACTAACAAACAAGGTTCATTGGTTCTTGTTACGAGCGTCAATCCAACGCCTTTTGGTGAAGGTAAAACTGTAACAACAATTGGGCTTAATCAAGGACTGAATAAACAAGGACATAATGCATGCTGCGTCATCAGAGAACCTTCATTAGGGCCCGTTTTTGGAATTAAAGGTGGTGCCGCAGGAGGGGGATTTTCCCAAGTACTGCCTATGGAACAAATCAATCTGCATTTTACTGGTGATTTACATGCTATAACTTCTGCACATAATTTATGTTCTGCAATTTTAGATAATTACTTACACAGGGGTAATCAAATTAAAATTGATACAAATAGGATATTTTGGCCGAGAGTTATAGATATGAATGATAGAAGTTTACGAGAAGTAATAATAGGCTTAGGAGGGGCTTCAAACGGACTTGATAGAACAGATCGTTTTGACATTACAGCCGCAAGCGAAGTAATGGCAATTTTGTCATTATCGTCGGACTATAAAGACTTAAGATCGAGATTAGGGCGAATCATAGTTGCTGAAACAAAAGATGGAGAACCTGTTACTGCAAATGATATAGGCGCTGCAGGCGCCATGGGGCTCTTACTTAGGGATGCATTTCTGCCAAATTTAGTTCAAACAATAGAGGGAAATCCTGCGTTTGTTCACTGCGGCCCATTTGCAAATATTGCACATGGAAACTCTTCAATAATTGCTGATAAAATTGCATTATCATGTTCAGATTTTGTCGTTACAGAAGCAGGATTTGGGGCTGAGATGGGGGCTGAGAAGGCACTTAATATCAAATCATTAGCATCAGGAATTATCCCTAGTTGTATTGTATTAAATGTTACTATTAGGAGCATGAAACTACATGGAGGAGGATTTTCTACAGGAGGGGGCGCCAGACCCAACGAATCAGAAATAAGTTTGGAAAATATCGATGCAGTCAGAAAAGGCTCTGCTACTAATTTAAGGAGGCATATTAGGAATCTAACATCTACAAAAATACCCATTGTTGTCTCCATAAATAAATTTTCAACGGATACAATCGGTGAAATAGACGCATTAACTAATGAAGCAAAAAAGGCAGGGGCTGATGCAGTAGTACTTTTTGAAGGCCACTCCAGAGGAGGCATTGGAGCAATGGATCTCGCAGATGCAGTAGTCGCAGCCTGCAATAACCATAATCAAGCTAGTAGTCCATACGTCCCTATCGTTGATCCAACTTTAGATGTAAGGCAAAAAATATTGAAAATTGCAACAAATGTATATGGTGCGCAGACAGTCGATTTTAGTCCCGCCGCCATTAGGACACTAAAAACAATAGAAAAATGGAATAAAAATACTCTACCTGTCTGTATGGCTAAAAATCAATATTCATTTAGTCATGATAAGAAAATATTGGGTGCACCAGATGGATTTATAATGCCAATTAGAGAACTCAGGATAAATTCTGGAGCAGGTTTTATTGTAGCAGTATGCGGTTCTATGATGACTATGCCAGGTCTACCTTCAAGGCCCGCTGCCCTTGATATGGATATGGATGAAGATGGTAATTTAACAGGCGTATTCGGATAAGTGAGTTAAATTGCGTAAAATTAAAACCCTTGATGAAGGCTTTAGGATTAGGGTGGATAACGAAAGTGATCTTTGGACTTTATATCAAATTTGTAGCAATGGCACCTACTTGGGTATGCTTTCAAATCGTAGAGATTCTACGACTGGAACTCAAGAAGATGGAAGGGCAAAGAGTGCCGAGAGGAAACCAATGTGGATTGTTTTGAAAGTTCTATCTGGATCATTTCAATCATTTTCCGAGAATTTGAGAATCCATGGAGTTATATCTGAAGCAACAATAGATATTGGAAGTCACCATACTCATATTATAATTGTGGGAAGCGAGTTAGAAATAACTAGAGAAGGCGGAATGCCAAATTATGATAGAGATTTACTAAAAGAATCTTTTTCAAATTCAAAAAAAATAAATTCTGGATTAATAGTTGTAGAAAATGATGATATTTTAGTATTCGAAGTTACACAACATGGCATGAGAAATATTTCATCATTTTCAATGAGGGGAGGAGGGAAAAGATATTCAGATACAACTGAAATTAGAAAAAATTTTTTTGTAAAGGTTGCTAAAGAATGTATGTTAATTTTCAATAACCAAATTCCCTTGATTATTTGTGGCCCAGGACTTGCAAGAGAGTCATTCGAGAAAAACCTTAGAAATTTAGGTGCGAAAAATGAATGTCTCAATGCTCCAACTTCTATTGGGGGGAGGTCAGCAGCAAATGAAGTTCTTGCAGAAGGACTAGCAGATAATTTAATAGGGAAAAATGCCCTAATAGAACAAATTAGGACAATAGAAGAAGGGCTGAAAAGAATCTCTATGGGTGGTAATGTGTGCTTTGGAATTGATGAAATATATGAGGCCTCGAATCTTGGAGCAGTAGAAAAATTGGTGATTAAAGCATCACTTTTACGCGAGGGAGATATTGAAGATAATAGGGCATGGGCGATTATTGTTAATATTATTTCAGAGTCAAAAGGCATAGTTATCCAATCGTCAGAAGATCACGACGCAGGTCAACAATTAACAAGTTTCGGAGGAGCAATAGCCCTTCTACGTTGGAAATTATCTTGAGATAAGTCCTTTATCTCTACAATACTCGTGCGGTAAGTGAACAACACAGTATCAATTGCTAACTTTAGGAATCCAAAAGGGACAGATTCGGGCGCATTAGTGTCAAATTATGCAGATTTAATGGGGTCTAAAATAATCATAATAACTTCAAAATCTCATGAATATTTCCATAATTTTAATTATGGAAATATTGATTGGAGAAAAAATCTTCAAGATATACATTGGTTAATCATTTCCTCTACTACTGTCCTTGAAGGATTATCTCCGAAAAATGCGTGGGCAGCTTCAATGACTTTTGGAGAATTAGAAGGATCAAAAACCGTTATGATAGTTGACGTCCCAAAAGATATAACTCTTCTTTCAGAAATGTGGGGCGCTGTTATAGGGAAAATTAGACAAATAAACATCTTATTTATGACTACTGAAGCTATAAAATATATTGCAAAATTAGAAAATATTGAAATGAATAATCTATTAAATAATATAAGAATAAAAGGCATCGTTCCAATAGTCTGTACTTATGATGAAAAATCAAAAGAAGCAACAATTGTACATTCTAGGGGGTCATTAAATGTTACACTTGAAAGTAATATTCCATATCAAAAATGGATTGCGAACTTTCTAAATATGTTGCCACTGCAAAGTCTCGACAATGAAGGGATATATATTGCGGCTAAATATTCTGATTAATATTGAAATAACAAATTAATTGATATTATTTGAAGTTTTTAGAAAACTCCTTTTGAAGGGAGGGCATTTCCCAAGAGCCCTAGGTGCACCAAGTATGTCATTAAAATTAGGTCCCGCTGGAGTCCCACTTTCTTGTAAAGGTAGGACTATTGTGGAAGGAATGGATGATATTACTGTACTAGGACTTGATGCGATGGAAGTACAAACCGTAAGGACAGTTCAGCCACATCATTTTGATCAATATTGGCAAGCAGGAATTTTGTCATGGAAATCAGATTTTGAGATGAACATGCATGGCCCATACTACGCCGAATTATTAGGCAGTAAAAGAGAAAGAAATCGAACTCTTTCAAAAATGGAAGCTAGTATGCAGGCTGGAAAATTAGTAAATGCTAGACACATTACCTACCATGTTGGCCCATATGGAGATTATGAGCCAGGAGGAAAGGCTAATGAAGAACTAGTGAATATTTTTTCAGGAGTTGTTGATAGAGTACGTAGTATATGGGGCGATGAAAAAGAAGAAGAAGAATATTCTGCGTTTCCTTGGGTCCATGAAGCAGAACCATCTTTAGTTGGAATTGAAACATCGGGAAGGCAGGATTTATGGGGCACTGTAGAAGAAGTTCTAGAAGTATGTAATCACGTTGAAGGCACAGTACCAGTTCTTAATATGGCTCACATACATGCCAGGGGCCATGGTAGAATGAGGACAAGTGAGGATTATGCAGAATTATTTGATCAAGTAAGAGAAAATTATGGTGGGTCAAAATTTTATTGCCATTTCGCAGGTGTTGAGCATAGAATGGGAAATGCACTACATTATACTCAGATTAAAAAATCGGATTTAAAATTTGAACCCTTCGCAGAATTTCTTGCAGAAGAAGGAGATTGGATGGACATTACTATAATTTCCGACTCCCCGTTACTTGAGCACGACGCTATGTATATGTTACAGCATTATGATAAGGCAAGGCAGAGATTGTTGGAAATAAGGGCAAGAGATGAGCGTAAATTAAGACTTGCGACTCACCAGGGGCTTGATCCAGAAGAACTGGGAATGGACGAGCAAGAAATTTTAATACCGAAAGTTCCAGATGTAGACTCGAAACATAAATCTACAAACGATATTTCAACTATAAATCCTAAGAAAACTAGTAATAAGGCCAATGATATGATTTCGTTTGAAGAAAAAAATGATGATGATGACATTTTTTAAGTTTATTCTTGGAAGGTTTGAAGTCTTACTTGTCTTGGGAACTGAATAAGGGACTGTAGCTCAGTTGGGAGAGCGCCGCACTGAAGATGCGGAGGCCGCCGGTTCAAGTCCGGCCAGTCCCACCACATTTACTAATTATTTAGAAGATAAAATTTCTTTTTGAAGTACGTGTAATTGAATAATCGCAGAAGTTGCCGAATCTAGTAAATCATCTAATTGTGACCTTGAGTATGTAGCTTCTTCACCCGTCCCTTGAACTTCAACAAATTCTCCATCACTTGTCATGACTACGTTCATATCTACATCAGCGTTACTATCTAATATGTAATCCAGATCTGTCCAAATCTGGTCATCTACTATTCCAACACTTATTGCTGCAACATCATTGACAATAACGGTATTTTCATGTGCGATTTTTTCTTCATCAGACAACAAAGGTGCACTCCACCCATTCTTCAAATCTTCTTTAGTAGCTCTCATTTCAATTGGCAAACAGTCTCCAGATGAAATAAGCCTTCTTACTGCAAGCCGCATTGCTATACATGCCGCAGTAATTGAAGCACATCTTGTTCCTCCGTCAGCGTTGAGCACATCGCAATCAATTGTCAACGCAATTGGTCCTAATGCTTCTAAATCTATAGCCCCTCTTAAGGACCTTGCAACTAATCTTTCTATTTCTTGAGTTCTGCCCTTTGCTCCGCTCCTTTCTCTTCTAAATCTGGTATTTGTAGATCCTGGTAATAATGAATATTCAGCATGAACCCATCCTTTTTGAGAATCTCTTGGAAACCACCTAGGCAGAGACGGTGCCTTTGTGACGCAGACCAATATTGTTGTATTTCCTTGAGTATAAAGTACGGATGAAAGAGCATTAGGAGTAAAGTCCAATTCTACTTTTATTTTTCTAATTTCATTTGTGCCTCTCGCGGCACTGATGCCGTCACCCTTGGTCTTTACCATGCCTTCCGGTTGGCATATATCTCATGAATCATTCGTGTCAATAATTTAATTTTATTTGATATTTCATGTATCATTTTTATTAAATGGAGGCCAATTACCTATGTAAAGAGCCATAAAAATTAATATTATTTGCATGCAAAGTCTTGCAAAATGTTCCAAATTATTGAATTTTACCTCCCCTATTGGAATATCATTGATCCACATATTTAAATTGGCTAAGTAAAGAATAATTAATAATAAAACTATTCCAAGAGATGCAATTTTTCTATGTTCCTTCGATAATATTAAAATTCCAAGTAAAATTTCAAATATTCCAGATAAATATATCCAAAAAATAGGTCTACCTAAAATTTCAGGAACGATCGGCTCAAACCATTTAGTATCTAAAAAATGATTTATCCCTACTCCTACAAACATCAAACTGAAAATTATAGTAATAAAAAATTTAAAATTTATCATCAGTATTCACTTATTTTTTTTTAGAAGGCCTGAATGTTTGAATAATTTTAGGATTTGTAGTTATGTAGGGCCCACCTAATAAATCTACACAATACGGTACACTGGTAAAAATTATATCTAAAATTTCTCTAATTGACCTAGGAGATCCTGGTAAATTGATAATTAGGCACTTACCCCTTATTCCTGCCACTTGTCTAGAGAGTATGGCAGTAGGGACATATTTTAATGATATATTCCTCATTTGTTCTCCAAAACCTGGAAGAATTTTATCGCAAATATTTTCAGTCGCCTCAGGAGTCACGTCCCTTAACGAAGGACCAGTCCCTCCAGTTGTTATTATCACATCACAATTATCACGTTCAATTAAATCAATCAGTGAACTTTCAATTTCATCTTGAATATCTGGAACTAATTTTCTAGTGATATCGAATGGAGATGTCAAACATTTCTCTAAGAACTCCTCAATTGCAGGTCCACTTTCATCAATATATTCTCCTTGACTAGCCCTATCCGATGCAGTCAAAACTCCAAACCGACAGAGCCCGGGATCTTTCATGTCATAATCACACAACCTATCTTAGAAAACTGCGTCGGTCATTTTTAGATATTATCTAGGGACATATTCAAAGACCGCCCACCATTTAGCGAAAAACCAAGAGGTGTTGAAGTGTTGAGTCTACCCCAAATTGCACGTATAATCACACCTGTAATGAGAACGATAATTCGATACTTTCGCATCGACAAATTATTTTCTGCCGTAGACTCAAATTTTGTTGACCTCTAATTTTGGTGATATGAATGTCTAATGATGGAAAATATGATTTACAGATTAAAACAGTTAAACAAGAATGCCCAGATTCATCTGAAAACGATATTTTTGAAGAATTTAAAAGGTATGAAGAAGAATTTTTAATACCTCCAGAAGATGCCCTAAGGTCTGTAATTAGAAAATTTCAATTAGCTACTGGGAAAGAAGAGACTACTTTTTCAGTACCTCAAAAAATCGAGAAAAAAGTTACCAGATTTTCCGAATTAAATTCTGATGATAAAAACATAACTATTGAAGTATTTGTGGCAACTTATACGCCTAGAATACAAAATGTAAGGGGTGAAGAAAAACAAATTGCATTTGGATGGATTGAGGATAATCCGTGGGAGGAATCCAATAGCCGTGAACGCTGGGACTTCAAAGATTGGGGACAACATTCGAAGTATCTTTCTCCTAACTCTATTGTCCGGTTAGAAGGAGTATCTGTAAATGAGTGGAATGGAAAAAAATCTATTAATATTAACAGATCAACTAGGGTCACTACTCTTCAAGAAGGTAACTCTTCACCAATACAAATATCTAATGAACCATTGAATATTGCTAAAATATCTGAAAATGAAGGTTTTGGTAGTACAATAGGAAGAGTAATTTCTGTTAAAAGTGATGTGATAGTGAAAAAAGATGGTAGTGGTACATTAGATATTTTTAGAGGTAAAATTGCAGATGAATCTGGAAATATAGGCTTTTTGTCATGGGTACCTTTTGAATTTAATGAAGGAGATTTAATAAAATTAAATAACATTTCCATCCGTAAATTCCGCGACACTCCTGAAATTAATATCAGTAATGATGCAAAAATAGAATTATATATTGATAATAGTTTCCCAGATATAGTTAATTTATCTAAAACTTCGATATCCAGTATTTCTGATTTAAGAAATGGGATGAGAGATATTTCAATAATATTACAAATCACTTCATGGGAAGAAAGGACATTCACTTCCGAAGATGGTATAGAACGTGTAGTTAGGAGCGGCGACGTTATGGATCCAACTGGCCGATGTAGATTGACTGCATGGTGCGAATTTAACCCAAAGGTTGGAGATTATATCCAAATTAATTCTGCAAGAGCTCAATTTTGGCAAGGTTCTCCAGATTTAGTAGTTGATGAATTGGAACAAATTACAAATCTATCCAATCCTCCTTGGGATGATATAGATCCTAGTAATCATTGGGTTGAAGTTGATATTGATAGTTTATCAAATGGAGGCTCTAGGAGAGGGATCAGTGTTTCAGGCACAATAGTTTCAGTTAGAAAAGATTCGGGCATAATTTACAGGTGCACAAAATGTCGTAGAGTATTGAGGGATGATGCTTGTTCTGAACATGGGATGATGGAAGGAAATGAAGATATAAGATTAAGATTCGTTCTTGACAATGGAATATCTAATGCCTCATTATTACTTTCTAAAGAACCATCTGAATTATTTTTACAACAAAAATCCGATGGAATAAAATCTCAAATATCTTCATTAGGTCCAGATGGATTTATTAATCATTTACGTAATTCTTTACTTTCAAAGAAAGTAAATGTTAAGGGGCGGGCATTAATAGATGGCCAGGGCATAATGATACTTGCAGAGGAAATGCAATTATTACAGATTCCAGTGAAAGATGAAGCACTTAGAATAATGAATAAATGGGGGGTAGAATTATGATTTCAGAAGGAAGCAAAAGAATAAAAAGGCAATCTGCAATTAGAATTTTTGCCCAAGAGTTTGCTGAAGCAAATCTTACTTCTAGGGGTTCGGGAGAATATGATCCAGCCTTCGTAATCACTAAATTAGGCATAATGGTGAATCGTGCATTAGTGTGTGGCGTAATTGAAAGGCTTGACAGAAGGGAAGGAGATAACGGGCCAAGTTTTAGTGGAGTATTGAGGGACCCAACAGGAAATCATAGATTCAATGTAGCACCATTTCAAACAGAGTTGCAATTAGATATAGAAGAATTGCATGCTAGATTTGAATCCGGCGACCGATTCTTGATGGCACTTATTGGTAAATCGAACTGGTTTGAAGGAGAGGAAGGTGGAATTTTTACCTCATTTCGAGCAGAAGAATTTTGTATTATAAATCAAGAAACATACTTAAATTGGTTAATTGATACCTCTGATGCAACTCTGAGAAGGCTTAATTCTCATGACAATTCTATAGAGGCAGATCTAACTCAGGAATCTATGAAGTCCTCAGGCGTCCCTAATGACTTAATAGAAGGAACAATAATGGCAAGACAACATTATCCAGAGTTTGATTCTGAGGTCTATCGCTTGGGAATTTTGAAAGCATTATCTAGTGCCCTAGGTAGGACAAATGCTCCCGAAATTGAGAACTCTGAAATAATTGAAAGCGTACCTGTTATTGATAATAATTCTTCAAAATTAAATTCTAAAGATGCTTCTCAAGTAATAATTGAGGCAATCAAGAGACTGGACACCGGCGTTGGCGTGGAGTATGATGTATTGGTTGAAGCTTGTACCTTGGTAGGAATTTCACGAGAACTTGCTGAGGACTCGATTGAAGATTTAAGAGATTTACGAAGCGAAATACTTGAGCCAAGATTTGGGTTTTTTCGATTACCTGAATAAACCTCTCTTTAAAAATTATTTATTTTTGACCTAATTCTTTCTATTGTTTCTTCAGTACTCATATTTACCTTAGATCCAACTATATTTATTTCAATCATTGATGCACCTTTTGCTTCAGCAATATCATTTGATACGGCTATAAACCTTTTTTAACAATTTTCTCTTCAATTGGCCACTCAGTTCTTGTTGCCAAACGGATCAATAAATCTCTTTCTTTCTGACTCCATTTACCCATATATTGCTTTAATATTGTCCCAATTAATCTATCTAGATCCTCTATTCTAGATATTATCAATTTTATATCATTTTTTATTTTTTCATCTTCTTTTTCAATTCCAATTTTCAATAAATCCTTTGCATCTTCTAACGTGGCAATGGGAACTGGAATTATAAAATCTTCATAACTTTTATCATTTTCCACTTGTGAACCCAATATTTCATTTAATAATAAATTGTCATTATCTAATTTCAATCCATTTCTATTGAGGTTCCGCTTTATTTTCCCCCAACCGTTCAAATGATTAGTCAGTACTCCCGCTACTCTTCCCATTAATACTGCCCTAGTTCCTGTTAATGGCATTTCTAGTTTCTGACATAAATCATACAATGTCTCTCTATCTAATTCCACAAGTCTTTCTATGGTCATTCTTCTTGAATCAAAATTTAAATGAAGCCATAATCGTTGCCTTCTCTCTTTGTGTGAACCAGAAGATTTTATTCCAAATATTTTTAATATTTCTCCAATTTCTTTGTGAGATATAGCCTGAATTCCATCCCAAGATAAGTCACATAATCCAAGTATTTCATTTTTAATCAGCCTAGCTCTTAGAACTTCTACAGATCCATTTTTAGTTATCCCTCTATTTTCAGCAAAATCCCTAAGTCCTGTTAATTTTTTTTTATAGAGGGAATCTAATAAAATCATATCAATGCTCAATACGTTCCCTCCTTTGATGCTAGGGCCATCTAACTGATATTGATTCCGCTTAATTTTATAATAAAACTATACTTTTAACAATATAAAATAAATGATTACTCATTTAAATCAATAAATGGTTCTCCCATAATATCTACATCAAAATCATGTGGTATCTCTTGTGAAGCCTCTTTCAGCATGATATTCCAATCTTTAATCAATGATATTGTGGCATATTCGAATTTAGATATTGGTATTAATCGCTGTATGCCAACTGTCCTCTTACCATTTTTTGAAATTTTTTCCATTTTAATTTCAACGTGTACTTCAGAATCCAAAACTTCACCTTCAGAATCATGACACGCTTGCTCTAGTGTCAAATCTTTATTTTTTTCTGCTTCTTCCATTAATGATCTTACTCTTCTGTGCCTAACTAAGATTCCTAAATTTTGTAATTCAGATGATTCTATTTTACCAATAATTTTATTTTGAATCCACCAAATAGTAACACCCTCTTTTTCAGATATTGAATTAGTTAAAGATTTAGGAGAACTCTTCCTAACTATTAATATAATTAAATCTGAATAAGGTAAGGGAAGAAAATGTGAACCACCTCTATCTTTAGGATCTGGAAGTAAAGTATGCCTTCTCCCATTTAGGCTTAATTCATCATACATTTTTCTAGAAGTTACATAACCATCTATGATTCCATCCTTTTTACTTTCTTCCATCCATTTTATTTTTTCAATTTGATTTTCATGTTCTAAATTCAGTTTAGATATTGATAAGAAAGCTTCACTACTAAGGACTCTTAAATCCTTTCTTGATCTTCTCAATTGCCTTCTTATTATTTTATAATCACAAAGAATAATCGCAGATTTAGGTTGATAATCAATTTTATTTTCAGAAATTAATAAAAAATTTGGTCTTTTTGGAGTGATTGCACCATTTACCTCACATTCAAATCTAATCATATCTGTTTCATTTCCATGCAAATCAACTGCTGGAAGGGCTAAAACATCAAATTTGCCTTGACTAAGTTCTTCCAAACTACTATTCAATCCAGTCCCTATTGAAATTTCTGCATCAATATTCTTAATTCCGTTTGAACTTAGATTAGTTGTTAATATTTCTGTAACATTACAATCAAAGGAATTTAAAGTAACGATATTAATTTTATTACCCATCGCGTCCACCTTTTGGGAGTACGTACTGTACTCGTTACGAGCGCACACACACTTGTTGATATATGCGACCCCTACTAGTCGTTACAATAATATGGAAAATGTATTCTTTACCAACCCGTACTTATCAGATATAAAAAATCGTATTGATGAGGCTTTAGAGGAATTAGTATTGCATAAAATGGCAGGTAATGAGGCTCCCACAATGTCGCTTGTAAGAGATATATTACTGGTAGGAGGTAAAAGATTTCGCCCTATTTTGGCACTATTAGCATTTGATGCAGCCGGGGGAAAAGATGAATCAATAGTAATGGATCTGGCCCTCGCATCAGAAATAATTCATACTGCAACACTGATTCATGACGATGTTTATGATCAGTCTAAAACTAGGAGAGGAATGCCCACTTTACATACCAGTCATGGTTTGTCTCATGCAATTATCGCAGGAGATTATTTATTTGTTATTGGATTTTCATTAGGCGGAAAATACGATAATATAGTAATCGAAAAAATGGCAAAATCAGCTGCTAATCTTGCTTCTGGAGAATTATTACAGTTTGAACATATTAGTAATTTAAGTACAACTCCAGAAAATTATTATTCAATAGTAGATGGTAAAACCGCCGGAGTATTCGCCTCGGCTTGTTCGTGTGCCGGAATAATTGCAGGAGCAAACTCAGATGTCATCAAATCTTTAGAAAATTTTGGAATAGAATTAGGTCGAGCCTTTCAATTGGTTGATGATTTACTTGATTTAACTGGAGATACTTCTATGGGTAAACCAAAGGGAACTGATGTCCATGAAGGTAAAATGACGTTGCCATTAATACATTCTTTAACAATCCTTCATGGTATTGAAAGAGAACAACTAGCAGATATTCTGAATAATTTTAGTGATGATAGGTGGCAGGAATTAACTACCTTACTAGTAAAATCAGGCTCATTTGAATATGTCAAGCAGTTAATCATGAATCATATAGATAGGGCATTAAATCATCTCGACTTATTGCCTGAAAGTAACGCCAAAAATTTAATGAAAGATATAGCCATTGCTTCGCAAAATAGGAGATTATAATTATTAAAATGATGGTGCCATTATGGTCGAAGATGAGGTTTGGGACGTAATAATAATAGGTGGGGGTCCGGCTGGATCTACTACTGCTAGATATATAGCCAAAAATGGACATAAGGTGCTTGTTGTAGATGGACGAAATCCGATAGGTTCTCCACTGCAATGTGGAGAATTAGTACCTACTAATGATGAAATGCGACGTCTGTGCCCAAATGTCCCCGATATGGATGATCTTTTCAGAACTTCAGATGAGGCCATTTCTAGGCGTACGGAAGAAATGCATCTAGTTCCCCCATCGGGAAAATCTCTAAAGTATAAATTCGAAGGATTAATACTCAATCGAGTTAGGCATGATGAGGAATTAGTAAAATTGGCTAAATCCTATGGTGCAAAATACCTCTTAGGGAAACGAGTTTTGGAAGTTGAAGGAGAATATGTGATTCTAAAATGTGGGATGAAGTTAAGGGCAAAAATAATAGTTGGTGCTGGCGGTCATAATGACCCATTACGTAAAAAATTCTGGTCAGATAAATCTTTGAATATTCCGGTAAAGTTTGTTCTCATGGATGGAATTTTTTCTGATTCGGTAGAATTACATTTTGGCTCGATTGCACCTGGCGGATATGCATGGATGTTTCCTAAAAAAAATGGTGCAAACATCGGTTTGGGAATCCAAAGAAGTTTTTCTAAAGGTAAATCAATAAATGATTTTACAGACGAATTCGTTTCAAACTATAAAGGTAATATAACATTTAAGGGGGCAGGATCACTTCCGATGTCAGGAACAATCAATTCATTTGTAAATAAAAATTATCTCATTGTTGGTGATGCTGCCGGTATGGTCCTACCTTCAAACGGAGCTGGAATAACTATAGCCATGGTAGGGGGCAGAATTGCAGGCCAAGTTATTTCTGAACATTTAAGTTCTGGATTGCCTTTGATTGAATATGAAATTAGGTGGAAGCATCAAATGGGAAAAGTGATGAGAAATTCCAAAAGAGCATTTAAGTTAGGAAGTATAATATTTAGATTACCCGATTGGATGATAAATATATTATTTAACCGATTTACTAAACCTTTTATATGGAATGCAATTACGTGTAGATCATTTTTTAAATTAACGAAACATTAACTTACTTTACCAGTCCATATTGTTGCCATTCCTGGAAATATTATCTTTCCTTTAACATCTTCAAAACCTTCTTCTTTAAGCATTTTTGTATATTTTTTTGTAGTTCCAAAACTTACATATGTCTTTGTTAACCATTTCCAAGGATGTTCTTTTTGTTTACAAATTAATCTTGCATAACTTCCAACCCAATATTTCATCCAAATCAATCCTAAAAAGCCATGAAAAGAATTAATTTTCGCCGGGTCTACGATTATGATCAGGCCTCCTGGTTTCAAAACCCTTTTTGCTTCCGATAATCCCTTTCTTTTATCAAACCAATCCCTAAATGAAAATAATGTACAGACTGCGTCGAAACAATTATCTTCAAATGGTAATTTTTCAGCAGTTCCTATATGAAATTCTGCCATTGAATATCCTAATTCTTTTCTTCTTTTGTTAACTCTTGTTTCGGCAATCCTTAACATTTCAGGTATGGGGTCCAAGCAAAATAATCTCCGTCCCTTTACAGTTTCAGCAAAACTTCCTGGTCCGCATCCAATTTCTAAGATGTGCCCTTCTTTAGGAAGCAAATTTTCCGCTCTACTCCTCCATCTTTTGACTTGTCCCAATGTCGCAAAATTGTTTATCCTGTCATATACGGGAATAGTGGCTTCTAAATTACGTTGCAATTCTTTCCAATCGGACTCTCCAATTACTTCAGTATCCACATAACGCCTACTTACTCATCATATTTGGTTAGTTCCATCTCGGGATTACACATTTTTTTATTTTGTAGTATTCTACTCCTGCGATAGGTTACCATGATAAACTACTCTCAAGTCCCGTAGATAATAAAAGGTGTAACTATGTCTCGAGCAGATGTCCTAAGAGCAATAAAAGATGCAGAAATGGAGGCAACCGAGAGGCTGTCAGAAGCAAAGAAGGAAGCAACAATGATTATTTCTAAAGCGAGACAAAAAGCATCAGAAATCGTTGTTGAGGGTAAATCAATTTCTGAGTCTGATGCTCAGAATTTAATTTCTGAGACTAGGCAATCTGCAGGGTCAGAGGCTGAAATGGTTTCCAAGGAAGGACATGACGCGGGAGAAAAAGTCCATAACTCTGGCAAAAAGAATCGAGATAAAGCAGTTAAATTGGTTGTTGACTATTTTAGAAAATAATTCAGGTGGTAAAGAATGTCTCAAATTAAAACGCAGCGCATGGGTAGGATACTAGCCGCTGGTTCTAAAGGGAGAATTGATGAGGTTCTAGATATCTTAGCTAAACTTAATGCAATACATTTCATCGAATATGACGGTACTGATGACGGTTTCAAGCTCGGGACTCCTAAAGAAGAATCCGAAGTAGTAGGTAAGCGCCTCAATAAATTACGATCTGCTGCTTCAATTGTTAATTTCAAAGGCCCCGAGTCTCCGATTTCTGCAGATAAAGTGAGGTCTGAATTAGATAATAGTCTAAATGAGGCTGTAGAACAACTTCTTCAAAAAAGTAGCCGCCTTGAGTCACTTACAAACTCTCTGTCTAGTGCTCAAGAACAAAAAGAAATACTAGAATTACTTTCATCTCTTGAAATCGATATTGATCTTTTGTCTGGGTACTCATCTCTCTCTTCGTTTGTTGGAAAAATCTCTGGAAATATTTCCGAGATTGAATCTAAAATTGATGATGGTGATTTTTCAGGCATCTATTCTCATGGCACATCTAATGGAATCAAAGTAGTAGCAATATTCGTAAGAAATGAACATTCAAATCGCGTACAAACAAGCTTAAACCAATCAGGCTTCCAAGCAATCAATATTCCAGCAAATATGATAGGAAAAACCTCTGTATTACTATCTGAATTACAATTAAAAATTAATCATTTAATTTCAGAAGAAGAATCTATTTCTGACGAAATAAATGCTTGGTCTGATGAATTCGGGCCATCATTGGCCTGTGGTCTCGAAGTTATTGAAAGGGATCATAACATTCTCACAGCACCAGTTAAAATAGGAGTTTCAGAACATGCATTCTTCATTGACGGCTGGGTGGAATTATCTCGTTCTGATGAAGTTCAATCAGCATTGAAAGATACTTGTTTGTACACCGAAGTCACGCCATTCAAATTAAAGGCAGGTGGTGGAGGGCATGGTCACTCTGAGCATCACCATCAAGAAATGCCTCCGATTTCTTATCATGAAAGGAAATTAAGTAAGCCTATGGAATTGTTAACTGATGCTGTAGGTAGGCCTGCTTATGGAAGAATTGATCCTACTTTATTTATGTTTGTAACTTATCCAATTTTCTTTGGAATGATGCTCGGAGATATGGCGTATGGATTAGTAACTCTTGCTCTTGGCGCTTATGTATTCAGCAAAGCTAAATCCAATGAAATGATTGAACTCGGTGGAAAGTTCTTGATTTACATAGGATTAGGAACTCTCATTTTTGGCTATATCTACGCAGAGTTTGCCGGATGGGAAATTTTCCTTTACGAAAAACTCACTTATGCTGATGGTAGTTATATGAAAGATCCAAGTGGTCATTACATGTATGGCGAGAATTTGTCTCCAGTGGCTTTCCTCGCCAACCTTTACCCCTTTGATCTCGATCACGGCTATGGTCCCGTGGCAAAATTAGGCTACGGCATCACTCTGTCGTTCCCATTCCACAGAGTAGGAACGCATCTAAACGACCTCATAATATTGACAATCTACGTTGGATTCTTCCACATTATTACTGGTAAACTAATTGGATTCAGAGATGTGTTATTTTATGGTACAGATCACGGCCACATAGGCCTGGTTGCTGCATTTTTCGAACATGGGGTTTGGATTTTACTACTAATTGGGGGATTCTTCTTTTCATATGGGTACTTAGGTCACAGTAAATATGGCCTTGATGTGGAACATTTGATGCTACCTGGCGCTATTGTTGCACTGTCTTCTGTAGCTATGCTGATTTGGACACTTTACAAGTATCATGGTATCCCAATTGCAGTATCTCTTATTCTTGCACCTATTGAAGCAATGGGTATGATGCCATCAGTGATTTCATATGTCCGTCTTTTCGCTGTAGGAATAGTTGGTGTAAAAATTGCAGAAACTGGAAATATGTTATGGGAACCAATGATGGAAGCAGAATTATACTTAGTGCCTGTATTCTTTATCGGATGGTTATCTGTTCAGATATTTGCATGGGCATTAGGTATTTTCAGTCCAAACATTCACGCGGCTCGACTCCATTTCGTAGAATGGATGAGGCAATATTATGATTCTAGCGGAGAGGCATTCGAGCCTTTCGGTTTCCGCTCCAACTTCGTGGAGGTTGAGTAATATCACATTCCAAGCATTAAGCTTAGAAAAAAGGAGGAAATAAAATGAATAAAAGAAATAAAATAAGAGGAATGGGTATGCTAATGACACTTTCATCATTAGTGATGATTGTCGGTAGCGTACAAGCAGAAGCAGATAACGAATCTACGGTTGCAGCGTACAAAAATATTGCAGCAGGAATCGCTCTAGGATTGACTGGAATTGGCACAGGTATGAGTCAAGGTCAAATTGGAGCGGCAGCAGTTGGAATGATCGCCGAAGATAGTAGTAAGTTCGTTAACGGACTTATTTTTACAGCTTTACCAGAAACCATTGTTCTTTTCGGATTCCTTTCAATATTTTTGCTTTAAGTGAGAATATAGGACTAATTGGAGAAATAGGGAGGTGTATGAATGACATTAGATGTATTAGCAAAAGAAATTGCAACACAAGCGAAAGCAGAGGCAGCATTGATTATTGCCGATGCTAAGCAGCAAGCCAAGAAAATTGAAGATGAAGCTAAATCTGAAGCTATGAACTTTTCTAAAGATGTACAATTGCGCGCAGATAGAGAAAGTACGCAGTTGTCAATAGAATTAGTTGCATCGGCTAAACAGGCAAACCAAAAATATCTCTTAATCGCAAGGCGTGAAGAACTAGATGATACTTGGGAAACCATACGCTCTTCAGTAGGATCTCCTGATCTTGAAGGCCGCTCCAAGATTCTATCAGACCTTTTATCTGCGGCATCTGAAAATGGCGGCAATATGATATTAAGGCCAGTTTCAAATGACCGAAAAATCCTTGAAAAAAGTGATTTTGTTCTCGGAGATGATATAGGAGGACTCGGTGGATTTATTCTTGAGTCTAAGGATGGTTCCATCGTCCTCGACTATCGTTTTGATAGTCGTTTGGATGAAGCATGGAAAGAGAATATTAGAGAAGTAAATAATATTTTATTTGGTAATTAGAAAGGTGAAAAAAATGTTGGGCCAAGCTAGTCGTCGTTCGAATATATGCAATGCTTCTGCGCGAGCGAAAGCACGTAAAGCATCTTTAATAGATTCGACAAGAATGCGTCAACTCCTGCAGACAGGTCCCGAATCCATTGGAGCCAGCATAGGGGAGCTAGGTTATAGGAATGAAATGGACATTTATTCGACTAGAATGAGTGGTGCAGATGCTGTTGAGGCTGCCCTTTTTCATAACCTTGACAATGATCTTTCAGACGTAATGAATTTCTGTCAAGGGCCTTTAAAATCCATAGTGGCGATTTATGTAGATAGATTTGCTTATGAAAAAGCTAAAACAGTACTAAGGGCAGTTAATGGAGGCTGTTCTGATGAGTTAATAGAATCTCAAATATTACCCTCTGAAAATCCTATGAATGCTGTTTGGTTAGATATTGTTAGAACTACCGAAACTCTACATGAGGCCGCTAGTTCAATGGCCGGAACTCCTTGGGGTAAAGAGTTAGCAAAATTAGATGATTCTGACGCAACACTTGGAGAGATGGAAGATGCCTTAGATCGACATTATTACAACCATGCTCTAAAAGTATCCAAGGGTAGAGATTCCAACACTCATTTAGTTAAATACATTAGAACGGAGATTGACCATAGAAATATCATTAATCAATTCCGTGAGTTACGTCAAAATATTTCCACTGAAAAACGTTTACAGATGGTGATTCATGGCGGACGACTCTCACAATCAGTTATGACTCAAGTCTCCCAGGCGAATTCAACTAAAGAAATATTAGAAGCTTTAAGACGTAGTAACGCATTCGATGAAACAGGCTTCGATGAAGCAATTGAAAAATCAGATGCATTAGGTTCTCTAGATCCAATTGCGACGCTTCTGTCTCATAAAAGGCATGATTTATTGAGAAGTTTTTCTTATCTGAATCCCGTTTCAGTTTTTCCAGTGATTTATTATATCGAGCGTAAAGTACTCGAAATACAGAATCTTCGCCTTCTAGTGCGCGGCAAGACGATTGGCCTCACATCAGAGGTATTAGAAGCACATATGGATTTTTGAGGTAGATATTATGGAAATAGCAATAGTCGGATCCCTTGATTTCACTCTTGGTTTCCAGCTTGCAGGTGTTTTGAGATTACACAACCCTGCTAATTTAAATGAATTGACTTCAACAATGAAGTCATTATTGAATGAAAAAGAAGTAGGAGTTGTTGTAATTGATAACTCTGATTTATTACAATTACCGGAAAGATTGCGAGTGCAACTCTCCGAGAGCATCACGCCCACAGTATTGGGCATTGGGACTGAAGAGGATAATACCCTCAGAGAGTCCATCAAGTCGGCACTAGGAGTCGATTTGTGGAAGTAAATCCTAGGAAAAAAATAAAGGAAGTGAATTAAAAATGAGTAAAGAAAATGGAGTGATTTATCGCATCTCTGGACCAGTTGTAACCGCAGTAGGAATTTCCCCAAGAATGTATGAAGTTGTACGAGTAGGTGATGAAGGTTTAATGGGAGAAGTTATCGAATTACATGGCGAACAATCAGTTATTCAGGTATATGAAGAAACCTCAGGTGTCAGACCTGGTGAACCAGTTATTAGAACAGGGCAAACTCTGTCTGTTCAACTAGGACCTGGTCTCTTAACTAAGATTTATGATGGTATTCAAAGACCTCTACCTGAACTTGAAAAGACCATGGGTGTTTTCATCAAAAGAGGAGTTGATGCAGACGGTTTAGATCTAAAAAAGAATTGGAATTTCAATGCAACTGCCAAGGCTGGCGATTCAGTAACACCAGGATATGTCATTGGTACAGTCCAAGAAACGAAGACTATTGAACATAGAGTTATGATTCCTCCGGGCACCTCCGGGGTCATCAAGAGTATTAGTTCTGGAGAATTTAATGTGACTCAAACTGTTTGTACTTTAGAAGATGGGAATGAAATTCAGATGATGCAAAAATGGCCAGTCCGTACGCCACGTCCGTTTACAAAGAAACACGCCCCAGAGGTCCCTTTACAAACAGGTCAGCGAATTCTTGATTTCCTTTTCCCTCTAGCTAAGGGAGGGACAGCTGGAATCCCTGGTCCATTTGGTTCAGGTAAGACAGTTACACAACAACAACTTGCTAAGTGGTCCGATGCAGACATTGTTGTCTACATTGGATGCGGTGAACGTGGTAATGAGATGACAGAAGTTCTTGATGAATTCCCTCATCTTATAGATCCTAAAACAGGTGAGGCGTTGATGAACAGGACCACCATGATTGCTAACACATCCAATATGCCTGTAGCAGCCAGAGAAGCTTCAGTTTATACCGGAATTACAATTGCTGAATATTTCAGAGATATGGGCTATGACGTTGCTTTAATGGCTGATTCAACTAGTCGTTGGGCTGAAGCAATGAGAGAAATATCATCTCGTTTAGAAGAGATGCCCGGTGAGGAAGGTTATCCTGCATATCTTTCCAGCCGTCTTGCAGAATTCTATGAGAGAGCAGGAAGAGTCGAGACTCTTGCTGGGGGCGATGGTTCAGTATCTGTAATAGGTGCAGTTTCACCACCTGGTGGAGATATTTCAGAACCAGTCAGTCAAGGAACTCTACGTATTGTTAAAGTATTCTGGGGGTTAGATGCAGGTCTTGCACGTCAAAGGCATTTTCCCGCAATTAATTGGCTAAATTCTTATTCACTATATCCACCTTCGCTTGATCAATGGTATAGGGATAATATTAACAGTAACTTCCCTGAAATTAGGACTGAAATCAGTGCCCTACTTCAAGTTGAAGCAGAATTACAAGAAATTGTTCAGTTAGTCGGTTCCGATGCCCTACCAGTTGATCAACAACTAACTCTAGAAGTTGCTCGTATGATTAGAGAATTTTTCCTTCAACAGAATGCATTCCATGACGTAGATACTTATACCGATTTAAAACTCCAGTATACTATGGCTAAGGCTATACTTTCTTTCCAAGAAGAATCTAAGAAAGCTCTAGCAGGTGGCGCTGCTCTTGAAGATGTAGTCAACGTGCCTGCACGTACTGATCTTATGAGAGGAAGATTCGAATCAGGTTATGATGTCAAAATTGATGAAATGCTAGAAACAATGATCAAACAAATTGCCGAGACTATGGAGGATAACTGAGAGGTGGTATAAATGACTGGAAAAGAATATAGAACAATTACAGACGTAAAGGGGCCTCTTGTGTTCCTAAATAAAACTGAACCTGTTGCATTTGGAGAGATTGTAGAATTACGCCTCACTGATGGAACCTTAAAAAATGGCCAAGTACTCGATACATCTGACGATCAAGTTATCGTCCAAGTCTTCGAAGGTACAGCGTCAATCGATAAACAAACAGGAATTAAATTTCTTGGTGACGTGTTTAAGTTACCAGTAAGTACAGATATGATTGGAAGAATTCTTGATGGCGCTGGACGTCCAAGGGACGGCGGTCCTGCTATTGTAGCAGACGAAATGGCAGATATCATAGGTGCAGCTATCAATCCTTACTCTCGTCAGAGTCCTGACACATTTATTCAAACTGGAATATCTGCAATCGATGCTTGTACATCATTAGTCCGTGGTCAGAAACTACCTATCTTTAGTGCTTCAGGACTTCCGCATAATGATATTGCATTACAAATTGCAAGGCAAGCTAAACTTGTTGACAGCGATGATGACTTCGTAGTAGTATTCTGTGCAATGGGAATCACGGCAGAAGAATATAACTTCTTTGTTCATGATTTAGAAAGAACTGGCGCTCTAGAGAATGCGTGTCTTTTCGTTAATCTTGCTGATGACCCTGCTGTTGAGAGGTTGATTACTCCAAGACTAGCTCTTACTGCTGCTGAATATCTTGCTTTTGAGAAGGACTATCACGTATTAGTTATCTATACTGATATGACAAATTATTGTGAATCACTACGTCAAATAGGCGCTGCTCGTGAAGAAGTACCTGGGCGTCGAGGTTATCCTGGATACATGTATACTGATCTAGCAATGTTGTATGAACGCGCAGGTTTAGTCAAAGGAAAGAAAGGCTCAATTACTCAATTCCCTATATTAACTATGCCTGGTGACGATATTACTCATCCTATTCCTGATCTCTCAGGATATATCACCGAAGGACAGATTGTTATTTCTCGTGAACTCCATCAGAAAGGAATTTATCCGCCTATTAACGTATTGCCTTCTCTATCTAGGCTCATGAATGCAGGTATTGGGGATGGAAAAACTAGGGAAGATCATAAATCAGTATCTGACCAACTTTACGCAGCTTATGCACAGGGAAGGGAATTACGAGGCCTAGTTGCCATTGTAGGTGAAGATGCTCTAAATGAACGTGACTTACAGTTGCTTAAGTTTTCGGATATCTTTGAAGATAAATTCCTCAGGCAAAGTCGAGATGAAGATCGTCCGATTCAAGAAGGAACTCTTGATTTAGCATGGAAATTACTCTCAAATATTGATACAAAGTATCTTGTACGATTGGATCAGAAGTGGATTGATAAATATCATCCTACAGATAAGAAAGAATAAATAGATTTAGTGATTATAGTTAGGGGATGAGAAATTTGGCACTCGACATCAAACCTACACGCTCAGAACTGATTAATCTAAAACGTAGGATTAAGCAAACATCGAGTGGGTACAATCTTCTAAAGATGAAAAGAGATGGACTATTTTTTGAATTCCGTACTTTATTGGCTGAGATGATTAAAGCCAGGGAAGAACTTGTTGGAACTTATCGAGATGCGTTAAAATCAATTGCTTTAGCATCATCAATAGAAGGTGGATTAGCAGTAAAAAGTGCCGCAATCGCAGCAACCTCGGGACCTGAAGTTATGGTTTCTAGAAGGAATATAATGGGAGTAGTAGTTCCAAAGGTAGATGGAACAAATCTTACGACAACCGTTGAAACAAGGCCGACAGGAATAATTGGGGGCTCCCCTTATATTGATGAATCCGCAGACGCGTATTCAATATTAATTTCTAAAATTGTAAAGGCTGCAGAAATGGAAGCTACCTTAAAACGACTCCTAGAAGAAATAGAGGCGACCAAAAGACGAGTCAATGCCCTTGAATTCGTTGTGATTCCTGAAATGAAGGAAGCACAATCTTTTATCCAATTAAGATTAGAAGAAATGGAAAGAGAAGAGACGTTCAGGCTAAAGCGATTCAAGAATAAGTAATACTCATCGTACGAGGTATCTTATCATCAAACATTATCCGATGAACTATAGAGGTGATTTTAGATGGACGACTCTAAAAGATTATCATTGGATACAGAAACTTGGAGTAATCAAGAATTATATGAAGTAATTTCTTCAAGATACTTTATTCTTGGTAATGAGTCATCTAAAATGGGGTCATGGGAAGTTAAAGGAGCAAATGACTGTAATTCTAGTGAAGCTTTATTATTACTCAATAATCATCTTAAATCCTTGGGTATGATTGGGACTCTAAGTGAACACTCAATCCCAATTCTTACTATTAGGCCCCTACCTCCTACTGGTGAAATTCTCAAGAAATGGCAGCAATTATCTATTTGGTCATTAATGTCTCTATTTTTAACTATTGTTGGTTCAGAATGGTTGGGGAGATATGATCCTAATAAAAATATTCTAAGTATGAATACAATGCAAGAATCTCTAATTTATTTCACATTTCCAGTAATTTTTTCACTTCTATTTGCTAGCGTATTAAGATCATTTATTGCTAGTAAAAGTAATTTAAAAACAGGACTTATGATACCAATAATATTTCCAATATTGTATCCTGTGTGGCCATTTGGATTAGCAGGACTGATATCTCAAAAAAGAATAGATTTTCTGCCATTTCCTAATAGAAAAAGGCTAGCTATAATAGAATCTATAGTTCCTGTTATAATTATTTTTATGGGTTTAATATTTACTATGATTGGTCTACTGTTGACTTCGAATGAACCTCCAGAAATTACCAAATCTCCCATAGTTTTCACATCAAGTATTTTATCTCAATTTATTTCATCAATTTTCATTGGAGATATAGTAGATTTAAGGCTTCAATGGCTACATCCCATTGGAATATCCGGCATTGGGTTATCTATGATCGGGTGGATATTACTATTGCCTATACCTGGATTTCCCGGCGATAGAATTGTCTATTCTTTATTAGGCCAATCAAAGATGGAATCTGGCAGCCAACAAACAACACTATTCATCAGTTCATTGATATTTATGATAATTATTTTCGCTTCTGTTGATTATCTTCCTTGGCTTTTCTTATCTGCGTTTGCCGCATGGCAACGTTTTAGTCCTGAAAATGTAGTGGACCCGTTTGTAGTAGATCATAATGACACCCTTAGTCAAGGTTTTAAATCAAAATCTACTATGGCATTTCTATTAATTTTAATTTTAGGTTTCCCAGGTATCGCCCCACTTTCAAATTTAGAAAGTTATGATTCAGGACTTTCTACTGAAAATTGGGATGAAGATATATATTTTATAAATTATGAAAACATAACTATCAATATACCTCTTGAACCTGAGGGTATAATGCCGGTATCTGGTTTTTTACAATTTAGTTTAGAAGGTAGTAATTCAGATTTGTGGGAAATTACTTCTGATTGTTATAGTGGTGATGAAATTTGTATATTTAATAATATTACTCAAAATTCAGGAAAATATATTCAGATTTTTCTTACAATGCCAGAAATAATTATGGAAGAAAAAATCTATTTAAAAATAGTAATTGATGTAATAGATAATGAAAAAGAACATCTCATCCAGATATCAAATACAAATTACTCCGGTCCAACACAAGTCTTTTGGGAATTGGTAGAAGATTCCGATACTCCACTTATCTGTACTAAAATAAATATTCTTACAGGCGATATTGGAAATCTATCAACTAATAATTCATATTGGAAATTTATCAACTCCACGATTCCTGATGAGGGAATCAACGATATGTGCCTCCGAGGATATGAAGGTGCAATAATATCTTCAAATCGCGTAGATCAACAATTTCGTAAATATGGGCCATCTATAGAATTCATAATGGCCAATAATTCAATATTAAATTGGGATATGCCTATTGAAAATACTAATCCTAAAATTATGATATCAGGTTCTGAATGGCAAATTCCTGAGTGGTTCAATTCAAATGATTCCGAATATTCAATTATGTATGGTCCGAATAATCCTTCATTTTGTAAATCAATGGAATCAATAAATGAAGTTGGTTCCAATTGGTCTTGGTTAATTGAGGCATATTCGCCTATCCAATTTAAACAGGGTGAAGTCATAAATGGTACTCTGATAATGCCTTCTTCAGGTTGGTTAATATTATGTGATGATACAGAAATTATATCAAAATATACATTATCAGAAGGATTAGATATAATTATTGAAAATAGTTCCATTGGAGAAAAAATAACTAATTCCAATTTTACCATCTCCAACAGGGAATCTAAAAATATGTCAATATCAATTGAATGGCATGGAGATTCAATTAATACTGAAATATGGGATCTAGATATTCCTTCGCAAGTTAATTCAAATGATAGCGTCCAAATATCTATTAATGAAAAAAGTAATGACCCACTTCACAGAGCGGTTTGGGTAATGGTTGATGTTAGTGGAATAACTATTCACCTTGCTGCCAGGTGTCCATTACAAGGGTGTTCAAATTGAGAATTGCAATATTGGGACTAGGTTCAATTGGAGGATTATTTCTTTCTGCATTGGTTGATTCCTATGCTGATTTGGTAGTAGGGACCCGTGGAATCAAATTAAAACAAATTTTGGAGGAAGGAATTGCCATACATTCCCCAGAAGGCGCCATCGAAAATATACCTTCTAATTATTTTGAATTAATAGATACTGAAAATACATCAATTCCTAAGGAATTAATGCACTCTTGCGATATTGTGCTGATATGCGGTAAGTCAAACTCCATTCCAGTCTTGTCCGAACTAGCATCGAAATTACTTTCAGATAATGGATTCGTTATGGGCATACAAAATGGGATCAGTCATTTAGATTACTTATCTGACAAATTCAGTCAAAAAAAAGTTCTTCTCTCCACTGTGACTCATGGCGTTTGGCATAATAAAAATGTATTTTATTGGGAAGGAAGAGGTATTATCAAAATAGGCAAATTGGATGACTCTAAGCCATCAGATTTAGTTTTAAATTTTATAAAGTTACTAAATGAATCGAATCTATCTCCTGTTTGGAGTAATGATATCAGAAAAGAACTCTGGATTAAATTATTAATTAATATAGGAATAAATCCCATATGTGCAATAACAGGTTTAAAAAATGGAGCTATAAAATCAACTCCAAATATGTGGGAGCAGGCTATTTCATGTATGGGTGAAGCATCTCACATTGCGTTTGCATCAGGTATTGATATGTCCGGTATTGATATTGAAAATCTGTTAATGGATGTAGTTTTATCAACTGCTAATAATAGATGTTCTATGCTACAGGATATAATGGCGAATAGATTAACTGAAATAGATTCATTATGTGGTGAAATAATAACTCGAGGAGAATCTCTAGGAATACCGACTCCATTAAATTTAATGCTTTTAACTTTGATAAAAGGGATAGAAAACTCTTCTATTATTGAATAAAAAATTATCTTTGACATTTAGGGCAATAAAATGTTGATCTATTCGATTGAATAATTCTTTTTATTATTCCTTTACAATTTTTATTTAGACATTTTTCACCCTCTCTGCCATATGCCATGAATGAATTTGGAAAGTAACCCAATGCATCATCACCATCCACTCCCCTAAAGTCCTGAAGTGTCGAACCTCCTGCATCAATAGCCTCTACGATAACAGCATGTGTCTCGAAGACTATTCTTTCAATCATCTTACTAACTCCAATTTTTCCAGAAACATTATTTGCTATCCTCTTTGGAGAAACTTTGGCCCTGTTTAGTATTTCACACACATATATATTTCCAAGTCCTGCGACAATTTTTTGATTTAATAAAGCACTCTTTATATTCATCTTCCTCCCTCTTAACTTATCTGTTAGTTTCTCAGGAGTAAGTGATTCAGGAGTAGGTTCAGGACCTATGTCTTTCAACAATTTATGAATTTCTTCATCTTTTGTATTTACTATGTCCATTATCCCAAATCTTCTATGATCTGAGTAGACTCCCTTCCCTCCATCATCCATATGGATGACTACCCAATCATGAGGTCCATTTCCACTTCCTAGTTCCGCACCATATGCAAATTTTCCTGGCATTCCGATTTTACCTTCGCCAAGCAATGTCCATCTACCACTCATCCCAAGATGGCAAATCCAAGTAATATGATTTTCTAACCTAATTAACAGATATTTAGCACGTCTACCTATATTTGCTACTTTATTTCCTTCTATTTTAGATTTAAAATCTTCAGGAAATGGAAATCTTAAATCTTTTCTTCTCAATTCAACATTTATAATGGTTCTACCAATTAAATGTTTAGCAAGTCCTTTTCGAACCGTCTCAACTTCCGGTAATTCTGGCATATTAACGCGTACCAATCATTGCCATTGATATTTTCTCCTTTAGCAAGTTTTTTTAATGCAATTTACTATTATCTAAACTTACAATTGAATAATATGTGTTGTTGTTCTAAGCCTTTTAGATCAATTATTTCAATAATTTTTAGTCTAGAATCTTCAATAATTGTTTTTGCATTTTGAAATCTATTTTTCATATCTCCTTCAGAATTCCTTTCACTGGCCCCTTTTAAGCTGAGAAGTGCGACCCCATCCCTCTTCAGGAAGGCCTCTGAAACTTTAATAAAAGTCTTAGCCTGATCTGCAATGCTTAAATCTTGATGTAACCAATCTACTTTTTTTTGTATAAAAGGAGATAATTCAGATACATTTCTGGCATCTGCAAGTATTGGAAAGATTCCAGGTCTTTTATCGCATAATTGAACTAAATCTCTCATCATCCTTGGAGAGATATCTACTGCAAATATTTTCCCTCTATGGTGATTTCCTGAACCACAAACACAATCATGTATGTGACTCACAGTCCCTCCTACCGACGCGCCAAGATACAAGCAAGTTTGTCCAACTTCAGGCAATAGGTCTCTAGGATCTTTTTTTGTTCTTAATAGAGAGGCAGAAATTTTAGATTTCGTTGAGTTCCAGTGCCTCCACTCATTACGGCCATCTCTTTTTCTTTTTTCCTTTCTAACTGAAACTCCTTTTACCGCATTTCTAGTCCAGAAATTTCGGCCTTCTCTCCTAATTCCCCAACCTAAAGACAATGATTTTCTTCTCATTTCATCGTGTCCTTTTTGGAGGTTTAGGAAATTTTTCTATGATTTTAGTAACTTCTTGAAAAATTTCATCAACTTCATTTTTACCCCATGATTTACCATCAAAATGATCTATTCTTGATGCAATACTTGCTTTTCCTGCAATATATCTTGCAATTTTGCCTCGTACCCATCTTGGCGATTTACTTATTTGAGGCATGGAAAATAATATCGAACCGTGTTTTGGAGGTGGTGCACCATTTCTATGTGCAGCCATAGCAGCATGGGCGCCCAAGACTTGCAAAGACCCAGAAGGCATTCTCGCCAACCTTTCTCTACTTCCTGCAAGAACTACTAATTTAGCAGCACCTAGGGGGCCTAATAATGCAGATAGGGAAGGAATATAGTCAAGTGAAAAAATCCTTATTGCCTCTTCATGTTCATCCATTCTAATTACTAGATCAATTACGGATTTACAATGATGCTGCATAGACGTCCATTCTTCAGTTGTTGGCAGATGGAGAGGGGAAACTGTCTCTAAGAAATTTGCAACTTCAATAATAGATCCATTAGAAACTACTGCTTCAATGATTTCCTTCCTTTTATTTTCTAAATTAAGCTCAGTAAGGAATAATCCAATCCACTCTATACAACGCGATTCACTAGTTGTCCATGCTGATCTAATTTCATTAGCTGAGGAAACCAACATATCCAATCTTCTATCCATATTTCCAGATGACTCGGCCACTCCAAGTTTTGCCATCTTAATTACTGCCATCTCAAAAATATCTCTATCTTCTTGAGTATATTCTGGCCAGTCAATATCTTCCAAATGTCCTTCTGGAGATATTTTCACATCATCAAATCTTTCAAAAAGAATTTTAGCTTCATTGGTAAATCGTCCCTTTTGCATACCTAATAGTCTCTTTGCAACTGATGATATTCCTCTACTTGAGGTCCAATATATTTCATCAAGTATTACATTTTCATCATCTATTATTCGGGCTAGCCTCCAGTCGTATTGAAGTCGCACACATGTCCGAGGAGTTATTTGGCTTGAACAGTACGGATTATAAGGTATTAATAGAAGTAATGAATAACTACACTCTTATGGCTAATCATGGATTTGAGACTAATTGTAATAGTGGCGTTCGGAGGGGCCATCGGCGCTGTTCTAAGATATGCTTTACCCTCACTAATTTCTAATCAAAACTCAATTTTTATAACACTAGGAATAAATCTATTAGGATCTTTACTATTGGGAATATTATTCGGATTGTTAGCAACTGGCAGTAATATTAGTGAAGAATTAGTTTTATTAATAGGTACTGGATTTATTGGTGCATTTACTACTATGTCTGCATTTGCATTTGAAGCCATGGAAACATCTCAGAATAATGCTATTCATGGCCTATCCTATATCTTATCGACAGTTTTTGGAAGCATATTTTTAGCTTGGTTAGGCTATTCAGCAATTTTACACTATAGTTCTTAATGACTTTATTTATATCTTTTAATAGAATCATTGAATAATCAACCCATTGACGGAGGTATGCTTGTACTAATGAAGAGGAGTTGTAACTAAATTGTTTTGTCCAATATGTGGAGCCTTATCTTTCCCCGATTCAAAGAATAATATCAAATGCCCAGATTATAAATGTGGTTATGAAGGGCCGCTAGCGGGTCCTGATGGTAAGGGTGGAAAATTCATCGACCCAATGTCTGGGGAAGAAATTGACTTAACTAATGCAACTGCTAAAAACGCTACCAAATCACTCAAACATCTTACAGAAGTAGTTGAAGAAGAAGTTGCAAGAGGTACTTTAAGAGTAGGTGATTACATATGTCCTAATTGCGAAGAAAATAGGGTTTATGTTTGGATGCAACAAACTAGGTCTTCCGATGAGCCTGAAACTAAAATGTGTACATGCGAAAGTTGCAATAAAAAATGGCGAGAATATCAGTGATTTTTCTCTTCTGACCTCACGAACTATCAATAACCTCTATCTAAGGGCAACTAAAAGGTGCGTGCATGCTAAGGGTAACTGCTAAACAACAATTAATGCGTGAAATTGTAGAATTACTATCGGTCCTCACTGAAGAGGCAAAATTGGTATGGGGCGAAAAAGGACTCCATGTAACTGTTGTTGACGGTTCTCATGTTGCACTTTTATCTGCTACTATTGCTGATGAATGCTTTGAGACATATGAAGTTGAGCAAGTTGAAATTGGCTTAGAATTAGGTAAAATGAGAGATTTACTCACATTAGCAGGGCCAAATGATTTAGTTGAACTTGATTATGATGAATCATTTGGTGCAATAAATGTAAGAGTTGGAGAAGTCCATAGGATACTAAGGGGAGTTGACCCTGCAACCATGAATAATCCAAACATACCAAGTTTAGATTTCAAATCTAAAGCAACCATAGGTTCAGATAGATTATCTCGATCCCTAAGAGCTGCGAAATTTGTAGGAGAAATTGTTGACTTAAGCCTCGATCAGACTCATATGACTGTATCAATTACAGTTGAAGCCGGAGAAGGAGTAAATGTAAGATTTGAATCTGGGGAACTTAGTGAATTGGTATGCGCGGCACCAACTCAGTCTTCATACTCATTACAATTTCTGGATCCTTTAACTAGAAAATTAGCGAGTGGATTGACAGAAAATGTAACATTGGAATTTCAAGAAAAGTATCCTTTGAGGCTGACTTGGAATAGTAACCAAGGTGGGGCAAGCTGGACGTATTTCTTGGCTCCAAGAGTCACTAATGACCCGTGAACTCTTCAATGAATAGCTCCCGGCCCTTTATATGGCTCTTACGACATGTGTAATTGTTCCTACTATAAATAACCCCAAAGAGCTTAGTATAGTATTAGACGGACTATTAACACAAAATAAAAAAATTGATCATATAGTAGTCGTGGGGCCGAAGGACGACCCAGGACGTCTTATTACAGAATCTAAAAATTTACGATTTATTGATGATAAAGGTTCAAGGAACAGGGCTGATGCATGTAATGTAGCCATTCAAGAAACTAATTCTGATATTATTTTATTTACCGATGATGACGTAATAGTTCCTAAAAACTGGTCTGAATCAATTATTAAATGGTATTCAATGGATTCAGTAGCAGGAGTAGGAGGGCCAAATTTTGCACCAGTGAATGAATCTACATTCTGGCAGAAAGTAATTGATGTGACATTTTGTAGTACTATTTTCACTTCTGGAACTAATTATGGTAACTTAGGGCAAAATGATTTAGAAGAAACTAATCAATTACCCGGAGTTAATAGTAGTTACCGTAGATCTGTTATTGAAGAGGCTGGGGGATTCGATAAAGGGGCAATAGGTGCAGAGGATGTAATGCTCGATCATCGAATAAGGATGAATGATAATAAATTATGGACAGATAAAGAGGCCATAATTTGGCACCGCAGGAGAAATGTCTCACGCGTCAAAAAACAAATTCGAAATTATGGATTAGTTAGATCATTAGCTAGTCATAAATACCCTGAATTACGATCCCCCACTCATTTTTTAGTAGCACTATTCCCTTTTATTGTAATTGGTTCATTTTTACTTTTCTTTTGGGGTATTAATAATGGTGGCGTGGCATGGCCAGACTTTTGGAATATATCATTATCAAAGATACCAATGAGTTTTTCACGTTTAAATGCTCATTTACTTCCAACTTTAATTTTATGTTATGTCATTCTTGCTTGGTATGGAGCATGGAAAGGACATTCTCCCTCTAAATCCAAACTTACTATTTTCTTTTCACCAATAGTTGCATATATTTTACATTGGAATTATGGCATGGGGATATTGAGTGGTTGGCTAAGGATTTTACGAGGAAATCCCGGCTTACAGGTCGATGACAGAATCCGTCAATGATTGTTGTATCTATTTTTCAATATTTTGAAATGTTTTTGTCGATGGTCTCCAGAAAATAATAGTAAAAAATCCAATAAAAAACCCTCCAAATACTAGATTTAGCCAACCTTCTAGTATGTAATTTTTACTTGCATTAAAGTAGGCCCACATAAATGAGGGAACAATCCCTATAAAAAAACAAATAACTAATTCCTCTAATATCAATCTACGTCTGTTTGAGGATTTAGGCAATCGAGAATTATTATCAATGAATTCATGTTTTCCTCTCCGTACAATTCTGACAAAGTTTACTTCTTGATCTTTATCTAAATATATTATCTCCGGTACTCCTGAATTCCACTTACGTCCAATCTTCATTATCCAATTATTATCTATAAAAGTACGTCCATCACAATACTTTTCCCAATATGAATTCCTTACTTTATCTCCTAATTCTTCGATCTCAAAATCTCCAATAAGCATTTTTTGCTTTAATGCTAATTCCCATTCAGATTCTGATGCTATTTGATATTCAGATGATGAAAGTAACTTATGGGCTACTTCCTTTTTTACGGGGGTGGACGAAATTTCAAAACTATATTCTATTTTATTTTCATGTCTTGGCCCAATATCTCCAAACAGTATCGTTCTATTATTGGAACCTATATATACTTCTCCTGGATTTATTTTTGCCCAAATAATATCCATCTATCAACCCTCTAAATACTAGATTTCGCCCGTTTGAATGGACCACTGAGATGCATAAACATTATCATTTGAGATCAAGTCATTATGATTACCGCGTTCAACTATTACTCCATCCACTAATGCAATAATTTCATCAGAATTTCTTATTGTTGCTAGTCTATGCGCAATGGCAATAGTTATTCTTTTTTTATTCCCATTGGAATTACTAAAGAGTGACTGTTGTATTCTCTTTTCCGTTTCTGCATCTAATGCCGCACTTGCTTCATCCAATATTAGTAAATCTGGATTATTTAATAGTGCTCGTGCTAGGCTAATTCTGGCCCTCTGCCCTCCAGAAAGCATCACTCCTCTATCTCCAACCATTGTATTTATTCCATGAGGGAGTTGCGAGGTAAATTCCCACGCTCCTGCAGTTTTAAGCGCGATTTCTATTTCTTCATCTGCCGCTTGTCTGGCATATGCAATATTTTCACGTAATGATCCAAAGAATAAAAAAGGCTCTTGCGATACAAATCCAATCCTCTTTCTTATGGATTTGATTGAATATTCATTGATATCTATTCCATTTATTAGAATTTTACCCTGTTGTGGTTCATAAAATCTTTCAATTAGTTTTAATATGGTACTTTTACCTGCTCCTGTGTGCCCCATTACTCCTAAGAAATCACCTGAAGATACATTGAATGATATTTCATTGAGTACATTATTATCAGAAGTAGGATATGAAAATGTCACCCCTTCAAAAGAGATAGATTCTATCTCTCCTTGTAGTTCAATTGCCCCTATTTTATCAAATATTGAAGGTTCCAAATCTATTAATGCAAAAACTCGTTTGGATGCAGCTTCTCCTTTTTGTAATTGATTAATCAACATTCCTAGGATGAACATGGGCATTGTCATTCTAGTTGAAATAAGTAGAAATGTAACAAATTGACCAACTGTAATTTGGCCATCAGCCATTACCCAACCTCCGGCTGATACCAATAAACCAAACGAAAGACCTGCAACAATGTAAATTCCCGGTATGAATCTATTTCTTACAAATGCAGCATCTATTGATTGATCCCGATAATTTCCACTTTGAACTCCAATTCTTGAACTTTCAAATTTGGTTGCATTATATGCCTGAACCACTGTGATTCCTGACAATACATTTTCCAATATTGCTACTATTCCTCCAGTACTCTCTCTAGTCTTCCTATATTTTCTTTGCACTCTCGTTGAAAACCACACGACCATTGGTATAATTAAGACCAAAGGTGTAAAAAGAATAAGTGCTAAAGTGGGCGACATCCAGAACATTATTGCAAATGCAGTTGCAAAAGTAGTGACTATTCTAATTATACTAGTACTAGCATCAGAAATAATATCTTCTAATTGTGCCACATCTGATGAAAGGACCGACATAAGATTTCCAGTTTGTCGAGATTCAAAATAAGAAGCCTCCATCGCCATTAATGATTCCGTAGCATCCATTCTGATGTCATGCTGGGCCATATATGCCGTTGACTGCCACAACTGATTACTAAGTCCTTGAAATACTGCAAGAAAAGTAAATGAGATCAAAATTAACAAACCAAATCCAAATTCAATGGAACTAATTGGCCCCAAAGTAGGCAAGATTTCAGAAGTTACAACTCTTTCAACGATTCCATCAGTGAATGTTTCATCTCTGTAATAGTCAGCAGCCATTCCTATGGCAATAAATGGTATCAAATCAAAGGCTCTTGCTATCATATTGGAAAAAACTCCTCCAAGTGCCATTTTCCAGTATTTTTTGATATAGGGAACAATTCTCCATATTTTCCTGCCAATGATTTGTTTTTCATCCAAAGAATCTGAATTATCTTTACTAATATTCATAGAATCATCCTCCCGGCTACCATTACTCTCTGACATGGCCCAGCGGAAGGGGGTAAGTGTTTCAATGTGACAGTATTAAATTCACAAAAATGGTGCGCCCGCTGGGATTTGAACCCAGGACATGAGGTTGGAAACCTCAGGTGATAACCCCTTCACCACAGGCGCTTATCACATCCGAGACTGATATCTTTCAAAACCAATTCGGTCACAATTATTCAAATGGAGGAGGTGTCCCCCTAGGCATATGATATTAAGGCAAAGAGCCGGAATCTTCCTAATGATTTTCTTCTTGCCAATTAATGGCCCACTATTAAGGATGATTTTAAAATCTTTAGATGTGCCTCTTCCAATCGGGGAATTTTATTTTTTTGGAATATGTATACTAATGTTTGTCATAGGTGGATTTATGACGTTCACTCCAAAACTAAGATTACGGATATAATTCACTAGGCCATTTTGAATGAATATTTAGCATGAGTTCGATAATTTTATTATCGGAATAATCCGATTTCCATAATGTTTGCGAAAGTTCTTGTGTCCTTTTAGGTACAGTTTTTGGGCCAAGAACAGCACCAGGTCTATTTAAATCGTCCAAATAATCAGTTTCCATCCCCCAATATGATTCTGATTCAGGAAGCGTTTCTATTATTTCCTTAATACAACCTTTTCCTACATTTATTGTCGAACTTATTCCATGGGTGAAATCTGAACTAATGTCGGATGGTGCAAAATGCCTAATTGTTCTTTTTTTAGGTAGTTTCGAAATTTTGCACATTCCAGATATGTCTGAATATGTCTTGTAACCATTATCTTCGACATGTAATTGAATGCTAACCTTATTTTTAGCAGCTTTTTGCATAATTTGCAGCAATAATTCATTTGCAAATCTCCATACCTTATCATTCACAGGATAATGTGGCCTCCCAACTTCTCCTAGACAAACAGCATTTTTTTCTTTAATATGTTCCAATGCCAAGTCGACAGCTTGAATATGTAATTCTGTAGCTCTATCTATACCAAGGGGAATAATTTGTTTTTCCCATGCCACTGGATGAGGTCCAAGAATAACATTCACACTAATCTCATATTTTTCTCTAATTTCATTTGCCATTTCTAAAGTTTCATTATATGCCATTTGATAATCATTCAACGATTTAGGAAGATTATTAAAATCAGGCTTGTGTACTAAATTGATGGCTGTTCCGCCAGCTATAAAAAAATCATCTACCGCTCTCAAAAAAAGATTATTCTTATCTAAATGTATATGCTGATCCATTATAGGGCCAGTCCAAATACCATTTTCTAACATATCTATCACGCTAATGCGCCTTCGTTCTCAAGTTGTTCTGACCAATACTTTGTAGCTAATTTCGCTATGTTTTTCGAAGATTGTCCTAGGACAACTCCTTTGCCATTATTGAATAAGATTATTCTGCAATTATGTCTCTTTGCATCTATCCTCAAAGCTCCAATTTCTTCATCTAATATTATGTCAGTAAATCGATCTTCGGCTAACTCGAGTAAAACTGATTTACCAAGTGAAAATTGAACTAAAATTTCTCCCCTCTCTAATTTTAAATTGTCTTCGGGCATTCCTATGCTTAGTAAGAAATTTTGAACTATCAATTTAGCAACTTCATGCCTAGAAATATTATGTACAATAATTGAGCCATACTTATCAATTACTAAAGTAGATTTAGGACTTTCATTAGATACTATTAGATAATCTCCATTTGGTGTTCCATTTCTCAAACTTATTACATCTTCATGTTTTATTGGTGTTTGAGGTGTAAATTTGAAAGTTTGAGTTTCTACTTTGAATGATTTATCATTTAATTTAATTTAATCAGCTCCTTCCTATCTTTTCTATATTTATGCAATTATTAATCGCTTCAGAGATCTTCCCAATATGTGCCTGATGGACTGGTACAAGTAGTATTGGATGGAGGGCATTGCTTTCATCAACTCTCCTATCTCTTAAATCAGCCAATGCCCCTCGTATTCTAGCGGCAAATCTCTCATCCCGTACCTTAATCAATTCATCTGTCAATCCTCTATTATCTTCTATCCACCACGAGGCACATGCGGCCGATGCTGCTCCTAAATCGGAATTAATATGTTTTGAATTTTCTATCTTTCTAGAAGCAATAATCTTATTTTTCCTATATCTATTTGATTTTGTTAAAGTCCCTAAGAGATGGACTAGTTTTACTTGATTATCTGCGCAATTAATATACCACTCCTCCCATTTATTATCATCTATGGAGGGAATTATTGGGTATATTGGCTTATTTCCTGTGTTTTCTGCATGATGTAATAATCGTGTAGGTTCAGGGTCTGGAATTTTTGGCCCATCTACATCCAAGACTTGAATATCTTTCAATAACATTCCCATCCCTGATCCCGAAGCCAATACAGCTTGAACATTAACTCCTGGATTTTGAATTTCTAATTCATCTTCTATTCTTAAAATTGCAATATCTTCAGATGAATAAAGTAATGCTAAACCATCCCAATTTCTTACTCTCGTACTACTTGGCATCATAATACATGGTAAATGCGGCCATAATATTATTTTTCCACCCATTGGATCTTCATAAATAACCTCGTCCCAATGCAGTTTTGATAATTCCATGGTCATCCGAGGAGTTATCCCGATTCAAATAAACTCATAAAATATATGTTTTTGATATATATTCGGTGAAGTATTCAAGGAGTATGCCCTCTCATGTCTGCCTGATAAACATGGAAAAACCCTACTCACTTGAACCCGTTATTTTGATGAATGAAGTATTTCCTGGCCATACTAATGCCCTAAATACTCTTTTTGGAGGACATCTTATGAGTATAATGGATACAAGTGCAGGAATGGCTGCATCTAAGTTTGCTCACAGAGAGTTCGTAACGATATCTGTAGATGCATTAAAATTTCGAAAACCAGCATATCAAGGAGATTTGATAAGAACAACTGCAAAAGTAGTTTGGACATCCCCCCGCACTGCAGGATTGCATGTAACATCTTGTCGAATGTCTCGTTCCAAATGGGAGGGTGAAGAAATATGTTCAGGTTTCTTTTTCATGGTCGCAATAGATGATTCTATGAATCCAATATCAATACCTCAATTTACTCCTAATACGGAAGAAGAGAAACTATTTTGGAACTTAGCAAAAACTGCCAGAGATGCAATGAAATAATGATTAATGACCACGTACTTCAACAGTAGTATTATTCTAGCACTGTTATGCCTGTAATCAACGTAGCTTTAATTGGCTCAGAAAAGTTTGCTAGAAGTATTGCAAAACGTGGTGATGTAAGGGACATAGAATCTTATGTATTCAAGGAGGGTTCAGGTGAAAAATCTCGAATAATCTCATTTCTAAGGCCCTTAAAACATCCCGAAAGTATCAGGCCGCTTTTATCCGTACTTAATGTCGCCAAAGCAGGTATTATTGAGATATCAAAGATAGATGCCGCATTGGGAGAAATACTTGTCTCATTTTCGTGTGCGGGAATTCAAAATGGAATGGTTATAATAAATCCTGAAGAAGGTACATGGATAGATGAGGAGCAAATCTCAGTATTATTGTCTCAAGCCATGTTACCTTGGCAAATTTATAAATCCATGCCTGAGCCAAACATAGTACGCTCAGACATATTTGATATGTTTAATGAAAGAGAAATATTGGATGAACAACTAATACTCCCCATAGATCAACATTTTGTTGTACAAGGAATTGGACTTGTGGGAATTGGTTATGTACAGTCAGGTATTGTAAAGAAACATGATTCTATTGAAGCATTACCATTGTCGGAAAAAGGAATTGTTAGGAGTTTACAAGTAATGGATGACGATGTTAATAATGCCTTTTCTGGAGATAGAGTAGGCCTAGCAATTAGGAATATGAGGGAAGAAGCCTTGGAAAAAGGATGTATAATTGTTCATTCAGATTCAAATGTATTGGAAGCCCATTCTGTATCTAAATTTGAACTAATTAATGCGCCATTTCAGAAAAAAGAATTAAAAAAAGATGACATTGTTCATGTTTCAACAGATTTACAATTTGTCGTAGGTAGAATAACACAAATATTGAATAATAATTTAGAGGTCAAATGGGATAATCCATTGTATGTAAGGGCCAAACAAGATAATAAAATTGTCATAGTTCAGCTAGATGCAACACCAATGCGAATTATTGGAACTGCAAATAATTTAATTTCGGTATGATGATTGATTATGGTAAAACAGATATTTTATTATTAATTTTCCCATTAATTTATACCTGATGAGTTGCCCTGCAATAATTGGATGTATTCAGCTGGGCTTAAAGGCCCGACTGGAGGGGGGAAAACCGATTTAATCGGGAACCTTTCTCTTGTCGGAGTGAAAGGTAACTTTTGTGCAGTACTTTCCGAACGGCAGTTAACTCTTGAAAGAATAGATGGTAAAGGCCTACGCATAAATTTAGGAAGCATTAATCGAACTCGCGCTTTAAAAATTTCATACCTCCCTAATGGATTAGTTCCATTAGGATTGATATCTGTGGGACTTGGAATTACAGCCATGACATTACCATATGGCTTAATTCCTATAATTTCAGGGATATTTGCGATATTTTTTCATGTTTATTCCAGATATTCAATCCTAGCTATAGAGACATTTTCTGGCGATCGCCACCTTATTTCAGGCAGCGAAGGGACATTATTAAGACTTACAATAATGATATCTAGATTGGGGCAAGGAAATGATATTGAGCAGGCTAGAATAGGACTTGAAAATTTAGATGATGAGATACCCTCGTATCCTGCTTTTACTCACGCTGGCGGTTCTATGATAAAATCTAGTAAAGGTTCAATATCTCAAAATAATTTAGAAGAAGAAATAATTCAATCAAATGATATAATGAATATTTTTCCCTTAGCTAATGGCATAGATTTTAATAAGTTTGAGAATAATGATGCAAATATTGAGGATGACACTAAATCTGCATATGAAGGTGCTTGGGGTGGACGAACTCCTCCTTCATGGTACACTGAAAAAGAATCTAAAAATGATGAAATATCAAGAATAGATTCAGTTCTATCTGAGGCGGCTGACCAATTAGATATGTTTGGAGGGAATATAGATATGTTTGGACAAGGCGGGTTATTTGACTCAAATCCTGAGGTCAGTCAACAAGTTACTACACAACATGAAGTTGAAGATAGACTTAATTATTTGCAAAACGACTCTAATTCATCAATTTCTAGTGCACAAATGATCAAGAAAGCATATGATTCTCATGGTGTTCCTGATGGTATCTATGAGCAAAAATTTGTGCTCCCAGGTCCCACCGAAGTTGCTGTGAGGGATGAATGTAAGTCAGGAATAGTAAATCAAACAAAAGCTATCCAAGAAAATAATAGTAGGAGAAATGAACTGAATTATACTCCCAAGACTTCAAATTTAGCAGAATTTCCTGCCCTTAAAAATCTAGCATACAATAGGGGGGAATCAAGAATTAATTTCAAAGGGAAAAATTATGAAAATAAAAATATCGGTTGGTTAGATAAATTACTAAGACCTGCTTTTTCTAGAGCCCAATTAAATCGTAATAATGTTTCTGAAATTGGATCACCTGTATTAAATAAAAACATTAAGTTCCAGACATCACAACATCTTAGATTAAGATCTGACCAAGAGCACCAATCAGATGTAGGAGTAAGAATTAGAAAATCTCAACGTATTAATTCTAATAATTCTTCACAAAATGCAATAAATAAAATATTATTGAAAATTTCCGATAAAAATCATCCGGAAGAAAATACCCAATCTTTTGGAAATAATCATTTAAAATTTAACCAATTAAGATCTACAAATTCAAAATCTAATAATAATTTGTTACCAGGGATAAAGAAGTTATTGTAACCCTACAATTCTTCTATATTCGTCCACTCTTGCATGATATTTACCTCTTTCAAGACTTATTAAATTAGATGAACCAAGCCCTCCTATAGTGAAGGATGCAGTGACAGTGGCATGTGCTAATGCATTCCTCAATATCTCCCTGTCTTCCATTATTCCACTAGTTCCAACTATGTTAGCTAAGAATGCTCCTGCAAAAGAATCTCCACAACCTGTGGGATCAATTATTTTTGTTGTTGGATATGATGGCAATGCTATAATTCCACATGGCATATAAGCTAATACTCCAGCACCCCCTCTTTTTATTATTAGCCCTCTTGGGCCTTTCCCGGCGATCTCTCCTCCATGCAATGATTCGCCAGACATTATTTTTCTTGCCGCCTTCGTTATGGTGTCCTCTTTTGCAATTTTACATGCTTCCTCTTCATTAATAATTGCAATATCTACTTTTCTTAATGCAAGAGACAATGTTTCAAATTCTGTTTCTATCCACAACATGAAAGTGTCCATTACTGAAATCTTTGCACCATTGCATTGCTCTAGCACTGATACTTGTGATGATGGATGCATATTTGCACAAAATATAATTTCAGGAATGGTCCATGATTCTGGAACATTAGGTAAATAATTTGCCAATACATTAACTTCAGTTGAAATAGTCTCTGCATCATTCATTGCTCCTTCATATTTCCCTGACCACCTAAATGTCTTACCTTCCAATTCTACAATTCCAGTTATATCTATGCCTTTATGCTCCATCATTTCTAAATCATAATCTTGAAAATCATCTCCAATTGGCCCCATTATTCCTACTCTTGAAGGTAATCCAGGAAGCTTAGGTAGATGAAATGCTGCAGAGATACTTGAATGGACTGCGGAACCACCAATTACATCAGAACCACTGGCTTCGGGAGTTTCTAAATCATCATAACCAATACTTCCAACGATTATAAGTTCCATCAATTATCCTCCTTCATGATATTTGGATGGTCTTCTAGGTAATTGATAGTTATATCGCCATTTATAAAATCTCTTTCATTCAATATTTGCTTATGTAAGGGAATCAATGTATCGACTCCAGTTAGAATCACTTCATCTAAGGTCGATGACATTTTGTTTATGGCCTCCATTCTGGTCGGCGCCCAACAAATAACTTTAGCTATCAAAGAATCAAAAGATGAGGGTATATTATATCCAGTATGGGCATGAGAATCTATCCTTACTCCTTGGCCTCCAGGCCAAATACATTCCCAAATTTTTCCGGGAGAAGGAGTTAAAGTCCAGGAATTTTCAGCATTTATTCTTACTTGAATTGCATGCCCACTCAAGCAAATATCGTCCTGTTTAATGGGTAATTTTTCTCCTGCAGCAATTCTAATGCCTAATGAAACTAAATCTACTCCTGCTATCATCTCGGTAACGGTGTGCTCAACCTGAACTCTTGGATTAACTTCTAAGAAATAAAAATTCTTATCTCTGTCTCTTAAGAATTCAAACGTTGCTAATCCTTCATATCGTACTGCAATAGCACCCTGAATAACTATATTGCCTATTCTTTTTCTTTCCTCTTCAGATAACCAAGGGCCCTCTTCTATAATTTTTTGATGCCTTCTTTGGATTGAGCAACATCTCTCTCCAAAATACACTGCATTCTCCCCATCTCCAAGAATTTGAAACTCAATGTGTTGAGCATCTTCAATAAATTTCTCTATAAATACACGGCCATCTCCAAAAGCAGAAAGTGCCCTTCCTTGACAAAGTGTCAATGCACTACTAAATTCGCTCTCTTTAGTTACAACTTGCATCCCTATGCCCCCTCCGCCTGCTGCAGCCTTAATGATCAATGGAAATCCAATTTCCTTTGAAATCTCTGTTGCATGCTTAACATCTAATACTGGTTCATTCGTTCCGTTTGCAATAGGTAATCCGGCTTTAGACATTATTTCCCGAGCAGATATTTTATCTCCTAAGAGTCTAAGTACATTAGAATCAGGTCCAATAAATTTAATCCCTTCTTCTTCTAATCTTCTTGCAAAAGTAGAATTTTCCGCTAAAAATCCATAACCCGGATGAACGGCATCAGCACCAACTTCTTTTGATATCTTAACTATCTCTTCAATGTCCAAATAAGATGCCAAAGGATCTTCCCGAGGAATAAATATTGCTTCGTCTGCTAACCTAACTGGTAGTGATAATCTATCTTCTTTACCATAAATAATTACAACCTCAATACCCAAAGAGCGCAATGATCTCAGTATCCTGAGGGCTATTTCTCCCCTGTTGGCTATAAGTACTCGGCGAAACATCATATTTACCTATGATTTGTGGAGTGCAACAAACTCTTTAATTATTCAGTATACATCTCTGAGATATCTTTTTTCAGTTTTCATCATCGTGGTTTCAACATAAATAGTAGCTTCTTGTTCAGTCATGTCACCATGTTCATGGCATATTTTAATCAATGTCTTATGAACATCTTTTGCCATTCTTGATTTGTCTCCACAAACATAAAAATACCCTCCATCATTTATCCATTGCCAAATTTCGAGACCATTCCTTTCCATTAAATGTTGGACATAAACCTTTTCATCTCCGTCTCTGGACCATGCTAGGTCATGATTATCGAGTATTCCTCGATTTTTCCAATCATCCATTTCTTCTCTGTAGTAGTACTCGCCATCTTCGGTCCAATCTCCAAAGAACAACCAATTACGGCCCTCATCTTTATTCAAATCTCTTTGTTGAAGAAATGCTCTAAATGGTGCAATTCCAGTTCCAGGGCCAACCATTATGCAGTCCTTATTCCCATCTTCGGGCAAAATAAATGAACGAGTTGGAGACATAAATATTCCTATTGGAGTTTCATCTACTTTACACCTATCTGATAAGTAACCAGTAGTTAGTCCTGCTTTATTTCTATTATGATAATTATAGCGCACTATTCCAACAGTCAAATGGACAGTTCCGGTTTCAAATTCCGGGCTACTAGCTATTGAATATAATCTAGGTTTGAGTCTATCCATTCCATCGATAAGCCCCTGGGGAGTAAATATTATGTCATTAAAATCTCCAAGAGCATCAATATAATCTCTAGTCCACATATAATCTTCCATTGCACTATCGTCAGAAGTTAATTCATTCCAAAGATCGAAACTTGGATTACTTATTGAACCTATTTCATTATATCCCGGAGGTAAATCTTCTCCAACACCGGTACCTTCCCAGTTAATTACTAAATCTCCACTAAGTTCAGATGTCCTTTGCCTTTTAATTATTTTAAAATCTACACTCTCAGAATTATCTTTGATATGTGTCCCTAACATATTAATCCATTTTTTCGAAACTCTATGTATTTCGTATCTTGAGGATAGTGCTTCTTTTACACTGCAAATTCCTAAATTTGTTTCTACTTCTTCGGTTCCATCAAATCCACAGATTGAGAGTAATTCATCAACTATCTCTGGAGGGCAAATTGGAATAACTCCCAATGCATCTCCAGCTTTGTATTCTAATTTAGAATCCCCCAAATCGAAAACAATGTGTCTAGTCTCTTTACCTGACCCTTCACCATTTAAGATATAATTTTGAGTTATTTTTGAAATATATGGATTCTTTGCGCTCCATTGCCCTTTTTTATCTGATTTTTTTTCTTTAATAGGCAATGAATCACTCTCTTGAATAATTATTTTCGGTTTATTGTCAGTTTCGATAACATTCAAATCATCTTCAACTTCAGACATTTTTCGAAGAACTGCTTCTGACCATGCTTGCGCTTTCTCTTCGTAATCAACATCACAATCTACTCGTTCATGTATTCTTTTTGCTCCCTTTGATTCAAGCCATTTATCCCATTCTTTGCCTGATTCACAAAATAGGTCGTATGATGAATCACCAAGTGCAAGTACTGAAAAATTTAAGCCATCTAATGAATCAATGTTAGAGTTACCTGCTTCTTCCCAGAGATCTTCAGCATTATCGGGTTGTTCACCATCACCCCATGTACTGCAACAAATTAAAACTCTCTTATGTCCCTGTAAATCGGTTATTGATATTTCATCCATGGCGCGAACGGTCGGGTTCAGATTCAATTTCGTGGACATGTTACCTGCTTGTATAGCAATATCTTCAGAATTACCAGATTGAGACCCATAAAGGATGAGTATAGAACGAATGTCAGACAATATATTACCCCTGATTTGTAATCCACCCGAATTGAAACCTCTTTATCAATGGATGCAAGAAAAGATTAGACACAATGCAACATTCTATGCGATTAAGTCAAGTCATACGCCCATATCCGGAACTATGGCACGCATTGACTTCCTAGGCACAGGTAATGCATTTTCCCCTAAGGGGAGATTTCATGCTTTAGCAATAATTGATAAATGTATTTCAATCGATGCCCCTCCAACTTTAATCTATCAATTACGTAATGCAAGTATCAATCCCGGATCAATAAATAATATTTTATTTACCCACTGGCACGCAGATCATACTTTTGGATTTCCATTTATTTTACTGGAAAGAAAATATCTACTAAGAAATGAAAAAAATAATAATTTAAATATTTACCTTAGGCCAAATGGGAAAAATTTTTTAACAAATCTCTGCAAAATAGGTTTTCCCGGGAGCCTTGAAGATAGTTTTGATAAATCAATAAATTGGAATGAATCAGAAAACTCTCAAATTATGGATACAGATTGGAAATTTAATCGATTTCCAGTTTGCCACACTCCAGAAACTGATCCTCATGGATATGAATTAATTCATAAAAATGGTTTTGTTTTGCTACACTGTGGCGACTCAGGACCATGTGAAGAAATAGACATAAGATCAAAAAATGCGGATGTTATTATTTTGGAAATGGGAATGCCGGACATAGGTAATTTTCCATATCACCACACTCCTGCAGATATTATTTCATTTACGCAAAAATTTCCCGATAAGCTCGTACTAGTGACACATAATTATGCAACTTCGAAATCTAAAGAGGGAGAATTCGGAATTCCAAAATTACCAAAAACAATTCATCAATTAGAAGATGGAGACTTTCTTGATATATTCGATGATGGGACATTTAAAATATGCAGTATTTGAAAAATATATTTCAATGCCATTAAAATTATGTTGCTTGAAATGTCCCAAAAATTATGTCCAAAATTAAAGTCATAAGTCACACTTATTATCTTTGACTTATTGGCATGGAGACATATGCATGCGCGCAAATTACTAGGTTAGTAAAATAAGTGCTCTGTAATATAATGTGATGGCTTTGTGATTTATTTTGGACGGGAATATTTTTGAAAAAATTCTCGGGCAGGAAAGTCTGTTTACAGATAGAAAGGCATTCGATCATGGGTTCGAACCTTCCCGACTCCCTCATCGTGATCATGAAATAGGTTCGTTAGTTAAAAATCTAGTAGATGCATTGCAAGGCCATATACCTTCGAATATGCTACTATATGGAGTCCCTGGTGCTGGGAAGACTGTTGTTACAAGATATGTACTAAATCAATTAAGAGAGAAGGGTTTGGAACTAAATCAGAATGTCAGTACTTATGAAATAAACTGCAGAAGTGTAGATACTAAATATAGAGTCATCCAAAATATGGCATCTCAAATTTATGAACGTGGCGACCAAGTAATACCTTTTACTGGCTGGCCGACGGATCGAGTACTAGAAACTTTAATCCGCCGTATGGACAGAACTGGAGGAGTCCATATTATCGTTCTTGATGAGATTGATAACTTAGTATCTAGGGCTGGCGATAGCCTACTTTATAATCTTACAAATCTTAATACTAGGTTAAAAAATGCTAGATGTTGCATGATAGGAATAAGTAATGATTTAAATTTCACACAACAACTAGATCCAAGAGTAACTTCAAGATTAAGCCAAGAGGATATTGTCTTTCATCCATATGGGGCATTAGAAATTGAAAATATTCTCATTGAAAGGGTAGAAACAGGACTAAAAGGAGAAGTACTCAAAACAGGAGTAGTTGGTCTTTGCGCAGCTTTAGCCGCACAAGAACATGGCGATGCCCGCAGGGCGCTAGACTTATTACGAATTTCAGTCCAAAAAGCCGAACAAAGTGCACAAAATAAGGTAGATACACGGCATGTAAAGATGGCTCAAAGCCAACTTGAATATGATCAAGTCACTCCAGTATTGAAGACACTCCCTCTTCATCAAAAACTAGTACTTTTTTCCATATGTATCAATGAACAAAATGGTTTGAGAAATATATCTACGGGAGATATCTATAGGACTTACTCCGATGCCTGTATAAAGATACAAGTAGAAGCTCTCACAACCCGTCGTGTTTCAACATTATTAAATGAACTTGATACATTAGGATTGATAATTGCTAGGAATGTTAGTAAAGGACGCGGAGGAAGAAGTAAACAGGTTAACTCTGCAATACCCAAAGCAATAGATGCAATATCATTGATGAGTGATAATGAGCCATTAGTAAATGAGGCAGCTTTGGGTAAATATAAATTACAATCCCAGTTGTAGCCCCTCCTCATTTCTCGATAATCATTATACCACGAAAGCAATTCGCACAGAGTAATGAAAGGCGATGCTATTGAATGGAAATCTTCCTTGAAGGGGCCCAGCATGCCTCTATCGGTGTCTGCAGTTGCTATTGGCTCATGGGGAATAATCCTATCTATCGTGAATCTTTCTATAGGTGCTTATTCTCCAGGTAGAAAGGCCTTATGGTCAGGATTTATATTAAAATCTCGAGATTCTAATACTATCAGTTCTGATATGGTTATCGATGATTTTATATTTTTGGGATTAGCAGTATCTCTTTTCATTATTGGTTTTTTGAGCATAAAAAAATCTGTTGCAAAGAGGCCAAAAGGCGATGATGAAGATATTTCGATATTCGTTCAAGGTAAAATAAAATCATTTTTTAATAATCTAACAACATTAGAAAAAGGTATACTCAAGTTTACATCAAGTTGGTTAATAACCATTGGAATTATTTTTTATCTTGTATGGAGTATCAATTATAATACTTGGATAGATCCTGGAGTTTATTCAGTAATGATTACATTTATTTCATTTGGAATAGGAATTTTCATTTTGGATAGTTCAAAAAATTAGTTATTCTTTAAGATCAAATTTTTCTATTATCATTTTGCATCTTCTTTTCGTTTCTTCTTCTGTTAATCTTACAACAATTCCTTTATTTGGTTGCCCATATATTACTACTGTGCCCAACGGCGCTAATAGGTGAATTATTAAAGGCGCTAAATCTTCCTCTCCATCTATTGATATCAATGTTGTATTCTTATTAATTAGCCATGAATTTATTGATTTTTTACATGCATTAAATAGCGCGGGCGTCAATTCTCCAGCCAAATTATCGCATTTAATTATTTCATCATAATTATTAAAATTTATTTCCCCTGATTCTGTCCATATTTTTCTCTTTGTTTTACCATCAATTAACGCTATGTCGGGAGGATAATTTAATTTTTCAAGAGTTAGTACAGATACGTCTCCAACTGCTATTAATGGTACATTCTCATTTCGATATTTATTTATTGCAATTCCCATGGCATATTCGGGTTTTTTTTCTGGACCGGAAATTAATTCTCCAAATGGTTTCTTTAAATCCCTGATAACTTCATCTGTTATATACAAAATTTCTGAGTCCCAAATTGATATTTTATTATTTATATTTATATCTACATTCCAAGGTTCACCCTCTCTGTTAATTTCTCCATTCCTTATTCTTGTACTAGAAATTGGTAAATTATCCCATGCCTTGACATGTCCTATTTCTATGATTTCTAGTTTTTTTAATGAATTCTTTAATCTAATTTCATTAATTTCAAGACAAATTTTTATTGTCTCGCTAGAGCATATTATTGCTGTTGCCTCAATATGAGTTGGAGCTGGGCCATGATTATCATTTAAAATGCCAAACTTAATTTTTTCTATTTGTTCATAATCTAAATTATCTATAATTTCATCTCTGCGAATTATCCAAGAGTTAGTTGCTGGATTATTTTTTTTTGCAATCTCATCAGAAATTATCCATATCTCCAATTTCATACATTTTAATAATGCATCATTTATTAACTTCTTGTGGCCTAAATGAAATCTATCAAATGTACCGCCGATTAGGCCAACTTTATGCATATAATTCCCACAGATTTTTTTATTTTATGTACCCCGGGGTGTAACGGTCACCTTCATTGCGTTGGCTCTGGCGCCTGACCCACCCCGGGACGTCTGTCGAACTGTGTGGTAGTCCCTTGATTCATTCCTTTCAGTCCTCTGGGGACCTTTTCACAATCCGGCCACTTGTTTTGCGCCACAAATCATCCCGTTAGGTCATCGTGGTCTTCGACAAATGGTTTCCCATAACGTGGTACCGTAAATCATCCTAAGTCTCCGGCGTGGTGACTTCGTCGTTACGGTGTTGCCGCTTGGGCAAATTAAGGCCCATGCATGTACTTGAAGAACATCTCGGTTCGTTTTACGTTATTTTGATAATTTTATACATTATTTATTAAATCCAGAACTTCTTATGATTAATCTATTCATAATTTCTGAATTTCCATTTGATACCTCATGTTTTGAAAAATTTGGCCATCTCTCTATCGGTTGAGCTAACCAACCTACTAATTCATGGGACCTACCCCTTTTTGGGGTAATGTTGTTAATTGAGCAATCTAATGCATCATATAAGTCAATAATTGAATCACTTTCAAAATTATTTTTTTCCTTAGTCAAATCCTTTATTATTGAATAGTCACATCCTGGATGCAGCATAGCAGAAACTCCAGGAGTATTATTTGTTTCACCCTCTGGCCTCAAAATTAGTGCAGACCAAGGTAAATCCATCTTTAACATCCATTTCATTTTATCATTATTCAACGCTTCTTTTAATAACTTATGAGATACGATTGCCCACCAATCAATTGGCATTTCAAAGAGTATTAATGTCAAATCTTCTCTACTTAATTTCTTATCTTCTAATATTAAGTCTATCATATTAGACCATATCTTAAATTCATTATTTGGATCAAGTGTTAGATTTTTATTTTTCAATTTGATCATTATTTGATCCACAGTACTCCTCTGTTGAAATTTCCTCATATAAAGCCAATAAATTCCCTTGATTGCTGGAAGTGAATTAAGAGGGGGATTCACTATCCATGCATTTATTGCCCAACCTCTCATATCTTCATGCATTGAATCTGGCATCCAAGCAGCGTTAGCAAGGAATTGTGCCGCTAACCATGATACTCCTTTTGATGCATCTATGGAATCAATTGCGGGCCTTGATCTGAGAAAAATGTCCGGATCATCTCTTAATTTTTTTTTCATTGCTTCTGAAAGAATTTTTAATACAGAAGACGGCGCTTCATTGGCAACTTCAATAACCTTTTCAATTGGTAAATAGTTTAAATCAAGTAGTGCTAACCATTCCGGATCAAGCCTATTCCTCAATCGTTGCCATCTCGGCCATCTCATTATTGGTGGAGATGATATCCAAGATGCCAATGGATATCTTGCTTCTACTTGATTTGCCCATTCTTCATCGCCAAGTGGATACTGAGAAATAGATGATTTAATTATAGAAAAATATTCATCATCTAAGTCCAGCGGAATAAATTCATTTTTAATGTCGATACCCATTATTTTCCAAGGCGTAATCGAAATTTTATCTATCATATCATTCTGATTACTTTGATATTTACTTTCTATTAATTTTAATGGAATTTCGCCCTCTTTAGTTGAATAATTTAACCAAGGAAGTGGCCTAAATTGGCCAATATCTAACTTATCATAGCTTTCAAATTGGGATATTTGTTTTTCTATTATTATTAACCTTACATTTGGATGTGATTCTATTAATGATAAAGTTCTTTCCGATAAATCTATTTTTATATCGAGAACTAAGGGCATTTTACTTTCATGTTTTATTGACCAATTAATTAGAGATTCAATTGAATTTTTCTTTATTCCTCTCACATCTATATTCTTAGAATATTCATCCTTAGAGAAATTACTAACTCCCCAATCATTCCTGAATTTTCTCCATGTTGAATCTGAAACTCTAATACGTCTATTTTTTGTTATTTTATCTTTTAAGCCAACAAGCCTCTTTTTTCGTTCTTGGATAGATATCCTAGGATGAGAAAACTCTATCCAATAGTCAAGTGAATCCAGGGGATACGTTGTATCCTCTGGTTCTAAGCCCCTTAAATCTCCAATCAATAACGCATTTGGTTTTGCTGTTCTTAGTAACATCGACTTATACAGACTGTCTGTTAAAATTCCAACAATTGGCTCCTTTGGCCTGATTCTTGGAATCATGCTGTGACATTCTCCAAGTGTCCAAATGCCCCGATGATAGGAACTCTCTGTAAGGGGTGATCTTGGCTTTTCCTTAGGATGATTAAACCATTTTCCCATGGACGATGCTATTGTCACTTTATCATTCAATATTTTTCCTCTGATTATTCCTATTATCTGTGGCTTCTCAATGTAGGAATCAATGCTCTCAGGATTTAGATTTTTAGGTTCTACATTACTTATTTGCATAGTATCCAAATTAAACCAACGTAAACTACCTTCATTTAGTGTAGCCCAGTGCCATAGCGCCCCCTCGTTTCCACTGGAATCAGGTAATCTATCTGGGATCATAATCATAGGAGTTTTCGGCCGACTTAGAAATGTAAAAAGAATGTCAGTTCCTTCTCTATAAATTATGCTATATTTTTTACTATCTTTAGGTAATGGTAAGGCTATCAATGCCCTATCCCATTCATCAGAATATAGTGAATTCCAACCTGATGGAGTTAAACTAATCTTAGCACCTCTTGTGCCAGTAATCAAGTCACTGGAAACAAGCCCTTCATCTCGCATTTTTCTTATTTCGGCGGAAGCATGAGGTACCCTTAAATCTACTAAATCTGCCAATTTACTAACTGTTTCTTCTTTTTCAGAAAGCCTAATCATCAATCTTAAACGATGCTTACTTCTGATACTTTTTGGTGTAATTATTTCATCTCCTGTTGAGATGTTACCGAAATGATTTGACACTAAATTACTCCTCTGAATAAATCTAAATCAATTATGTGTATAAAATTTACTATTATAGTTACATTAAGTTAAGTGTTTCTCATGGAAATCTTACGGCTATTTAATTATGAAGTTTAAACATCTTAAATATACTACATTTTTCACAACATAATGTAACTACCAATAGTAATAATATACAGAAGCATTATATTACCCCCCGCTCTCCTGAGTAACATGATAAGTTTAGGCGGACTATATCACTAAGGTAGGCAGTCATTGTGGAAATAGAAATTGTACGTAAGAGTATTAGAAATTTCTTAAATAATAAGCCAAGGAATACTGTAGAAATTTCATCTTGGTTATCTCAAATGAATATTTCTCTGAATTTGGATTTAGCAAAATTTCTCGAAGCCGATGAATTTATTGTCCGTATTGGCGAAGTACGCAACAGCGGCGTCATAGATCCATCGTACTCGCTGTCAGAGTGGGCCACGATGGATTGGACTGACCATCACGGACGGAAGTCAGAAATTAATTAGTTTGAATGGAGTTTAAGGATATGAGAACAACAAGATTAAGACAAAAAATAAAAAAATTTTTAGATTTAAGAGGGGAAGCAAATACTACTGAAATTTTAGAACACGTTAATTCTACTATGAGGCATGGAACTACTCCCCAACAACTTGGAAATGTTTTATCCAAGGATAAAGATATTCTTAAAATTGCAACTACTAAAAGAGGTGGAGCATTGTCTGGTAGATACGAGATATGTGTCTGGCAATTAAGGCCTGGTACTTTGGAATCTGAAAATAATATATGAGATTATTCTAGTTCCGGATTCCATTCGCCAGTTCTAGCTTTATGATTCATAAAAGCCCTCTTGAGAAAAGCCTCTTGACTAGATAAGGGAGTCCCTTCTGCCCATTCCTTTAATGCAGCAGCCTGTAATGCTCTGCCGTAAGAATATGATAATTCCCAAGGATATTCATCATTCATTTTATTCATTATATTGAGATGCGCTGTTGCATCTTCATCAGATTGTCCACCTGAAAGAAAAGCAATTCCTGCAATCTCTTCCGGAACATTCTCAATTAGGCACTTCACTGTTAAGTTTGCAACTTCTTCTCTTGTTATTTTTTCTGAACTACTAATTCCAGGTAAAATCATATTTGGTTTTAATATTGCTCCTTGAAGGTGAACTCCTTGTATTGAACATTCTAAAAATGTCATTGCTAATACCTTTGAGGTAATATCAAAGCATATTTTGGATGAATGATTGCCATCCATCAAAACTTCTGGCTCTATAATTGGCACCAACCCCTGCTCTTGACATATTGCAGCATATCTAGCTAATGCATGCGCATTGACTTTGATACATGCCTCACTAGGAATATTATCTGAAATTCTTATGACTGCCCTCCATTTTGCGAATCTAGCACCTAATTTATAATAATTAATACATCTTTCCCTTAAATTATCTAATCCTTCAGTGATTTTTTCTCCTTTATGATTGGCTAATTCTTTCGCTCCTGTATCGACCTTAATTCCGGGATAAACTCCTCTTTGCATCATTGCTTCTGGTATTGTTTCGCCGTTATCCATTAATTGCGTAATAGTTTCATCATAAAGTATGATGCCGCTAATTGAATTCTCATAACCTGGAGATGAAAAAAGATTTACCCTATATTCTCTTCTACTAATTTCAGATGCTTTTATTCCTACGGCCTCTAATCGGTTTGACATGGTTCCGTTACTTTCATCAGCGGCTAAAATTCCTTTACCTTCAGCAACTAAATTATTCGCAATCTTCTCTAAACTTTTAATATCCATACTACCCCTATCTCGCCGGAAATGGACTTAGGAAATGAATCCATCGTTCTAGATTGATGTTTTCATCTTTCAGAAGTCAATATTTTATGTTCATTATTATGGACATCTATAATCTCAGATTGGACTATATATTTTCCATTTTTGCCCTTCTTAACTCCATTAGTTCTGCCATCGCAAACTCCAGTTCCAATGAATATCGCATCATTGGATGAACATAATTCGTCCCGATCCCAAATTTTTTCTATATCTCCATCTATCATTTTCTCTGCTCTTTCTCTATGGCCTTCATTTTTAAATACTAATCTGCCTTCAAATGATGCATTCAATCCTCTTAATGCAGTCGCAGTAATCACGCCTTCAGGTGCTGCACCTATGCCCATCAACATATCAATCTCTGAATTAGGGTCAGCAGCATCTAGGGCTGCGGAAACATCTCCATCTCCAATTAATTTGATATCAACATTATATTCTTTCAGTTCTTTTATCAATTCAATATGCCTTGGTCTGTCCATAACTACTACTTTCAACTCGCTTGAATTTTTGCCCAATACTGAACATGCGGCTTCAATATTATATGAGGTGCCAGCGCCTAAACTAATTTCTCCTATCAGTTCCGAAGATCCGGCTATTTTGTCCATGTAGCAATCTGGTGCATGCAATAACTCTCCTCTTGGCGCAGCTGCAAGAACTGCCATTGCATTGGGTAAGTTATAAGCTACATGATTAGTACATTCTAATGGATCTACGGCTATATCTATGGAAATTGCTTCAGGAACTCCTTGCATAGATCCCAATGGCTCCCCAATCCATAACATGGGGGCATCATCTCTTTCACCTTCTCCAATCGCCACTCTTCCATCAAAAGGGACGGTGTCGAATACTTTTCTCATTGCTTCAACTGCTGCTCCATCGGCTGCTTTACCGTCGTTACGTCCAATCCATGCCGCAGCAGCTATTGCCGCAGATTCTGTTGCATCCAGAAAATACTTCTCCAAGTCCCTTGTTAACATGCTCTCCGCACAGCGACTAGGAATTCAATTGTGCGGTTGCTCTTTATTCTTTTCTAAAATTTTAATATCAACAATTTTTGTATCTGGGTACTGGCCATCTATATTTTTTTCATTAGATTTTAGCATATCCCATGCGCATAATAATCCTGCAGTAACACCACACAAGGCCTCCATTTCAACTCCAGTGTTCCAATGAGATTTGACTAAAACTGTGCATCTTAGATGACCTTCTTCAGTATCCCATTTCACATTACAGCCTTCTATGGGTATTGTGTGGCAATGAGGAATCATCCGAGGAGTATCTTTCACAGCTTGAATTACTGCAACTGTGGACGCTTCACGGACATCTCCTTTACTAGTTCTTCCAAATTCAATCAAATCTAATGATTCTTTATTCAATTTGATTAATCCTGTTGCAATTGCAGACCTTTTTACCTTGGGTTTCGAACTAATGTCGATGATGCCATCCAAACCTTCACTCATAATATCGTTTCTAGTAACATGGGCATATATTTGAATTTTTATAAACATAGACTAATTTTATAAAATTTAACTACAATTTCTAACCTAAACCTTTTTTCCAAATAACTCCATCTTCTCGTACTTCTTTTTTCCACAATGGTGCTTGACTTTTTAACTCATCAATTAGCCAACTGCATGCAATAAAACCTTCCTTTCTATGCGTTGATGCAACGTGAATACAAACAATAGGTTCCTTTGGACTTACTCTTCCAATTCGATGTGAAATAATTACTTTTTTAACTCCAAATTTTTTAATAGATTCATCACCTAATCTTTTTAATATATTTGGTAATTTTTCTTCCCATGCATCAAAAATTAACTCTCTTATTTTTATTGAATTTTCAATTCCTCTTGTCAAGCCTATGAATGAAACTATGCTACCACAATCATCTGAATCTATCATTTTCCTTAACTCATCTGGCTCAAGTTTGGCAGATTCTATTGTTATTATTACGTCCTTCACGTCACCCCCATGGTACGCAGAGACTTGAATACAGCGGAAATTACCCAATTGTTGAAGTTTAGAACTTCCTCCGTTGTATGTATGGACAATACTCCCTTCCACATCTTAGGAGCGGGACTTTCTGGACTTTCAGCAGCAACAATATTGGCAAATGCTGGAAAAGAAGTACATGTATATGATGTCAGGAAAGATAGCGGCGCTCGTTTCGATGGAGATTTTCAAGGTATCGAGAATTGGACATCAGCTCCAGATTTTTTTGATGAAATGAAGCAATGGGGGCTCAAGCCTGATTACTTCAAGTCTAACAGTTTTGATGTGGTAGATTTAGCACATCCTGATGATGTCATTACTCGACCCAAAACAGAATCTATAGCATTCAGAGTTGTTGAAAGAGGTACAGACGAACATTGCATCGATCAAGGCATGAAGCGTATGGCAATAGAAGCTGGTGTAAAAATACATTATGGAGTACGTAAATCTCCAGATGAATGCGACATTATAGCCGCAGGCCCAAAAGAATCCAGTGCTGTTGCATTTGGTGAAATTTTTCATACTGATCATCCTAACCATGTAACTTTGCAATTAAATGATAAATTAGCACCAGGGGCTTATTCTTACTTGATAATAATAGATGGAATTGGACTGATTTGTACCTGCTTATGGCGAAAACAAAAGAAAAGCAGTCGTTATTTGAATGAAACTATTGCGTGGTACGAGGATAGATACGAATTAAATCGAAAACCAATAAAGAGAGTAGGAGGAAAAGGAGATTTTTCACTCCCCAAAAAATATGTTCACAAAGGTCGTTACTACGTTGGTGAAGCAGGCGGATTACAGGATTTTATGTGGGGGTTTGGCATGAGATATGCTATCACAAGCGGAGTATTAGCGGCCAAAGGAATTCTTGGAGAGTGCAATTATGAATTGGAAATTCGTAAGAGACTAATACCACTTGTCAAATCTAGTGCTACTAATCGCTTTTTATTAAACAGAATTGGAGACAGAGGATTTAAACTAGCTGCTAGATATTGGATGTGGGACCAAAAACGAAAAGGAGATGGCCTAGCATTTCTTAGATGGCTTTATTCGCCTGGAATTTTTCGTAAATTATTATGGCCCATTGTTAAGTTAAGCATGTTGAAGAAAAAAGAACTTCCCGATGGCCGTGTAGTAAACCATATGCCATTTAGGAAGGCACTTAAGAGAGATATTTGGGAGCAGAGTCCTGCAGCTTTGGAAATTGGTAAACAATGGGACCGTGTAAGGAAATCTGGGGCTCATTTATCATTTACTGAATCCGATACTTGATGTGTGACCTATATTTTCCGTTTGATTGAAATAACCCATCATATTCCCATTATCATGTCTTCTTGGCCCGAACTAAAATCAATGCCTAATAATTTGGTTAATTATGGAGTGACTGATAATGGCATTGCCATTATAGAACTAATCTCTGACACTGATGGAAAACCTCTTTCCGAAGGAAGAACCTCAGTCAATACTTATACGCGTGAAATGTGGGAAGATATAGATTTAGCCATTTTGACTGCTCGATTTGATGGTGATGTTTCTGTAATATTATTGACAGGCCATGGAAATAAATTCTTTTCAGCAGGAGCAAGCATAAATTATCTAAATACATTATCTCCAAGATACAAATATTTCTTCTGCTTGCATGCCAATGAAACTCTTTCCCGCCTCGAGCAAACACCAAAATTAGTTATTGCTGCATTAAATGGCCATACTGTAGGAGGGGGACTCGAAATCGCTATGGCAGCAGACATAAGGATAGCACATAAAGGAAATTTTCAAATTGGATTACCTGAAGTCTCACTAGGGGTACTTGCAGGAACTGGCGGAACCGCTCGATTAGCTCGCTTGGTAGGTAAAGCAAGAGCAATGGAAATAATGGTTACTGGTAGAAAATTTTCATTTGAAGAGGCAAGAGATATGGACTTAATACATGATATATATGATAGCGTTGGTTTGAATGATTTCAGGACTGATGTATTGGATTATGCAGGCCAATTCACGCTTCCTCTCGCTGCAGCAAAAGCAATTGGAAATATCAAGAGAAGCGTGCAAAGTGGTATTGAGATACCTCTTGAATCTCATCTCGCTTTAGAGAGAGAATTACAATCTGATTTGTTTCAGTCAGAAGATGCCAAAGAAGGCATTGCATCATATGTAGAACGTCGTACACCAAGGTTCAAGGGGAAATAATTAACTCAATTTTTTCATCTTTGTATACACTTATTCATATACTGATTACCTCTCCCATTTTTATATGGCAGACACAGAAATAGTACAGGATTATTCGCCCAACTTTGAAGCATGGATAAATGACTTCAGTGAATGGCAAACTAGAATTGGATTCGATCCATCTTGGTTGGGAGATTATAGATTTGATATAAAATTTGATTGGGATACCGCAGGTAATCAAATTGAATTTGGAGATTTTGAAGGTATGCCAAAATGGGAAAGGAGGATGCAAATACCTCAACAAAACATAAGGGATGCCATTATCAGTATGATTAGTGTACAAGGTGACACTGAATTTGCTAGCGTAGAACAGCAACACCACCTTTTGGATACCGCTCCTACAGAATATGATAAAAAGTCAGCATTAAGGATAATGTGCGAGGAACAAAGACATGGTTGGCAGATGGCATATGTCTTGTGTACCTATTTTGGCGAACAGGGAGTAAGGGAAGCATCCAAATTATTAGAGAGAAATGCACAAGAGGGTACTAGAATTCTTGGTTCCTTTAATGCCCCGATAGATCACTGGTTAGATTTCTTTTGTTTCACTCATTTTATAGATAGGGATGGTAAATACCAGCTTAAAATGTTAAGTACATCCTCTTTCAAGCCCCTAGCAGCATCAATGGGGCCAATGCTAAAGGAGGAATCATTTCATCTTGGTACGGGTGCTAATGGCTTGAGAAGAATCGTAAAACAAGGAGTAATACCTTGTGCTTTACTACAAAAATATTTGAATAAATGGATCAGCACTGGCCTTGATCTATTTGGTACAGATGATTCTACAAGTGCCCAATGGGCTTATGTATACGGAGTAAAAGGTAGATATGACGAGAGGGAAAGTGACTCTGAGGCCGACCGAGAACATTTAAATGAAGCAAGTAGGGAACTATATTTTCAAGAACTAAGGGAAGAAATGCGTAGGATAAGCTCTGCTAGAAAAGAGGGGGAACCTGAATTATTTATCCCTTCAGATAAATTTAACAGGGGAATTGGTATGTATTCTGACGAACAATATACTATTACGGGTGAAAATTTTGTAGGTACTGAAGAAGAATATGATGCATATCTGATTAGTGTATTGCCTACCCAAGAAGATGAAGATAAATTGATGAATGATTATATGAAGCAAGATTGGATTCAATATAGGCAATGGAAAGGTAATTGATGGAATATGGTGATTTAAATGCAGCATGTATCACTTTTAGCCTTTGATAAAGAAAAATGCAAACCATTTTTTGATAATTTAACTGATTTATTCTATCAACACCATCATTCTGATATTCAAAAATCAGATGAATACGAAAAACTACTATATACAGTAAAACGTCCATATGATGATGAAATGTTGAATATGATAGATTCATGGATGAATCTTGACCAAAGAGATTGGAAAGAGGAAACTACTCGAGAAATTAAATTAGCACTCTATGCTATTAGATATCCGGATACATTACTTATTGATAGTTTTACTCAAAAAGCCAGATCAGACATACATCGATTGTCGGCATATCTTCATTTTACGCATCATACTTATGCAATATGGGATGAAGATACTCGCAAAGGTCTCGTAAAATTGGGAATCAATATTCCTTCTACTGATGTGGCTGATCCATTTATTTATGGTGCTTATGTAAGTGCAATAGAACTACTAAAAGATGTTGCACCATTCACTTGTTTTCTGGAACATGATGTTCCTCGGCAAAGGTTATTTCAGGCTGCTTTAGCAGCATATGGGCGTCAAGATTGAGTAAACCATATGGTCTATTGGTGCAGCCAGTTGGTATGGATGTTAGAATTGTAACCATCATCGGCGCAGGAACAATGGGCGCGGGGATAGCCCAAATTTCTGCTCAATGCGGTTGGGAAACTAGGATTTTTGATACCTCAACTAAAAGTTTAAAAAATGCAATATCTAATATTGATGCCTTTTGGAATAAAGGAATTCAAATTGGAAAAACTACGAAAATAGAAAAAGAAATTTGGAATTCCAAATTGACTACTCACACAGACTTAGAAGATGCATTGAAGTCAACAGATTTAGTCATCGAAGCAATCCCTGAGATTATGGAATTAAAAAAGAATTTATTTTCGAAAATTGAAAAATTAGTCCCTTCTCATACAATTATGGCATCTAACACTTCTAGCTTATCAATTTCAGAAATAGCCGATGCAACTAATAGTCCAGAGAGAGTAATGGGGATGCATTTCTTTAATCCAGTTCCGATAATGAAACTACTTGAATTAATCCATCATGATAAATGCTCCCAAGAAACTATAGATTCATCTAGATTAATCGGACTAAAGATGGGTAAAATAACTATTCTTGTTAAAGATGTACCTGGTTTTGCTACGAGTAGATTGGGAGTAGTTTTGGGTAATGAGGCTATTAGGATGTTGGCAGAGGGAGTGGCTTCAGCAAGTGATATCGATACTGCCATGGTACTTGGATATAAACACCCAATCGGCCCTCTAGAATTATCTGATTTGGTGGGTTTGGACGTAAGAAAAGATATCTTATCTAATCTGGCTCTTTCATTCTCCGACGATCATTATGTTCCACATCCTCTTCTTAAAAATTTAGTTGATGCTGGCCATCTAGGTATGAAGTCCGGAAAAGGAATTTATGATTGGTCCAGTGGAACCAAAGTAGAAAGAGACGATATATGAGGATTTTGTTTGTCGGTTTACATAGAATTTATTGGGTTATTTGCTGGATTTTTAGGAGTCATAGCCTGGATTCCCCAAATAAAAGAGGTTTGGCATGATGGTTCGCATGAAGGAATTTCTTTACCTACATTTTGGTTAGTTGCTTCAGCATTATTATTGTGGTTAATTTATGGTATCCTCATGTCTTCTTATGCTATCATAATTTCTAATATATCGGCATTAATTTGTATACTATTGGTAATCATCGGCGTTACTAGACTTAGGTCCAAATAAATGTCATCTTCTCTAAAATTCTTCAAAAACATATTGATGAATTTAAATCTGCATTCTCCATATGTTTAGTAAATAGCGATACCCTTTCATTATTTACTCCCAAGTCACTAATCCCCATTCGAGATTTCGAATAAATATGCATCACAGAAGTACCGTTTTCACAATGTAAATTAATTACAAAATCATCCGGAAATCTCAATATCATAGTTCTAAATACAGCATGGATTTGATTATCCCATTCTCCAAGAATTTCAGTTCTTGGTTGATCATTTATCCAAGTTTTTGCCTCCAAAATCACTTCACTTAAATTAGAATTAAAGCGTAATTCAGTTTTACCTTCACCTCTATGAGGCTGCGGGCCAATCATTGTACAATTCAGTGAATCCTTTGGGCATTCTTCTGGAAATTCATTAGGAATTATTAACGAATCAGGCCCAATTATTTGAATTGATATTACTGCAGTAATATATGTTACTAAAATAAATATTGTTATGTTAAAACTCCTTTTTTTTAGTAAATTTATTTCCAAAAATTTCACCCTTCTGCAACTATGACTTTAGTCGCTCGTAAAACCCTATCATGAAGTTTGTATCCATCTTCAATTATTTCGATTATATCTCCAGGGTTTTTTCCTTCTGGGCAGGGCATTGATGCAATTGATTCCATGCTTATGGGATTAAATTTACCATCTTCAGTATCTATTTTATTCACTCCTTCAATCCTCAAGGCATCCATCATTCCATCTATTGTCATTTTAATTCCTTCAACTAATGATTCAGATATATTTTCTTCAGTTGAACTACTTTTAATTGCCCTTGATAGATTATCTATTATTGGTATCAATCGAGTTGCCAACCCGCTACAACCATATTTTATTGAATCATTCCTATCTCTAATGGCCCGATTTCTTACATTCACTATTTCAGCTGCAGAATATTGTAATTCTTTTTCCAAATTATCAATTTTTTCTTCCATTACACTAATGGGATCAATTTCCACTTCTAATTCAATTTCTACTTCATCTTCAGGAGTTGGTACGTCTTCTGAGTCGCCTGACACAACCCCCCCGTCCACTATTTCATTCAAGAATTCGATGGTTATTTTATTCAACATAAAAGTATTCACCTTCAACTTTTTGTTCTCTGTCCTTTCTACTTCCAGGCTTATTGATTCGAGGCCTGTGAGAATCATGATCCCTTCTAAAAGTAATATCGACATTTGCTAGAAATTTATTCATACCTTTCCTTAGACTTAATGGCCCTAAAGCATTTCCTATTTTACCTCCCTCTCCATCAAAAACTAATAATGAATCACTAACTATGTCGATGAAATAAATATCATGATCAATTACAAAAGCAGCCTTTTCATTACTTTCCATAATCCTCCTTATTGCCTTTGCAGTTTCCATTCTAGCATTAGCATCTAGGTGCGCACTAGGTTCATCAAATAAGTAAAGATCCGCTTCCTTACCTAAACATATTGCTATACTTACAGCCTGTAATTCTCCTCCTGATAACTTTTTTGCTTGTAATTCCAACATTTTATCAATTTTAAGTGGCCTAATTACTTGTGTATTAAATTCTCCTGATCTCCATTTCATTCCAATTTCAGTATCCATCCAATTTTGAACACTTCCTTCAAATTCAGTATTTACGTGTTGTGGTTTGTATGAAATTTTTGCATTAGTTGTACACCAACCACTATCAGGTTCTAATTCTCCAGCAATTAATTTTGCCATTGTTGTTTTTCCGGTTGCATTGGGCCCTACGACACCTACAACTTCTGCTGATTTAACTTCTCCTTTACCCGTAATTAACTTGAAATCTCCTAATGTTTTTTCCATATCTCCCCATTTTATTATGGGCTGTCCAATTTCTTCCCCTCTTGTTCTTCCTCTTAGAAATTTTATTGGCTTATCTCTTATTCTAACATTTTCTTCATGTAGAAAGCCATCTAGATAAGCATTTATGGCGCCTCTTGTAGTTCTTGAAGGAGTAAATATACCATAGGCCCCCCTGTCTCCATAGATTATATGTAACATATCGCAAAGTACATCTAATATTGCTAAGTCGTGTTCTACTACCAAGACTCTTTTTCCTTTACTGGCCAAATCTTGGATTATACTGACCATTCTCATCCTTTCATAAATATCAAGGTACGAAGAAGGCTCATCAAAGAAGTATACTTCAGCATCCTTGAGAATTGTGGCGCAAATAGCAACTCTTTGTAATTCGCCTCCAGATAAATCTTTTAGTTCCCTTTCTAAAAGATGTTCAATGCCGGTTAGTTTAGCATATTTATCTAGTTCTCCCATGTCATTAACTCTGGTTAACAATCCACTTACCTTTCCACTCCATAATTTGGGTAATTTATCGATGTATTGTGGCTTCACTGCTATGCTGATTTCTCCTTCTGATACTAAAGTCAGATAATCTCTTAATTCTCCTCTAGGAAATGTTTCAATAATATTTTCCCAATCAGTCGGAGGGTCAATCCAATCTCCAAGATTTGGCATTATGGAGCCAGAAAGAAGATTAATTGCAGTAGATTTTCCAATACCATTTGGCCCCAGAATTCCTATTACTGAATCCTGTCTTGGAGTGGGCAAACGAAATAACCTAAATCCATTTAAACTATATCTATGGGTCATATCCGTACTAAGCTCTTCTGGAAGATTAATCACCTTGACTGCATCTCCTGGGCAAAGTTTAGCTCTAGTAAAACACACTGGACACGCTTCTTCAAGAATTTTACACTTGTTTTCTTCAACCTGGATACATTCTCCTCCACACATCCCAGCATATTTCTGCAGATATGTAAATGCAGAACTATTTGGTTTACATCTCTCTTGAATTAATACTGCAATTCTAATGTCCTCACCTCTTAAAATTCTATTATTACTTCTTATATTTAGAATAGCCCATTCATAACTTATGCTCTAGATAGCAAGAAATCTATATCTGATATATACATACCCTGCAAGAGTAATTTTTTCTGTCTTTGATAATTGAATCCTACTTGAAAATACGTCCCCATCTCTTTTCTTTATTTTCTTTAATATTGAACTATAGAATGCAGCCATAGCGGCAGGGGAATATCTCGAAGACTTATCTAGTAAAGGAAGGAGTTTAAATGCCTTATCTCTATATGAATTTGCTCTTTCAATATAGTCTTCAACAAAAGGCTTCCATCCTGGATGTTTGACTAAATTATCATTATTTAAAATATCATCTTCACTGATTCCATATTTTGCTAAATCATCTATTGGCAAGTATATTCTATTCCTCTTTGCATCTTCTGCAACGTCTCTTAATATATTTACCAATTGCATAAATATTCCCCAAGATTCAGCATATTCTCTTGCTTTTATATTGTCATAGCCATAAATTTCTATACAAACTAAACCTACTGTGGATGCAACTCTATAACAATAGGCATAGAGGTCTTCAAAATTATGATATCTATTCATATGGAAATCATCCTCCATCCCACTAACCATATCATCAAGTAATTGCCGAGGTATTCCAAATGAATTCACAGTATCCTTTATTGCCATAAATATGGGATCTGTAGATGTAACATCACCATAAGCTGTTGATAGTTTCTTTCTATAATAAAATAATTGAGACATTTTATCATTATATGAACTTCTATCTAATATTGCACCTCCTTTACTTAGATTTTCAATTACCGATCTATATTCTATCGATTCTGGGTCGTCCGACGAACCTCCTGGGAAAATATCGACAAAATCTCCATCTGCAATATCGTCTGCTCTTCTACAAAATGCATAATATGCACATATCGCTTTCCTTTCAAAATCAGGTAAATACTTGAAAGAGTGGTAAAAATTTCCAGCTTCTCTACGGGTCAACTCTTCACAATATTCATATGCAGTTTTAATCATATGAGGGGGTACTTCCGACTCTTTCCAAATTGGTGCATCTATGTATCTAAATGGATTTAATAATTCTCCTCTTGAACCAATTACTCCCATAAAAATTGCACCTTCTCTAATGGTTTCTAAGGCAGTAATGCTAATTGCTCTAGTGGCCTCTTTTGTAAGGTCAACAGCAGCACGCACTAACTCTATTCTCTTATGCTCATTCTCAGAATCAATCAATGGTACAGCTTGCTTTCTAAAACCGCCGTTAGCGATTTCGAAATCAGAAACTTGCCTTTCTGCCATGACTCTCAACCCTACCGGAATAGATGTCGACTTGAAGTTCACTATGAATTGATTGGATGTTAATTTGGTTTTTTAATTTTTTTTAAAAACTTAATTATTTTTTTAATTACTTATATTTTTTTAACAATTTTAGGCTATTTTTTTTACTAATAGAGGCTACCGCCGCCCCTCTAATTATTTTTTTTATTTCCGATCTATCAACTTTAATCCTATTTTCACTATCTAAAATATTTCCATTTCTTAATAAATTAAGAGTTTTTTGACCTATTATGATTGGTAACATACATGATAAACGTAATCTAAATTGATATTTTGGTATCATTTCAATATACTCAATCGCCTCGTCTAAATAATTATCCGTTTTATCGATATATGAATCAAAAATTGGTTTAAATTTAATTATGTTCTCTGATACCAATAAATCTTCTATAATCAAATTATGTTTGGATAGTTCTTCTATTGGTATGTAACATCGACCCATACGCAAATCTTCAGGTAAATCTCTTAATATATTTATTAATTGTAAAGCCTTACCAAAACTTACGGCCTTAGTATAAAAAATATCTTCTTTTTCCTGATTTAGTTTAAATTGATGCCCAAGTGTCATATGCGTCCAAAATTCTCCAACACATCCAGCTACCATGTATGTATATTCATCTAATTCCTTCTCATTTCTTAGCCCTATCATTGACTTTTCCGAAGCACCAGTGAATCTTTTTAAATCAAGAGTTTGACCAGATATTATAATTTTCAAGCATTCTCTAATTTTTATTCTATCTCCATCATTATATATTTTTGAATTTTCTAACGCTTCAATTGGGATTTTTGAGTTTAATAGTAATTCTCGTTCGGACAAATTATCTTGTTTATTAGCAAGCTCAATAAAATTAGGTAAATCTCCGCTTCCTTGCTGGATTCTATTATTATAGGATTCTAATAATGATTCTAAATATTCTTTATCGTCAGTTTTTGAATCTGCAATGGTATCTGAAAGTCTAGCCAATAAATACATTAAACTTATCTGATTTCGAATTTTAGATGGTAAAATTTTTAATGTTAGATAAAAAGACCTAGAAGTACCAATCAACATTTTTTTCATATGTTTTTCAGTTTTTTTCATCTTCGGGCTCCTCCTTCAATAGTAATCCAGAACCTAACTCCCATCTAAGTACTCACTAATATTCTGCGATCAATCACTAAATTAGTAATTGTTTATCTAAGTCCACAATCTTTTAGCGCCTTCACTAATACATTACCAATTTCAGAAGGATCTCTTGCAACGTAAATCCCCGCTGCTTCAAAAGCAGCAAATTTTTCTTGTGCTGTACCCTTCCCTCCAGATATTATGGCGCCAGCATGCCCCATTCTTTTTCCTTCCGGGGCAGTTGATCCTGCAACAAAACCAACAATTGGTTTTGTCATATTTTTAGAAGCCCATTCAGCAGCCTCCTCTTCAGCAGATCCTCCTATCTCTCCGATCATTACAATCGCTTCGGTCTGCGGATCTTTCTCAAAAGCATCTAAGCAATCAATAAATCCTGTACCATTTACTGGATCTCCTCCTATTCCAACACACGTTGATTGACCCTCATTCACGCTCATTGTTTGTGCTACTGCTTCATAGGTCAAAGTTCCGCTTTTAGAAACAATCCCAATTCTTCCTTTTGAATGTATAAATCCAGGCATTATCCCAACTTTACATCCTCCATCATCGCCTGGAGTTATTATGCCTGGACAATTTGGACCTATCAATCGAACATCAGGGCATTTTCCAATATTTGCCACAGCCTTAACCATATCTAAAATTGGAATCCCTTCAGTGATACAAACTATCAGCCCTCCACCATTTTCTTGAAATGCATTCGCAGCTTCAATTATTGCCGAAGCAGCAAATCGAGCTGGTACGTATATCAAACTAACATTGGCATTAGTGGCACCAATGGCCTCAGACATTGTATTATAGACCTCAACCTCCTTATTTGAGAGCATTATTTTCTGCCCTCCTTTTCCGGGAGTTACTCCTCCGACGACATTTGTCCTATACTCTATCATCATAGTACCATGAAATGTACCTTGTTTACCTGTAATACCTTGGATGAGAATTTTACTATCTTCATTTATCCAAATTGACATTATTTGTCCCTCCTAGTTAGAGAAACAATTTTCTCAGCACCTTCAGCAAGTGTTTTTGTTGTGTGAACATTTAAATTACTACTGTCCAGTACAGCTTTTCCTTCAATATGATTAGTTCCCGAAAATCTAACTACAAGTGGAACCTCAAGTCCTATTTCCTTGGATGCCTCTATGACGCTTCTAGCTACCATATCACATTGTATTATTCCTCCAAAAATATTTACTAGTATACCTTCTACATTTTTATCTTCTAAAATAATTTCAAACGCAGCAGTTATTGATTCTCGCGTCGCACCTCCTCCAATATCTAGGAAATTTGCAGGCTCACCTCCATAGAGCTTTATTACATCCATAGATGCCATTGCTAGACCTGCTCCATTAACTAGGCATCCTATATTGCCATCAAGTTTAACATAGGATAATCCATGTTCATGGGCCCTAATTTCAACATCTTCTTCTTCTGAAAGGTCACGTAAATGATTTCTCCAAGGATGTCTAAAGTCCGCACTATCGTCAAAACTAACTTTACCATCTAGGGCTATCATCTCGCCAGACTTATTTCTTACTAGTGGATTTATTTCAATCATGGAACAATCTTTTTCCAAAAACATTGAATGTAGTGCATTTAGCATAATTACCATCTCATCATGAGATTTACCTGAAAGTCCTAATGAAGTTGCTAGGGAGATTGAATCCCTTTCTAACAGTCCTTCCAAAGGGTCCGCCCAAATTTTATGAATTGCTTGAGGATTTTTTTCTGCTACTTCTTCAATATCTACTCCACCTTCTGTAGATGCCATTATTAAGATGGATTTATTTTCTCTGTCAACTAAAAGTGCTAAATAATACTCATGATCAATTTCACAACCTGACTCGACATATAAATTATTGACAATTTTACCTTCTTTACCTGTTTGTTTTGTCACCAATCTGTTTCCTATTATTGCAGAAGAATACTCCTCTACCTCCTTTCTTGAGAAAGCTATTTTTACACCTCCTTCCATTATCAAATTTCCAGATTCTGGATCATATAAATTTCCCTTCCCTCTTCCTCCAGCATGTATTTGACTTTTAACGGCTACAACCTTAGATTCTAACTTGTCATATGCCTTTAATGCAGTCTCTATTGACAAACAATGTATTCCCTTTACTACTTTAATTCCTGAATCATTAAACATGGCCTTGGCTTGATATTCGTGAATATTCATGATAGGCCCACATGCATCTTGTCTTTGAAAGATGCGATAGAGACCTTCTAAATTATTAAAATATAGAAGAACTCAAACCATACTCATTGGTCCGAGTAAATATGGAAGTAATAGTACTAGTTGGGGGTTTCGGAACCAGATTGAGGCCATGGACTGAAAATAGGGCAAAACCCTTACTTCCAATTTTAGATAAAAATCTTCTTGAAAGAGTAATTGAAGTAATTCCAGAAGATTTAATTTCAAAAGTTATTATTGCTGCTGGCTATGGAGTAGAACAAATAGAAGAATTTTTTTCAAAAAAGGATACGAGTTATGAAGTAATAATTTCTACTGAAAACGAGCCACTTGGAACTGGAGGGGCCGTGGGATTAGCGAGTAAGAATTTAACAAAAGATGGCCCAGTAATAGTTTTAAACGGAGATCTAATATCTAGTGTTGATATTAAATCACTTTTAAATCACCATTATGAAAAAGAGGCAAAAGCAACACTCTCTCTTTGGGAAGTTGAAGATCCCAGTAGATTCGGAGTATGTGATTTGGATAATGATGGATATATCAGACGTTTCCAAGAAAAACCTGATCCAGGTACGGAATTTTCAAATTATATTAATGCCGGATGTGTGATTATTGAAAAAGAAATCTTAGATAATTTTTCATTAGAGAGACACAGTATGGAAAGAGTGGTTTTCCCAACAATAGCAGAATCTGGGCAAATGGCAGGATTGTTATTTACGGGTTATTTTGTAGATGCGGGTACGCCTCAATCCTACATAGAAGCTGTCCAAACATGCATAGATAATGATAGATTTAACTCCGGTAAAAAAATAAATCAATCATGGTTTGCAGATGACGTTGAAAAGATGGAATCAGTAAAAAGATGCTCAATAGGGGCCAATGTTTCAATAGATCCCTCTGCCTCACTAACTGATTGTGTCGTATTAAATAATGCTATTATTGGAAAAAACACTTTTTTAGACAGTTGTTTAATTGGCGAAGGTGCAATAATAAAAGATGGGATTGTTATTTCTGAGGAAGTAATAGGGCACCGAGCAACAAGATAATGATTTATTAGGCGATATTCTAAAATTCTAGGTACTCTTCGTCCGCATATGTCGGTCCCCTTAGTAGTTGTTAACTTCAAGACATATGAAAACGCTCATGGAATTTCGGCAGAAAAATTAGCATTAATTATGGCTAGTATTGATACAAATACTAGATTAGTGGCAGTAGTTTCCGCATTTGACCTAGCTTCAGTTGTGGCTCTAGCGCCTAATCTTGAAGTATGGACTCAACATTTAGATCCAATCCAATTTGGATCAAATACTGGTTGGCTCCATCCAGAAACTGCCGTAGAGAGAGGGGCAAAAGGTACTCTAATAAATCATGCAGAACATAAAGTATCTATTGAGCATATTGCAATGTTATTGGACCAAGTTCCTGAAGATTTTACTGTATGTGCATGTGCTGCAAATATTGAAGAAGCCCAATCTCTTACAGCATTAGGGCCTACATTTGTAGCCGTTGAACCCCCAGAATTGATAGGAGGGGAAGTATCTGTGACTTCTGCTGATCCTAATATTGTAACAGGCACAGCTAAGGCAGTAAGAGAAATTTCTAATGAAGTAGGAATATTGTGTGGTGCAGGAATCAAAAATGGCTCTGATGTTTCAATGGCGATTGAATTAGGGACATCAGGTGTTCTATTGGCCAGTGGAGTTACTAAATCAAGTAATCCTTTGAAAGCATTAGAAGAGTTACTTTCAAAAATTTAGATTAACAATTAGATATTTTAATATATCTTATAATTAACACAGTAAGTTATGTGGCCGTTCGGGAAGAAGACATTTGATCTAATTGATGACCGATGGCTTAGGGAAAAAGGTATACCACAGGAATATAGGGATGCCTTTAACCGTAAGAGTAAAAATCTTAAGATGGAAATTAATAGAAATATGGAAAAATTATCCGATTCCGAAAATATGGTTTCTGAACATGATTCTCAGATCCGTGAAAATGAACTGAAAAAAGCTAGATTAACAAGTCAGCAAAACGAATTAAAATCTAGTGAAGATGCTAAACATAGTCAAGAATTACAAAGAATAACGGCAGAAATAGAATTGTCCACTGGTATAATTGATCGTCTTAGTGCCGAGAAATTAAAATTTCAACAAACAATTGATAATACGAATGAAACAATAAAAATGCTACAAATGATTCAAAATAAAAATGTCATTAATCCTGGGCAATTAGTACAAAGTCCAATTTGGGCATCAGGAGATCACCTTGAAGATATCAGAGATAATCTTCCCCGAGCAACAGATATTGATAATTCAGATATATTGCACAATGAAGAATAAATGGGGGATAATATGAGTCGACCAATTTATGATCGCTTGGCTAAGATGCCGAAGAAAAAACTCGATAAACTTGAGTACGATCATCAACAACATCTTGTTAGATTTATGACGGCCAAGGAAGGTAAGGCAGAGGAAATCCAATCAATGGAAAAAAAATATTCAAGGCTAAAAGATAAAGCTTCAGAAGAAATTAAAGTTTCTATACCTAGAGTATTGGGTACTGCTATGGAAATGAGGCAAATAAAAGCTGAGTTATTAATATCAAGAAGTATCTTAGCTCTTCTGCGTTCAAACCAATTTTATCATAGATTCATGGTCATGTTAATTCAAGATACTAAAGCGGGAGTTGAATATGATCCAGATAAAGCCAAGAATTTAATCCCTTTAGAATTTTCAGAATTAATTAGTGGATCTATTGTATCTACAAATATGGATGGAGTTTTGAGCGAACTTAAGTCTGAAATTGATTCTAGTATTGGGGGTGAGTAATATTATAGCATGGTTTTCCCAAAGTAGAATACGTTCCTTCGTTAAACTTTCTACAAAGAAACAAAATAAAATAAAGACCGAAATAGATCTTAAATTTGCAGATCAAAAACAAATATTGGATTCTAGACTTTCTTATGCAAAGGACAGTGCTAGAAAAGCAGATAGATTACTTTCGAGAGGGAAAAAGGATAAGGCCAAAGAGGCTGTTAATACCTTTAAGTTAGATTTAGTTTCTAGCCAACCTGTCATGAATGCATATGTCAGTACTTCTTTAGAAAAGCACCTTCTAGAAGTAATTTCTATGGAAGGTTTTGAGTTTCCTGATTTGTTAGAAGATATAAGAAAAGATATAGATTTTGGCCTATTTTCTGTTAATGCCTCAAATGAACTTGATGCCATTATCAAAACAGAAGTTGATCCATTTTCTGAGTTAGGAATTGAACTCTAAAGTGTATTAAGGGCCAATATATATTCTAGAAACAATTTCTAAAAAGCTAGGGATTTCTGGTGCTAATATTATTAATAATGGTATCCCTATTCGTGGGGTGAAACTTTCCCAACCATCTGCCATAAGGTAGCAAAGATTTCTGATGTATGCCCATCTAGTTGATAATAGGAGATATGTCAAAACAATCGAGGAACAAGTTACTGCTGAAAATGAACTTAGGTAGTTATTTAATTCCACTGCCAAAGCGGGATAGCCACTCAAACCTGAATGTATTACTACTCCATAAATTACTAATGCTCCTACTGTTGTAGTGCCATCTTTTTTAGGTAAAGTTCCGAGTATTGGATCAATCCCAAGTGTCAAAATAACAGAAACGCATAAAATTCTTAAAATTGAAATAATGGTGGCATCTTCATTTGATATCAATAAAGGAATTAAACCTAAAGTAAAGAAAATTATAAAAATTCCTATTATCCAAAATATTTTATTATCAAAAAATTGTAACATCCTGTTAGTATAATCCCGTAATTCCTTTTCGTATGTTCCGCCCATACGACCTTGCCATTGTACTAACCAAATTTCCTGGACTATCATTCCTACTGCCAAAGTAAATATTAATGCATCAGGAATTAGATTTATTGGAACTTCTTCTATGAATCCTACTAGTAATCCAATTACAATACTAATCATAAGATTAATTGGCATTGTTTTCACAAGATCATTGCCGTACATCATAGCCACCAATATAGTATTAATCAATCATCACAGCATATAAATTCTTTTGAATAAACCGCAGACCTTTTGTCTATATCTTCATGGGGTTATTGATTGCTATGGGTGCAGACGCCACTAAGAAAGTCAAGAAAATTGGAAAAAAAGAATATAATGATGAATTATTTAGGTTACAACTAGAACTAATAAAATTACAAGAATGGGTCAAATTAAAAGGTCTCAAAGTAGTTGTTATATTCGAAGGTCGAGATGCTGCAGGTAAAGGAGGAGTCATTAAGAGAATAACACAATATCTCAATCCTAGGGTAGTAAAAGTAGCCGCATTACCTGCTCCAACGGAAAGGGAAAAAACTGAATGGTACTTTCAACGCTATGTCGATCATTTGCCAGCAGCAGGTGAAATCGTTCTTTTTGACAGAAGTTGGTATAATCGCGCTGGAGTTGAAAAAGTTATGGGATTTTGTACGGAAAAAGAATATGATAGTTTTCTCAGGGCATGCCCTACATTTGAAAGAATGCTGATTCGATCAGATACTATCTTAGTAAAATATTGGTTTTCTGTTTCCGATGAGGAGCAATTAAAAAGATTTGAAGCCAGATTAGCTCAACCTCACAAAAGATGGAAATTGAGTCCTATGGATTTAGAATCTCTCACAAGATGGGAAGAATACTCGCAGGCTAAAGATAATATGTTTGCATATACAGATACCAAAAAGTCTCCGTGGTATGTAGTTAATTCAGATATCAAAAGACATGCTCATATAAATTGCATAAGTCATTTCTTGTCCTTGATACCCTACGAGGATTTGACTCCTAAAAAGATAGAACTCCCCCGTCGTAAGAAATCGAAAGGATACCTTCGCCCTCCAGAGGATGAACAAACCTTTGTACCTGATTATCATTTCGGTTTTATGAAATAATTGAATAAATGTGATATTATGTCAATGAAGTTTAAATCTATACTAATTATAATTAGTATTTCCTTATCTGGATGTACAGGTATCTTGGACGATGATGACGATGATGATGGATTTTTAGATGATGTAGATTCATTTCCAAATGATCCTGATGAATGGTCAGATAATGATGAGGATGGAACTGGTGATAATGAAGATAAAGACGACGATAATGATGGATATACGGATTTAATTGAAATGGATTGTTTGTCAGATCCATTGAATTCATCTTCAATACCTTTGGATAATGATAGTGATAGTATTTGCGATCCTATTGATGAAGATATTGATGGTGATGAATTACCAAATGCTTGGGAAATTTTACATGGTTTTGATCCTTATGATTCTACAGATAAGCTTGTTTGTCATGATGAATCACGTTATTGTCTAAGGACATATGATGATTTTACTTTTGCCGAGACTCATAATTCATTCTCTACTGTCGAGGACGGAGTTTGGATGGCTGTCAATCATATGACGTCCCTGGAAGCACAATGGAATGGAGGAATAAGGGCATTTATGTTAGATACTCACCATCTTTCTAAAGAAGAAACTACTGATTCTGATGTACGTTTTTGCCATGGCGATCCAAATTCAGATTTTTTACATCCATGTTCCTACTCTGAAGTCAATGCCCATTTATGGTTGGATAAATTACACTCATTGATGAATAATAGTACAGGAGATGTTGTTACAATTTTACTTGAAAATTACATACCTGCAAACCACCTATCATCATTATTCAATCATAGCGGACTATTGGAATTAACATACATTCATGATGCTCATTCTCCTTGGCCTACATTAGGTGAAATGATTATTTCTGGTAAAAGACTAGTTATTTTTTGGGATTGGCAATTTGACCAAGAATATCCTTGGTTACATCATGCTTGGACTCATAGTTGGGATACCCCATATGGAGAAAACGATCAGTCTGAAATGTCTTGTAAATTAGGTAGAGGTGATCAAAATCAACCAGTTTGGCATCTTAATAACTGGCTCAGTAGTATCTATGGTTTCGCAGACCCCATACGATCAAAACAAGTAAATGAATATGAGACATTATTACAAAGAACACTAGAATGTTGGGAGCAAAATAATAATCGTCCAACATTTGTAGCTGTAGATTTCTGGGAAGATGGAGAATTAACTAATGTAACTAAATCAATTAATAATTTGGATCATTGGTCAGATAATCAATCTGATATCAATTCCAAATAATCCCAAAGCAGATTATGTATTACTACATCGCACATGATATGCAAAGATGTGGAGTCAAAGAGGTCTCGACTGCGTTCATGTCCAATGAGAGTATTTCCCTACTACTTGTTTTAAGGGATACTCAAGACTCAGAAGTATTAAGATTAATACAACTTGCAAAAGAAAATAACATCCCAATTAAGGAAGGTTCGGAGAGAGATTTATGGAGGATGGCTAGAGATAACAAAGGCGAGATAAAACCTCAAATTTTAGCACTCGTGGGCCGAAATCCCTATGCTGAAATTGATGAAATTTTTTCTAATGGTGGTTTAATTTGGTTACTTGCGGGTGCAAAATACCCTGTAAATATAGGATTTACAATAAGAACTGCCGAAGTTAGTGGGGCGAATGCTGTTTTTATCGATAGTGAACTTAATAATACTGAGAGAAAGGGTGCTGTAAGGGCATCTATGAAAGCACACCGTTTCATCCCAATCCATTGGGTCAATGGCGAAACTATTGTAGATAAAGCAAAATCTAAGGGATTTAAGATTATATCAATAGAGGATATAGGAACTAAAACGCCATGGGATGAAAATCTAACTGGAAATATAATGTTAATAATAGGTGGTGAAAGAGCTGGAATTTCAGATGCTATTCTTCAAAAATCTGATAGTATTTTAAAAATACCAATGACTGGTTTTGTCCCATCTTTTAACCTTCAAGCCCCAATGGCAATAGTTGCAGCAGAAGCTCAAAGGCAAAGATCTAAGTAATTTTATTTTTGAATTCATCCCATTATTTGAAAATCTATTTACCCCTAATTTGATGGTACTTCACCCACTCCTAGGCACATGGAGATACCTGATGAACTTGCATCAATGCTCAATGGAGAGCATGGCCCAACTAAGCAAAAAGCAGCACGTTTAGTCGTAGATCTAGCAGCAACTGCATCTGCTACGAAATTCATTAGATGCGATAACTCTCATGTTTCTGGCGTTAGCGTAATAACAGGAGGGCATGGCTTACGTAGATTTCTTTCTGATCTTTCAGGAGACCCTCAAGGAAAAGTAGTAATTCCAACAACACTAAATTCAGCTGGTTGCGATTTAGAAAAAATTGAAGATATGGACATAGATTATCCTGATTTTTTAAAATATCAATTTGAAATCGTTCAAGCATATTCTGAAATGGGTATCAATGCAACACTTTCATGCACTCCTTATGATCAAGGAATTGATTCTGGTAATGGATTTGGTTCTTGGGCTGAATCAAATGCAGTATGCTTCTCAAATTCTTATACTTCATTAATCACAAATCGTGAATCGGGGCTTTCTGCAATTGCAACTTCTTTAACTGGATGGGCCCCTTATTGGGGATTACATATTCAAAAAAATCGTATTCCAAACATTCTTGTAAAAGTGAAATGTGACATGTCAGATACTACTGATTGGAGTATACTCGGTGATTGGATTGGCAAACAAATAAGGCCAGATTGGAATTTACCCTGGGGCCCAATGCCTCATATTACTGGTTTACCAAAAATGATTTCATTTGAAATGCGTAAAGCACTTACTGCTGCTGCTGCTAATTATGGATGTCCAATGCTTTGGATAGAAGGGCATACGACCTCTCCTGAATCTAATAATTACCAAGGTGAAATAGTATTTGATAAATCAGAACTATCCGATAGATATTTGGAACTTTCTCCAAAAGGTATTGTTGATTTAGTTGTAATAGGATGCCCTCAAGCAAGTGTGGGTGAGGCAAGAGCAACCGCAGCAGCATCTAGGGCACGGATGGAACTAGGTGAACAAATTAATAATAAACGGTTATGGCTTTTCACAAGCAGATATAATTATGATATTTTAGAATCAGATGGGACAGTTGGCATTTTAGAAGAAGCAGGCGCATTGATTCTAAAAGATACATGCCCGGAAGTTACTCCATATAATAGAAATCATTACAACCATATTCTAACAAATTCATTAAAGGCTGAACATTATCTAACTAGTGGACTTAATCGTATGCCTACAAGCGTAGCAAATATTTACGATTGTGTAGCACACGCATTCGATGATAAATTACTTACAGGGCCAAGACCGATATTAAGTTCTAAATCATCAAAAAATATAGAATCAGCAAAAACTCATCAAAATTCAAATATTACAATTTCCGGGCAAGGTTTGCCAAGCCAAAGTGAATGGAAGGTTACTGGTAAGGCTTTAGTGACGGATGTCCCAATTACATATTTGGGATATGTAAATAGAGATACAGGAGTAATTGAAGAAAAAGGACACCCTCTTGACGGAGTTGCGATTGAAGATACCATCCTAATTTATCCAAAAGGATCAGGCTCTACTGTAGCGCCATTTGTTCTGATGGGCCTTATTTATACAAAAAAGGGGCCGAAAGCCATAGTAAATACTGACGTTTGCCCCTTAACACTCCCTGCAACTTCTTTACTAAATCTCCCATATTCATATGGCTTCAGTTCCGATCCAACAATGTTGATAAACACCGGTGACGAAGTAGAAATGTCTCTAAAAGATGGAATTACTCAATTAAAAGTCTTAGTACGAAATAGCGAGGATTGATGACTAAAAACCCTGTCTGACACACTATGCCTAGTCCTCCTAAGCCCCAACCGTGTCAAGATCATGATTTGGGCAAATTCGAGATATTGATTAGGGATGGTGCATCAAGAATTGGCCGCTTACATACTAAACATGGTCCACTAAATACGCCTATGATTTTGCCAGTTATCAATCCAAATATTAGGACAATAGAGCCAAGAGAAATGTGGGATGAATTCGGAATTCAAGGTATAATAACAAATTCATACATAATGTGGAAGCATGATAAATTGAAACAATCAGTTCTTTCAAAAGGCGTCCATGAAATTCTGGATTTCCCGGGAGTAATAGTGACCGATTCAGGGACATTTCAGTCTTATATTTATGGTGATGTTGAAGTTGGAGTTTCTGAAATTGTAAAGTTTCAGAAAGATATAGGTGTAGATGTGGGTACTATGCTAGATATTTTCGGCCGCCCGGATATGTCTCGAAAGCAACTTGAATATGCCGTAGAAGAAACCGCAAATCGTGCCATTGAATCATTGGATGTCGCCGGAAATAACATGCTTCTAAATGGCCCAATACAAGGAGGATTACATGAAGACCTTCGTGCATTATCAGGTTCTTTGATGTCCTCCATAGAGGGGGAGCATCGAAATTTTACAATTCATCCAATTGGAGGAATTGTTCCACTCATGGAAAATCAGAGATATAAGGAATTATTCCAAATATTACTAGCTTCAAAATCAGAATTACCTCATAACCGTCCAATACATTTCTTTGGTTGCGGACATCCTTTACTATTTCCACTTTCAATCGCTTTAGGGGTAGATATTTTTGATAGTGCTGCCTATGTATTATTTGCAAGGGATGATAGATTAATGACTCCTAATGGAACTGTAAAATTGAAAGATATCTTCGAATGGCCAATTACTTCTCGAGCTCTTTTTGGTACAAGCCCAGAACAAGTTAGAAATATGGATAAGAACGATCGAACAATTCTACTATCTCGTCATAATTTAGAAATTACACAATCTGAATTATCTAGATGTAGGGAAGCAATAAGGGATGGAAAAATATGGCAATTAGCTGAACAAAGAAGTCATAGTTCGCCACAATTAAGAACAGCATTCCTGTGGGTTCTTGATCAATTAGCTGATCCAGATGAAGGGCCTGTTGGAGAATCAATTTTGGATATGATATCATCTACTAATCCTGTCAGAAAGGGTGGGGAATCAATAAGTCATGATTTAGAACTACGTCCTCATATATTGCATCTTCAAGCACTTTTGGCCACTAGATGGAAAGCCCCTGGGTCTTGGTGGGATGGCTCTACTTCAGATCCAAAAAGATTGTTAATCATTAAAAAAACTGCACCTCCTTGGAGGATAACCTCACTAGATAGTATTATAAATTCCCTAATTGAACTGCCTAACACTATTCCTCTAATAATGACTCCACTTGGAATAATCCCATTCTCTTTTGAGGATTTGTCTCCTTGGTGCCATCTTGATGGCTCAAATGAAATGTGGAATATAGACTACGATGATGATGAAATAATTGAATTCTTGCTAGATTTGGGATTGAAAGATATACCTTATATCACAATTTCTCCAGAATCAACATCGGAACTAAATCTCCCTAAGAATCAAGAAATTAGAAATTGGCTGGATAGATGTGCTGTAGTGGATAAATTAGCCTTATTATGCTCAATAAATCCCAACGATGGATGTAAATTTACAAACCATATGTCTAGTAGGAAGTCAACTACAGATAGGATGGTTAATGTTTACTCAGATGGAATTCATATTCTCTCTCCGCGTTTATCTGATGGCGGAATTTCTTTAACAATTGAAGGTGCTAAAATTCTTTCTTCGATGTATCCGCAAATTCCAACTTTTGACTCTGAAGTCGAATATTCGGATTTCCAAGGGATTCCAAAAATTTGCATTATTGATGATGCGGTACCATTTGTTGGCATTGGAAGAAATGTAATGCAGGGATATATAACTGGAGCTGATGATCATATAATTCCAGGTATGCCATGTTTAGTTGTAAATTCCAAAGGAGACCTCATAGCTCACGGTTTAGCTGTAACAACAGCATCAGAAATGCAGTACTTAAAAAAAGGCGTGGCAGTCAAAGTAAGAGATGGAGCATTAAAAAATAAAGAATGATTGTGCACAAGTCGGGGATTGTTTCAAAAGCCTAATTAAGAATAGAAATTTAAGAAATCGTATGCCGGTGTAAATAAAATGCTAGAAGATTCTAATAATAATTGGGTAATTGAGACTAAAAATCTCTCAAAAATGTATGGCCCTCATTTGGCTTTGGATGGTTTAAATCTTCAAATTCCTCGTGGAGCTGTTGGAGTTCTTGGGCCAAATGGAGCAGGTAAATCCACACTATTCAAATGTATACTGGGCCTTATTCAAATTACTTCCGGAAGTGGTAAGGTGTTAGGCTTTGATATACAAAAAGAAGGAGAAAAAATACGTTCAAAAATTGGCTATATGCCAGAATATGATGCATTAGACCCAGGACTATCTGCTATTGATCAGGTAAGATATGCTGGAGAAATATTGGGTATGAATACAGATGTTGCCACACAAAGGGCACACGAAGTATTGGAATATGTTGGTCTCAAGGACCAAAGATATAGGAAAATAGATACATTTAGTACGGGTATGAAACAAGCGACCAAACTCGCATGTGCTCTAATTCATGATCCTGAAATTTTGATCTGTGATGAGCCTACAAATGGTTTAGATAAGCGGGCTAGAAAATTTATGTTGGATACTCTTAGAAGAACTGCCGAAGAAGGCGAACGAACAGTTTTGTTAAGCAGTCATGTTATGGATGATGTTCAAGAAGTTTGTAGTAGTATATTGATGATATATAAGGGCAAAGTTGTCCTTCAGAAGAAAATAGATGAATTGGTTAACCAAGTAGAAAAAGAAATAGAAATTACGATTTGGGGCGGAGCTTCTATTATGGAAACCCAATTAATCGATAATGGATACAAAGTTAGAAGACTTGGTAGAATTCTTAGAGTGACATTAATGGATGATAATACTATCATTGGAATTTTAAAAATTGCTGCAGAGTGCAAAGTACAAGTAAGGCAACTTAAAGAGTATCAACCTGATTTAGAAGATATATTCCTTCTAATAATGGATAAATTAGGTGAAGAAATCAAAGGAACTTCTGACCTCATGACTCCTAAACATATTGGTGGTAACTAATTTGCCTGATGATATTGATATTGCAGGTACTAAAACTAGAATGGAGGTTGCATTTGGTTCTGGTGATGGAGATGAAGATATGACTGCAATCGTCGCAAAAAAAGAATCTAATTTAGGTGCTATCTTTGAACAATCTTACAAGCCATGGGATGGAGAATTGGGGCCACGCTGGATGCGAAATTACTCAATATTCCGCCACCATGTTTATGGCCTTTTTACAAGTAAAGGGCATAGGCATTATCATCCATTTGTACGCCTTACTATTCTAGTAATATTGTTGGCGTCTTTAACTCCAATACCTATGCTATTCTTATCTTCTTTATTGCCTGGTCAAGACGGAGATTTCTTATCAAAAATGTGGGGGATAAATAGGTTTAATTTATGGGGGCAAATTTTAGGATATTTTCCTAGGAATTTATGTATGTGGCCATTATTGACTGCATTGGTAGTTGGCGGAATGATTTCTGATGATCGAAGAAATGGCACAAGTGCGATTTATTTTTCTAGGCCAATAAATCGATTTGATTACACGGCTATGAAATTTATCAGCGTTGCAGTAATTTTAGGATTTGTAATTATATTCTCATATTTTGCATATTATACGTCTGCAATTGTATTCAGAGGAGAGGGATGGGCGTTTCTGATAGATACTCTGCCATTATTCCTCGGTGGCATGTTATCAGGTATTTTTTTAGTTCTTACTTATACATCAATAGGATTAGCACTATCGAGCATAAGCCAAAGTCGATTTTTTGCTGCAATAGGATTTCTTAGTATAATTTATGGTACAAAAATTGTCGCATTGCTGATAGATATGCAATTTGATACTTCAATACTTTATATTCTTAGTCCATATGATTGCTTAGCCCATATAGGGCAATTTCTACTGGGTATCGAATTAAACTATGAACACCCATTAGCATTTTCTATAATCTCATTGATAATTATGAATATTGTATCAATGAGTATTCTTGTATCACGTATTAGTTCTATGGAGGTTACTAGGGAATGAATGATATTAATCAAAAACCACCTTCTGTATTACTTGAGAATGTCTCTAAATGGTACGGTGAGGTAATAGGGATAAATGATATATCCCTGGCAATCGAAGGAGGTGTAACTGGAATTTTAGGGCCTAATGGGGCTGGAAAATCCACTCTTTTCAAATTATTGATGGGACGATTGAAACCAAGCCAAGGAACAGTCAGATTGTTTGGCATAGATCCTTGGAAAAGTACCTCTCCATATCGTCGTATAGGTTATGTAAGCGAATCAGAAAGGATGTATGATTGGATGACTTCTCTTGACTTTATCTCTACATTGGCAAGACTCCATGGAATGTCGAGGGATGAAGCAGTTGAGAGATCTAAACATGTTTTAGATTTTGTAGGATTGGAAGATGTCCACCATAAAGAAATAGGAAAATATAGTAAAGGAATGAGGCAAAGAGTAAAAATAGCGCATGCATTGGTCCATGACCCAGATTTAATAATTTTAGATGAACCCTTACATGGATGTGATCCAATTGCAAGAACAAGTATAATGAGCGTAGTCAGGGAATTAGGTTCACAGGGTAAAACAGTCCTAATTTCAAGCCACATATTGGAAGAAATTGAGAGAATAACTGAGCAAATAGTAATTTTACATAATGGTAAGTTATTAGCAATAGGTAACTTACATGCAATTAGGGATTTACTAGATCAGCATCCCCATAGGATACTAATAAAGTGTGATTCTCCAAGGGAACTCGCTCAACTCTTTATAAGGGAAGATCCGGTATATGGGGTGCGATTTCCTGAAGATGGCCAATTAGAGATACAAACAAATAACTTATCTGCAGCCCATGATATCCTGCCTTCAACTATAGTTAAATCAGGTCAGAAAATAACTTCAATTGAAAACCCAGATGATAATTTAGATTCTTTAATTGGTTATTTATTGGGAGGAATTAATAATGGATGAAAAAGGTCTTTCTTTGAGTAAAACAGTGTGGTCCCAATTAGATCGTAAGGCTGGTGCCATAATTGAACTAACTATTAGGCAATTAAGAAATCGTATGTCAACCTGGGTAGTTCTTGGAGTTGGAATTCTTCTGATGGCTTTATTGCTTGCGTTTTATGTTGATTCTGTACGAGAAGGATTTGAATCTATTGATAATGATGGTGATTCTGTAGATATGGATGGCGATGGTTATCCACTAGGTCAAGAAATTAAATACGGGCATAGTGATTATAATTCTGATGAGTTTCCAGGATCAAGTGAATATGTGCGTGTTAGCAATATAGATTATGACGATCAAATTCGGCGTACTTCAGGAAATTTTACTTGGGAAGGCATTGGTAGATTTGATGCCATATGGAAAGATACTAAATATTCAGGTAGTAGTCAATGGGAAGGAATTATAGATTGGAATATTGCGAGTAATAATTCTTGCCCTTCAGGAGATGTCTACGTTGATTGGTCTCCAGAATATTGGGGTTATGCTTGTTATTATTCGGATGATGAATTCTTTGTATATGGAAAATTCAAAGCAAATGGGACTATCGATGTCCCATTAGATCGTAGTATTAATTGGGGCTATTATACTCAACCGTTCTTTATTGAACCTGACCTCCAATCAATGTACATAAATGAAGATGATATAGATTGGAATGGTAATTTACTTCAAAGTAGCCAAGGCTTTGATGATGATGGAGATTGTACTAGGGAAAACTGGAGTATAGATAATGCCGAATCAGCATTCTATTTCGATTATTCTGGTGATCAATTTGATGAAGATAAAAATAATAATGGAATCATTTGTGATGTGTTATGGGAAGTTGATGCAAATGGGGATGAGATATCAAGTATATCTCCTGATTCCAATGTTGATGAAGATCCAGATGATGAGAAATATATGGGAGAATCTAGTCACAGAACATTCATCATAGGAGTAGGTAAGATGGCATTCGTAATATTACTCGGATTATTTTTACCTCTATTTCTTGCACTTGGATTAATTAGAGATGAAACCGAAAATGGTACTTTACATTATTTGTTATCAAAACCAATTCATCGTGGAGAATTTATCGCATATAGGCTTCTTGGATATTTATCAGTTACTGGAAGTTATGTCATAATTTTGTCATTATTTGTCGGCATAATTACGGCATTATTGGGGCCGGGGGATGAAATTTTTCGTATATCTGATATTCCTGTTTGGTTGGGAATAGGATTTGCCACTTTCTTAGTTTTGGCCGCCTACGGGTCACTTTTCAATACTCTTGGATTAATTTCTCCGAAATATGGCGTTTACGTATCAATAGTGATAGGAGTTTGGGAATTTGTTATGGGCATATTGACCATCGCAAATCCTAATTGGACTCTTTCAGCAATTTCAATAAATCACTGGGCACTTCAGATAATAGATTCAATAGTATTACTAGCATGGCCGGAAACCCTTCAATTACAACAGATGTCTTCAGCATTTAATTTAGAAACGGGATTAGATATTTTCTGGAAACCACCAGTCCATACTCTTGGAACCTCAAATCCAATAGTTGCAATTATGGTTAGTATGTTCGTTTTAATCGTATTTACGATCATGATGTTAGTAGTTGGCCAATCTATATTTAAGAACCGAGAGATAATGTGAGGGTTTGAAATGACATCTGAAATGAAGAAATTCAAGGGTGATTTTACTTCGTTGTGGAGATTAGATGTCTTACCTCCTATTCCAAGATTATCATGGTGGTGGTGGTGGGTTATTGTATTCGTGCGAGATAAAGATAATCCTGGTCGATCTAAGCAATTAATGGTACTCTGGTCAACTAAAGAAACTCCTGCAATCAGGATGACTGGCCATTGGTGGCTACCAGGATCTAGGATGAATATCGATGAAGAAGGCGGACTAGTTTTCCCTGGCATGGTTTGTTCTTGGTGGTACGATGGTAAAACAATGTTTGAGCCACTTGTAATGAAGGAATGTAGGATGGCCGCAATTAATGATCAACATTCATTATGGCCTGGAGAAGGAGATGGTGAAGGCGCAGGCGCAGTAATCCCCCTTGTTCAAGAAGACTTGTCCTTTGGAATGAAGCCCGGAAATGATAAGTTTTGGTTAAACCTCGTTAGCGACAAAGAAGCTGTAAAAAAAGGTGCACCATCAAGATTTAGTGCCGAATTAACTCCTTGGAGCGGACCTCCTAGTACCTTGACATATAAAAATAATATTTTGGCTATGAATATGGGCTATGATATCTTAAGATTACAGGGGACAAAATGTAAACTTTCTGTGGATGGAGAAGAGATGGAAGGTACTGCTTATTTTCAGAAAGTTTCAGTACAAGCACCTACAATACCCTGGTTTTGGGGAATGCTTCACTTTGATGATGGTTCATATTTAGATTGGTTTATGCCACACGTCTCACTGTCTTCGACTTCCAAGGACTCTTCCCCCTGGAGGCTTAGAGATTTTTTCCGAACTCCCTCTAATGGGACAGGCATATTCCACGATGCTAAACGGGATAGAACAGAAGTTTTCGCCCGTTGCGAAGTTGAACTTTCGGAATCAGATTCAGAATTAAGAGATAATGATGGTAATTTATTGCCTAAATTTAGAATCCGCTTATGGAATGGCCGTACGCAAGTTTCTCTAGAAGTTAGGGCCGTAAGCAGGGCAAAATGGGTTTTTGATCAACCTACTAGGGCAGGTATGGTTAGTCATTTAACATATAATGAATATCCGCTAGAAGTTGAAAAAATAGCTATATTGGATGAGAATGGATTGCGATCCATAAAAGATTATTCTTGGATACATGGTAATGCAGAGCATTCATGGGGATTCTTACATTAATTGATTTAATTAAATATCAAGATAATATTCATCATTTAATTTATTTCTATAGATTTCTCCAAGTTCTTTATCATTGGATAAAACTTCTACAGTTTTGATATGCATTTTCTTAATCTCAGATTTAACTTCATCATCAAAATAATCTACATTCAATATTTTGTCAGCTATTTTTTCAAAATCAATTAATTCATTTCTGAATTTTTCTAATTTCAAAGGATGAAACATCTGTGGACGCTTTTTCTGCATGTAATCTAACCTACATTTCAAAGCCATAGCATTATTTTTATTCAATAATAGTGATTTTTTAATCGCTTCATTCATTGAATCATTTTTATTACCCCTCAGTCTATGAAAAATAGCCAATGCTGCATAAATATCTGATTGCATCTCTGTGGAATTACTTGCATCTTTAAGTTTTATATCCAATCCTTCGATATAGTCATCAGCTTGGCTAGCGTGAATTTCACCTGCAATTATTCTTTTCTCTAAATCTGGATTAATGATGTCCGTAAATCCATACTTATTTCCTCCTACTTCCAAAATATCTCTTTGTAAATCGACTGATATCCCTCCAGTTTGCATCTTTAATGCAGCGTCCACTTTTCTCTGAAGATCTTCTCTTTTCCTTTTTTCTTCTAACTCAATTTCTCTTTCTTTAATGGATTGCTTATCTTTTATCCTATCTATCTTTCCATCATGACTGATTTTTTTACCAATTTCAGAGATTTCTATTTTTTTAACTTCACTTTCAACAGCCATAATTTCTAAATCAATTTCAGCCTCTAATTCAACAGTATCTAACTCAATTTGCCTTTCCTTATCTGCGATTTGGGTTCTATGCTTACCTCGCTTTACTAACTCTTTTGCAATTCTAATCTGTTCCTTTTCAGTAAGTACTCCTTGTAACTTGGAATCTGCCTTTACGGCATCCATAGCATTTTGTCTAGTATCAATTTCCAACTTATCTAAATCGGTTTCAAGTGAACTCTTTCTTGATTCTATTTTTTCTTTATCAGTCATTTTGTATTTAACTTCGATATTTTTCAAATGAAATCCATATGTAGCTAATAATTCTCCCATATGATTCTTTGACTGAACTTCTATTTGATTTCTAATTTTTCTAAAATTATCATTATTTAGGCCCTTAAAAATTGTTTTGAGCTCACTATCAAGAATTTCCTTTACAAATATTTTCATAAATATCGAGTTTATTTGATTTAACTCCTTATATTCTGTAAACAACTTTTCTACTAATTTTACAGCCCCCATGTCTCTCGAACCCGTAGTTCCATCAGTATGTTTATCTCCAATCGATATCATTAACCTAAATTCCCCAATTAAGATTGGAGAAGTAGCAGAAGAAAGATATCTAAATGGTATTTTTAAATTTATAGAAGAATTTCTATAAAATATGATACTTTGATACTGATCTCTGAACTTAGATTTACTCAGGTCTAATTGTTTGTTTTTTGGCCAAAATTCAGTTTTTGAAGAAAAAAGAATTGTATTCTCCATATTGAAGTCTATTTTAATTTTAGATTGAAGTTTTTTTGGTAAATCATTCATTTGGTAATGACTCGCCATTGGTTCACTGCCAAGTTTCCAATCTACTGGGCGCGCGGAGAAAACCATGTCCTGCCATAAGCATCATTATATTTTAATTCTTCAAAATTAAAGATTTACTACTAATGCACTACAATTGTCAGTACTGCCTCTAATTATTGCTTCTTTTACTATCATGTCGACATAATTCTGACTATTGCAATCTACATTTGGTGTCCAAAAACCTTCTTTTTTATGTAATGGATCCCAAACTCCATCACAACATATTAGATAAAAATAATTAGAATCAATTTCCAATGTCTTTATTTCTGCTAATGATTTATTTTCATCTCCAATATTTCTCGTCAAACTATTATTGCCGGGAGTTTCTGAAATTTCATGAATTTCTATATATTTCGCCCTTAACATATCTCCAGTTACAGAGTGATCAGACGTCAATAATTCAGCATTATTTCCTTTGACCTTGTAGCATCTGGAATCTCCGATGTGGATAAGATCTAAAGATACTGGAATTTTTTTATCATATGTGGTTACCAATGCTGTAAGTGTAGTTCCAGATTCGCCAAATTTCCCTGTAATCGAGGCAACTTTATTATGGCATATATCAATTAATTTTTTGTAACGAGAATGCCTATATTTTTCTGAAACCCATCGATCACTATATTTTTTACGAATCATTTGAATTCCTTTAATAAAAGCCTTTGCTGCTTCCTTTGATGCTAATTCCCCATTCTTGGTTCCTCCCATTCCATCGCATAATATTGCAATTTGAACATCTTTAATCGCAATGCAATGAACATAGTCTTCATCTTTCTCTCTCTTGCCAGTAAGTGATGCGCCAAACATGCCTGATGTGCCTTGAATGATTACTCTGATCTCATCCTCAGTCACTTTTTCTCACCTAAATTTTCTAATAATAATCTAAACTCAAATACGGATTGAATTCTTCTATCATGCCTTTGAGCACTTTCAAATATGGCTGATGCGATCCATTCTGGATGTCCCTTATCAGTAATTCTTTCTGTTATCTCAGATATTTCAAGTGCATGGATTTTTGATTGTGACGTATCTATATTTATCATTTAAATCATCACTATTTATTTGCCTTTAATATTGAAATAACGCTTGATAATAAGAATGCGCCTTCTAATGTGACTAACCTAACTCCAATTTCTCTTAGTATGCCAGAAGATAAGTCTTCACCTGTCAATAAAAGATTTGCAATAAGTCCCAAAGTAAGTGTAGTGGTCAGTAAACCAAATCTATTCATAAGTTCTTCAGATGATGACTTAGCACTTTTTATTTCCACATCAGTAAGAGAAGATCTGATATTATCAAATCGTTTCAATAAAGATTCTCCTCCAAAACTTATCTTAGCTAATCTCAATTTATGCATATACTCTAATATTATGAATACTGTCAGTAGAGTTTGTGAAATCATAACTGGATAATATACCCATCCAAGATCTACAAAATCAACCTTATGTATTATCCAAACTGACCAAATCCATCCAAGAATTATCCATTCAAAACCTCTGGAACGCAATCTAACTTTGGATGCAAGTTCCCCCTCACCTTTTAGTAAATAACTGAGAGAAAGCAATACTGCAAGAAGTAATGAAATCACCCCTCCAATAATCATCCAAGCAATATTCAACTCACCCTCAATATAACTTTGCCCAAGGAAATATGTGGTTATGAAGAGAGTTATTATTGATAATAAATTAGTTGTAGAAAGTAATACTTGCATCGGATCTTCTGCCCCTCCAAGGGTCGGAAAACTATGTATTAACTCAGACTTACTCTCTACAGGCTCATCCTTTCTTTGTTTCCAAGAAGGAGTATTAATTCTTTTTGGAGGGCGTTTAATAAATCCTGTAGCCCATTCTCTCATAGATTCTGGAGTTAGTGCTGGCAAATCTTTGTTTGTCAGTGGACTTCCATGAGGGGTCAATAACCACCTCGTCCGCAAGTGAATAACTTCGTTGGATGCATCTGGAGAAAATAACTCGAACTCACCAGGTCCAAGGCTAGGAAGATTAGCAGTAATTGCTTTGGGATCAGGCGCATTACTGATCATTTGGTCAATTTTTGAAATTTCCTGATCTTGAGTAAATCTTCCAAGGAACATTGTACTTGCTTGCCCTAGTGTCCTATAATCCAAGTCACCAGGGCTTTGACTAGCAATAATACAACCTATTCCATATTTTCTTCCTTGTTTTAACATTAATCTCAATCCATCTTTAGCTGCAGGATTGCGGGGATCAGGTGGCATAAATGGCCCCGCCTCATCAAGGAATAATATGCACTGAAGTTTATCTCCAGAGGGATTTTCCAACATCCAATCATATAATTTCCGACATAACTGCTGAATAAATGCCTGCTTCATTGCTTCATTTGGTAATGTATTGAGATAAAGCACGTTTACAGGAGTCTTACCTGCAATTCTTTCTTTCATCATAACATCAATATTAAGCGGTGTTCCTAAACTGTATAATAGAGCATCAGATCCACTGTTATTTGCTTCTGCATTTCTTCCTAATTCTTTTAATGCAGAGGCAGAAATTATTCCTTCTACTTCTTTTGGATCAACCTTTCGAATACTTTCTGCAAGCTCACCAAAGTCATAGGGAGCCTCTCCCTTTTCCGCTAAACTAGTCATATGATTGTAAAGAAAAGCCTTCACTTGACTACCCTTTGGTTTTGAAACATCACTTCCTAATAGGTTCGTTAGTCCAATTGCCAATCGATCCCAAGCAGCAATTAACTCTGAATCTTTACTAGTATTAGGGGGCTCAAATGGATCTAGGCATATTGGTAAACCATCCTCAGTAAGGGGCGTCCAAACCCTAACATCAGTTTTATCAGACCATGTATTCTGACGCTCTGGAACTGATTTTTCATCATTCAGAGGATCCATTCCCAATCTTGCCAAATCTCCTTGAATATCTATTATGATGGAAGGAATTCCTGCCAAAGCACATTCTTCTAAGATTACTTTTGCCATTACAGTTTTTCCGGAACCACTAGATCCGAGTATTCCGACATGCCTTAGGAGGTTATTAATTTCAAAGCCATCTATGTATTCTTTTGAACCATCACTGGAAAGAACTCTATTCTCCCCTAAGTTCATTGTCGGCATTATCTGTTGTATGAATATTTTGATTTAACTGTTCCATCGATTTATTGACTTTCGTATAAATTTAAGATAGTTTTAACCCATATGTTCAGTAAGCATCACCTATACGGAGGATTGAGTTAGATGACAGAATACATTCAAGATTTTAAATCAAAAATTGATGAAACATCTGTAAGAAAAGATTTTCCAGAGATAACAGATACTGAAATTCCTGTCTGGCAAGGCAACCCTTCATTCCTCTCGATGGCTGATAAATATATTTTAGCACTACTAGTCTTTGGATTACATATTTTATTTTTCATTGCAGAACAATTTGATTCTCCCGAAGGAGATGGCCAACTTAATGCAATAGTTAGTTTAATGAGGGCTATAATTGATATTTCTGGAACTATGGGGTTTGTTCTTGCAGTCTTTTTCCTCGCAAAAATAAATCATTATGCAAATTTCTCTACTTCTGGTAGGTGGACAACAACTTGGTTAATCATAACTGGATTAATTCCATTTACATGGTATGCAATGGATGTTGCTTCAATGATTGGTGGTTTTGTTGGTTCTGAATTTGATAATCCATTACCAGTCTGGAATAATCTATGGTTCCTACCTTTAGGAATCATTTCTAGTACTATGATGATAATTCTGACTTTTATATATCAACATGCATTCCAATATGCGATAACCGATCGTAGAATTCATATCCGTAAAAGCTTTTTAATTGTAAATTCAAGCGTTCATGGGATTGCTTTTGATAAAGTAGAGAATTTGAAAGCTAATCCTCCAATACTTGGACGAATATTTGGTTTTGGTAATGTGCATATCCTAACTGCATCAGGACTTGGTCTTCAACAAGACTCCTTTGGCTCAAGTGTAGGTGCTGGCCAAGAATTAACTAATGGGGCCCCAGGTATTGTGAAAAAAATATTTTCATTAATGTTTGGATGGGTTACTAAACAACGTCAAAGGACTGCAGTAGCACAGGATCCTGCTGATTGCCTTTATGGAGTTAGAAATCCAATGAAAATTTACAGATTAATTAATGAACTCATGGATGTTAACACCACTCTTGCACAAAATAATAGTGATTCAGAATAATCATAAAAAGCGTATCGTTCATAACCTAATGTCTTCTGACATAGGGACAAGGGGTATCCAAATGACCGAAGAAGACATATTAACGCAAGCAGCACAATGCATAACACAAGGCAATTTTATGGCCGCTATGGAGATTTTTGAATCTTATATAGCTGCAAATTCCAATGATCCTTCCGGATATCACGGATGGGCAGAAGCAGCAATGTTTGAAATCCAAGAAAATGGTAACATGGATGATAAAGGAAATGATAGAATCAATGAAGGTAAGATCCAATCATACCTTAGAAAAGCAGCTGGACTTGATTCAGATAATGCAGAATATTTGGCCTCCTATGCAAATGCACTCATTGAATTCGACAGAGTTCCAATGGCAATAAGGGAATTTCAAAAATTAAGGGCACTGGGTGAAAAATCTGATGATGTAGATGTTTCATTCCATCTTTATGAAGCCGCTAGGATGTTAATCGATTCTATCAATCTAAAGACAAATTTCGATCGTAGCGAACAATTCGCTAGGCAATATACTCCCATTGCAATTGAATTTGCTATTCTAGGACTAGGATTCACTTCAATTGAAGAAGCAATGGAATACATCGCAACTGAGGAATAAGGGGGAGACATTTTTGTCCAGCGGCCGCGTTATGGTCGCATTCGGATATCATGGAGATTCATTTCATGGTTCTCAAATTCAACCAGATATCAGGACTGTCGAAGGCTCCCTACAAAAAGCACTCAAAAGATTGACTTGGTGGTCAGAAGGTTGTTTAGAAATTTGTAGCCGTACTGATGCAGGCGTTAGCGTAAGGATGAATTTAGCCTGCATTACCCTACCAAGTTCGGTTGCCGAAAAAGTAAGTCATAAATCTATGGTAAGGGCAATTAATGATCAATTACCTGTTGGCATGGTAATATGGCATATGCATAATGTACCTAAATTAACTAGAAGTAGAAAAGCAAACTCTAGGCATTATATTTATCGTTTAGGAACTGTAGAAGAATGGCCGTTAAATCCAGATTTAGAATTAATGAAGTCTGCATGTTCAATAATTGAAGGGAGAAATAATTTTACAAACTTGTGTAAATTAGAGGGCGACCTCAATCCCGATAGAGTCATTGATGAATGTTCGCCTTGGATTGATTCAAATGGAAAAATAATCGGAATTTCTGTAAAAGCAAGGGCTTTTTTGTGGAACCAGGTTAGAAGAATAGCATCTGCAATAGCAGGTGTGGTTTCCGGTCGTGTATCTTTGGATGAATTGCAATCCGCACTCTCCAATCCTCATATTCCTGTAGACTTGGGTAGGGCTAATTCTGATGGATTGATATTATGGGCTATTTCACATGATGAAATTGATGACTTAGTTGCATCAGATTTCCCAGAAAATATGTATTTCACCCCTAGGCCGGAAGATCATAGGGAGTATTTCCGATGGTTATCTTTACTAAAATATGAGACTGCGGCATTTTTAGAGAGGCAATGGTTAGTCAGAATTAAATTAGATTAATATGAATCTCATCTCCATCTTTACAAGGAAGACTTTCTCTTAAAAAAGAGGTCGATATTATTTCAGCCGTTTTTACATGCCTTGTTAAATCTGGAATTAAAATTGCACAATCAATCCATTTTACCGTATCTCTAGAAATTTTGGCACGAAATGCTGTGGCACCTCCAAATGACTTACCATCTCTTTCAAAACCATTTATTCTATGGGATTCAGGACCGTTTTTTGATTCACCTTCATCTAATCCAGAAATTATCCTTAATGTCTTATAATCCAATGTACTATCTTGAAAAAGATCAATATTCAAAGTCCCTGGCCATGCGCTATTTTCTAACACTGATTTAAATTGATTTTGATAATGTTGCTGAGCCATAAAAATATGGGCTCTACCAAGCCCACTAGAAACCTCGCCCCGTAGCTTCATGGGCATCTCAGAGAAATCTCCCTCATAAGGTTCGGCATTATTATTCATAATGAGAACACTTGTCTTTCCGTTAGCACTTTCCATCCTAACGCTTCTATGATCGATGTTTCTTTTGAAGATGTGTTTAATGCTGGGTTAGTATGATTTAAGTGAAAGAAAAATATTTCTACATCATTTTTAACCCGTTTTCCTAATCTATTCAAAGTTTCAACAATCGTCGGATGAGGTATTTCCGTCATATCTCTGCCACCAAGTTCATTTTTATCCCAAAATGTACCGTCGATCAATGCATAATCAATTTTTAATTTTAGAAACCATTCTCTTATTGTATTGCATTCATGCATTTCTAGTGTTTCTATCCAATTATCATGATCGGGTAAAAATAGTAGCGAACGATATTTTCCCCTAATTATAATCGCATGAGTATCTGAATAGTCATCCCTATGAGGCACCTTTATGAATTCTAATTTAAATCCGCACCCGATTGAAGGATAAAATAAATCGTTCGAATCAATCTCTAAAGAATCAAAAGGTGATAATAATTCTCTTTTCTCCAAATTTTTAATTGAAGATTTACTGGCATAAAATGGCATTCCTCTGACGCCCATAACCTCCTTACCAAATTGTCCCAATCCATCAATATGGCCAAAATGGACATGTGTTATGCTAATCGTATCAGGAATTCTTATCTCTTTACTATCCATTTTATTCGACCAGAGATTTAGCTGTTCAGCAATATTTCTTCCAACTTCGATAAGATGTAGACTATCATCGATACCCCTTACTCCGCAAGATACTGCACTTTTCCGCAATTTATGATTGATATGCGCAGAAATACAATTTTCACATGAGCATCCAGTTTGAGGAACTCCTCCATCTTGTGCAATTCCAAGAATTGTCACCTCTATAAATCCACTTTTCATAAAATAGGGAAAGGCTATCGTAAATTAAATTCATTCATTATTTTGTAAGAATTCTTCCGATGGAGCAAAAAACAGTAACCATGTTTGGACATCATGGTAGCGGACATGTCGTGGATGCGCGAAAGGTATGAGCAACTTCAATCACAGGGCCTTAATTGGAATCCTCCAACGTTAGAATCTGCTAGTGAATCAAGATGTATGATGGACGGAAAAGAAATAATTATGCTATCATCAAACAATTATCTTAACTTGACAACACATCCTAAAGTTGTACAAGCCTCAATAGATGCAACAAAAAAATATGGCGCAGGATCTGGTTCAGTGAGGGCCATAGCAGGCACCTTAGATCTGCACTTAGAAGCTGAAAAAATATGTGCAGAATTTAAAGAAGTCGAGGCATCGTTAATTTATTCTGCAGGTTATACGGCTAATGTCGGCCTCATTCCTACACTTGTCAAAGGATCTGATGATGTCATAATATCTGATGAATTAAATCATGGCTCGATTATCGACGGAGTAAGATTGACTAAAGCATCTAGGGCAGTTTATTCTCACAATGACATGGGCGCACTTGAAAATGTTCTAAATAATCATAAGGATTCAGATAGAAAATTGATAATAACAGATGGAGTTTTCAGTATGGATGGAGATATCGCACCTCTTGATGAAATAACTAACTTAGCAGAAGAACATGATGCTATGATATTCGTTGATGATTGTCACGGCGAAGGCGTTCTTGGAGAAGGGAGAGGAATCGTCTCTCATTTTGGACTTCAAGGTAGAGTGAATTTTGAAGTTGGCTCATACTCCAAAGCTTTAGGAGTCCAAGGCGGAATTCTAGCAGGAAGTGAAGATGTTCGTAATCATGCTCTGAATCATAGCAGATCATGGTTACTCTCAGGAAGTCAACCCCCTGGAGTAGCAGCTGCACAAAAAGCATCCATTGAAGTATTAATGTCTGAACCAGAGCATGTTGAAAAACTTTGGAAAAATACAAATTATTTCCGTAAAGAATTAATCTCACTAGGTTTTGATACAGGAGTAAGCACGACTCCCATTATTCCTGTTATGTGTGGTGAAAGTATTACTGCTCAGAATCTATCTAAAGAATTACGTAAAGAAGGAGTCATGGTTGGTGCTATTGTTTTCCCAATGGTTGCTGCCAATAAAGCTAGGGTCAGAACTCAAATGTCTTCAGGTATTTCTCGTAATGATCTCGACTTGGTATTGTCTGCTTTTGAAAAATGCGGGAAGAAAATAGGGTTAATTTAATTTATTTTTCTATATATTTTATGTAATTACTATCGGAGATATTATCACCCTACCTCTTTCAGAGATGAATCTGAGATTACATGGCCGATGAAGAAGACTTATTCACAATTACAACAAATCATCTTGATTCAGGCATGAGGGGCATACCTGTTGGGACTTGCCAAACTTCTTACGTAGATCCTTTAGAAGGAGTGCATTATGTCGGATATCCAGTTGGAGATTTAGCAAATTTAGAAGAAGAAGATGTCATATATTTACTTCTTAACAAGCATTTACCTAATCCTGAGGAATCTGCAGCATTCCGTGCAGAACTTACTCATAGGGCTGAAGAAATCCCCACTGGAGCTCTTAGGGTATTGGAATCTTTAACTCCAGGGAGTGGGCACCCAATGGATTGGCTTTCTATTGGAATTATGGCTCTTGGAGCAGCGGATACTACTGGGGATGTAAGAATAGATTCTATGAATCTTATAGCTAGAATGCCAGAACTCATGGCAAGAATATTTCTATTAAGAGGAGGTAAGAAAGAAGAACTTAAGCCACGAAAACCAGAACTTGGTTTAGTAGAAAACTTCGTTCATATGCTAGGTGTTGATGGTAAAGAAGCAGAAAAGATGACACGAGTCCTAAAATTCTTCTTTATATTACACATGGACCATGGTGGAGGAAATTTATCCACCTTTTCAGGAAAAGCAGTTGCATCGGGCAGGGCGTCGGTATATGCTTCACTTGCAAGTGCAATGAATGCTTTATCAGGGCCACTTCATGGAAGGGCCAACCAATCTTGTCTGGAATTCGTACAACGAATTGGAACATCGGATCACAAAGAAATTGAAGATTTCGTACGTGCAGAGTTAGCAGCCCGTAGGCCGATTTACGGATTTGGGCATGGAGTATTGAGGGCAGAAGATCCACGAGCAAGATTACTGATTGAATTGGGATCTGAAATTTGCCCCGATGATTCTAACTTTAAAATTGCTAAGTCACTAAGAGAAGTAGTCCCTAATATATTAAAAGAAATACCAAAAATTAGTAATCCGTATCCTAATGTAGATTTAGCAAGCGGTAGCTTATTGCATTCTGTCGGATTTAGAAAGCCAGATTACTATACTACATTTTTTGGTTGGGCAAGGGTAGCTGGAATATCTGCTCAAATAATGGATGAAAGAAATGCTAGAGGTGGCCGTGGTACGCCAATTTATCGGCCAAAATATATTGCTAAAAACCAACTAGAAAGAAGAATTTAATTTTATGCACTATGGGTTTTTCCTGCCCCTCTATGTCCAATTAGTCTAGAAACTTCCCAGGGTAAACTACTTTCAGTAGTTTCTTCTAGTAATGCATCCAAATTTCTCTCCCAAGACCATTTACTTCTCCAAATTTTAATAAATGATTCTCTCTCTTCATTTGACATTTCGTGCCAAGGTGTTACTTCACTCTTATATCTAGAAAGAACATTAGCATGTTGGTCCTTTGGAATATTGTCTAAGTCTGCTCTTTGTTCATCAGTTATTGGTTTAGTAGCAGGCGTTGTCCATCGAATATCTCCTCCTTTTAAAGTAATAGAATTAGGAGATAAATCATCAGTTATCCCAGTTAATCCTGCATCTAAAAGTAATCTTTCTACATCATTTCCACAGGGCCATACGTATACTGGATAGCCTCTCCTATGCTTGTTTAATCTATCTAATTTTGAACCCTTAAGGCCAACTGATAATCCTAAGTTTATCCTACTTTCTATTCCTTTAAGGTATTGTAAAGTACAAGGTAACATGGGAGATCCCTCTCTGCGTTGTTTATTCAACAATCTAGGTAATGAACTCATCAGAAAAGAAGGTGCAGCCGCTATCCTTTGAGTATTCCAATTACCCCATTGACGGATATAAGGCCTCAATCTACTAAATTCTAAATTACTACTAATCTGTTTGGAAGCAGGGATTAGTTTTGGTTCGAATGAATATACGACATTACTAGTTTTACTTAATTTAAATGGTTCTAAATGTTCCTCCAAATTTTCAATCATATTTATCATATGTTCTGTTCTTTTCTTTCCTCCTATCCACCCTCCTGCTTTTCCACTTGATGGGTGTGGAGGTTTCAATTCAATGCAAGCGAATGCTCCTTCTTCAGTAATTCTTCTTATGAAATTTGAATTTGCCAATAAGTCATCTAATGGTTCTATATATTCAGGTAATTCATCTAGATTCATGCATTCGGGATAATCTCCATATTCAGTCTTTGAATCATGATGGAGGATTAGCCGATCATCTTTTGTCAATCTTAAATCAAATTCTACTCCATCACTAATCTGTATGCCGTGAGATAATGCTTGTATGGTATTTTCTCTAGGCTGTAACCATTCCCGTCCTCCTAACATGTTTCAACGCATGTTGTCTTTACACATAACTTTCATCATTATGCGGTTAAATACGCCCCAATACTAAAACCCTAGTAAGCAGACCGAGCGATAGGTATTGACATGTCAGAGACGATTCAACTAGACCGAAAATCAAATCCTCAAGAAGTAAAAGGTTACGCAGCGTATGACTGGGCGAAATCCGCATTCGAAACATCAGTAACTGTAGCAGTTTTACCTGCTTGGTATGCATATCTTTTCCTCAAAGCGAATGGTTTGACTACTTCCATTGGTTCAATTGAGATGCAAGGTGATGCAGTTTGGTCCTTTGCAGTTGCTTTTGGAACTTTATTCGTAGCAATTATAAGTCCTTCTTTGGGAGTAATTGCAGATAGAAGAAGAATTAAGATGTGGTGGTTAAGAATTCTTACATATGTTGGGGCAGGATCTACTTTCCTTCTGGCATTTGCACCATTAATGCCTGTAGATACTCAATGGATTTGGCTAATGGTTTTCTTTATGCTTGCAAATGTAGGATTAAATGGTGCAGGAGTGTTCTATAATGCTCTTCTTCCACATATGGGTTCCGATGATGAAATGGATCGAATTTCAAATCTAGCTTTCTCAGCCGGTTATCTCGGTGGAGGAATATTACTTCTTGTTCACCTCATAATGGTCTTATCTTTGACAGGAGATTGGGTAATTCCATTCGTCATGGCATCTTCTGGAATATGGTGGTATGGATTTGCTTTATTGACATTTAAATGGGTCCCTGAACCGCCTATTGAGAATGAAATGCCTTCTCTTGGTTTTATAGAATCTGCAAAATTAGCTGTTTCCGAAATAAGAAAAACTCTTGGAGAAGTGGATAAATTTAGAACCCTCTTCATTTATATGGTGGCATACTTTTTCTTTATTGATGGAATAAATAGCGTAACTGCATTGGGCGGAGTTTTTGGCTCAACAGTTCTGGGCATTACAACTGTCGATTTGATAGTAACGATATTGGCAATTCAATTTGTAGCATGGCCATCTGCACTTATGTTTACTCGGCTAGCAAATAAAATAGGAACTAAATCTGCACTAAATATTTCTCTGGTCGGATGGGTTGTACTATGTTTTGCAGCCCTTTCTTTCGCTCCACTTGAATATGCTAATCATGAGGATTATCAAGTACAGATAGAAGAGGTCGACGGAGAATGGTTCTATACTCCACATGCTAACTTAGAAGAGACTCCTATTGCGTTAGTAGAAGGCGGAGATGAACAGCTATGGGCCGAATCTACGTTACTTTCCCTTGGCATAGTGCAGCAGGATACAGATATTTATGATGCCCAAATTTTCCAATGGGCAGGTTTTGATGATGATGGTGTTCCAATCACTATCAACATGGGCACTCTTGATTTGGAAACTCAGACATATTTATTAAATTCATTTGAAGAAACAAGGTTTTCAATTAGTGCCAAAACTGGAATTTTAGAATCAAATATGGTCGGAATAGATCACCCAACAAGCCTTGGTGATGGCGTTATAGATGTTATTCCGGATACTGTAAGAACTTTAGTTTGGGGCCCATTAGGAATTTCTGTAGGTATACAATTTTTACTATTGGGTTGTGCAATGGGTACACTTCTGGGCGGATCTCAAGGATTAGCAAGAAGTATGTTTGGACAAATGGTGCCTGAAACAAGAAGTGCAGAATTCTTTGGATTCTTTGGATTCTTTGGTAAAGTTGCAGCATTCATTGGACCATTATTGTATGGATTTATGACCGTAATGTATGATAGTCGAATGGGAATATTGTCAATCGCCATACTAATCTTAATTGGTGCATTGATGATGAGGATGGTTGATCTCGAACAGGGCAGGGAAGATGCAAAAGCCGAAGATGCTCGTAATCGAGGTATAGCTTAAATATCATTTTTCAAAATGATTTTATCTACTATTAGAGTTAATTCAAGTAGGATTAATATTGGGCCACCGACTAAAAATAATGATAACGGGTCTGGAGGAGATACTAATGCTCCAAATAATAAAGATATAAACCATAAAAATCTTCTATTTTCAATTACATTATCCCGGCTAACAATTCCACTTCTTAGGAAAAGAATGACAATTAGAGGTATCTGAAAACCGACAATAGATGAAAAATATAGTCCTGAAATAAATCCAATCCAAGATTTTAACCTCCAAGTCGATACAAGTCCGGAAGTAGTCGCATCCTTGGCCAGGTAATCTAATAGCATAGGAATTAGAATTTCATGAGAATAAACTATCCCTAAGAGTCCTAAAAATATTGAAAATATAATTGAATATGATATTGTATCGAGATTATATTTCTTAGTACTTCCAATATTTCTTTTGGCTTCGTCAATTATGTCTTTGCCATTCCAAGCCATATCTAGAATAAATACAATCAAAAGAAGCAAGGAACCTATTTTTACTGACATACTAAGCTTTAGTAAAATTACTTCCATTGGCTGTAATATGATTATTTCAACTTCATCTGGTTTAAATCCATCAGATTCAAGAAACCAGTTTATTATTTCTTCACTTAGAGGGTATCCAAATATGAATCCCAAAGTAAAGATTCCAATAAATATATATATTCTATTTCTAATGTGATTAAGAAAACCTCTTAATTCCGCACGTGGAATTAAATCAACGGTTTCAATTTTCATGATTATCACTTTCTATATTTTATTATCTTCTTGTTATAACTGATAGAAGATCTCCGTCTTTAAGCGTATGATCAAGTCCAACTCTCTGCCAATCAAATTTAGCACTAGGTCCAAGTACTCTTGCATATCTAAACTTTCTAACAAAGTCCCGATGTAATTTTATACATACTTCTCTAACTGTACATGTGTCCTTAACTATCAATGGCTCAACTAAATCAGCTTCTTGGCCCTGTGGTTTTAGATAGATCGACATAAAATGTAAATTATTATAGATGAAATCTTTCATCGCATCTATTCCTTGGCCAGTTTTTGCAGAGACTTCTAGCACTGGCCATCCTTCGGGCAAACTATCTTTAGCCCTTTTTATATCCTTTTCTGATGCTAAATCAACCTTGTTTAATACGACCACTGCTCTGCTGTAAACTCTATTTCCAGCCAATGTGTCTACTATGTTATCATCTGTCACATTCGTCCTTAATGTTACCGTGGCGGATACTATTCCAAAACTTCTAACTATGTCTTGAATTTCAACATCAGTTAAATTAGTCTGTTTGACAGTTGATCTAACAACTATTCCTCCTCTATTAGTTCTAGTTATGAATACCTGAGGAGTGTTCTGATTCAATCTCAAACCTCCTCTCCAAAGTTCATAATCGAGAATATCGAAATGTGAATCTTGAAAAGGATCAACGACATATAGAACCATGTCTGAACCTCTTATGACATTAAGAATCTCTCTGCCCCTTCCTTTTCCATCAGAAGCTCCTTTTATTAATCCCGGTAAATCTAAGATTTGTATTTTTGCACCTTTATGCTCCATTAATCCTGGAATGCATGTTAATGTCGTGAATGCAAAATTACCAATATCTGACTCAACTTCGGTAAGTTGCGATATTAAACTAGATTTACCTACACTGGGGAATCCAACTAATGCAACCGATGCGTCACCTGATTTTTTAACTTCGAAACCAGGGCCACCTCCACTTGCCTTTGAGTGGGCCTGAGCCTTCTCTTTACGCTCTCTAAGTGCAGCAATTTTTGCTTTTAATTTACCAAGATGGCCTTGAGTGGCTTTATTCGATTTCGTTTTTGTAATTTCATCCTCTAGGGATTTGATTTGCTCCTCAATAGTTGCCAAATCTTTCATCTCCCTGAATTAAAAGCCCATTCCATTCTACCGGTTTTATTCTCAACGCTTAGCCTTAGGTTATTGAATCCGGTGGCCTCTTATGCTCATATCGTAGTAAGCAAGACTTATTTTACTTACACGGAGGCGTTGAGGATATGGTAGAAGTAATTTTGTACATCGTCGATCGCCATTATCTTTCTTCTTTACTAAATACTCCTATTTCTCAACTGATAGTTACGCTAAACAATGGTGAATTAAGAAAAAATAGACCTTCAGCATATAGCGATTTTCATAGAGATTTTGACGTGGATTTAGAGGGAGAATTATTGGAACTATTTGATAGAAATTTAGAATTATTTGACGCTGATAAAAATATCTTAAATCAGCACTCAGAACTAAATAATGATATTTATTTAATATTGGCAAAGTGGTCTTCAACAGCACAATGGAGTTGCTGGGATGCCCGTTTATTCCTCTATGTTGAGCCATATATTGATTCTCCAATTACTGGAGTTTCAGATTTTTTAAGGCCGAGTATATGGGATCAATTTCAAGATTCAGTGTCCAAATTGGATCAAAAAACGTTTACTGAATCAGTTATTCTTGATTGGATGAATAGGAGGGAAAAATTAGATGAAACAATGGAACCGTCTGAGGACCCAATGATTTTACCAACTATGAATTCTCACAACAACTTGAGTAAATCTTTATTTAATTTTATTAAATATTCTAAAAATCATGACTTTGATTTATTATTAGGCAGGGAATATCTAGATTCGGAATTATGGTATGTAGGGCACAAATCATTACAGGAATTACAGGAGGGAAGCATTTGAAGGAATTACCGATGTTACCAAAACCACCAGATTTAGTAGTAAATGGAGGAGTAGTAGTGTTGGGAAGATTCCAGCCATTTCATAATGGGCATATCGATTTAATCCTCAAAGCGGAATCATGGCGCTTGCAAAACTCTTCAAAATCAAAACTAATATTGGCTATCGGTTCTTCAAATAGGCCTGAATCTATGGATAATCCTTGGTCATATGAGGAAAGAAAAGAAATGATAAAATCATGGATTGATCGTCAAGATGGTTTCAATGAAACAATAATCGTTGCAATTCCGGATATTGAAGATCCGCCTAAATGGGTATCACATGCAGAAAAATATCATGGAAAAGGTGGAATATTTTTTACAAGTGATGCTTACTCTGCTGATTTATATCAAAAGTCTAATTGGAAAGTCATTATATCTCCACTAAAAGATAGGGAAAAATATCAGGGCTGGAGAGTTAGAGCAACTGCTCATATGTTGTCAACAATTAGTGATGATGAAGCAATCCGTACCGTACTTACTCCGTCAATGTCAGTAGATGTCATAAATTATTTATTAGAAAATGATGGATTTAGGAGACTAGCATTCCTTGGACAAGGTGGCGAGCCAGTAGGCTAATTTTCAAATTACTACCATATCATTGCATTTGCACCCCATGCAAGGCCTCCTCCAAATGCAACAGTAACTACCAAATCTCCAGATTTTATTTTTCCTTCAGAAACTGCTTCAGATAATGCAATCGGGACGCTCGCACCTGCAGTATTTCCATATTTTTGTAAATTAATAAAAGTTTTTTGCATTGGTAAATTTAATTTTTTCATCCCTTCTTTTATAATATTGAGATTGGCTTGATGTGATATTATCATATCTACCTCGGATAAATCTCTATTCACTCTTTTTAGTACGTTAATCACAGCTTCTGGCATTGCATCTATTGCAAAATCCCAAACTGCCCTCCCATTCATTTGAAAATATTGGTCACCTTCTACAAATCTATCTGAGGATAATGATTTACGAACTCCTCCTGCTGGAATTTCTATTACATTCGCACCACTTCCATCTGATTTAATCCAGGTCCCCAGTATCCCTTTTCCATGTTCTACTTTTTGCAGAACCGCAGCTCCTGCACCATCTCCAAATAATACGCAAGTTGACCTATCCTTCCAGTTTACAATTCTACTATAGGTCTCAGCACCGATTACAAGTATATTTTCATAATTATTATCTGCAGTAAATTTTGTTCCAATTTCTAGAGCATGAATCCATCCTGCACAAACAGCATTTATATCAAAAGCACTGGCATTGATACAACCCAATTTATTCTGCGTAATTCCCGCTGTAGAAGAAAGTGGAACGTCGGGACTGCTGGTAGCAAGAATTATCATATCTATATCTTCAGGTTTTACTTTAGCCATCTTCATTGCATTTATGGCAGCAAATACTGCTAAATCACTAGTGCAAACATCGGGTTCAGAAATTCTTCTTTCAATTATTCCAGTTTTCTCTACTATCCATTTATTACTTGTATCGACTATATTTTCCCAATCTTCATTTGTCATAATCTTTGGCGGGACATAGGATCCAATTCCAACAATTCCAACTCCAACCATCAATATCATTAGGTTCAGAAATCCAATAGAATTTCAGACTTACTGATTATTTATCCTTTATGCAGACATTCATGACCTCTGAGAAAAAATTCAAACTCCATTTACCGCCTTCTCTTCCAACACCACTATCTTTGACTCCTCCAAAAGGAACTCTCAAATCTCTGTGAAGCCATGTATTTACCCAAATCATTCCTGTGTGTATCAATTCTGCAATTCTTCTCCCTTTGACTAAATCTTCTGTCCAAATACTACCAGCTAGACCGTATCTTGTATTATTTACCATTTTTAATAATTTATCTTCATTCGTGAATTTATGTAGAGTCACTAATGGTCCAAATATTTCCTCAGTTGAACACCTAGAGTCGTGACTCAATCCTTCAACAACAACTGGGGCCATCCAATTCCCTTGTAGGAATTCAGTAGGCATACAAGGATCTCCGCCAGTAAGTAGTACCCCTCCTTCTTTAATGGCCAAATCAGAATAATATTGTACTTTTTCTAAATGTTCCTTTGAAATTAATGCACCTAAATTGGTATTTTCATCCAATGGGTCTCCTATTTTCATGGATTCAACCTCTTCTACTAATTTTTGTTTAAAAATATCGTATATGCCTTCTTCGACAAATATTCTTGAACCACATAGACAAACTTGCCCTTGATTCAAAAAACCTGATCTAACAACTCCAGAAACTGTCATATCTAAATCACAATCTGAAAAAACAATTGTTGAGTTTTTCCCTCCTAATTCGAGGCTCAGTTTTTTGAAATCGGGAGCTGCAGATGCTGCCACTTTAGACCCAGTGACGGTACCTCCTGTGAATGATACAAAATCAATATCGTCACTTTCCACTAGAGGTGCTCCGGTTTCTATTCCGTTTCCATGGACTAAATTTACTACACCTTCAGGTAATCCAATTTCATTTATTGCACGCATCAGTAAATCTGCAGTCATAGGCGTCAATTCACTTGGTTTACATACTACAGTATTTCCCATTCCTATTGCTGGCGCCACTTTCCAAGATAGTAGATATAGTGGTAAATTCCAAGGAGTAATTAAGGCCCCAACTCCAACTGGTTTGTGTATTACATAATTCATAGCATCAGGCATTTCGAATGTTTCAACATCTAACTCTCTTATTATTTTAGCAAAGAATCTGAAATTAGAAATAGACCTGGCTGCATCAACAGACCTTGATAATGAAATCGGTTTACCAGTATCTCTACTCTCTAATTCTGCAATTTCTTCACTCCATTCTTCTAGTTTATCTGCAATTTTGTCTAGCCAAATAGATCGCTCTGCGTGTGATAAATTCCCCCAATCTTTTTGAGCATCCTTAGCAGATTTTATCGCCCTTTGAACATCTTCTGAGTTTGATATAGGTATTCTACAAATTGTTTTCCCTGTCGCCGGTTCTAGGTTAGTAATCCATTCATTACCAGTTTGATTAGAAAAATTTCCACCAATATAGTTCTTCAGGTCCATCGAATCACCCTAAATATCTATGCCTTCATTTTTAAAAGGGTCGGATTTAGTAGTTTTAGCCGAATATTCTTTCCAATCTAAAGAAAAACTATCTTGATTAGGGTCCCATTCATCCCATGTTACTACTTCTTCTAATTTATCTAGGTACTTTGGAGGGACAATTCCCGGTACAATGAATGCCTTTTGCCGATGTAGTGGATAAGGATTTCTGAGTTCTATCCCTAATACTCCCAATACTGCTCTAGTCACGTACCAAGTAGCCTGAGAGTTCCATCCATGGGCAATTTTTATCACTATTCCTAATCCTTTTGGCCAATCTGGATGTATTACTGATAGCCCCAATAATCCATCAGCACCCTCTTTAGCAATCAAAGTACCCTTTCCAGCTTTAATACACGTAGAATCTAGTCTATTAAATCCACCAATTAAATCAGGATGACGATTCATAGATTCCCAAATCCAATCATCATCTTTCTCTACTGCTAGTCCTGCAAACATTACTGCTAATTCATCAACGGTGTTGGATACTGTAGGTAATCCGCAACCATCTTTTGCTACTCTTACTGGTTCCCAATTCGGATTATTCATCATCCTTCTAAGAACATCTAGAAATTTAGGAAACCATGTAGCACTTGGTAATGTATAGCCAGCCCTACTCATGCCCATTCTACGCATACCCCGAAGCATAGCTGCATGTTCACCAGAACAAGTATGAAACCACCTACGGGGGCGCCTTACTTGCCTTCCAAACTGTATTAATGGTACATCTAAAGGACACTGCATTAATCCCCATTCAGATTCAGTAAGTAATGATTGAGCAGCAGATACGTGTTCTGTATCTCCATTATGGGAAGAGCAACTAATTGCTTTTTGTTCCCATGTCAAATTTTCTTTATCTAAAGCCTCAGCAAATGTTTTCATCATCAAAGGCTTCATCATAGAACGACCATAAACAAGGACATTACCTCCAAATGAATGAATTATTTCATTACCATGGGCCCATGCTATAGCGCCATGGATAGTATTCTCGGATATATCCATTCTACGAAAATCAACCAAAGGCTCCCATTCAACATCTCTTCCTGTGGCTATGCCTGCAAATTTTTCTCCAAGTGGTGTTGTTGGATATACGGCAGAACCTGGTCTACCTGGTGAAACACTCGAAGGATGATTATTTATTTCTTCAGTCATCTACATATTCTCCATTTATTTTTGGCACTACTTTATTCATAAAAGCAGTCATATTTCTTTTTACTCGCTCGTTATCGTGATTGAAAAAGTCAAACCAACACATCAACCTATCATCAGGATTAAATCTATTTTTTATCTGTTCAACTACTTCATCTACATTTCCAATTACTGCATTATCAGTTGCCTTTTCCAATTTATTAGGATCGATAGTACCTTCTAAAGAATTCCAATATATGGAAAGCGCATTTTTAGCCTCTTGCGTTGCTGCCAAACTTCTTTCTTTGGAACTTAAACCATTTTCATCATTTAGGAATACCATAATGGTTCTAGGCATCATACTTCTCTTCCATTCTCCTCCATCTTTGTGATAGTTCTTCCTGAAACGTTCATGCGTTTCTTCTATTATATGAGGGGGCGTTATACTAAGATTGAATACTTGGACGGGCATCCATTTATTTGCTTCAACCTGTAAATTTTTATCATGACTCCCTATTGTGACACTCAATAAATCACGCCTCCAATCTTGAGGTATTGTTTTTATTTTTTCGAATTTATATCTGTTTCTTATTTCAACCTCATTTGGAAGGGCAGTAAGGTGCCTATATTCCTTTGCTATCTTTTGTACTTCTCCCCAGTCTTCGTTAGTGTAGAAATTTTCTCTTTTTAAAATAGTTTTTCTTATATCTTTACTGGAAATTGTTTCCCCATTTAATAATCTTAGAAATATTTCACTCGCTTCAGCAAATATTTGACCTCTTAGTGCAGGCCAAGCCTGTTCTTCAACAGGATCTCTAGGGATAATCCCGTAAGGCCTAGCCATAAATTCAAAACGACCTGCGGAATAACCTATGTGCAAGCGTCTTTTTTCATTTTTATTCATCCCATGCAGAGTTAAGAACGAACCTATTCTTTCAGCATGAGATATTGGTCCGCCACTTGCCAATATACTCATAACTGCACTTCCAACTTCCATATTTTTAGTGATTGCAAACATCTTATGGGCAACTTGGACAAAGTCTGTGCATAATCCAACTTCTCCCGGATAATGAGGCACTACTGGTTTATTATTTGTTTTTTGGACCTCAGTTGATAAATGGGCCTGAGCTACCCATCCTACTCCAAAGCCTAAATCATCAGCAATTTTGACTTGGTCGAAAAAGTTCGTGAACATTTGACTTTCAGATGGAGTATGGCTTGAGGAATCAGGTGTCTGTGAAATTGAAAAAAATATATCAAATTCCATAATATCGCCTCAAATTGACCTCATTCTTCCGCCATCGACTGGTAGACTTATTCCCCTTATTGATCCGCTGGTTGGCAAACTCAGCCATGTTACGGCAGTAGCAGTTTCCAAAGGATCAATTAATCTCTTAATTGGCACGCCTTTCATCCAAGTTTCCCTTACGTCTTCCACTGATTTACCAGTTCGTTCTGATATGGATTTAGAAAGTGAACTAAGTCTATCTGTATCAGTAAATCCTGGTAATATATTGTTGATAGTTATACATGGGGGCAATTCTCGACTTAATGATTTAGACCATGACCCCATTGCACCACGCAAAGTATTGGAAAGTCCAATATTATCAATGGGCTCTCTTACTGATGTTGAAATAATATTAATTATTCTCCCCATTTTACTTCTTTCCATCCCTGGTACTAGGACCTTAGTAATGATGTGAGATGCATACAGATGCCGTTTAATTGGGCCATCAAAGTCTTCAATATTATTATCTAACAAAGGACCCCCAGGAGGCCCTCCAGAGTTATTAACAAGTATTTGTATATCTCCAAAATCTTCAATTAATTTTGTGATATTATTTTCAATCGTATCAATATTTTCTAAATCCATTACTAAAAACTTATGATTTTCACCATCTAAATTACTAATTAAATCCTTCAAATCATTCTCATTTCTAGCACATGCGACTATGTTTGCTCCAGCCCGGGCTAACATCTGTGCACTCGATCTACCAATTCCCTTAGATGCACCACATATTAATGCAGTATAGCCTTTTAAAATATCTTTTGCAAATGGAAACTCATCCTTTAGTATTTTATTCATTTTAATCCTCCTTAGTCAATGTAATGAGCATATGTTTCTTCACTTAACTTATCTTTAACGATATCCAGTATCTCTTCTGATGCATTTCTAAATGTTGGAAACTCACTTTCACCTTGTGGTCTTTTTAATTCATCCCATCTATTTTCATCGTAGGCAATTAATGCTTCTTTCATCAAGATACCTGCCAAAACTAGTGTCTCAAAACATAAATCTTCGTACGTCATCCCTCTTTTCACTTTTACTTCTCTCCTCATTAAAAGGGCACCTGTATCAATTCCATTATCACAAAAATGTGTTGATGATCCGATTGGAATGTCGTGATATACGGACCAAGCCGGAGAGGCGGATCCTCTGCATTCAGGTAATAATCCTGGATGGGAATTAATTACTCCATCTTTAGGATGATCGAGAATATCGCCTCTAATTATTCTAGTTCCGCCAAATACTATCAAATCTAAATCTAAATCTTCAATGAATGGCATTACTTCTTTTGAGTTATGAATTGGGACGGAAACTACTCTAATCTCATTTTTATTTGCTTGTTCTTCTATGGCGGGAGATATTGGATTTCCCTCAATCCTAGTTAGAAACTTTTCTCTTTCTTCATCAGCAATAATTGAATCTTCTTGTACAATTATTTCGGGTATAAAACCTTCAGAAAGTATTTGTTTTAACATTTCTCTACCGTAAGGATGTTCCTTTAGGAGCAAGTAAGCAAATCTCGGCTTAGCCATAATAACATATCTCGGAGAGGGTCAAGATACCCCTTCTTTTCGGTCCAATGTTCAATTATAGGTTAAGGCGTAACGCGACTTCTATCTCTGGGGAATAGGACAACTTCCCTTACATTTCCAGCACCTGTTAATACCATTAATAATCTTGCAACTCCTAATCCCCAGCCTGCATGTGGGGGTGCCCCATATCGAAAACCATCAGTATAAAAATTAAAATCTTCTGGATTCAAATCCATATTTCTTAGATTTTGTTCAAGAATTTCGACTCTGTGCTCTCTTTGTCCACCTGATGTCATCTCATCTCTTCCATAATTAAGATCGAAACCTCTACTTAATTGTCCTCCAGATGTACTTTTCTCATTTTCTTTATGGTGTATGTAGAAAGGCTTCATAGCCATTGGCCATCTTGGTATGAAATGAAATCCAGGGTACTTTGCAGCTATGATATCGCAGTGGTGACTTTCTATGTCATCTCCCCACTCTATCTCTGCCCCTCCGGACTTGACGATTTCAATCGCATCGCAATACGCTATACGTGGAAAAGGTATGCTTGGAATTTCAACTTTTATGCTATCATTGCCTTGGCTATTTCTATATACATTTATTGAATCTATTAGGTTTTGATCATTTTGAGCTACACATGTCCAAATATGGTTAATCATTCTTTCTTGTACCCCCATAACGTCTTCATCATTCATCCAAGCCCCCTCGATATCAAAAGAAATAAATTCATTTAAATGTCGATATGTATCATGTTTTTCAGCTCTAAATGCAGGACCAATCTCAAAAACTCGTTCCAATCCACCCAATACTGCAAGTTGTTTGTATAATTGTGGAGATTGACTAAGAAAAGCAGGAGTATCAAAATACATCATAGGAAATAGATTAGTACCTCCTTCAGATGCACTCGCAATTATTTTAGGGCTATTCATTTCCATAAATCCTTCTTTGATTAAGTGCTCTCTTCCATATTGTAGTACCTTACTTCTTAATTGAAACATTGCATTTACATGAGTCCTCCTCAAATCTAAGTGTCTGTTATCTAATCTTACATCTAATCCTACATTAACATCATCTATGACTCCGACTGGTAGTGGGGTTTCAGAACTTGCTAGGATTTCTCCAGACGACACATTTATTTCGTACTCGGGAGAAGGCAATGCCTCTCCTTCTTTGACCTTAGGGGGCCGTTTTTGTGCAACAAAACCTGTCACTTTTATTGTAGATTCACGTGTTGAAGATTGCATTGAATCGAATATATCTGATTCCATATTATCCTTTTTTAGAAATGCCTGAATTTTTCCAGTACCATCTCTTAACATCAAAAAACAAATCGCACCTCTGCCTCTGACAGTCTCTGCGTATCCAGCTATTGTAACTTCTTTTCCAATAATTTTAGCACCATTACTTACTACTTGGCCAATAGTATGTGTTCTGTAAGCCGTTGGTTTCCAATCGCTACTGTTTCGCATATTATGCGGAGCCATGGCATAGTTATGAAAGATATTGATTGATTTACAATTTAAGAAGAGAATATTTTGATATATTTACTGATTATTCTTCTTCATCTGAGGCCACCTTAGCAGCTATTACGAGGAATGCGGTATGGCCAATGGGGGTATTCCCTGGCCTCACTCCTCCTTTGCTCGCCTTAACCCATTTTCTTTCTATCATTTCACCAGCCCATTCAACATTCATATGATTATTTTCGATGGAATTCCAAGCTTTCTCAAGTTGAATAGTTGTGGGGCAATAGCATGCTATTCGCCCTCCATATCTAAGTAACTTTCCAATTTCAGGAACTATTTCCCATGGCTGAGCAACATCAATAATTATTGCATCAAAAGAATCACAGATTCCTTTTATAGACTCATTAACATCTTGAAATTCACCATCAATTAAATGCCATTTCGGAAATTCAGGTAAAATATGCTTCAATCTATCCATATTCTGTTTCCCGACTATTGCATGCTCAGGTCTCGCCTCAACAGAAATCAAGGTTCCAGCGGATCCCATTACACTTGCAAGATTCATTGCCAAGCCTGCAGATCCATGTCCTCCTTCCAAAACCTTGGATCCAACACCTATTCCTAACCAAGAGATAAGGAAACCAGAATCTTTCACTCCAATGACCTGGGCTCTTCTTGCCATATTTCGTCTAGCCTCTGGTAATGCCGCTTTGACTATTGTGAGGGACTTGTGGCCAACAGTAATCCTATCTCCTATTTTATACCCCTCAAGTAATTCTGTGACATCAAACCTTCCAAGCCCCTTGACCTTAACTTCACCAAGTATTTTGTGAAGTAAGTATGCCCTACCATCATCTTCTCTAAGTGCCACCCAATCACTTTCTGATTCTACTTCCATAACTATCCGAAAACGCTTTTACATTCAATCCCTTCGTAGATAATTATAGTTAATTATATTGATTTATACATTGTTTTTAAAAATTATTACATATGTAGTTATATCGCAACACCCTCCCCTAGTTTCTATGGGATATACTTATACAGTTGTATTTAATCCTACATTTTATATTTCATTTATCTTAATATTAATGCCATTTTCAGGAATTTTAGTCATTGAAGATGAATTCACAGAACCAGAAGAACTCTCTCAAATAAACTTTCCACTTTATGCAGCAAGCCCCGGCCACGCAGTGTTTGGAGAATACGTAGGGGCCCATTGGTGTGGCCCATGCATGGGCAGTGCCTCTCCGTCTTTAGATAATCTAAAAACGTCAAATCCTGAAGATTTTACATTTGTTTCTTTCTTTGAATCCAACTCAGGTTGGCCATCTACTTCCCCAATTGCACGTGCAGATCATATAATGGATTCTTCTACAGGATATCCAACTTTTGCTTTTGCTGACCAACAGTCAGGGCAATGCTACAAAGTAGGTGCAAGCGGTACGAATTATTATGATTCTACATTTTCTAATGGAGGGTGCATGGATTCTAACTCAAATGATTTTAGTTTAGAACTATTAACCAGTCTAGATACTTCTACAGAACAAGTATCTGTTTCCCTTAATGTAAGTTATTTAGGTGCATTATCTTCAATATCTGTTTACGTTTATGGGGCAATAACTGAGAAAATAGGTGCAGACGCATATGACAATGGCGTCAGGCCTCATCATAACTGGAGAGAATGGCTATTAAATGATGATCAAGATGGATTTACTGAAATCTCCTTGTCTCCAAATAATTATGAAATTCTAACTTGGGAAGTTTCCCTGGATGTAGTTAGATCTGCAGGCGGAAATTCTCAGATAGAAAATTTCTGGCCAGTTTTCGCTATTATGGACGGTCCTCATTCATCCTTCAATTCATTCATAACAGCAGTAGATTTAGATATGGGTCCGTTAATTGATTTAGGAATATCGCAAGTATCTATTGTTAACCAGGAAGGTATAAGTGGGTTTCAATCTGGAGATATTTTAGAAATTTCTGCAGAAATATTGAATTATGGTGTAGATTCTTATTCTCAGGGAGGATTAATATCTATTTACTTACTTGACGGTTCAGAGGAAATTAATTTAGGTAGCGTAAATATTGAAGACTTAAGCATCGGAGGAACTCAGCAATATGATTTAGAATTCGATTCTTCAGATATATCCTTATCTGCTTCAGGATCTTCTGTATTTAGGGCTATAATATCTGATATGGAAGGTGATCGTGTAGCATCTAACAATTATGTAGATTCTTCTATTTTTCATGATATGCCTCCAATTGCGATAAGGCCAACTTCGTTAGGTTCTTCAATTGTGGAAAGGGGCGATAATATTCTATTCGAATCTTCTGCCTTATCCAATGATTTGGTTGATGATATGTCTACCATGCAACCAATTCTTCAACATTCAGAATCATCTATTTCCGAATGGAGTGAAGATTGGGTAACTGATATTTATGTAATTGGAGAGGGGCAAAATTCTCGTTATGTTCATAACTTAAAATCAGATGTGGGGGCAAATACAGGTATTTATGATATCCGAATATCTTGGCAAGATACTTCTGGCCAACTAAGTGAATGGCTAATAGTTGAGGATATTTTCGAATTAACAAACTCACTCCCAAAGGTATTGGAAAATGATGATGAGGAATTTACTGGAATACCTACTGTAAAAGTTGATATTATTGAAGAAATATCTATTATTGGATTAATTGGTGATGCTGAAACAGATTTGTCAGGTCTGACAGTCACCAGTACGGATAGTGAATTTATTTCTTGGAATCCAAATACTCTCACAATAAATGTCAAATTTCATAGAGTCATAACTGATAATGGCAATCCTGTCCCTCAAGGAATTTTTGTTTCAATCGATGATGGTGAAGATACAAATAATGGCATGTTAATGTTCAATGTTATAGAAAATGGAGCACCAAAATGGGCACCTATTTCCACTAATGCAATTAATGAGGGAGGCTCAACAAGTTTTAGTCTAACTCAATATCTCTCCGATACCGATGATCAAGGTAATTATGTCTCATCATCGGATCTTGATATTTCAATCATTTCGATATCTAATGAGTCTCTTGTCGAAGCATCAATTACTGGTCAGTCAATAACAGTAAGTACTATTGATTTAGATTCATATGGTATCACAAATGTTACTATCAGGGCGAATGATGGAGAGCAATATTCGGACACCATCATTTCCTTTCATGTAATTAATATCAATGATCCTCCCTCAATTAATTTATCAAAATTTAATAATTTAGAAATAAAAATAAATGAAATAACTACAATTAACATTCTTGATATTTTATCAGATATTGATGATCCAGTTAAAGAAATATGGGCTTCTATTTCTAAAAATTCCGAAGGATCGCTTAATCTAAATCCTGCATCCGGGGAATTGAGCCTTTTATGGGGTGAAATTGGAGAAAAAATAATAGAAATTACAGTAACTGACAGGCATGGGGCGAGCACTGCTTCCTCATTTACAATCAATGTATTATCAAATAAAATTATCACATGGGAAGGTGATGGAGATTTGGCAGATTTGTCCGTATCATATGACACGATTGGATATAAAGAAAATCCCGTATTCCAAATAAATAATATTGGTAATTTACAATTGTCACAAATTAAAATTACTTGGACAATTTGTAACAGTATAACGGGAATTTGCCATTCACATGGTATTGTTAATTCCTTTGGATCATTCACTACAATGCCACAAAATGGCGACGGCTTAGTTAATGGGGATTACATAACATTGGAGGTAGCAGCGATAGATTCAGAAGGATGGTTAAGAGAGTCTTCTGAAATATTAAAAATATTTGCTCAACAACCAGATTCTGATCGTGATGGAATACAAGATTCAGACGATGAATTTCCAAATGACCCTTCTGAATCAAAAGATTCTGATGGTGATGGCGTAGGGGATAATTCTGACGAGTTCCCTTTTGACTCATCTGAATGGGAAGATATGGATGGTAATGGCATCGGAGATAATATTCAGTATTCAAACGGACAATCTTTACCCGGATTTTCAATCTCTTTCGTAATTATTTCTATTATTTGTGCTTCTATGATAGCAAGAAGAAAATTATAAATTTCCAAAAGAGATAATTTATTATCACTTTATTTATGGTTCCATAGTTTCTGATTATATTTACACAACTTCAAGAAGGTACTACGTACACGAATGGTCAAGGTGGGAGTTAATGGTTGAAGAAAATGAAGCCTCTGATGATTTAGACTCCGCACCTGATCCACTAGATTCATGGTCAGATGGTGCAGCATTCGGTGCTGCCGAAGACACGGATGAAATATGCGACATTCCTGTTGAAGAATGGATTAAAGATATTAAAATGGAATCTACTCAAGATGTTCCAATACCTACAAAATTAGTCGATAGAGTAATTGGCCAGGAAGCAGCATCAATTGTGATTCGGAAGGCTGCAGAACAACGTAGGCACGTAATTATGGTTGGCGAGCCAGGAACAGGTAAATCTATGCTAGCTAGATCTATGACGGAATTTCTCCCTAAAGAACACTTAGAAGATATTTTAGTTTACAGGAATGTAGATGATGAAAATGAACCAAAAGTTCGAACAGTCCCAGCCGGAAGGGGCTCGACAATATTGTCAGAAAGAAAAGCGCATATAAAAATCCAAAGAGAAAAAACAAACCGTACCTTATTATTCATTGTACTCGTAGTCGGTGCGGCACTTTTGTTAGCAACAATAAGTACGGGCGAAATCTTAACATTCATTTTTGGATCGTTTTTATTAATATTTGGTTATTTTTTCCTTAGAACTAGACTGACTTCCGGTGATGAATCTAATATACCAAAGTTATTAATAAAACATGATTTAACTGAACCTCCCCCATTTATCGATGCTACTGGAACATTGGCTGGGGCTTTGCTGGGCGATGTCAGGCACGATCCATTTCAATCTGGGGCGGATCTAGCTACTCCTGCTCACGAAAGGGTTGAACCTGGTGCCGTTCATAGGGCCAATAAAGGTGTTTTATACATTGATGAAATTCGAATGTTGAGGATGGAAGAACAACAAGCTCTACTGGTAGCAATGCAGGAAAGAAAATTAGCAATCAGTGGGCGTTCTGAAAGATCATCAGGGGCTCTAACTAAATCCGAACCTGTTCCTAGTGATTTCATTCTAATAGCTGCAGGAAATTTAGATGGTATCAAACAAATGCATCCTGCATTAAGAAGTAGGATAAGGGGTTATGGATATGAGGTTTACGTCAATACAGATATGAGAGATACTGCACGAAATCGACGTAGATTAATTCGTTTTATAGCTCAAGAAGTAACAAATGAACAATCCAAATCTTCAGGCAAAGATATACCGCACTTTGATCGAGATTCCACTTCATTAATCTTAAAGGAAGCACAAAGAAGAAGTGGCAGGAGAGGCAAACTTTCTCTCCGTCTTCGTGAACTAGGCGGATTGGTTAGAATCGCAGGAGATCTAGCTGCGGAAGAAGATGCACCATTAACTCGATCAGAACATGTCATCAGAGCGAGAATGATTGCAAAACCATTGGAACAGCAGGTTGCAGACAGATATATCGAAAGGCAAGCTGATTATTCGATGCTTGTCAATACGGGCAACAGAATAGGTAGGGTAAATGGCTTAGCTGTTTTAGGTGCTGATAGCGGTCTTTCGGATTATTCCGGCATAGTGTTACCTGTAGAGGCAATGGTTACCCCAACTCAAGGTAGATCCGGTCATGTAATAGCAACAGGAGGATTATCTGATCTTGCTAAGGAAAGTGTAGTAAATATTACTGCCGTAGTAAAAAAACTAACTGGCAAAGATATCAAAGATTATGATATACATGTACAATTTCCAGGAACTCATAATGTTGATGGAGATAGCGCCTCTATAACAATGGCAACGGCAATAATAAGTGCATTTGAAGGAATTCCAATAGATCAAAATCTAGCAATGACAGGTTCACTTTCTGTTAGGGGCGAAGTTCTTCCTATTGGTGGCGTTACGGCAAAAATTGAGGCAGCAGCCAAATCTGGAATCAATAGGATAATAATTCCAAGGTCAAACTTACAAGATGTTCTAATAGATGAAAAATGGGAAAGGCAAATTCAGATTATTCCTGTAGACTCATTAGATGAGGTTTTACAAAATGCACTTGTTGGTTCTGAAGAGAAAATAAGTCTAGTTGAAAGATTGGCTAACGTTGTTGACACCATTTCGACAGGTAAGGAAACTCAACCTTCTACATAAGTAATATTTACTATCTATATTGATAAGCAAATAACCTATCTCTTTAGACATATATGGGACAGGTGTCACGCTCTCCAATGAGTATTTTATTTCTTGTCGTATTTGTAGATATGATTGGGTTTACTATAGTAATTCCTTTTTTGACATACTTTGTTCAGGATTTAGCTATATCTGATGGAATAAATGATGTCGGTAATCGTGATATTTGGGTTGGAATAATAATATCAATTTATTCATTTGCACAGTTTTTATTTACTCCAATATTGGGTTCAATAAGTGATAGGATAGGTAGAAGGCCTATTTTGCTATTTGGATTATTGATGAATACTATTTTCTTCACAGTATTTGGATTATCAGGAAGTTTATTTATGGCACTTTTAGCCCGTTTTCTTGCTGGAGCCGGTAATGGAAATATAGCAGTTGCAAGGGCATATATTGGAGATATTAGTGAACCAAATATGGTGGCCAGTAGAATGGGAGCAATTGGTGCAGCATTTGGGCTCGGATTTATGATAGGGCCATTTGTTGGTGGCCTATTATCAAATCCAGCATCAGGCATTGGTGGCCCATTTGATAATGATTTTTGGATTAAATTTCCCTACCTCTTACCCTGTCTTCTTTCAAGTCTTTTATCTTCAATCTCTTTCTTATTGGCATTAAAAATGCTGCCAGAAAGCCTACCAAAAGAAAAAAGAATATCAGATTCTAGATCATTACTGTATCGTTTAAGCGGGACATTTACCGATATAATAAAAGTAGTAAAGATTCCAGTTATATCGACATTAATATTTACTAATTTCTTGTTCTTTTTTGGATTTAGTATGATGCATGGCATCTTTATCTTATTCACCGCAATGAGTCCATCAGAAGGCGGATTAGGTTTTGATGCAATGCAAAATGGATGGGTATTTGCTTTTATAGGACTAATGGGCGTAATAATTCAAGGAGGTTTAATTGGCAAATTAACAAAAATATTTGACATGAGGAAAATGATGATTTTTGGGACTATTATCTGTGGTTTGGGAATTGCCAGCATTCCATATGTCCCAAGTGAATTGAGTTGGATGATATTTATATCATCTGCATTAATATCAATCGGCAATGGTTTGTTTTCACCTACTCAATCTTCATTACTAACTTTCGAATCTTCAAAACAAGGGCATGAACTAGGAATGGTAATGGGAGCACAAGAAGGATATGGGGCATTAGCTAGGATATTTGGACCACTCTTAGCAGGATATATTTGGTCATTGACAGTAGAGGGATCAGGTTTTTGGACATACCATACGTCGTTCAGAGTCGCTGGTTTTATATTCATAATAGCTACACTTTTACAATTAAGGCTAACAAATATTTCAGAACTATCAAAAACCTATACAGATGATGGTTGAGTATGCATATACCAGCTGTTATTGCTCACGGGGGGGCCGGTCCTGGGCCCGAAAGAAAAACTAATCTCGATATAGCGGTGAAAAAAGCTTCAACAATATTAAAATCAGGGGGCTCGGCAATAGATGCTGTGGTGGAGGCGTGTGTAATTTTAGAAAATGATCCAGTTTTTAATGCTGGTACAGGAGGTGTATTCAGAACTGATGGTTCTGTAATGCTTGATGCATCAATTCAGACGTGTGATGGTAGAATTGGATTTATAATAGCCATTGAAAATACTCCTAATCCGATAAGAGTAGCTAAGGCACTTTTAGATGAAGAAATAAATGGACTTACTGGAGATGGAGCTAGGAAATGGGCTGATGAAAGAGGTTTTATCAACTCGCCAGTTGGAGGTAGAGAACCCGTTGAAGGAATGGGAGATACAGTTGGAGTGATAGCGAGAGATAAAAATGGTCTATTCGCGTGTGCAACAAGTACTGGCGGATGCTCATATCGGCCACCGGGGAGAGTTGGAGATGTACCTTTGCCCGGGTCAGGATTTTGGACTGAAAAAGGTATTTCTGTCGCAGCAACTGGTAATGGTGAAGAAATAACTAAGAAACTTCTAAGCTATAGGGTATCAGAAAAAATTAGTAATTCTAACTTATCTTTATTTGAAGGCATGAATTGGGGATTAGTTGAATTAATTGATAATTCTAAATCTGTGGGTTTAATTGCACTAGAATTTGAAGGAGTTGGAATAGGGGTGGCCAATACTGATATGCCATGGTCCTCTTGGATTGGTAGTTAGTGGTGCAAGAAAAAGGGATGCGCTTAAGGATACATCTCTAGTCGCCGGCCTCAGAGATGATTGTATGTCAGACCTCGAGACACGTATTCAACAAATCGCTCAAGTACTAGGACAATTAGATGATACTCAAGTCCCTCGTAATATTCGATCAGCAGCAAAAGATGCCGTTGACAAATGGCTTTTGAATAAGAATAAAGACATGGACATCCGCCTTGGCATGACGGCATCAACTTTAGATGATATTTTTAATGATCCAAATCTCCCTGGTCACTATGGCCCACTTTGCCTTCAAATACAAACCGCTTTGGAAACATTACTTACAGAAGTAAGATAAACTTATAATTACAAAATCATTAATAAATGGCCTTATATGAGTCATGATATTGAGGAATTTGATTGAATGAAAAAAAAAATAAATGGGTTAATTTATCTTATGCCAATATAGCAACAACTGCCGAAGTAGCACATAAAGAAAATCTAGAATGGGCTAATTCATTAGCCAGTTGCGGTGCTGGAGAATTTGATGCAAATTCAGAAAAAAATGCCATGATGCCTCTACGAAAATCTGCAGCAAGTTTGTTAAATTGTGAAATAAGTGATATCTGTGTAGGTTCAAGTGCTACTGAATTAATTTGTTCTATAGCATGGGCCTTAGCACCTAAAAATGGCTGTAATATTGTATCTACGCAAGCATCTTTCCCCTCAACTGTGTATCCATGGACCAGGGTCTCGATGGAATTTGATTCAGAAATAAGGTTAGCCCCCTATGACGAAAATAATTATACTAACCCAAATGATATATTAAAATTAATAGATAAAAATACATCTATACTAACATTATCTCATGTAGAATACTCTTCTGGTCAGCGTTATGATTTGAATTTATTTGCCAATGCAGCACATGATGCGGGTGCTCTAATAGTAATTGATGCAACTCAATCCATGGGGGTATTCCCCATAGATGTCCATGAGTCAGAATTAGATTTTATTGTATCATCAGGATATAAATGGATGAGGGGTACTTTTGGAGCTGCTGTTGCATATATTAATCCAAAGTTGCACTCATCTTTGATGCCCGGATTATTGGGTTTTAGAAGTCATAATGATATGTGGGATATGCAAGCAAAAAGATTTGAATTACCTTCAGATGCAAGTCGTTTTGAATTTTCAACTATTAATTTTGGAGCCGCTTTAGGCCTGGCCAAATCTATTGATCAAATAAATCAAATGGGAATTAATAATGTTTGGCAAAATAGTATAAAATTAACAGATATAATAATTAACGAGTGTAATAAAAGTCATTTAACTATCATTTCTCCTTTGAATGATTTGGAGAGAAGTGGGATTATATGTATTCAAATTCCTGATGATTTTGACTCAAAAGAAGTTGTTCGAAACCTACAAGAAGATTATGGCATTTTAGTCACTAGCCGCTCAGGATATATACGTATATCCCCCCATATGGATAATACTCCAGATCAGATATTTTATTTTATAAATTCATTAAAAAAGATTTTACAATTAAAATAAATATGGTGAAATTATGAACCCAGCAATACTAAACATGATTGCTGCAATAATGAGATCTATAATTCTCCATGATTTTGCATTATTTAATATTGGAGACATAAGTTTAGCACCATAACCTAACGAAAAGAAGAAAATGAATGATGCACTTGCGGCACCTAATCCAAAGAAAAGTTGCTCATCCCCTACATACCTGCTCGAAGCACCTCCTATTAGGAGTAAAGTATCTACATATACATGCGGATTAAGGTATGTGAATGCTAAACCTGCCATTATGGTCGTCTTAACACTTTTTGTTTCCTCTAAATTTACTTCCATTCCTACTGGATTTAATGCTGAATTTAATCTCATTACTCCATATGTTGTTAGAAATAAACACGCAAATATCGAAATCCATATTTGAATCTCTTCAATTTCAGAAATGAATGCACCTACTCCTAGGACTCCAGCAGCAATTAATAATGCATCAGAAAATGCACAAACTAGGCAAGATATAAAAACATGATTTTTCATCAAACCTTGTCTTAAAACAAATACATTTTGTGGGCCCAATGCAAATATCAAAGTTATGCTTATTGCGAAACCTTCGAGCCAAACAGACTCTAATGACAAATCATGTCGACCTTCTTTCAACAGCCTTTGGTCTTAGTTTATTATAGGAGCATTTTCTACAACTTCGAGGTTTGCTTCCACGATGCGTAGCTGAACAATTCATACAAATCCACTTCTTAAGTAGTCTTTCTTCTGCCACAGGATGTCTCGTAGCCATATGTTAACCGGATTAGCAGTACTTCATAATCACTTCCCTCGAAATGTGAATATTTATTTGTAGACAATAGGCAGGAAAGCGTTGGCAGCATCCTCACAAGCATTCGCTACATCATCTAATCTTTGAAGGACCCTGTACATGTGTACGGCGGCCAAGGGATCGTCACTTCCTGACCTGAATACAAAACCTGCTGCTCTACTTTCTACTAAATCTGTTTCATGTTCTGCCACGTTTACTTTATGAATAAAATCACGTAATGTTTCTTTATCCGTTTTGGTATGTCCTGATAGAGACAAATTTCTCAGATGAAGAACTGTATCTTCATATATCGATGCTGTCTTTTTTACTGATTCTGCCATCTCAAATACCATCTTACGTGCCTCTGCATTATCATATAATTCTCTAAATGAAAGTTGTTCAGCAACATTCTGTGCATAATCTGCTATCCTGTCCTGTCTTCCTAACATGTATATGAACTCGCCACTATCAATTAGTAACTTCCATTCACTTCCTCCAATTTTAGTACGAAGAATATTCTTTAATTCATCAGCCCTTAATTCTGATTCAATTGTATCATTTATCTCTTTAGATGGATCTTCACCATTAGTTGCCTTTTCTACGGCTGTAAGCATATGCTCTACGGTCTCTTCTACTAATAATGCATGGGAATGAAATAATTCAAAAACAGTCGGCATAATATCTTTATTTCCGCCTGCGTCGGCCAATGCATCTTCAATATGGATTTCATCGTCCTTGGTTTTCCACATTATATAGCCTACGGCAATGAATGCAATTGGCAATACTACGATTAATTTTAATGGATCCGAACCCATCGCCATATAAATTGTGACGGAGCCAAATGCAGCAGCAGGCAAACTCGCAACCCACGAAGCAGCAATTTTCCCAAATACTCTAAAATCCACATTTTTAGCGCCTCCTGCTAGGCCCACCCCTACTACTGAACCAACAAGGGTATGCGTGGTGGAAACGGGAACTGCAAGGAAAGGCATCGAAAATATTAGAATTGTCGTTGCAGCACCAAATTCTGCAGCAAATCCCCGAGTAGGAGTTATTTCTGTAATCTTGGTGCCTATTGTTTCCATAACTCTCCAGCCCCATGTCATTACTCCAATCGCGATACCTGCTGAACCAAGAAGTACTAACCAAAGTGGTACATCTACTTTTGATGAAAGCTCCCCTCCACTTGAGATAATATCGTATACTGCCGCCATCGGCCCAATTGCATTTGATCTATCATTTGCTCCATGTGCAAATGCAACATACGCAGCCGTAATTATTTGTAACCAAACAAATATCTTCTCCACTCCTTGAAAACCCTCTCCCTGACTTTTAAATTCATAATTTCTAAGTACAAACCATAATACTGATGAGGCAATAATGCCGATTATGGCTGAAACGATTAGAGAATTAATTGGGAACCAGGCATTTTCTACAAACGGGTTAAATACGCCGTTTTCTTTAACAGGCAACCAATCATATTTATCTTCAATCCATCCATTTGTTTCAGCCTTGGAAATGAATCCTTTCAATGCCTTAAATTGAAGTGCCAAGCCCAATGTGAAAAATGTTGGAAATGCCAATATTGGTGCCAACCATCTAGACCTTGCAATTGGATCCTTCGATTCTAATATTAATGATCTAACTATAAAAAATGTTATGAAAGCTAAAATTCCTCCCATCAATGGACTCGCTACCCACGACATTACAACTTTTTGAACTACGTCCCAATCTATCAGTGAAGTGCTATGTTGAACTTCAAGAATTAATCCAATTCCAACAATCCCGCCTATTATTGAATGAGTTGTAGATACGGGTAGGCCAAATCTAGTTGCAACTGTCAACCAAATCGCTGCAGCCATCATGGCAGATATGAATCCATACATTAAATCATTTGCAAATTCATCAGTGACGGTTTCAAAATCAACAGTTAATATTCCTTTACGTACGGTATCAGTGACAGCATCACCTGCAAAAAATGCACCTAAAAATTCGAATATAGCGGCTATGATGACAGCCTGCCTAAGTGTCAATGCACGAGATCCTACTGATGTCCCCATTGCATTCGCAACATCATTTGCACCAATATTCCATGCCATATACCCGCAAACTACAATTGAAAGTATCAATACTACAGTCATTATCGGTTCCATGTTTTCCATGGAATATATGCTAGGTATTTGATTATAATACTATAGAATCTATATAGTGAATAATAAAAACACTTTACTGCGAGTAATATACAAGTATATATCTAATTTAGTATTGAGGCAAATATGTCAAAAGCCAGTGCAAATCGCTCTGAAGTCATAAAAATACAATTAAATGGTGGCTCTATATATTGTCAGCCTACTCAAAAAATGGGTAACTGATCATGGATAAGATGTCGGAGTTATTAATGCGCATCTGCTCTTATTCAATTAATGTTGCTGAAATCCTTATGAATATCCAAACTCATAGAGACTCTAAGGAAGTTTATGCCTAAATTATTCAAATATTTACATTTCAATATTTTGTGAATTCATGGAAACAAGATTTTTTCTATTTTAAATGACCTACAGGCTAATAGGTGAATATCGATACCATTTACTACAAAGATTGCCAATTACAAGTAAAGGGGAAAAAAAAAATGTCAAATAAAGGTATTCTAATAGCCGTTGAAGGCATGGATGGCTCTGGTAAAAGTACACAAGCAAAATTACTTTATCATTGGTTACGAGCTAAAGGATTACCTGTTTATCATACAGAATGGAACTCTAGTAAAATCGTAAGGCAGGCTACAAAATTAGGAAAGAATAATCGTAGACTTTTACCTTCTACATTTCATCTAATTCATGCAGCAGATTTTGCAGATCGATGGGCTCAACAGATAGAACCAGTACTAAAAATTGGAGGTATAGTAATTTGTGATCGCTATAAGTATACAGCCATGGCGAGAGATGGTTCAAGGGGAGTTCCCTTAAGAGACATAGAAAGTACCTATTCATTCGCTAGAGAACCAGATTTAACTATATATTTTGACGTTCCTGTAGATGTTAGTTATGATCGAATAGCACATGGCCGTCCCACATTGAAATATTATGAAGCAGGAATGGATATGAATTGGTCCAATGATCCTTTTGAATCTTATCGTATCTTTCAAGAAAAAGTTTCTGAGATTTATGATGATTTAGTTAAAAATGAACGAATATTGCGTTTAGATGCAACTGGAAATGTGCCCGAAGTACAAAAAAGAACTAGGAAAATATTTGAAGATAATATCGACTTATCAAATATTGAAGTGATTGATTATGCTGATCGTTTAGCAGAGAATTTGAGCCAATCAGAAATCGATTGGTTATCTTATAAGGAGGTAGTTGAATAATGACTTATCCGGGAAAATTGATTGTACTGGAAGGTCCGGACCAAGTTGGACGTAGCCTTCATGCAAGGCTGTTGGCTGCTAGATTAGAGGCGCATGGCGTCGCAACTCATACTATAGGGCTCGCAAGATCAAAGTTAATGGGAGAATTATTAAAATCTCATAATGATGATATTCATCAACTAAATTGGAGGACGAGAGCTTTATTGTACGCAACAGACTTACATGATCAAATAAAGAATGATGTTGAACCACTATTGCTCGCTGGTTTTGTAATAATCTCTGATAGGTATAATTTAACTCCAGAAATTAGAGAAAAAGTTAGAGGAGGAGATTCAAATTGGATTAAATCATTGTATTTGGATATACCAAAACCTGATGCAACAGTAATTTTACATTGCGGCCCTCGTAGACTTTTAAATCGAATAATGTTTGGAGAAAAATTAGAAACCTTGAACCATTTTGAATCTGGAATGGATTTAGCTTTATCTCCTTCAATAACATCATCCTTCTTACAGTATCAAAAATTACTTAGAAAGGAATTTGAAAATTCTGCAGAAGAACTAGGAGCAATTCTAATCCCAACAAGAGATACTGTTGAAAGTGTTCACAATAAGATATGGTCTAATATCCAACCTATAATAGGTGATTTAATTCAACCAATAAATAATTCTTAACCAATCAATGACGCTATCTTTTCGGTTTGTGTCAGATAAATCATTAGCCCTATGCCGGCAAATATCATCATCCAAGATCCAATTCCCTTAATAATAACTGTTGAACTTCTGAGGACTTTAATAATTGACTGTCTGCCAGAACTTACCAGGATCGTTACTAAAATCATAAGAAAACTTACAGATATTATTAAACCTGACATTCCTGAAATAAGCGCACCGTTACCAATTGTAATTAGCCATGCCATGAATGGAAAAACTGCTGCAGCCGTACAATCTACTGATGCTGCAGAATATCCTATTCCCCAAACATACATATTTCTTCTTGGAGTAAAAATATTGTCATTTTCTGTATTTTGATATTTATCAATTATTCTTTGAATACTTACTAAGGCATTTGATGTCCATCCTAGCAGCATCAGCGTTCCAAGAATTATGAGTATAGCCGCAATTATGAATGCAATATCATATAAAAATCCAGATATATCTATTAATCCATCAAGGCCATATAATGCAAATCCAATTATGGAAAAAAATGTCAATTGGCCCAATGCAGCAAAACTTCCAATTTCTAATGAATTAGGAATTCTTCCTATGAGCTTTCCACTTTCTCTTAATTCATCCTCTCTCATTCCTAAATTAAGATAATACGTTATGTAAGATGGAAGTACTGGAAATGCACATGGGCTGAAATATACTAAAAATCCAATAAATAATCCGATAAAAAATACTCCAGATATAGAATTATCTGATTTTGAAATGCCAAATCTTAAACTATCAGCTTCACCTTTGTTTGCCATTTCTATGGATGAATCAAAAGATTCCCATTTATCTAATGGAAATCCAGTGTTTTCTCTAGCAATTGCATAACCTTCATGATCAATGACCAAAATATGGGGTATTGCTAATATGTTGTAATATTCAAGTAAATCTCCACCTCCATTTTCAGTTATGACCGTTTCTCGGCCCCCATTTGCGACAGGCCATCTCATATATTTTGATGAATCTTCATTTCCAAATGTAGAATTTATATCTTCAAAACTTTCTATGGCGTACCATGATGCTATTGAAAGTACAATTATGGGATACTCGCCCTCTAAATTATTCCATTCATCTAAGTTTTGGTCAATATGTTCCTGGACCAAATGACAATTACTACAATCAATTGCCATAAAATCTAATATTACGATTTTTCCCCTTAAATCTGATAGTTTTAGTACCCCCTCTGAATCAACATCTGCTAAATTATCAATTCCGGTCCTATTCATTGTTGGGACCAAGAAATCAGGTGTAGTTTGAATGTCATCTGAAAGTCCATAGGCTGATGTTGATATTCCAAATAATGAAAGTGATGAATATCCTATTATACTGAATAATATTACTGCAATACCAAATGACTTCCAAGTATCACTATCTTTTAAGATACTGAAGTCGAGAGTATTTTCCACGTTAACCCGATTGCGTTCCTACTTTTGATTACTCTGAAGGATACTAAACCCATCCTGCATCGTTTGCTAATTTATTTGCCCCTCTAACTGATATTTTTTCAAGTACGGGTTGATATAATTTCCATGCTATTATTCCCACTATGCCTCCAGAAAATAAATCAAAGATATAGTGTTGCTTAGTTGTAAGTATGCTAATGCATAATAAAAACCACTCAATCCATAGCACTCCTAGGAAGATATTAGTAAATTTATTCTCTGAATAGTTATTTTTTACCCAATAAGTCATTAACCGGGCTAAAAAATATGAATGTACGATATGCAAGCTCGGCCATGCATTCCATGGCCTGTCCGAAGTGTGAATAAATTCAAAAAATAGTAATTCCAAATTATTCATAGAATTCCAATCTATGGAATCTCTCATATCTATTTCAGCAGGAAATAAAAGGAAAAATACAACGCAGAATATATTTGCCATAATTAATATCTGCATTGCCGTAATCAATTCCATTCTGCCCTTATCATCTTTAGGTGCAAGTATTAATGTAATTGGATAAAATAAATATAACGCAGTATAGGGTATAATCATCCAATTAATAACAGGTATTGATCTATCATATCTATTTTCAGGAAACATTTTAAAAGTATCTTCTAAATATATGCTAGCAATATTATTTGATAAAAAATATGGAATTGCAATGAATATTGCTCCAAATAAAAATATTTCTAGAATAAACCATTTTCCATTAAAAATATTTCTTCTTTTCCAAGTCCCGTTCCAGAATTTATTCCATGGCATAACTAATTTTAATGGCGAGTTCCTACCATCCATACACCTTACCCGAAGATAACATATATTATATCACTTATTTAATTTATCATTTTTTTTAGAGTCTAAATAAACAACCCTATCTGCTATTTTATTAGCAATACTCAAATCATGTGTCACATATATTGCTGAAATATTCAATTTTTTTAACAAGATTTTTACCTCTTCTGCTAAAATTATTTTGATATCTGTATCGAGGCTTGAAAAAGGTTCATCTAATAATATCATTTTTGGTTTAGCAATCAATGATCTAGCCAATGCAACTCTTTGGGCCTCTCCACCAGATAATGTTTGGATTTTACGTTTTTCAAAACCCTTCAGTCCTAATAGATTCAACATTATGGATATTTCACTAATATTCGATTCTTGAGGTAATCCAAATTTTATATTCCCATTAACATTAAGATGTGGAAATAATGCAAGTTTTTGAAATACCATCCCTATCCCCCTCTTTTCGGGTAGAATATTTTCCAAATTTTGTCCATTGAAAATTATTTCTCCGGAATCTAATCTCTCCAATCCGCATATTATTTTTAAAAGAGTAGATTTACCTGACCCAGAGGGTCCAAGTAAAGCAACAATTTCACCTGGATCTACATTCAGATTAAAATCTGATAATATTTTTTGTGAATATGTTTTATTTATTCCTTTACATATCAACATCAGAAATCACCTCCACTACCTACCGGTCTAAATTTCTCGACGCATATAAATAATATTAATGTCATTAACAATAGGGTAGAACCCGCCGCATTTGCTGCAGATCTAACTAATGGATCAAATCCTGGCCGACTAAGTATGTCTCCGATCATGACTGGAAGTGTTGTGAATTCTGTAAATCTTAGGACTACCCATGAAGATCCAAACTCGCCTAGGGAAATAGCGAATACTAAACTTGAAGAAACTATGATTGAATGGGTGAGAATTGGTATTTTTATTTTAATTAGCCTTTTAAAATATCCAGCCCCGAGTAATGCAGCAGAAAATTCCAGATCAGGATCAAGATTCCGCATTGCAGGTAATAATACTCTTACTACAAAAGGTGTCGTTATCATGATATGCCCATAAATGGGAATCCACCAAGAACGAGCTATTTCGGGATCCGTTCTTATTATTCCAACCAATACTCCAAGTCCCACCATAACTGCAGATAATGCAAGAGGTAGCATGACCACAATATCTAAAATGACTGCTAATATTGAATCCTTCCTTTCTAATTGATTAATAATATCTGAAAGCATGAATCCAATTGGTAAAGAAATCATTATCGATATTGTTGCATATTTAATTGATGAATATAATGCTTGATACATATTGGTTGGAGAATGCGTCCCTCCAAATGCAGCACTCCAACCTTTAGTTGTCCAAGAAATACTCCCTCCATTTCTAATTAGGAATGAGGATAAAATTAATGAAATTAATGGCAATATAATTAATATTAACATTGTTATTATGTAAAGGCCGCGTTTACTAAAAAATGATACATCTATACGCTTGTCATCAAGACTCGAAAGTTGATGGCCAAAGGATTTTGATTGTAATTTTGATGATATCGCCAGAGCAATGATAATTGTCAGTAATTGAATACTTGATGAAGCAAGAATGATTTCCGAAGGCGTTTGTCCAAGTGCTGGAATATCTATTCCTGCCCATTCTGCCTGATTTGACATAACTATTTCTAAATTTCTTTTTGTAGGAACAATAAATTTTACTAATGCAAAAGACGTGAATGAAAAAATAAAAGTTAAAGATGCAGATGCCAAAATATTCGGCCAAAGAAGAGGTAACCATAGATTTTTGAATCTTTTAAATTTACTATTTCCCATTGGTAATAAAAATGCTGACTCTTCATATGATGAATCAATAGTTGAAAGAATGGGCTCACATAATCTTACTACTAATGCCAAATTAAACCAAGCATGAGATAATAATAATAAATAAAATCTCAAATTTTGTGAATCATTAATCCCAAATAATACTTCAAACCAATCTAAAAGTGATAGAAATCCCATAGCAACTAATATTGAAGGCATAACAAAAGGTACGGTGAATAAACTTCGAAGAAATGTACCATACCTCCATTTATATCTGCCTAAATTCCATGCTAAAGGAACTCCCAATATTAGCGTTAATATTGTTGAATATGAAGCAACTAAAAAAGTAAACTCTATGGAATCGCGTGTTTGAAATTTATTATCAAACTCAATTATTGTTTCAAATATATTTTTTTCTGCCACGATACTAAGTTGTCGCCAAGCAATAATTGGTGGTCCAATTACAAGTATGGACCAAATAAGTACTGTTATCATTTTAAATTTCATATGATCTTCTCAAGCCATCGTTATGTCCCATTCATCAAGCCAATATGCGATATTTTCATCTATATCTGAAATTTTAATTTCACAATCAATTGGTACTACTGAATGCCAACGATATCCAGAAGTTTCGGTTAAATTTCCCCCAATTATAGAAGGGTACATCCAATTTATTGTAGACATTTGGGAATTTATTTCATATGAGACCAACCAATCTACAAAGATATTGACAGAAGATTTTTTTTCTGTTCCTTTCAACATAGAAATATATTCTATCTGAGAAAATGATGCACCCTCTAAATCTAGGGCAACCGAGGTTGTCCAATTTCCACCATAATATGCCTCAACTCCTGGAGAATGGCAATATGAGACTACTGCATGTGCATCTCCAATGAAACCTTCGCCCCATTGTCCATAGCCACCTGAATAATGAGTTTCATATGCAGTGGTCCAACTATCTGTAATTATTACATTGTTATCTTTCATATTATTCCACCAATTAATATAATTTGTCTCCTCATCTTTATCATTATCGAAATAATCAATAGTTGATATAAAAAATGCTCTTCCCGGGCTACTTGTACGAGGATTTTCTATTGCAATCTTCCCTTTCCATTGTGATTCTGTGAAGTTCCATAAAGACGTTGGTACAGTTATATTTTCCCCATCTACATAATTAGAATCATAATTGATGCACACACTTCCTAAGTCAAAAGGAATAGCTAAATTTCCATTATATGATGACAATGCACGCTCTGAAAAAATTTCTCTATTGGTGTCCAACGGTTCGAAAATATCTGCTACTAATGCAGTACCGAGGTATGAATTATCAATTCCTACGGACACATCAAATAATCCTGTATTCTTAGTTTGTATCGCCATTGATAACACTCCTCCTGCATCTCCTGCCCTCGTTATCTCAATATTTATCCCGGTATCATTGGTAAATTGATCCAATAGATCTTTACTTATTCCTAATGCATCATATGAAACAATATTCAAGGTCACATTGGCATCATCATCATTTTCGCTCAAACAACCGGATAACACTGAGGATATTATAATTAAAAATAACGCCACTCCCTCTATCAATTTTATATTAATTAAATTTCCTTTTTTCATTTCATCCCTCAATCTTAGTTATCTTTACATATTAATATTAATTCATTAACAATTTTAGGGATCTTATTTACTCTATTCGCTGCTATATAGAGGCTTGGTTCCCAACCAAAATCTCCATTATCAATAAGAATTTCTCCATTTCTCTCAGAAATTCCTCTTGGGGCATTACAAATTTTTAAATCTAATTTCTCTGATAATTTTTTAATAATTGAACTACTCGGTAATTTTAAATTAATTATTGAATTCGAATTTGATCCCTTGCTTCGTAATGATAATAATACTTCAGCAAGATGTTTGCTTGCACCGATTTGTGGTAAAACTTGTTGTAAAATATCTCCCTCGTGCACCCTTAATCTACCTGGAAATGCTATAACTTCTGAGATATCCTTGACATCTTTCGAGCAGGCAGCAATATTTATTCCAACTGCAGGAATGAGCGATTCCGGCAATTTAGAAAATTCATTTATAATTCTAGACATCGAATTAATTAATCTATTATTTATTGAATTATGGCCTTCCTTTACTATTGTCAAGATTAATTTTGAAAATTCCTTACCGATTTTTATCTCAAGTGATATCTTGTCCGGAACTCCATTTTTTGATAAATTAGAAGATATTATTGATGCTAATTTATCAATTTCAAAATTGTCATCCTCAGATGACAATTCAATCAATGCCCGTTCTTTCCACCTACTTACTGTACTTTGAGTCGTTCCAAGAATATTTGCTACTTGATTTTGTTGCCAACCATTATTTAATAATTCATTAGCGATTTTTGAATGTAAACGAATTTGCCATAATTGGGCATTAGCGCCTAACACATTTACTCCTGAGGGAATTATTATATTAATGTGCATATAAATATGCATTATGCATTTTTATTCTAAAAATGAATATTTCCAATCCTGTGCTATATTCATTGTTCGTTTAATTGACCGTGGACTAATCCATCTCAGCAAATTCAACGGCCCTCCTGCCTTATCGTTTGTTCCACTTGCTCTTGCTCCTCCAAAAGGTTGCTGCGCAACTACTGCTCCAGTTGGTTTATCATTTATGTAAAAATTTCCAGCTGTAAATCTTAAATGATTAAATGCATTCTGAATATCTTCTTCTTTATTTGCAAATATGGATCCCGTAAGTGCATATGAAGATGATTCATCGCATATCTTTAGAACATTATCAAAATCTTCATCTTCATATACAAAAACAGTCAATACTGGGCCGAATATCTCTTCTACCATCGTTTCTGACATGGGATCAGTTGTAACTATTACCGTTGGCTCTACAAACCATCCAACATCTTGATCATATTCTCCTCCGACGATTATTTCACAAGTTTTGGATTCTTTAGCCCTATCAATATATCCGGTAATTTTGTTAAATGATCGCTCATCTATTACTGCAGTCATAAAGTTAGAAAAATCTAATGCATCACCCATTTTTATTTTCCTTATTTCCGTACATAGATCTTCTGAAATTGAGTTCCAAACACTCTTTGGAATATATGCCCGACTAGCAGCAGAGCATTTTTGTCCCTGATACTCGAATGAACCACGAAGTAACGCAACTAATAATCCATTTTTATCACAATCCATATGGGCAACTACGAAATCCTTTCCTCCAGTTTCCCCAACTATCCTTGGATATGAACGTAACTTTGGTAATGCATGTCCTATTTCTTGCCATAATCCTTGAAATGTGGCCGTAGAACCTGTGAAATGTAGGCCAGCAAAATCTTCATTAGATAATGCAATTTCAGTTATTTCTGCACCAGATCCTGGCACAAAATTTATCACTCCGGGGGGCAATCCTGCTTCCATCATTAATTCCATTAAAACATAGTTGGAAAGATATGAATTACGACTAGGTTTCCATACAGATGTACAGCCAACAATCGCAGGTGCACTTGGAAGATTAGCTGCAATACTTGAAAAGTTAAATGGAGTTATTGAGAGTACAAATCCTTCTAATGGCCTAATTTCAGTTGAATTCACGACTCCAGGTGGCGATACTAATGGTTGTAAATAATCATGAAATCCGCGAGCATAATGGCAATTAAACCTCCAGAAATCAATCAATTCACAAGCAGCATCTATTTCAGCCTGATAAACTGTTTTTGATTGATTTAACATTGTTGCCGCATTTACTTTCATCCTCCAATCCCCGGCTAATAATTCCGCACATTTTTCAAATATAGCGCATCTACCCTCTAATCCCAATTCAATCCAATCTTTTTGAGATTCAACAGCAGATTTACAAGCTGCTTTTATTTCCTTTTCTGTTGCTAAGTGAACTTTAGCAATGATATGTTTATGATTATGTGGAATTACTTGATTGGTAGTGATGCCCGTAAATATCTTCTCTCCGTTTATGATACAAGGTATCTCAATTACTTCGTTCATCTGCCTTTCTAATTCGACTTTAATCATGCCACGTTCTGTTGAACCTGGTGCATATGCAAGTATTGGTTCATTGAGAGGTTGTCTACTCATATCCAACCCGAAGAGACTCATCTCTATATTCTTACGCACAATTTATTCATCTAAGACCAAGCATCTGGATCATCTTTCTTATGTTTTTTCCCAACTTTATAATGTGTCTTACATAGCGTCACTCTTCTTGAATCATTGGATATTCCGTTATCGCCCCAGACGTCAACTGCCCATTCGTATGCCTTTCTCCGGCCTCCAATTTTTTTATCTGCCCAGTTAGAACATCCTGCTACATCACACTTGGTTTCACCAACATACTCTTCTTTTATTTTATTATCAGTTCCTGCCTTGGCAGCAGCGGCATCTCTCTTCTTACGGGCCTTGGCTTTAAATCCCATATATACCGGACCATGTTAATTGATTAGAACATTGTGCCTAATTATTTGATAAATCAAATGGGCCATTACTTGATGCAATGGATGCGCTTCTATCTGGGCCAACTCCTATACTAACTATTGGGACTCCTGCTAAATGTTCTATTCTTTTGATATAGTTATGCATTTCAGAACTTAATACATCAAATCCTATATTTTCCTTTCTTGATCTGTCTGCCATTGATATCCATTCCTTGTTCGATAAGGATTTAAATCCCGGATGAGTTTCGTATATTGGCTTACATTTTGCTAATTCAATACTAGTGGTAGGAATCATTTGCAATAATTTTCCTTCCATTTCGTAACCAATGCATATTTTAATTTCATCCAATCCTCCTAGTACGTCTAGTTTAGTTAGTACGAGTCCAGTATACCCATTCAATCTATTACTTTCCTTAAGCGCCACTAAGTCTAACCATCCAGTTCTCCTTGGCCTTCCCGTGGTTGTTCCAAATTCATGACCAACTTTAGCCATGTGCATGCCCGGCCCTCCTTCTAATGATAATTCAGATGGAAATGGGCCATTACCTACTCTTGTTGTATATGCCTTAGTAATTCCGAAACATTGTTCGACGTGGCCAGGATGTATGCCAGCACCATGGGTCGCATTTGCCCTGCATGTAACAGATGAAGTCACGAATGGATAAGTTCCTTGGTCAATATCTAACATAGCACCCTGGGCTCCTTCTAGGAGTACATTTTCATTATTTTTTAATGCAAAATCAATCATCAATCCTGTTGGCTTTATGCATTCTCCGTATCTCGATAAGATCCATCGAAGATCACTTTGTAATGACTTTAGTTCAATTTTTGATTCCACTTTAACTGATTCTAATTGGGTATTCATTCTCTCAACAATTGTACTTAATTCTTCATTATCCTCTACAATATTTATGATATCTGCAAATCGTATTCCAACTCTTTCAATACGGTCACGGTATGCAGGACCTATTCCTCTACCCGTGGTTCCAACAATCTTATCTGCACTGTCATACAATCTATGGAATGGAAGTATTATTGAAGCCCTTTCACTAATAAATAATCTCTTACCTTCTGGGCGTTCTCCCGAAATATCAAACCATCTATCCAACTCTTGTTCCAGTACCCATGGATCAATTACCATGCCATCTCCAAGTATCATTGAGCAATGTAATGATGATACTCCAGATGGGATTTGATGTAATTTTAAAGTTGTATCTCCGTATACTACTGTGTGGCCTGCATTGTTCCCTCCTTGAAACCTAACTGCCCAACTAGAATCAGCCGCAAGCTGGTCAATTGCCTTTCCTTTTCCTTCATCTCCCCATTGGGCTCCAAGTACTACAGTAGCGGGCACGCTTCGACTGCCATGGCTGACAGTGTTTGAATACTTTGGACAGTATTTGGATAAATACTGTACGTTACTCTATTAGTAACATTTATTTTTCAGAATATTTAAATTCAAATTTATTCATGAATTCAACTAGCGCTTCAACACTTTCCTTAGGTATATAATTATACATACTTGCCCTAATTCCTCCAACGCTTCTATGACCTTTTAAGCCTCCAAAACCGGCCTCTAATGATTCCTGAATGAATTTTTCTTCTAATTCTTTATTTTTTAAATTCCAAGTTACATTCATCCTTGATCTTGAATCTTTTGAGGCATGTGGTCTCCAAAAATCTGTCCTATCTAGTTCTTTATAAATTATATTTGACTTCTCTAGATTTCTTTTAATTGAGCCATCCATTCCTCCGTTCCTCTCTAACCATGCTAATACTTTGCTTAATACAAATATTCCAAAGGTATTTGGAGTATTGAACATAGATCCCTTTGAGGCATGGACTTGATAATTTAACATTGACGGAATGTCATCATCCATCTGAGACATCGCCCAAGGTGATATAATGACTAAAGTAACTCCACTGGGCCCTAAATTTTTTTGAGCTCCTGCATAAATTATGTCATGTTTAGATACATCTAAATCTACTCCAGTAATATCTGAACTAGCATCTACAATTAGTGGTTTACCTTTACTATCTGGAATATTATGGTACTGAGTACCATATAATGTATTATTTGAAGTGTAATGGACATATTTTGCATCATCTCTGACCTCATATTCACCATTATTCGGGACCATTTTGAAATTATTCTGTTCATCTGTCCAGATGAATTCAGCATCACCTATTCTCTTTGCTTCTTTAAGGGCCTTTTTTGACCATCCGCCAGTAATTAGATAATCAGCCTTTTCACCCTTTCTCAAAATATTCAAAGCTGACATATAAAATTGTAAAGAAGCCCCTCCTTGTAGTAATAATACTTCATATTCGTCCGGAACTTTCAAAATTTTTCTTATACTATTTATTGCATTATCCATTATTCCTTGAAAAACATCACTTCTATGAGATATTTCCAATAATCCAAATCCACTTTCTAAGATATTAGGCAGAGAAGCCGCAACTTCTTCGACTACTTCTATTGGTAAAACGGCTGGTCCTGCACCAAAGTTATGTATTCTTTGATTATTCTTCATGAGCTGTGGAGGCGCACTAGGTCTTTGACTACATCGGATAAATAATCTGATAGGGGTGAGGTTCATTTCACATTGGCTCGACCGGGGCTTGTGATACGTGTTGGCCTTGTTATGCTTCAAGGTGCTCGAAATGTTCATATCGAGGCTTTGGAAAAAGCCTCAAAAGAGTCAGGCATAGAAGTTGAAATCAAGAAGCTCAGAACGTCAAATGATTTATTTTCTTCAAAAATTGATGCCGTAATAATTCCAGGAGGAGAATCTACAACTATGCGCCTGACAGGAAACTCATCAAAATCAGGACTCATTCCATCATTATTGAGATTTATGAGGCAAAATCCACAACTTCCTGTATTGGGAACTTGCGCAGGAGCTATACTTTTAGCTGATCCACGAGATGGAAAAAATTCTCTCATAGGGTCATCTATCATCAGAAATGGATACGGTAGACAGAATGAATCATTTCAAACAGAAATATATTCTAAGCTTTTAATGAGAAACTATCCCGGAATATTTATCAGAGCACCTAAATTTTCATCCATTGAAGACTCCAATTCTGTAATAGCAACATTTGGAAAAGATATTGTCGGTGTACGAAAATTCAATAGAATTGCACTATCATTTCATCCAGAACTATCTCACGATAATGGCTTCCATCGCTGGCTTTTAGAGCAGGCAATAATTTATTCGGAGATATTAGCATGAATCACCAACTTAGACTCCCCCAAGTTCCGGAATTACATGAGGCGCCAGATATTACTGATACTGAAGGTTGTTTACAGTGTCAACTTGGAAGTAAATTGGTATTATTTATTACAGGGCATTGCCATTGGCAATGTGACTACTGCCCACTTTCAGAAAATCGGAGAGAGATAGATTGGATGTATGCAAATGAGAGAAAATGTGAAAATTTTGATCAAGTTATAGAAGAAGCTCGTGCTATGCGTGCCACAGGTGCAGGCATAACTGGCGGAGATCCATTAATGGCTAGAAAGCGCACACTTGAAGGTATCAGACGTCTAAAAAAAGAATTTGGGCCTTCTTTTCATCTCCATATGTATACCAGTATCCCATTTAATCCAGAGTGGGCGATTGATTTTGCAGACGCAGGTCTTGATGAAATTAGGTTTCATTTTTTAAAGTTAGATTCTTCAAAGTACAAAGATACCATTGCTGCCTGCCATAAAACAGGTATTTTGACAGGTGTTGAATTACCTTGTGAGCCGGATAAAGAAGTAGAATTATTAAATTTATTAGAAGAATTAAGAGATTTTGATATATCATTTATGAATGTAAATGAATTAGAAATTACTGTCGGTAATCATGGAAATATGGAATTACGTGGATTTAATTTATCCTCGGGGATAACTGCTGGCGCAAATGGCTCTGCCGAATTGGCAATGGCAATGAGGGACAGAATAAATGCTGCAGAGATTGGTTTACCTGACCCTCTTGATAAAGTAATTCGAGATCCATTCGGATTTAGTTTAAAATTTTGTACTGCGGTATACAAAGACGCAGGGCAATTAAGGCGACGATTTTTAAGAAGGGGCGAAGCAACCATTGCACCTCATGAGACTCTCACTGAAGATGGTACGCTAATTTTTGGTGCAATATATTCTAACCCTGAAGATCAAGAATTTTGGATTCAAGAAATAATGAATGAAACTAATCTGCCAAGTCGCTTTCTATTCTGGGATGAAGTTAATCAAAGAATTGAATTACCTCTAGTGGTGGCTGAATCAATCGCAGATGATGTTGATGCACCAGTTTCACTTGTAGAGGTATTACCTACATTTGAAAGAATTGAAACATCTCTCATTTGGTTGAATGAATATCCTAAATAGAAATATACTGAACACATTCATAGAGTTAAACGCACACAGTGATAGTAGTGCCAGTCAGAAAAGCCAACTTAGAGAATTCTTCAGTTAGTCCCTTTAGGCGTCTATCTGCTTCTCAGGTTATTGCATGGAGGAATTGTCCCCGATTATGGTATTATGGTTGGAGGGAGCGTCTAAAATCGCCACTTCCTCCTCAAATAATAAGAGGAAATGCAGTTGAAGAATGTATTTGTAGAGTTTTAAGGGACTCTCCCCTATATCTACTCCCTGATTCTGACTACGATATGACTTCTCCAATTCTCGAAGATGGATCTCCAGCTTTAGACCAGCAAGAAGGATGGATAGGCCCCAAATTGAAAATACTGCCTGAATCCAATTGGCCAAATAATCGCTCTGAATTTGAAAATTGGGCTAAAAAACGCGCAATTCATTACTTTGATGATTGCTGGGAGAGGGCCACCAATGATTGGAAAAATAATCCAAACAGGAAAGGAAACGCGTCAGATATTGAACCTCAAGAAGGATTAGATATGGTCATATCGGGATTAAATCTACATTTTAATGAACTAGAAAGATGCATCGTCCAAAATGGTGGAAAAAATTTTGAAAATTGGAGGATTACTCAGAATCGAGGTATCTGGCCATCTCCAGATGGATTCCCAAGAAACCGTTTGTGTAGTAATCCTTCAATCACAGAAGGTCAAATAACTTGGATTGAAGCCTGGGAATTTGCGAGACCTTGGTTTGTCGATCCGGATGCCAAGTCATTTTCACAAACTAGTTCTCATCCAGAAGAATGGTTTCAAGGAGAGTATGATTTAGTTTATCGATGGTCAGGAAACATCAATATTGTGGACTTAAAAGCATCAATAGGTAAAGGCGATAGATCTGCAGGTTATTTGGAACAACTCCGACTTTATGCATGGCTATGGTGGGAAACTCATGATAGGCTGGACATAGTCTCGGAACTAGAAATTTGGTATCTGGGTACAGGAACTGCAAAGAAAGTCCCAGTACCTGATGTAAAAGAGATGGAATTATTAAGTATAGAATTAAAGGGCTTATATGAATTAATTCATGAACATGATCCTGATATTTCAGATTGTCCTACTAATCCAATTCCCTTGAATATATTTGAAAAAGGAGGCAATCCTGCGAATCCTTCTATCGACCAAGACCCTTTGTCTAGGTGTAAGGTGTGTGATGTTCGAGCAATCTGTGATGGTAGTGATTATGAAATTGAATTACCAATGATGGATAGAATAGAACGTTTTGGCCACGCTTGGCCGGTGACTCCTTTAGGGAATCTGAAAACTAGGTTTACTGTCTCAGGAGAAGTCATACACTTAAATGGTCCAGAACTAAGTTCCAATGGAACTATAGATTTATCCTTTACTCTTCAAAATGGTTATGATCGTGCCAAGGTAAAAACACATCGAAATGGGGGTCCAAAGAAAGTATCACGCTCTATAAATGAAGGCTCTTGGGTTAGAATTGATAATTCTTTAGCTTCTTTGTGGAAGGGCCAATTAGTGCTGGACTTGGATAATCTTTCTCAGATTAGTACTATTCCAAAATCTTCTAATGATGCAATAGTTGAAGTTGAAACTAGGGCATCTATTGTTGGTAGAGTTTGGTCTATTGATGCATTTCCCGATGGAAAAGGAATTCGTAGATGGTCAATAACTATTGTTGATGATTCTGGTTCTGGAGGTGCCGTTGCATTTAAACAATTTATTCCCAATTCTGCTGCTGCTATAGAAAGAGGTGATGAAATTGCAATTTTAAATGGAGAATCGGGTGAATTTGCCGGTAGATCGCAAATACGAATAGGTCCTGGAACTAGAGTTGTTATCTTAAAAAATTCTGAAGATCTTATTCCATTTTGAAGTTATATTGGCGCCGAGAGAGGGATTTGAACCCCCGAGTCCTAAGGACAATGGATTTCGAATCCATCGCAATACCGGGCTATGCGATCTCGGCTATATATGCCCGAATCTTGGATTAGAAATAAGGCTGACTAGTGTTTCCGAGAGGCATGAGGGTCGAGATTGAAAGCGATGGTAATATCTTATTTGTGGAATCTGAAAAACCAATAACTGTAAATGAAGTTTTACGAAAATTAGAAATTCAAACCTCCACCGTTCTTGTTGTTTATGATGGTACAATCGTTCCTCATACGTCATTAATAGAATCCGACATAAGACTGGAATTAGTCGTTGTATCTTCAGGTGGTTAAATACCTAAATTAATAATTTACCCTTTACAAACTTGATGTACCTTTGCTCCTCATTTTCTTCAAACGGATGAATTCCTATGTTCACTTGATATGCTATCCCCATCCATGAACCGTCCTCGGAAATAACAGTTTCAAAAAAATCATGTAATGCATGAGTATCTCCCTCTATTTCTTCGTATGCTGTTACTATGTGCAAAGGTTCAGGATCGATAATTTTAAAATTCCATAAATCTCCTTCTTTTGGTTCTTTAATAGCCGCAGCATATGCATACCATTTTTCCCCTTCGGCATAATCTCCTTCTAGTTCATCATCATCAAAATCAATCCCATAAAATGCTATCGCTAATGTATTATCATCGCTTATACTTACGAAAGGATACATATGAATACCATTCATATGAGTTATGTCCCAAGTAGTCCAATTTAGTCCATAGTCATATGATAATGCAAGCCTCATTTCCCATGCTCCAGTTCCACCGTTTGGGCAATCTGACCAAACTACTGCTACAGTTCCAATTTCATTAGTATTTACTACTGGATATCCTTCGGGGCAATTTCCTTTACGTTCCCCAACATCTTTTGGATCAGCCCAGCTTCCATCTGTCAATCCTGTGCCTCTCCCATAGTCATCGCTAATTCTAATTACTATACTACCTGATGCAGTATCTGCATCTTCTTGAGCGATGTATACGTATGGGCCATGCTTTTGGCTAGCTATCGTACTCCATCCGCCAGGAACTGCATAACACTGGGTAAAGGTCAAACCCGCATCCTCGGAATGGTAATACCAATATCTGCCAACATCTCCTGTACATTCCAAAGGACTTACTCCAGAATTACCCAAATAATGTATGATTCCTTCGCCTTGAGCAGCGACCCATGGCCTATCGTCTGCAGCCATTGTATTCATCCTTTGACAAGTTACAGTGTCATATTCAGTACCGTTGGAAGATAATATATGCCACCAATTATCTTCTAGTGTTGTATCTAAGTAGTAAACATTATCTTCGGAATCTACTGAAATATCTCCCTCGTCTCCCAAACATTCTGACCCTCCAGCAATATAATTTGCTGTAAATGAGTTCCCCGGAGTTGGTTCAAAACCATCTCCATGGACCCAAGTTGTGCCATTATCAAAAGAAGCCCAAAGCCAGGATGCCCAATAATCCCATGAAGTTTGTTGGCCACTTTGACATGCATACCAAGGTCCAGGCTCACCTCCTAAAACAGGGAAAAATGGGTTACTTTCTCCTCCCCATCGTAGATCCTTATGGGCTGTAATAAACATATTTCCATTACTTGTGATAGAAATACTCGGTTCGTATCCAATCCCATATTCAGGTAAATCTTGTCCATTTGAATCATCTATACATTCTTCATGCCTAGGCATAAATTGACTATCTTCCCAAATTATTTCTATTTTTTTAGAACTGATGTCATCTATTTTTGAATCTATATTATCATCGACAAATAATGAAATTAGACTACTCGAACTAGATATTAATATTACAACTGTCATGAATATAAGTATAATTTTAGCACCTAACTTAATTTTAAATTTATTAACAAGCTTATTCATTAAATATTCTACAATCTCATTAAAAATGAAATTCATATCCTCTAAAACTCCATTCTTTCAATCAATAGAAGACGTAAATATGTAATTATTTTGATTATATTTTTTCAGAAATAATCAAAATAATTACTGCTTAGCACGTTTTCTTGATGCTTTTCGTCGGCGGAGTTTCTTCTTTCTCCATTTCCAACGCTGCTGCCCCCGCTTCTTCCATGCACGGGAACCACGCTTCATTCGGGCCGCCGACCTACTGCCCCTATATGATAGATTCGTGTAATGAAGATTTTTTTTATGGTGGGCAATACAGGATTCGAACCCGTGTCGCCGGCTTAGAAGGCCGGCATGATATCCAGACTACACTAATCGCCCTTAGCCTTTCGCGACGGTATCTCTTTCATGAACCTAACACATGGCCGTTACAATATTTATTTCGTTTTGAAAGCCCTTGCACACTTCGGACACCTGAGAGGAGTGCTTACTCGCCTTCTTTCCCAAGTATGTCCACAATCTCCGCAAATCCATTGTCGTTCAGGCAACGTATCAAGAATTTGCTGCCTCAATTCTCTAAGAACAGCAGAATCATTTAATTTAGGCGCGGGTGCGATTATATCTACTAATTTTTTATGATTTTCATTATGTTCTATTAAACCGGCGGCATGCAATAATTCATGAGCAAGAGTATGTTTGTACAGTATTAGATCCTGATGTAAAATTGGATTTAGTGCAATTATAATTACTCCTGGACTCACCTTTAATCGCTTTCTTCTAAATATTTCATTATGTTCGATTTCAAATTTAGTATATCCCAAACGAGACTCTTCTTTATTAGTCCATTTTAGTTTAACCTGCGATTCTAAGTAATTTAAGAAAGGTGCCTTTTCATTCTTTAGTGCTAATTTAATTGATTCAATCATGCCTTCTGGCATTTCAGGTTTTTTTGGTATATTAGTCATGTACTCGACACTCCATATAACTCGTACTGCATTCTCCTTAAATGGGCACCGTCTGACGCAGTCACACAGGGCGTGTGGCGCAGCTTGGAAGCGCGCTTCCTTGGCATGGAAGAGGCCCCGAGTTCAAATCTCGGCACGTCCACCATTTTTATTCATAAAATTAAACTTATTTCTAATTAAAAGGTTATTTTAATAAAATATAATTTTAATTACCATCACCATAAGAGTATTTTTATACCAATTTTATTTGCTGATAGCAAATAAAAAATAAACTTATCGAACGTTCATGTATATTTGCAATAATGATATCTCCCAATGTCATTTGTTCACATAAATTATATATTTATTATCAAATGTATATCAATTAATAATATATACATAATTTAATTATGTTTTTTTAATAAATACGCTCCAATCAAACAAATAATAAACCCTACTACCTTGCGATTTAGTATGGAAACTAAGATGAAACTTGAGTACATATGGTTAGATGGCCACAAGCCAACTCAAAATATGCGGAGTAAGACTATGGTTGTGAATAATTTTAGCGGTAAATTGGAAGATTGCCCTATTTGGTGTTTCGATGGTAGTTCAACAAGACAGGCCGAAGGAAATTCTTCAGATTGTTTATTGAAACCAATTGCTATTTATCCCGATCCAATTAGGCTAAATGGATTTTTGGTTATGAATGAGGTGTTGAATCCTGATTCTACCCCTCATTCATCTAATGCTAGAGCGACAATTGATGATGATGATGAAGATTTTTGGTTTGGATTTGAACAAGAATATTTCATAATGGATGTGAATACACAATTGCCATTAGGATTCCCATTAGGAGGTTACCCTGGCCCTCAAGGCCTCTATTATTGTTCAGTAGGAGGAAAAAATACACATGGTAGAGATTTTGTGGAAGAGCATGCAGATCTTTGCATAGATGCCGGCATAAATTTTGAAGGAATTAATCAAGAAGTTGCATGTGGGCAGTGGGAATTTCAACTCTTTGCAAAAGGAGCAAAGAAAGCGGGAGATGAGTTGTGGGTAGCTAGATATTTATTAGATAGGCTGACTGAAAAATATAATTATTATATTGAATATCATCCCAAACCAGTAAAAGGTGATTGGAATGGTTCAGGCATGCATGCTAACTTTTCAGATACCAATTTAAGGACTAGTGGCAGTAAAGAAGTGTTTGATAAGGTGTGTGAGGCATTTGGTAAAAATATCAAGAGGCATATGGATGTTTATGGCGCCCATAATGAATTAAGATTGACCGGCCTACATGAAACTCAATCAATAGATGAGTTTTCATATGGAGTTTCAGATAGGGGGGCATCAATTAGAATTCCAATTGGTACAGTCGAAGATGGTTGGAAAGGGAGGCTCGAGGATAGACGGCCATCTTCTAATGGCGATCCATACAAAATAGCCTCGGTAATTGTAAAGACAACTAAATCTACATACTAATTACTTTCTAATATTTTCATTACTTCGTCTGCACATCCCCAAGATAAGGTAACTCCTGAACCACCATGGCCATAATTATGAATAATTAACTTATCTAAAAAATATTCTTTTTCAAGTCGAACTTCGTGCCGTGAAGGCCGTAAACCAACTGAAAAACCAATTATATTATTTCTATCTAATTCAGGCCATAGCGATTCACATTTAATTAAAATATCTTCAGTATCTTCATCCCTGATTTCCATTGACCAGTCATTGATTTGTGCAGTTCCTCCTAATACTGTGACATCATTTCTTGGTATGGTGTACGTTAGAGTCTCTGGTTGTTGGTCAAAACGGCCAATTCCCGGGTCCTGTTGAATATATATTACTTGGCCCCTTATTGGCTTAACTTCTATATCATCACATAACTCTCTTGCTCCAAGACCTACGCAATTGATGATAACACTTTCATCAATCTCTGAAAAATATTCTAAATTAACTTCATTGAATCTACATCCCATTTTTATAAGTTTATCATTTATCCATGGCATATATAGATTCATTTGTATTACTGGGGCTTCAAATTCCCATCCAAAAATATAATCATTAACAAGTTCATTTTTTTCTAGTATCCTGAATCCATCAATCCCTTTTGTCCAATCAGGAGGTGAAATTTTATCTCTTAGAAATTCTCTACCCTTTCTTATTGTAACTCCAGATTCCGGAGAATTTAATGATATTTTATATAATTCTGAGTAGGTTTCTAAACTCCATCTATTGGTTTTTTTTATTGGATATGATAAAAATGGATACCAAATAGCAGCAGCAACATCTGAAACTGTATTTGGACTAAACTTATTAGAATAGATTGTTACCAAATGTCCTTTTTCTAATAGTCTCAATGCACAAGTCAATCCAGATACTCCGGCCCCTATTACCGCGCATTCCATATGTTTCGTATTGTTATCTAGTCAATATAGGCTACGGAATTTTATTCAACGATGTATCTTTTCGTTAGATTCAGTGATGTCATGCCAAAAGTTCGAATGCCAAAAAGAGGATGGTTTAGAATTACCAAGAAACGAATTTTTAGGGGGCCATCAGTAAAGGCGAGTGAGAATGGATTGCCTCCCTGTCCAGCATGTAATTTATGGGCCATGCAAAGAGATAACAAACGTAATGAATTATATTGTGGATCTTGTGGAGCTATTCTTTGAAATGCCAAATCCAATATGTCAATGCTATGTCGGATGGTCGCCACTGTGATGAAAAACCGCGCCAGATGCATTAGGCGTCAAGAGTGATGGGCGATCTGAGTGGCCCCTGGAATTGATTTAATGTCCAAAGATAAGATTGTCATGGACTCTTCTAAAAGGAAATTCAGAATTCCATCTCCAAATAATTTAATAAAGCCGCCCGAAGATATCCAATTTGGAAGAAAAAGTAAGCCTTGGAGAATTTATTTTGCGATGCTTAAATCAGTTTTACCAGTCTTTTTTTTACTATATTCATCACTATTCATAATTCTTGGATTAATTAATCTTGACCCAATAATTACATTAAGTGGTGGAATTTGTAGTCTGCCTCTAATTATTATTATTATCCGCCTTCATCGTCCCAAATTGATCCATGTAATGATGGCAACTCCAAATGAAAATGGTGGAGTCATACATCCTTTGCCCAATGGAGGTTCACTACAAACTAATGTCAAGACTGACTTCAAGCGGTTTTTAATTAGGGATGACTCAGTTCTCGAAATGCCACCAAGTAAACAATTATGGCTAATATTTTCCCTCGTAGTGCTCGTAGGAATTATATTATCTTTATTATTTTTGACAAATTACTCTCAAGATTCAGATTTAAATATTGGATATTTACCTTCAAATATTGGAGTAATTTTATTCATAATAATTGCAATCCCCCTTTGGATTATCGGTTTTTCCCTACCTGTTCTTACTTGGTGGGGAACATCTACTCAATTACTTGGAATTACTACTAGAAAGAGGGATGCTGAATCATGGCTATTGGCTGGGATGGTGGCAGCCTTTCCTGCGTTTCTTTTCAATAGTTTTATTGCACCTCTGATGTTACCTGATTCTGCATCAATGTTGATTAAAGATTTAGCATTACTAGCATTTTTTGCTCCTCTTTGTGAAGAATTGTTCAAAGGTATCGCTGTAGCATTTTTCCTACCTTCGATTAAAGGGCCAAAGCATGGTTTTCAAATTGGTTTTACAATTGGATTAGGCTTTGCTTTAATAGAAAATTTCCAGTACATTGGACTATCACTAATTGGAGGGCCACTGCAAATTACAATGACTATTTTAATTAGAGGAATAGGTTCAATTCCCGGTCATGCAGTTTGGACTGCAATAACGGGGACGGCTATCGGTTGGTTCGTAATTGACTCTAATTATGTAAATAAATATAATAATAAAGAAAAAAAGGTATTTAATGATGCTAATTATTCAATTTTTGACCCATTGGATACGGGTAATTCAGATAAATCACTTGATAAATTAAATGATAAAAAAACATGGTCATTATTGGATAAAAATTCAGAAATTATCAATAATCAAATATCTACCGATAAACTTCCAAAAAAATATGTTAAATCTGGATTTTATTCTCCAAAATCAGTTATTAATGCCCTAATATTGTCAATTTTAGGACATTCCTTTTGGAATGGTAGCTCATATTTTTCATTTTATTTACCTGATGAAAGAAATTTAGCACCTAATATGGTAATTTTTATTTCATTTGTTTGGACAACCATATTAATCGTAACTATGTTGTATACAACTATCCAATTGTTGAGAGGAATTAGATTTTTGGATATTGAAAATTAATCACCATTATTTGATTCAATCAGTCAATTAATGGGAATGCTTCTTGACCATCGATACTATCAGGATTACAAGGATAAGGTGGAACTTGTGGATGAAGAACTAATTTCTTTGTTATTGGTTTCAGTATTATTGTTAGTCTCTAGAGTATATGATTTCCTTGATATTGGTGGCCTGATTGCAGCATTGGCAATTGGATTAATAATATCTCTATTTGGACATTGGACATGGTTAATAGTTTTGATGTCCTTTTTAATAATTTCTTCAATAGTTACAAAATGGAAGTATGAAGAAAAATCATTATTATCAGTTGAAGAATCAAATGATGGCTCAAGAGGTTGGAAAAATGTTGCTGCAAATGGGGGAGCAGCTTCGATAGTTGCGATAGTAAACTATATTTTAGGCGGCCACGAACTTGCTTACTTCGCGTTTTGTGCATGTGTCAGCGTAGCATCCTCTGATACACTTGCATCTGAAATTGGAAGTTTAGACTCTAGGACGAGAATAATAACAACATTGGCTGCAGTACCTGCAGGAACTAATGGCGGGATGTCTCCTACTGGAACTATAGCAGCATTTTATGGAGGACTTATTATTGCGATAATCTCGACACTGTTAGGCGCACTCAATGGCGATTCATTACCTCCATTATTCTTTTTTCTTTCTATTACTATGATAGGGTGGCTTGGGTGTCAAATAGACTCACTACTTGGCGCATTATTGGAAAATAAAGGATATCTCGGAAAACATGGTGTAAATTTCATATCTACACTCTGTGGTTCATTTTTATCATTATATTTTGCATATATTTTAATCTATTAATTTTATGAGATATCTATTATGGTTGTAATAAGTATGAAGAAAAAAATTAATAATTATAGATTTATTTTAATATCAATATTTATGTTATTTTTATCTTCAGGATTATCTTCCATCAGTATTGCACAAAATTATGAACAATATGACGGACCGGGAATATCTATTGAATACCCCGAAACTCACATGCTTTTTTTGAAGGGCGTTGAAGAAAATCCTATTCTAGATAGAAATTGGTCTGTATTAACTGGATTGCCCCAGGGCAGTGCATCATTCAATAGTGCCAGTGCATCTTCCTCTCCCAATTTATTAACTGCCAAATCAGCACCTTTGGAGGAGCCATTTAGATTTGATGGAAATATTTCAATATCATTATTTGCTTCATTGGAGGGCACCGGCAGTAATTCATGTAAATCAACAAGCATTCTTCCTAGTCCAGTAAGTTCCGAAACTGAATTTCAAGTTACTCTTTCTATGGGGGGAATAATGATATTAGACGATCAATCTACTAATACAATTTCTATGTCCGAAGGATACACATCTCCTCATGAATTTATTGTGGTTGCTACCGATGTTAATGTGAGTATGAGTCAAGGTGATACCGTCGATATATCGATTAATGTAAGGCATGAGTGTATAGAATCAGGATCTCTATGGTGGGGGACGTATGACATAAGGTCGGGAATTACCTTTGAAGGGGATTTTATAGAAATTGAACTAGATGCAATTGTAGATGCAAATAGAATGGTAAGGATAGAATTGATGCCAATTTCTCCTTGGGGTATTGGCGATTTCACGCATCAAATAATCGAAATTGTTGGCCCGACCGATTGGTCTAGGATGTACCATGGAGAATGGGATGATGAGGATCTACGGCAATATCACTTTGAAAATCCTCAGGGTACTCGAATAGGTGATGCAAATAGAACTATTTTGACTTGGACCTCGGATAAACCATTGGAACCTGGAAATTATATGGTCGATGTTTGTATTGACTTATCAGATCAAAATCCCGGTAATACTTGTAATCTGATAGTAGTATTAAGATTTGTTATACCCGAAGATCCTGTTTCATTTATTAACAGTGATTTGGCAATTTTTATTATTCCATTAGGAATAATGGGGTGGATAGTAGTTTCACTTCGAGGGGCAATACTCCCTCTCCCAGCGTATGGAGTCATTATTTTATTAGCATTTGCAAGTTTAGGGCCAGCAATGAATTTACCCGATATAAATAATGAGCCATATAGAGATAATGGTGCCGCGCCTTCATTCATATTATTGTCTCATAATCCTGACACAGGATCTGTGTCTTTATATGACTTATTGGATAAATATGATGTGGTAGTAATCGGTATGTTTCAGCATGGATCTCCAAATGCCCAACTTCAATACAATGATTTTTCAAACTCAATAAAATATAATGATAAAGATATAGGATACGTTCAAATTGCAACCGGAGAAGATTTAAGGGCGACAGATTTAGATTACTATGCTAAAATACTCAATAATTCTTGGCCGCTTTTACTGGATGAGGCAGATTCAAAAATTGGGCTTTCTTTACCAAATAGTGCTAGTGATGCTGTTATAATTATAGATTCGGCCGGATTTATATCTGAATGGCAACCTGGCTCAATGTCATCCGTAGAAATAGAAGATGCAGCAATTAAATCTTCTTGGGGTTCTGGAAATAATCCTTTAAAAATCATATCTTCACTATTTTCTATGTCTTTACTTCCCCTTATAGTATTGGCCATGCCAAGAGATCGTAAATTTAAATTTCCTGAAGGTGCTTTAATCCCAGGGGCTGGGAGTTTGTTAATCCTATATGCTTCAATAGTAGGATTTTCATATTGGGCTATTCCTGTAGCATTATTAGCATCTTTAGGGGCGGGTACAAATTGGATATGGGTGGAATTATTTTTGACATTTGTACTCATATATCACGGGTTGTCTATACTAAAAAATGGTAAAATAAAAGAAATCGAAATGTTATCTAAATTCGCATATTCAAAACTACCTCGGCCATATAAAGATTGGAAAGAAATTCATAGTTTCACCGAAGATGCTTATTTGGGATTATGGTTATCATGGCTTTTATGGATACAAATTCCCTTTATAATTCCTCAAGGAGTTGGCGCGATAGCACAATCTGGTCCTTTTGGCATAATTTTATCAGTATTTGCGTTAAGTTCTTACATTCTTTGTTCAGGAATCTGTGTCATTATTGCGAGAAACTTAGCTTTGATTTTTGGCCCAATTTCCAGAATCTTTGGAGAAATGAGTATTGGACTAAGGCCCAGAGCATGGGGTTTAGCATCAACGATATTTGGAGTTTGGATAATGCTCAGTATACTACTTGGTCCTTTGTTATAATTATTTTACTAATGGAAGGCATTTGACCGAGAGCATCATAAAAGAATGGCCATTGGGAATGTTATCCCTACGGGGGTATAGTATAACCTGGTAGTACAGCGGGCTCCAGTTGCACGGGAATGACGACGAGAAGGTATTCTGATGGTTTTGATGACCAACTGGAGCACCGACCCATCGCAACCCGAGAGCGTGCGCCTGCCGGGTGCACGCTAGGCGGAAGATACCCGCTGATCTGGGTTCAAATCCCAGTGCCCCCACCACATATTTACCACCTTAATTTGTGATATTTTGAGGGTTTGCTTGAAGGGGTATGCATGCTTCGCCACATACATGAATGAGAAAATATTGTGCTTATTCACTTGTATAATTATGATGATGCCACTTTCAGGTAGTTTATTTATTTCAACTTTAGATATGAATGATAATGACTTCCAATTAATTCAAGAGGGTCAAATTTTAAATCCTCCAAATCAAGATAAAATACCATGGCACCTAGATAATCGATGGTGGAATGACACTTCTTTAGATATGGATAGAAATGGCATTCATGATTCATTACAAAGTACTTTGGGAGTTGTAAATGTGGGAATTTCATATTTTGAATCAATTAATGATGCTGATAGGGAAATATTAGTTTCAATGGGCTACGCAATTAAACAAGAAATCTCCTCAGTAAATGCTATACTACTGGGTAGTATAAATTCAAGTGAAATTTATAATTTAGCAGAAATCAATGGAATTGCAATGGTTGAAAGATATGGCTCACTAGTTTTTTATGGAGATATTCAAACTCCAGCCGTTAAAGCACAAAATTCAACGTTATATCCAGGTGCTTGGGATTTAGGAGTATCAGGTAAAGGAATAAACATAGCACTCACCGATACTGGAGTTGATGAGGAACACCCTGGTCTAAATGGCAAATTTATCGCCGGGTATGATGCAGTTTGTTTTGTCCACTCCGATCCAACTTGCGTTCTATCCGGGGGCAGGGAAACTGATGGCTCTTTCAATCCTGATGATGCAAACCAACATGGAACAGCTTGCATGGGGATGGCAGCAGCAACTGGGATAGAAAGCGATGGATCTTATTCTAATTTTACTGGTTCAGCACCTAATGCTTCTACAATAGACGTTAGGATTGGTACCGATGCAGGAGCAGGTCCTTTTGAAAATTACATCCTCGAGCAAGAATTTTATGAATCAGCCATGAACGGTTTACAATGGATAATAGATCACAAAGATGATGCATGGCAAGGCGCCGCAGAAGAAAACTATGGTATCGACATCATATCTTTATCATGGGGAATTACAAGTCATGAATCAGGGGGTTCAGATGGTACGGATATGCATAGCCGTATTTTAGATGAAGCAATGGAAGCAGGAATTATTGTTTCAGCAGCCGCAGGTAACGACGGACCTGACAATGATGGCCTTTCAGGCATGGGATCTTCATCTCTGTCTGTAACTGTGGGGGCTACTGATGATAAAAACACAATCAATAGGGAGGACGATACAATCGCAGATTACTCAAGTAGAGGTCCAAGAAGAGATAATGGCAATGGAAATCCTTTGGATGAATTAAAGCCAGAGATTAGTGCACCTGGGAGTAACATAATTCAAGCTGAAGGCTGCGTATCATCCGGGCAATGTAATAATAATATCCCAGGTCAAGATGCATCGGATAATACTTACACCGGAAGGGGAAGTGGTACTTCTTATGCAACTCCTTCAGTTTCAGGAATAATTGCATTAATTATGGAATCAAATGAAGATTTGACACCTTTGCAAATAAAAGAAATATTAAAACAAACTTCCGAAAGAAAAGGGGATCCTACTTATCCAGACATTGATCCATATTGGAATCGAGATTTTGGTTATGGCATGGTAGATGCATATGCGGCAGTTACTATGGCAATTTACCTAAAGGAAACATCTCAAAGTGAGTATGTTAATCCTTATTTGCAAAATCATTTATTAAGCCAAACCATTGAAAATGGAATAATAAATATTACCGGGCACGCATGGGGGCAGGATTCTTCGGTAGATAAAGTAGAGTTTAGAATTGATGATGGCCCTTGGAATGAAGTCACATATACTTCAAATGATTCTAAAATAGGGCCGCTAACCCCATTTTTATGGCATATTTTAATTGATTCTTCAAAAGTTACTAAAGGATTACATCGGATTGAAATACATGCATCATCCGATGCCAGTATTTCTTTACCAACAACATTAACCATAGAAGGCTCAGGAGGTTATGTGACTAATTCAAATGCACCAATATCTGTAATTATGTCGATTTCATTGTTATTCATGGCATGGATTTCAACATTAATATTTGCAAAATTCAATATCGATAAGCATGAAAATTTTGCGAATATTAAAACTAAGGCGAAATCTAGTAGAAGTTCTGATATTTTAAATAATGATAAATCTAATAATTCAATTGGTGTTATGGATGCAGAATTAATTTCTTGACTGGGCATAATTAGTTTTTTTGTACTTTTATCAATCCTTCTTAAAACCCTTAGCCACGCCTCATAGAATATGGTGAAGTTCTCCGAGCGTGCTAATAGCATACAACCAACGGGCGTCAGAAGAATGTTTGACATGGCTGGTGATGACACCATTCAGTTTGGTTTAGGTGAGCCAGATTTTCAACCGCCTGAAATCGCAATTAAGGCCTTTACACAGGCAATGGAAGAAGGTAAAAATAAGTATACTACTACTGCGGGTTTGCCAGAATTAAGAAAAAAAATAGCCGAAGAATGGTCTAACTTATCTCCAAATCTAACAGAGTCTAATGTTTGCATTACGATGAGTGGTACCAACGCATTGTTGGATGTTTTTCTTGCTATTGTCGATCCGGGAGATAATGTTTTAATCCCTGAGCCATATTTCCCTCTATATCCTCCTGATGTAGTTATTTGCGGAGGAGAGCCGAACCTTTATCCTTGTAATTTTGACAATGGATTCGTACCTAAAATTGCTGATCTTGAGAAATTGGTCAATGATAAAACTGTAGCAATTTTATATAATTTTCCTAGTAATCCAACTGGTGCAACACTTTCTATTGATGAACGTGACAAATTGGTTGATTTTGCAATACGCCATGATTTATGGATAATAAGTGATGAGGTTTATGATCGAATAATATATAATGGTTCACATGTATCATTTCTCGGTGCAGGGCATGATAAATTATTCTTAATAAATTCATTTTCCAAAACGTTTGCAATGACTGGATGGAGGATTGGATATATTCTATCTCCCGATGATGATGCAATGATTCAAATAAATAAAATGCAATATTATGTAACTGCATGTAGTAATGATGCAATGCAATATGCTGTATTATCTGCATTAGAAAATGCTCCTGATTATCCAAACACGATGCGTGATGAATTTCAATTACGCCGCGATCTGATTTGTAGTAGATTAAATGCCATGGACGGCGTTACTTGTCACATCCCCGAAGGGGCATTCTATGTATTTCCCAAAGTAGAAGTAAACGGCTACAATAGTAAGGAATTAGCCCTAAAGATATTACAATTAGGAGGGGTCTTGTGTTCCCCGGGTACTGCTTTCGGAGAAGCAGGGGAAGGGCATTTACGCTTCGCATATACTATTGACAGAGATGGGATATCAGAAGGCATGGATAGATTAGAAGAAGTACTAATAAAACTAAGAGGATAATGTTGTGTTAGACTTTTTATTGGGATGTTTACTTATCATAATTGGTTTCCAAGTCCCAACTATCTCACTCTATTTCTTCTATCTTTTTACTAATAATAAATATTTTTTAATAATTTTATTATGTATCTTTATAGTAATTTCTGGTATATTTATGTTTAATTATGGACCAAATGAATTAGCGTTTGGGCTCTTTATAGGTTCAGGATGGAAATTATTAAATGAAATTTTAGACATTTTATTTAACCTCAATCATCAAAAAAATTGAAAGGAGAATCAATCTCACTAGGCACTTCATCAACATTTTTATCGAACTTATTTTCTAAACCTTTATCCGGAGCAGTCAAACTCTTAGACCTTAAATTTTCTAATTTTTGCTCTTGACCTATCATCCAATCAGGAATTTCCCTGTAACCATTTATGACCGAAATAGTCGTAAAAGTAGCCATTGGTAATACGGATATTGCTACAATATAGTCTAAAATTGCTGTATCAGGTATTGTTGCAGCAGGTGCAATTGTTTGGATAATCATCTTTTCTAATTGTATTTCATGCCACTGCTCATAGTTTATCCCCAACCAACCAAGAGAAAATGCAAGTACAGTTCTCGCAAAAATCCAGTAGAGAATAAGCGGTAATATGGATGATACTCTACCGAATTTCCCTAAAAAAATTCTAAATATGTATGCCAAACCTACTAATTTTTCAGATATAATTGGATGCAATCTTATTGATAGCCACAGTGCGATCAAATATCCCACCATTCCTAGTTGAAAAGCAGAATCAGGCTTGACATAACTTTCGGGCATTCCTTCCATTATAATTAGAGGAACTGCAATCAAAATTACTTGCATAGGAACTGCCAATAATTGCAAACCACCATGAATCGTCATAATGTCATAATCCTCATTTTTCATCTTTAAGTAGACTAATCTACTAAGTCTTCCATATGGACTTGAATATGCAGATAATCTAGCCCTATCTATTAATTCTGGATCATTTCTTCTGACGCTCAAGAATAATGTTGCTAAAACCCCTCCTTTATTTGATATATAAAAAGGTGTGAAATTACCCATAATTAATGCTAAGGTTAATGATATAATTCCATAGGTAACTCCTGCAATTGACACCCACCCCAGCATTTCTGTTCTTATTCCAATACTTGCATTACCAATGTCTAAATCTATTAGATAGGCAATGGCAATTAATAATGTTGGAACTATAGTCACTTGGCAAATCATGATTATAATCAAATGGAATCTACTTAGCAATTTTCTGCTATTATCCATGTACCTACGTGTCCTCATCTAGCCATAAGTTCTTCATATGATTATATTGTATATGTTCAATTATGCCATATTTAAAAAAAAATCAAACAATATTTATCAGTTAAACTTTGACCCCATACTTTCATACACAAATGTGATTCGCAAAAGTTTGTTTATGCGCGGCCTGTATTCCTTTATCGTCGTCGTTTTGTTTGTACTAGTTAGTGCGTCACCCATGGTGATGTTTCCAAATTATGATGATTCTCCCGAATTTAAAGTAGGGCCAAAGAGTGATGCTGTGGATTTTAGCGTATTGGAAATAGAATTAGGCAATTCATCTAACATACCCATGCAATGGGAACAACCTGATTCTAGTTTCCAAGAGTACTTAATAAAAGGAGATGCGATACAAATCAATGTTACTTTCATTCAAAACGGGTTCACTCCTACACAAGTCACTGCAAATGCAACATTGCAAGTTTGGCATCCGATAGGATTTCTGATTAAGAAATGGGATTTTAATGTCACATTATCTAGCTCACAGTCTGCTAGATTAGATTTTATATGGACTCCTAATACTGCTCACAGTGCATTATCGGGAGATGGCTTTCTCAGTGGAGGAATGATTATCGTCGGTTTAGTCGATGCTGGCTTACAAGATGGGGACAATACAAATGATAGGGTAGAAAGATCTGTTCCGGTCGCAGCTTGGTCAGATGATTTAGATAATGGATTCTGTGGTGATGAAGGTAATGAAGGTAAATATTGTACCAATATTCCACAAGGATATGGTAGGCCTACTTGGTTTGGTGCTGGATATGAGTCAAATGGGATGACTCAAGATGGAGACTTCCCTACTGGTACTTGGAGGATGGATAACGCATCTAGCGCAGATGGGGAATGGCACTGGAAAGTATCAGGGGATGATAGTAATAGGTATGCCTCTAATCGTTATGATCGATTGCATTGGGGCTGGGTAACCACCAATAATCAGGATGGGTGTGCCGATGGAGTTTGGGGTGATGGATATGCACATGGATTAGGCCAAGGAGATTTCTCTTCTAGCTTATCTTCTCTGTATTCTCAGTATCTTTGCAAAGTCAAAATCAAAAGTCCAAATTTTTATTCGATGCAAATCGTTACCAAAGCATGGGGGAATATGGACTCTGGTGATTCAATTTTACTCGAAACTGATTCGGGGTATGATCAAGAATATTATAATTATACTGCAATAAATTTATCCTCAAATGAAGGCGATTGGAACAGATTGATTTGGAATGTATCTGATTTACATCAATCTGGTGGTTTTACTCTATCATTTTTGTTTAAATCTGATGGCTCAGATGCTAATGAAGGAATTCATATTGATTCATTTCTAATTTTCGGAATTGAGAGATTTACTGAATATACTCTTAATGCAGTGTGCAATGATCCTCTTCCGAATTCTTATATCGTTTTAGCAGCCGATTCAAATCCACCTTCCTTGCATTGCCGTGTATTTAACAAAGGATATATAGATATAACTCTTAGATATTTTACTACTTTATCTAATCAATCATGGATGTACCAATATCCATTAAGAATCGACTCAAATAATCCTATCGATCACGATAATTTTGTAGTTAGTAAAGTTATAAAAGCACGAACAATTACTGATGTTTGGTTCAATTTATCAATACCTGATGGGACCCTTGTACAAGAATTAGATTGGATAGTAGACATCAATGATGGTGTTTTAAATAATTCTAAATATTCACTTGTTCTACCAGTTAAGGTAGATCCAACTTATTCTATAACACTAACTCCGGATAAATTATCTAACCCAGCTGCTACTTTATTCCCCGGGGATAAGGCAAATATAACTATGAATCTAAAAAACAACGGGAATCAATTAGCAACTTGGAACCTAGGTGGCACTTTCGACACATCTGAATGGCCTTCAGAAAATATTCAATGGTATGATTCAGCAACAGGTGAAGCAATATCTCTTCTTAATTCTTCCATCAATGAAGAATTTATCTTAAATGCAGAAATTACAGCTCCTGAAGGTTTGGCCCCTGGAATATATACTCTTACTCTTATTGCCAATGGTCGTGCACCCGCTACTTTTCAATCAGAAACCGTCCTGTACATTGAGGTGCCAGTATACCATAATTTGGTCGTCGCACCCATATCAAATTCATTAATTGCTCCCGCTAATGGTTATGGTAAAATTGTCGAAATATTCCTAATTAATAATGGAAATACTGAGGAATCTTTTGATATTTCAGTTACAACGGATAATTGGCGATTATTAGCCTCAACAAGTGCAACATTGACACCCGGTATACCCTCGAATGGCGGAGATACCTCAATATCTCTTCTACTTCCAATGCCCGAGGGGATACTAAATGGAACTTATAGAATTACAGTACATGCTGCAAGTACGCTGAATCCAGAATATGTATCTAGTGCAAATATTTACCTAACGGTGCCAGTTACTAATCTAGTAGAAATTCCAGATTTGGATATGACTGAAGAAATATTTAGTGCAGGTAGTGATGACAGGACTTTAAGATGGGAAATATGGAATCGTGGGAATGTTGCAGACTCTTTCGACATTTCATTCTTACATACATCAGATGTTTTTACTTCCGCACAGGGATTAAGTGAGGGAAGGACTCCTTACATATCTCCAGGGTCATCATATAATTTATCCGTCAGTTATTCATTTGGTGAGGATGCAGATGGGACACGGACCATTACTCTAGGTGCAAATAGCGTCGAATCTTCAAAGGCAGGAGGGGATGCATCTGGAACTGGGCAAGCTCTGTTTAACGTCGGAACTGTTGGTTGGCTACGAGCACTTTCTCCACCGCTTTCATCAGATGCAATGTCAATAACCGAGTCGGGCGAATCTTACTCGTTAGAATATACTATACTAAGCATGCATCCCACAGATGATCAACAAATACGTGCTGAAGTTGAACTTGAAAATCAATATACGGTATATAGTGCCAGGGTCGATGAAGATGATAGGGATTTCGTGCTTAAAGCTGGAGAATCAAGGACTGTAACTATTTTCTTAGATGTTAGGGAAGAGGATCTAGAAAATTTGAATATGGATCAAGTTGATTTCGAAGTCACACTAGTAGTAACCAGTGAATTAGATGTTTCGAAAAGAACAACTACGATATCATTGACCAAACCAGTACCCTTAGAGGTAGGTCCTGATGCAGGAGATTATGTCTGGATTACTGGTAATATTGTCCTAATCATCATTGGTACGGTAGTATTCCTTGGAGTATCCGTTATGACATTCAGAATTGTTAGAAAAGCTAATTCGCCTTTAGAAGAAATTTCTACATTAGATGGCTATAATATGACTATGAATGCATGGGATGATGAAGCCAGTATGAAAATACCATTACCTTCTGCAGATATGATTGCAAATTCTATGTTCGGAGGCTCAGAGGAAATATTCAAACAACCATCTCCGGACCTTTCGATTTTAGAAAATCTAGAAAGTAGTAATTACCCCCCAATTCCTGAATCTGGATTACCTGCCGGATGGTCCTTAGAGCAATGGAATCACTATGGTCAAAAATGGCTAGATGAAAGAAACTTGGAATAAACTCATTTCTTTTTTTAGTTTATGGTGTGCGAGGACTTATGACTACTAGTATGGTGCCACGACTACACAATTAATGGAAGTGATTTTCAATGTACAATGGACAACAACCAATTTTTATAATGAAAGAAGGAACACAAAGAACCAGCGGAAAATCTGCACAGAGTAACAACATCGCTGCTGCTAAGGCAGTTGCAGATGCCGTACGCTCTACGCTAGGGCCAAAAGGAATGGATAAAATGTTAGTTGACAGCATGGGAGATGTAGTAATCACAAATGATGGGGCAACAATTCTAAAAGAAATGGATATCGAACATCCGGCAGCAAAGATGATTATAGAAATTGCAAAAACTCAAGAACAACATTGCTATGATGGCACTACGAGTGCGGTTGTAATAGCAGGAGAATTACTCAAGAGGAGTGAAGATTTAGTTGAACAGAACGTTCATCCTACAGTTATATGTGAAGGATTTAGATTAGCAGCAGATAAAGCTGCTGAAATAATCGATGCACATGCTATTTCCGTTACTCCTTCTGCATTAGAAGAAGTTGCTAAAACTGCATTGACTGGAAAAAGTGCTGGTGCTGTGAAGGAATTTTTAGCTGATATTAGCGTTAGGGCAGTACTAGCAGTAGCACAAGTAGTCGAGGGAGAAAATGTCGTAGATCTAAATGATGTCAAAGTAGAGAAGAAACAAGGAGGGTCAATCCGCGACAGTTCGTTAATAGATGGCATAATTATGGACAAAGAACGCGTTCATAGCGGCATGCCTAAATTAGTTTCCAATTGTAAAATTGCACTAATAAATTCTGCAATAGAAGTTAAGAAAACTGAAGTAGATGCAAAAATACAAATTACAGATCCGAATATGTTGTCTCAATTTTTGGATGAAGAAGAAAATTATCTCAAATCACTAGTTGAGAAAATAATTAATTCTGGGGCCAATGTAGTTATTTGTCAAAAAGGAATAGATGATTTGGCTCAGCATTATATGGCAAAGTCAGGAATTTTTGCAATTAGAAGGGCCAAGAAAAGCGACATGGAAGCCCTATCAAAAGCAACTGGAGGTAAAATAGTAACTAATGTAGATGATCTTTCTTCAACTGATTTGGGGGCCGCTTCTAAAGTGGAAGAAAAGAAAATAGGAGATTCAGATATGGTCTTTGTTACTGGATGCCCAGAGGCAAAAAGTGTCTCAGTACTTTTGAGAGGAGGAACTGAACACGTCGTTGATGAAATTCGTAGAGCATTTGATGATGCCATAGGAGTTGTAGCAGTTGCTCATGAAGATGGTGCAATTCTCACTGGTGGAGGGTCAGTTCTCGCTGCAATAAGTAGAGATTTACGTTCGTATGCTGAAGGAATTGGAGGCAGAGAACAAATGGCCATAGAGGCTTTTTCCGGAGCATTGGAAGTGATACCTCGAACTCTTGCAGAAAATGCAGGTTTAGATCCGGTTAATACCATTATAGATATCAGAAAAGCCCACTCAGAAGGTAAATCGACATTTGGAGTAAATGTGTATGATGGAGGTGTTGCCGATATGAAAATAGCAAATGTTTTCGAACCAAGTAGAGTAGTTGAACAGGCAATTCAAAGTGCCTCTGAAACAGCTGTAATGATTTTGAGAATTGATGATGTCATCTCTAGCAAGAGTTCCGGCCCTATGGATGCCGGTGATTTTGATGGAATGGGAATGTAATAGTCTACTCTTCCATCATTTTTATGAAAAATAAAAACGAGAGTTATAATAATCGGTTACGTGTGGAACAGATATAGAGCACTTTAGGTGATATTATGTCGGATGCACGGTCATTACTTATTTTATATGGTTCACAGTCTGGAAATTCAGAAGAAATTGCAATAAATGCGGGAAAATTTTCTTCCAAAAATAATCTAAATCCAATAGTTAGGGCCATGGATGAAGTAACAGTTCCTGATATAATTTCTCAAACAAGGATTTTGATTTGCTGTAGCACATGGGGCGACGGAGAGCAACCTGATAATGCTGAAGATCTTTGGGAAGCTGTCAACTCTGCTGATATAACTTCACTAAATAATATCAATTTTTCAGTATTAGCACTAGGGGACTCATCTTATGATTTATACTGTGAATCTGGCAAGGAATGGGATAATTGGTTTGAGTCAAAAGGAGCTAATCGAATTTATCCTCGTGTAGACTGCGACGTTGATTTTGAAGAACCTGCTAAACTATGGATGGAACAAAGTATTCTAAAAATGAGCGAAATCACTGTCGACTCTGGTGTCGAAATTACAATACCCGAGAACAAAATTTCTAAAAATTCTGATGTAATTGATAATTCCGTATCCGAAAAATTAGATGTTTTGACATCGGATAATATCGAAGATTTTCTCCATGAGGGAGACAGGGAACTAGCTGTTCTTTTCGGCTCACAATCTGGTAACTCTGAAGACTTAGCATCAAAAATAGTAAAAGAAGCTACAAAATATGGCCTCAATGGTAAAGTCTATGATATGGATGGCCTCGATTTTAATACTCTTAGAAATCATAAACGCGTACTGATAGTGTGTTCGACTTGGGGTGAGGGTGAAATGCCAGATAACGCAGAAGAGTTATGGAAATCTGCAAGTGATGATGCAGCGCCTAAATTCAATAAAACTAACTACTCAGTACTCTCATTGGGTGACTCAAGTTATGAGTTATTTTGTCAATCAGGTAAAGATTGGGATATTAGATTTGATGAGCTAGGAGCTAATAGATTGGTAACAAGGGTTGATTGTGACGTCGATTATGAAGCATTAGCTACTGAATGGACTTTTAATGCCCTGACTTCCATGGCAGCAGTTGACGAAACTGGTAATTTTCATGAATCGAAATTAAATTCGATTAAACAATTCGTATCTGGGGCAGATACAGTGGGCGCTTCAGGTGATGACAGTTTTTCCATCTCCTCGTTGATTTCTGAAAAATTGCAAGTCGAAGTATCTATATTTAGATACGATCCCCAAACAAACTCTACTGGTAAAGATACCTGGTTGTGTTCTTTGCCTGGAAATATGTCTGTTCTAGAAGTTCTCAGATCCATCAAAAGCACCCATGATGGGACTTTGACTTTCAGAGATGGCGTTACCGATGACCCCAATACTGCGATTTCTATAAATGGTCGACTAATACTCCCCGGAACTATAAGTTTAGACTCAATATATTCTCCTCAAATAGGAAAATTAAAATTAACAATTGAACCTCTCCCCTGTTTTACTGTTATTCGTGATTTATTGGTTGATACATGGGCACTCGAGAGAGCTAGGGAAACTAGTGAACCTTGGATGATTTCCGCCACAAGAGAAGGCAAAAATACCTCACAGGGCACGATTGGGATAATGAGTCAATCAGAAGCATCATACTTACATTCGATAAAAGATTTTCAGAGCTCAATTCTCTTACATGCCAGTTCAGACGCTACGCCATTCTCTGAATCATATGTTGGCCCATCAAATATAGTATCTGCATGGGCAAGACGGAACGATTCAAGGATTTCAAAAACTAAGAAGAATGAAATTGATAAATACATAGGATCAATCCAAGGAATTAACTCAGAAACAGATTTATCTTCGATTAGACGTCAGGAATCTAATAATCTATCAATTTCTGATGCTTTATTGGATGCTAGAACCATGGCGCTAAGTCAATCATCATTCTCTGGAAGGCATGGTAAGCATGTATGGTGGTATACATGGTCAATAAAGAGTAGTGGTAAAGTCAATGATACAGTATTGTTCAGGCAAGTTTTGGGGCCATTGGGTCTTCTTAGTAATCTATTCTCAGGGGTGACTGCAAGAATGTTACTTGGATTCACTCGAACTGGTGGAAATATGATCAATGATGGCCTCGGCATGGTTTTACCTCCAGCAGGAATAGGTAAAATGCCTAAACAATTCAATTCATCAATAAATAATCATCATGAAGTTATCGCAATTTTTAATGAACTGGATGGAAGATTTTAATGCCGTTGAAATATGCCTATCATCCTGGTAATGTTTCACATAGCAGTGCTCCTGAAGTTAATGATACTATGATGCCAATAGCAAAATCATTAGGAATTGAATTAACTATTTTAGAAGGTGCAACCAGTTGCGGTGCTGGAATTATGAGGCAAGCAAATAATAGGCTCCAATTAACGCTAAATGCCCGTACATTCGCAATGGCTGAATCTTTAGGTCTTGACATAATGACGCCTTGTGCTGCCACTGCAGGAAACTTGAATGAAGATTTGCAAACTCTAATTGGAAATAATATTTTATTGGCAGAAATTAACTCTATTTTGATGAAAACCTGCGGTTTAAAATTCAATGGCGCTGTCAAAGTTCACCATTTACTCCACGTACTAGTCGATGAAATCGGATTGGAAAAAATAGAATTAAAAGTTAAAAATCCCTTAAATTTCATGATAGCAGGTTACTATGGTCCTAATATGCAACAAACTGGCATGTGTGGCGATGATGATGTTTACGATCCATCATATCTGGAAAAATTAATTCAATCAATAGGGGGAATACCTGTTGAATGGGGTAGTCGAACTAAGAGTGTTGGAGTTCCGGGATTACTCTCTGAAGAACCTACGGTATTACTCCAATCTGCTAATGTTATTTTGGATGCAAAAGATGAAGGGGCACAATTAATAGTGAGCGCGTGTAATTTATCCCATACAATAATGGACATATATCAAGGAAAAGCATCTAGAATAGTAGAAAGACCAATCAATATCCCAATAATGCACTTGACGGAAATGATTGATTTTGCATTTGGACATCATAACACACGTTTGGCCCAATTACGAACAAGAATATCAGTCATTGGCAATTAAATCATTTAATAGTCGTTGAGTCCCCTTTGTTCCTTAGATTTGAAATTTATTATTTTCCTTTCGTTGGGCTTTGAATTCAATTTGGTTTGATCAAATTTAGAGACTTTTGGTTGCCGTGTGGCTTTTTCACGATCGATAAATTCTTCCGGAGTCATAACAACATCTGAATCTATTATTGAAAAATTATCTAATTTTGCCCTATCTATATTGTTTAAATTTGGAAGCGTACGCTTAACTCTTTGAACAGCCTTCTTCATATTCATTTCTCTCCTTAATGCAGCTATGCTAGCACCTTCATCTCTGGTCCCTTCAGCCACTAAAACTATGACTTCTCCTTCTCTATGTCTTCCAGTCCGCCCTCTTCTTTGAATGGTTCTAGTCTCACTAGAAACAGGTTCATAAAATATTACTAAATCAGCACTAGGGATGTCCAATCCTTCTTCTCCGACTGATGTTGAAAGTAAGATATTAGAATTTCCATTTTTAAACTCCTCTAATTTCTCAATTTGTTTTTTGGGATTCATGCCTTCTTCTCCAATTCTTTTTGATTGTCCAACAAATTTAATCGCTCTAGCGCCCTTTAAATCATTTAAAGCAACTTCAAGTACTTTTATGGTATCTCGATAGTTTGCAAAAATAATTATTCTGCTGTTAGGATTTCTTCGTAATCTTTCTCTCACTAATCTTCTTACTGCACCAATCTTCGAGTGAATTTCATCTCTTTGTTGAATATTACTAATTAAATTTTGAATTCTCAAATCTCTCATAAACATTCGAATAGATTTATTGTCCAAGTTCATTTTCATTCTATTTAAAAATTCACCAGAAGCTGCTGTCCCTTGACACATTAGGTGATTTATCAAATGATGCAGTCGCATCGCAATCGCAATTTGAGAAACCGAAATAAATGCTGTTTTATCTCCTCTTGTAATGGCGGCCTGCGCTCTTTCCATGGCCGTAGTTAATCCAATATGATTAATTTCCCCAGGCATGACATATCTTCCCTTCCGCCTTTCCTGATCAACAATCCCTTGTTGCCAAATTTTTAATGGGTTAGCCATATTATGTATCTCAACGGGAACTATAACTTTAATCTCTTGAATTTCCAAATTGGATAAATATCCTGTTAACATATAATCTTCGGAAGATCTAAGATGAATTCTATTAATTGAGAGCCTTTTGCAAATCTCTGCCACTTTAGAAATAGTATGCCCAGGGCTCGCAGTCATTGCAAGAATTAATCCATAATCAGAATTAGAATTATACATTTTACCTATCTCAGCCATGGCATGATTGCCCGTTGAATGATGTGCTTCATCTAAAATCATCAATGAACAATTAGATATATCTAAAATTCCATTTTTTATGTCATTTCTAGCAACTTGGGGAGTTGCAATTATGATACGGGATGATTGCCACATTTTTAATCGTGTTTTTTTAGGATTTTGACCCGTTATTGAGATAGGGGGGCGCCCTTTACTCTCAATCATTTTAATCATTCCTTGTAGATGTTGATTGACGAGAGCAACCGTTGGTGCAATCATTAGTATCCAACCATCGCTTTTAGTTAATTTTTCAGCTGTAGCCATCCATGCTACAGCAGTTTTACCTGCAGCGGTTGGTAGTACTAACATCATGGAATTAGTTAGAATTTCATTTAGTGCTTCCAATTGATATGCGCGTGCTTCAACTGTCTTTTCAGACAAGTTAACATGGGTTACCATGGGTAGCATGGGTAGTTCGTTAGTGGACATAGTTCAAAATGGTTGACACAATTTTGATACTTACGTTCCATGGGATGAGATTGTTACTATCCCGATTCGTTCAAATAGGGTATGTTAGTCGGAAGGCCGCTCACAACGTGAGATACCAGACACCTAGGGCTCTGTTTAACAACCCAAATGTTGTTTTTACAATCGTAAAACCAACATCGGTGCCACGGTATCTCCTTAGCGTATTGGGCCCTTTATTGCCGTTTACGGCAAAAAACGGAATTTAATAGGAGAAATGCAAAATGGCAGATAAGAGTAAACCGCGCAGAGGTAGTATGGGCTATAGCCCTAGGAAACGTGCGGTTCGTCAGTTTCCCCGCATCTCTTCATGGCCGGAACAAGAATCTTCTGAGATAAGAATTCAAGGATTCTCAGGATGGAAAGCTGGTATGACTCATATAATGATGCGTGATAATAATCCTAACTCAACATCAGCCGGTCAAGAAATTAGAAAGGCAGTTACAGTAGTAGAAGCTCCTCCAATGAAGGTACTTGCAGTAAGGGGTTACACAAACACTCCATATGGCATGCAAACTGCCGGTGAAGTATGGGCAGATTTATCAGAATCTTCTCTAGATGGACTTATGCCTAGGTTAGCAAATGATACAAAGGCCAAAAATGGTGAAGATGAAGGAATTAAGCCCGAAAAAAGAGGTGGTAGAATTCCAATAAGGAAGAAAGAAAATATTGAAGAATCATTTGAAGCTTTAAAATCTTACAATTTATGTGAAGTTAGGTTAATTGTAGCAACGCAACCTAAACTAGTAAGAAGCATACCTACAAAAATACCGGAGATTATGGAAGTAGGATTGGTAGGCGGGGACGAAGAATCTCGTCTAGAGTGGGCTAAAAATCGCCTCGGAGATTTTATCAGTATTGATGATGTATTCAAAGTTGGCCAAGAAATAGATGTAGTCGGAGTTACTAAAGGAAAAGGTTGGCAAGGATCAATAAAAAGATGGGGAATAAAATTACTAAGTCATAAAAACAGTAAACGTAGAAGGCAAGGTGGAAATATGGGAGACTTCGGTACCGCATATGTTAGAAAAACTATCAGACAAGCAGGACAAGTAGGATATCACAAGAGGACCGAATTAAATAAAAGAATATTAAGAATCTCTAATCCAGAAGAATCTGAAGTTACTCCAGCAGGTGGATTCTTGCATTATGGAGAAGTTAGAAATCCTTATGTCGTATTCCAAGGTAGCCTTCCGGGTCCAGCTAAAAGAATGTTAAGATTCAGAGATCCTATTCGTCCAAAAAATACTAAATCTGAAGTAGAGATAACATATCTTAGTACTTCGAGCAAACAGGGTGTGTGATTATATTGAAGATTAAGACCTACAATCTACTTAACTCAGTAGTCCAAGAAGAATTGGATGCAGGATTATTAGCAGAAACATATGAAGTAGATACAAAAGATGGAAAAAATATCTCTCTACCAGAAGTATTTGAATCTGAAGTCCGTTTAGACCTAGTAAAGTCTGCGGTCCATGCATCTAGGGCCAATAGGAGGCAACCCTATGGACACAGGGAACATGATGGAAAAAGAGCCCCTCAACCAGGTATGAAACATTCTGTAGAGTGGTGGGGCAAAGGTCGAGGAGTATCTAGAATCATGAGAAAGACAGGTCAAAGAACTGCTGCTCAAAATCCTCACACAAGAGGAGGAAGAAGGGCACACGGACCTATGGTGGCTAAAGATTGGTCTCAAAAACTTAATTCAAAACAAAAAACATTAGCAAGAAACTCTGCTATAAGTGCATCCACTGATGTTAGCATGGTCTCTTCCAGAGGTCATCAATTTAATGAAAATTTAAGATTCCCAATTATAATAGATGATTATGTTGAATCAAGAAATGGTTCAGAAGAAAAATATGATTTAGAATCTTTGCCTCTTCAGTATGCTACTCGTAAATTTATTGCAATGATGGAAGGTTTAGGTTTAGGAGCAGATTTGACACGTGCCAAAGATGGTCGTAAGATAAGGGCTGGAAAAGCAACAATGAGAAGTCGTAAATATAGAACTCCTAAGAGTATTTTACTTGTCGTTTCAAAGAAGGACGGATTACACAAGGCTGCAAAAAATGTACCGGGTGTAGATGTAGTATCTGCTAAAGATCTATGTGCAGAAGATCTTGCACCAGGTGGAGATTTAGGCAGACTAACTGTTTGGACTAGGTCAGCAATAGAGGCATTGGAGTGATTAAAATGGTTGACCCTTATAGTATAATTTTAATGCCTTGGATTACGGAAAAAACTCTTGAAGCTAGGAGAGTCGCTGATTTTGATGGCAAGTATAGGGAAAATAATAATCGAATTGAATTCATAGTTAGAAGGGAGGCTACAAAGCCTCAGATAAGGGCTGCTATTGAAAAATTACTAGATGTCAAAGTCGATAAAGTCAATACTAAAATTACTAGATCAGGTAAACATGCTAGTATAAGGTTAGCAGAAGGTTATGATGCTGAAGAAGCCGCGCTAAAGTTGGGCGCGTTTTAATTAATGAGGTGATAAAATGGGTAAAAGAACACGTTCACAACGCAGAGGTTCAAGTCCGAAGAATAGAGTTAATTCACATCGCTTCCCTGCTTTCAATAAATTACCTCGTAAAACAGATGAGGTGGCTACAATCATAGATTTGATTCACAGTCCAGCCCACACAGCACCATTGGCCAAATTAAAGTTTGAAGATGGAACAATAGGACATTTCGCTGCTCCTGAAGGAACATCCGTTGGTCAGAACATTGCATTTGGTGAAAATGTAACATTAAGGCCAGGAAATGTAACTACATTAGATAGGATACCTGAAGGTACTCCTGTCTGTAATGTCGAATTAAGGCCAGGAGATGGAGGAAAGTTTGCAAAATCTGGAGGCAATTCAGCTATATTAGAAACACGTATGGAAGAAACCGTAAGAGTAAGATTGCCTAGTGGCAAACTCAAGGAACTACACTCTAAATGCCGCGCTACGATTGGAATTTTAGGTGGTCACGGTAGAACTGACAAGCCTTTAATGAAAGCAGGTGCAGCACATCACAGGGCAAAAGCACGAGGAAAATTATATCCAACTGTTAGCGGAGTTGCTATGAATCCAGTAGATCACCCTCATGGTGGAGGAAACCATCAAGCAGTTCACGGTCCAAACTCTGTTAGTAGAAATTCACCACCTGGAATGAAAGTTGGTAACATAGCACCTAGCAGAACAGGTAGAGGAAGAAGAAAGGAGTAGATTAGTTATGGCAAGAAAATCCAAGAAAATGTTCCGGTCCCCTAAACTAGCAAGACGTCAAGCTAGAAAGCGAAGATCTAAGATTAGTGAACGTAGGAAAAAAGAGTTCCTATGGAGAGGTTACACTCTTGCAGAATTATTGGAAATGCCACTATATCCTCCTGAAGATGATCAAGAGTCTCCTTGTATAGCTACTTTAATGCCATCAAGGGCAAAAAGATCTCTCGCAAGAGGATTAAACCCTGAATGCGAAAAGCTTTTAATGAAAATTAGGGAAAATGATGGCGATAAAGTAGTAAAAACTCATTGTAGAGGCATGTATGTTCTACCTGAAATGGTCGGTACAAATATGGGAATACATGATGGTAGATCTTTCATAAATGTAGAAATAATTCCTGAAATGATCGGTCACGCTCTGGGTGAATTCGCAAGAACTAGGGCATCAGTTACGCATACAGGACCGGGTGTTGGTGCTACCCGATCATCACAGCATGTATCTCTAAAGTGAGGAAATAAAATGAGTCGAGAAGTAGGTAAATCACAATCTGGATACACTCAATTGTTGGAGGGGTCTTACCTTTCAACTGCTAGGGCAGTAAATGTTAACGTTCACCACAAGCACTGTTACCATGTAGCCAAAGCACTTAGGGGGATGAATGCTTCAAATGCCTTAATTTATTTGGATGATGTAATCAATAAGAAAAAAGCAATTCCTTACACTCGCAGATCTAGGAAAGGCAGGGGTGGAAATACTATGGCGGGCCATAGGAAAGGAAAAATTGGTCCAGGGGCGTACCCGAATAAAGCTTCTAAAGAATTCGTGAAATTAATTTCTAGTGCAATGGATAATGCGAGTCAGAGATATGATACAATTGAGCCTGATGATATGATAATAACTCACATAGCAGCCCACAGAGGTCAAATAGCAACAAATTGGAGGCCTAGGGCACAAGGACGCGCTACTCCAAGTAATCACTATCAAGTAAATCTGGAAGTATTCCTGGAATACTTTGGCGAAGATGAAGAAGAGGATGACTTCTGAGGTGAAATTATGAGGCAAAATACTATTCGTACAATTCTCAACCGCAATGTTGAGCGTCAATTAGTTCGAGAATACTTACTAAAAGAGACAGAGAGAGCAGGATTTGGGGGATTAACCTTCAACAGAACTCCCGAAGGAACAAAAGTTACACTAAAGGCGGAACAAGTTGGAAGAGTTATCGGCCGAAGAGGAAAAGTAATTCATGAATTACAACGTCGACTACAGGAAGATTTCAATATTCACGAACCCCAATTAGAAGTTGATGAAATTGAAGAATCTCGATTAAATGCTCAAGTTATGGCTAGTAGACTAGCCAGTTCTTTAGAAAGGGGATGGTTTTTCAGAAGAGCAGGGCATAGCACAGCTCAAAATATAATGGATGCAGGCGCAAGAGGCTGCTTAGTAATATTAAGCGGTAAAATAACAGGGGCAAGGCACAGAGTAGAAAAATTCCAACAAGGTCACATCAAATTTTGCGGTGAAACCGCTCTTGAATTTATGGATACAGGTTTCTCAACCGCAGTTAAGAAACTTGGTACTATTGGTTGTACTGTCAGAATAATGAGAAAAGGAGTCAAATTACCTCATGAAGTAACTGTTCTTGAACGTCATGAAGCAGGACTACCTGCCCTAGAAGAAATCGCTATGATTAAACCTGAAATATCAACTGATGATCAATTTGATTCTAACGTCGTATCAAATATTCTACCCAAGGAGGAAGAATGATGAGTCACGTCAAATCTAGAGACATAGATTCTATGAATCTAGAACAACGAGAACGTCGTTTGTTAGAATTAAAAGAAGAATTATTGCAATTACGTGCTCAACAAGCCCTCGGAGGGTCTTCAGCAGATGCTGGTGCTTACAAACAAACTCGTAGATCAATAGCCAGATTAATTACTAAAATTAATCAGGGGACTAAGGAGTAGAAATAAATGGCAGGTATATGTAATCTTTGCGGACTACCTGATGAATTATGTATATGTCAAGAAATAGCAAAAGAACAACAAAAAGCAGTAATATCAGTAGTAAGAAGGAGGTATGGAAAAATGGTAACTATGATTGAAGGTATCGATGATACCGCTATTGATATCGGTCAACTTGCTAAAATACTGAAGAGTGCATGCGCCAGCGGCGGGACTGTTAAAGATAGGACCATTGAATTACAAGGAGATCATAAGAAAAGAGCTTCTAAAGTACTCGAACAAAACGGCTATCAAGTGGAGGTGAGGTAATTGACTAATATCATAAATTTACCTTGGATTTCTAGGAATTTACATGTCACAGATTCTAGTGATTTCACTTTGATTGGAGTATCCGGTACAGTTCTAAATGAAACAAAAAGAACTATTTCTATACATTCTGATAATAAAGAATTAAAATTAGCTAAAAATGTAATTAAGTTTACAATAGATGATAATCAAGAAATAAATGGTTTATTTGTTTCTCAAAGGCCAGAAGATAGAATTAATCGAAAATATAGGAGAAATTAAGATGAGAGATATAGGAGTAGATGTAAACTCCCCTCAAGGGGAATGGGATGGAAATATGAATTGTCCATTCTATGGAAATTTAAGAGTAAGGGGACAAATAATAGAAGGAATCGTTTCTACATCATCAATGCAAAATGCAATTGTCGTGGAACGTAGAATGCAACGTTATATGAAAAAGTATGAGAGATATGAAAAACGTACAAGACGCTATTCTGCTCACCTCCCTTCTTGTATAGGGGAATTAAACCCTGGAGATAAGGTTAGAATAATGGAATGTAGGCCTTTATCTAAAACAATTAAATTCTGTGTCATAGATATGGAGGCATCAAAATGAAGGGAATAGCCGGCAAAGTAACTGCAGGTTTACCTACAGCTGCAAAGATAGATTGTGTTGATAACACTGGTGCCAAGATTGTACAGCTAATCAACGTTCCAAAAAAGGGTGGAGTAGCTAGCCGATATCCTGCTGCTGGAGTAGGTGATATGATCAAAGTTACAGTCAAAAGAGGAACTCCAGAAACTCGCCGTCAAATTTTTAATGCAATAATAATAAGGCAAACAAGGCCTTTTAGAAGAGTAGATGGAACATGGGCAAGATTTGAAGATAATGCTTGCGTACTAGTTAATGAGAAGGGTGATTTACAAGGTTCTGACATAAAAGGCCCTGTTAGCCGAGAAGCTGCTGAAAGGTGGCCAAGAATAGCCGCAACGGCTAAACAAATTGTATGAGGTGGGATGATATGGCAAGTAAGAAAGCAGGAAAGCAACGTCAGGAGCAACTTAAATCTCCATTACATACAAAGCGTAAGAGGATAAGGGCAAGATTGGTAAGTGAAGATCCAGAATTACTCTATGTTCGCACAGTAACTGTTAGAGTAGGAGATGAAGTAGAAATTCTTAGAGGTGACTTTAGTCATCCAAATAGCATTAAATCAGAATCTAGAGGCAAAAGGTTAGGTCAAGCTAGAGGAAGGGCAGGCATCAAATCTAAAGTTGTCGAAATAGATGCTAAAAATGATCGTGTATATGTTGAAGGAATGACACAAAACACTGCTGATGGTAAAGAAGAAGCAGTCCCGATAAGGCCATCTAATTTAATCGTAACAAAATTATATGAAGGAGATCCTTTAAGAATTAAGAGAATTACTGAACGGTCATTAACGGAGGGCGAATAAAATGAGTAGCAGCCACATAAAGAGATTAATGATGCCTCGCAGTTGGCCTTTACCTAGGAAAACTAGTATATGGGTTCAAAAACCTAATCCTAGCGGCCATAGCATAGAAAATTGTATGCCTCTTACCTTGATTCTAAGAGACGTATTAGCAATTGCGCATACTAAACGCGAAGCAAAGAAGATCCTTCATTCTAGAAAGATATTAGTTGATGGAAGGATAGAAACCGATTCTGCAAGAGGCGTTGGGTTAATGGATGTTTTAACGATTGATGGTGTCAATTACCGTTGCGTATTAGATACCAATGGAAAATTGCGTTATAGAATCATTTCCGAAAAATCTGCTGGGTCTAAGATATGCATGGTTACTGGAAAAACTACAATAAAGGGAGGAGTGACTCAACTTCACCTACATGATGGAAGGAACATTCTACTAGATTCAACATCACAATACAATACAGGAGACTCAATCGTAATTTCTCTGCCAGATCAAAAAATTCTAACTCATCTACCCATGGAGAAAGATTCTCTTGCATATTTAATTGGTGGAAATCACATAGGAGAAACCTCTAAAATAACTGATTTTTCCATTAAAAGATCTTCAAAACCTAATGAGACTAGCTTCGCAGATTTTCTTACAGTCTCTGAATATGTGTTCATTATTGGTAATGAATCAGATTTACCTCTGGAGGATGAATAATGTCTGAAGTAAAGAATCCTATGCTTACGCCTAGGGCAAGTAAAGTTACAGTTAACATTGGCGTAGGCGAAGCTGGTCAAAGATTACAGTTAGCAGAAAAGGTACTAGAGATATTAACTGGACAAAAACCAGTCAGAACTCTCTCAACGCAAACTAATAGAGATTTAGGAACTCGTGAGGGTGCGCCCATAGGTTGTAAAGTAACAATACGAGGTGAAGATAAGATAAATTCTTTCCTGAAGGATGCATTTTGGGTCAGAGAAAATACTCTACCTGCATACAATTTTGATAATCAAGGAAACCTTTCCTTTGGGATTTCGGATTACACTGATTTCCCTGATCAAAAATATGATCCCGAAATCGGAATTTTTGGAATGGATGTGAATATTTTATTGGAACGACCAGGCCACAGAATTAAGCATCGCCGTCAACGAAGTTCGAAAGTATCCAATGGTCACCGTGTTTTTAGAGAAGAATCAAAAGCATGGTTTACTGAAAAGTTTGGATTATCAATAGTGGAGGAGTGATTTTATGGCAAGAGATCACGGAGAAGAAATAGGCAGGACAAATGGCTGCCGCAGATGCGGACGCCGCCGTGGACTTATTCGCCGTCATGGATTACATCTATGTCGTCAATGTTTTCGCGATGTAGCAACAAATATAGGATTTAAGAAATATTCATGAGGTGATGTAAGAATGCAATTTGACCCCCTAAGTGACGCTTTTACGCGTATATACAATGCAGAGCAAGCAGGCCATTATGAGGTATCTGTTAATCCCGCCAGTAAACTATTAGATAGTATGCTATCTATAATGCAAAAATCAGGATATATTGGAGAATACGAACTAATAGAAAATGGAAGAGGCGGTGGTTTCCGAATAGAATTAATTGGAGCAATCAATCAATGTGGAGTTATCAAACCTAGATACTCTGTTCAAAGATTAGATTATGACAAGTGGGAATCAAGATACCTGCCTGCCAGAGATTTTGGATTACTTATTATGACTACAAATCAAGGAATCATGAATCATTACGATGCAAAGAAGGAGAGAGTCGGCGGGCGTTTACTCGCTTACATCTATTAGGAGGAATAATAATGGTAAAAATTGATCATATCTCACACAAAATATCATTGATAGATGGAGTAAGTGCTACTATGGATAATTCCATTTTGTCTATTTCCAAAGGAAATAACACCCTTTCCAGAGAATTCATACACACTAAAATCGAAATAAGAATTTCGGATGATGATGTAACCGTATTCTGTAATTTACCTAGAAGGTCTGAAAAAGCATTATCTGGTACTTGGGCCGCCCACATTAAAAACATGGTCAACGGAGTAGATACTGGTTTCGAATATCATTTAAAAGCTGTATACAGCCATTTTCCAATGACCTTAAAAGTCTCAGGGAATAAAATGACTGTAAATAATTTATTTGGTGAAAAGGTGCCTAGGGTTGCTAAACTGCCTTGGTCACCTTCAGACGTCGAAGTTAAAATTTCAAATAAAACAGATGTAGTAGTTAAGGGGATTGACAAAGAAAAAGTCGGCCAGACCGCTGCTAACATCGAAAGATCATGCAGAATCAAGAACAGAGATAGAAGGGTATTCCAAGACGGAATTTATATTACTTCTAAGGGTGCATAAGGGGGATTTAAGAATGGAATATGATAACATGACTGTCGCACAGTTGAAAGACTTACTGCGTGAAAAAGATCTACCTGTATCGGGAAAAAAATCCGATCTAATTAATCGATTATCTGAAGTTAATTCTGATACTGATTCTAATGAAAATCCAATATCTGATGAAATTGTCAATGAAGATGTAAATGAAACTTCTGCGGGTGCGTTTACTCCTGACTCCAATAGTGACGAAGAAAATGATGATAAGTCTGAAGAATTTTTTGAAGAAGATGATAATTTTTATGAAGACTTTGACGGAGTCCATACGGCTAGACAAAAACCGGTATTGGATGAAGAAACTAAAGCTAATTTAAAAATTAGATCCATACAAAAGAAAAAACAACCTGCTTTCCGTCGCCAAGAATGGTTTAGATACAAAAGATTATCACATTCTGGCTGGAGAAAACCAAAAGGATACCAATCGAAACAACGTCTTAATATGAAGTATAGATCTCCCATGGCTAGAATTGGTTTTGGTAAGATAGCTGCTGTTCGTGGACTTCATTCATCAGGATTTGAAGAAGTTTTGGTACATCAAATTGGAGATATGGATTCTTTAAATCCTGAATTACAAGCTATCAGAATAGGTTCTACGGTAGGAAATAGAAAACGTATGGCCATTCACGCACGTGCAGACGACCTTGGCGTTAGGATCTTAAATCGTCGCAACATTAGTCCTCGAGGTGATCTTCAATGATGATTACCAATCAAAAGAGAATGGCTGCTGATATACTATCTAAAAAAGAAGGTAGAATTGTAGGTATTCATCGCGTTTGGATTCATCCAGATTATCTTGATGAAGTTACTAGTGCAGTTCAAAAAGATGACGTTAGGCAATTAATCGAGGATGGAATAATAAAAGCAAAACCAATAGTTGGAATTAGTCGATCTAGAGCACGTAAAGTTGCTGGTCAAAAGGCAAAGGGTAGGCGTAAAGGCCAAGGATCTAGAAAAGGTACAGCAAATGCTAGGGCCCCAAAGAAAGAGCGTTGGATGAGGATTATCCGATCTCAAAGAAGAGTACTCAAAGAATTTAGAGAAGATGATACTATTACGGCTTCAAAATATAGATATTATTATCGCAAAGCTAAAGGTGGATCTTATCGGTCAATTGCTGATATGAAAAGGAACATGGAACTAGATGGAATTTCATTTGGAGGTGAACAATAATGGCACATGGTAAGAATCAAAGATTAAGATTCAAGAGACGTCGAAATGGTCAGACTGATTATAGGAGGAGGATGAAACTATTACGTGGTAATGTCCTCAGAGCAGTCGTTCGCGTCTCTAATACTCAGGTTACTTGTCAACTAGTAGAATTCGGAACTGGAGGGGACAGAATAATTTCTTCTGTGACTGGCCAGAATTTAGTTGATAATTATAAATGGCCATCAGAGGCATCTAAAAAATCTATTCCTGCAACTTACCTGGTCGGACTGGCATTAGCAAAAAACGCATTATCTGCCGGACATACAGAAGCAATTTTGGACATCGGTTTAGCAGCTTCTTCACCTGGTAGCAGAGTATTTGCAGCACTAAAGGGGATGATAGATGGTGGCCTTGAAATTCCACATGGCGATTCAATTCTCCCACATGAAGATAGGATAAACGGAGTACACATTGACGATTCAGTAGCAAAATCTGTAAAGGCCACTAAGAAGGCTATAGAGGGGGCAAATAAATGAGCGAAGAAACCGAAGAGATTATTGAAAAGGTAGTAGCATTGGCTCCTGGACTAACTATGGCATTATATCCTCAAGAATCCGAAGAGCCTGTACAAAGGCGTCGTGGGCCCGATCCACTAGCAGGATTGAGGACATGGGTCCCTAGGACGAGGTTAGGTAAAATGGTCAGAGAAGGGCAAATTCTAACCTACGAAGAGGCTGTTGAAACTGGCTTCCCTATCCGTGAAGTAGAAATCGTTGATGCATTACTTCCGGATTTAACCGATGATGTTCTAGGTGTAAATATGATTCAAAGAATGACAGATTCGGGTCGCCGTGTAAGATTTAACGTACTTTGTGTTGTGGGCAATAGCGATGGATATGTTGGATTAGCGGTTTGCAAAGGCAAAGAAGTTTCTAGTACAATAAAGAAAGCAATTGATGCCGCTAAATTAAATCTCATACCAGTTATGAGGGGAAACGGATCATGGGAATCATCCGAAGGTCCGGGTAATAGTGTTCCATTCAAAGTAACAGGTAGATCAGGGTCTACTAGGATTACTCTTCTACCTGCACCATCAGGTAAAGGATTAGTAATTGGCGATTATGGTAGAAGGGTATTGTCTCTCGCTGGAGTTACCGATGTTTGGTCTCGCTCAAGGGGGCAAACTCGTTCTACAATTAATTTTGCCAAAGCTACTTACAATGCTTTAATTGAACTAAATAAAACTAGGATTACAGATTCTGACAGAAACCGTTTACATATGAAATCTGGGAGGGAACTTTAATGGCTTTTTTAGTTATTAGGGCTAGAAGTGACCGAGGAGTTACTGTAAAGATTAGAGATACAATGGGGATGTTAAATCTTACAAAAGTTAATCATGCAACAATTGTTCCTAATGCTCCAACATATGAGGGCATGTTAAATAAATCTAAAGATTATATTACTTGGGGAGAAATTGATTCTGATATGATTAGTAATCTTTTGAAAGAAAGAGGCAGAATGGTTGGCGATAAACCTGTCAACGACTCCGTGATTAATGATAACAGTAAATTTTCATCTATTGATGAATTTGCAAATGCAATTGTATCTGGAGATGCTACGCTAAAAGATGTTAATGGGCTAAAGCCAGTTCTAAGGTTACATCCTCCTCGAGGTTCAAAAGGTTGGGGCGGAATAAAAAGAAGTTATACGGTCGGCGGGGCATTAGGGTTCCGCGGGGAAGCTATCAGAGATTTAGTATCTAGAATGATGTAAGAAGTGATAATATGGTTTCAAGAACAAATAAATTTCGTGGAAGTAGATACCACGGTAGAGGAAAAAAAGCAGGCCGTGGAGCAGGTAAAAGAGGTGGAAGAGGTAATGCTGGAATCAACAAACACCGTTTATTGACAAGGCTAAAATATATGCCTGGTCACTGGGGGATGTATGGATTTAATCGTCATCCAAGTTTGATAAAAGTTAATGTTTCTATTAATCTTCAAGAAGTCCAGGATCGCGCTGAAGGAGATTCAATTGACCTCTCTTCTATGGGATATGACAAATTATTAGGGAAAGGAAGAATGGAACGCCCAATTAATATTACAGTATCTAAGGCAAGTGCTACGGCTATTTCCAAAGTTGAAGCCGCTGGCGGTTCAGTAATTATTAATGAAGAGTAAAAATAAAGGAGTGTAATGTATTATGGTAAATCGAAGGCCCAATGTTATCGGTCTTGTTATTATGGCAACCATTTATTGGGGTGCATTATACTACTGGCTAAGATTTGATTTATCTTCTAATGTTAGTGAAGTTCAAACTGAAGCATTATTATTATTCAGCCTTTCTATACCTTATGTTGCATTCGTTATGTGGGGAGCTATGAAGGATTTACCAGAAGTAATATCTAATATACCTTACATAGGAAAATATTTTAAAGCTTTTATATGGTTAATTATTTTAGGGGTATTCACGTATTGGGCGTGGGAAGACAGTAGCCTAGTTGGTTACTTGTTTGTTGCTGTAGCATTACTTGGATTAGCAGTAGGCCTAGCACTCGCTTGTCTTTTGTACACTGGTGAAGAGGCGAGCAGATTATATGGTCTAAAGCGATTAGTCGATGTATACCCAAGTATAACTAAACCAGAAGGGCATGTTAGATTTAATCAAAAATTATGGACCACAACTCTAGTTCTAATAATATATTTTGGAATGACAAATGTTATGATTTATGGACTTTCAGATACTACATTAGATATTTTTTCTTCATTTAGATCAATTATGGCTGGAGCATCTGGTTCTATAATGCATTTAGGAATTGGGCCCATAGTTACTGGTTCAATTATAATGCAATTGTTCTCTGGAGCTAAAATAATTCAATTAGATTTACAGGATTCTGCTGATAAGCAATTGTATCAAGGAGTTCAAAAAATATTAGTATTGATAATGATACCTATTGAATCAATTCCGCAAGTATATGGATTCTTAGATCCCTCAGAGACTGTAATATTGGATTATGGCGTCGGATGGGCAAATACATTAATTGTGTCTCAATTATTCATTGGTTCGCTTCTTGTATTCCTTCTCGACGAATTAGTAAGTAAGTGGGGCATAGGAAGCGGAATATCATTATTCATTGCTGCAGGTGTGGCCCAATCTACATTTGTAGGCACACTCTCGCCTTTGCCGACAATTGAGGGCCAATCTCTATCAATAGATAACCCTCCTTCGGGTACTCTTCCTATGATTTTCTACGTTCTAAGGACTGCATCCAACCAACAACTAGTGGCAGATAATGGGTTTGAATTAATGTTACTCAATCATGCCAATCCTATTGCTGCTTTAATTTCATCAATAATCGTATTCATAGTAGTAGGATATGCGGAATCAAGTAAATTAGAATTGCCATTAACACATGGTAAAGTAAGGGGACATAGGGGCCAATATCCAATAAGACTAGTTTACGCAAGCAATATTCCAGTGATACTTATGGCAGCATTATTGGCCAATGTAAATATGTTCACACTACTATTTTGGAGCCATCCCGTTTTACGAACAACTCCTATAATTGGTAAAGATGGTTGGGGCAGTAAGGCCGAATGGTTCGGTGCTTACAAACCAGGGGCGACTACTCCGCATGATGGATTCGCATGGTATGCCTCCATGGTAAATGGAGTGGGCGACTGGCTCATGCCGCTACTCAATCAAACCGGAGATGTATACGGGCACAGTTTAACTGAAATTATGCTTCACGTCTTTATTTATGTATTCTTTATGACGGCCGGTTCTACTGTATTCGCGAAATTTTGGATCGAGACTACAAATATGGGGGCAAAGGATGTTGCAAAGCAAATAGAAAGAACTGGAATGCAAATCCCTGGTTTCAGAAAGAATCCTGTAGTACTCGAGAGAATCTTAGAGAGATACATTCCGCCTGTTACTTTGTTCTCTGGTGCTTTCGTAGGCCTTCTGGCTTCTGGAGCCGATCTACTAGGGACAGTAGGTAACGCGACGGGTACAGGGCTTCTATTGGCAGTTGGAATAATACTAAGGACATATGAGCAAATTCAAAAGGAGCAAGCTATGGAAATGCATCCTGTATTAAGAGAATTCTTTGGTGCTGACTAATCATACTCTATATCCTATCTTGTACTGATCTTCATATTTAATGCATTTATGTGCCTAATATACATACGTATTTACATCCATTTTCGCGTGATTGCTAGCAAACTCTCAATCAATTTAACTAGTCATATTCATAAACTAAAGTCAGCCCGTCGGGCCGTTGCGTCACACTGGCGTTGAAGATTGAGTGCCTCGGTACTATGATTTCTTCATTCAAGTGAGATGCAGCCGAGGAAGTGCGGCCACGAACTTAGTTCGTGGTTGAGGAGGTTAACCACAATTATGACTTGACTCCTGAAATAGGGAGTGCAAGACAAAGCAGATTATTTTTTCATTCAATTCAAAATGAAGGTGATTCTGCGCCAATAACCAATAAGTGACAACTTTAGTGACCATTAATAAACACAAACTTCCGAAAGGATCAGTGATTTTGCTTCACGCGAAATCCGGTTGATCCTGCCGGAGGCTACCGCTATTGGAGTTCGATTAAGCCATGCGAGTCCAGAGCTTTCGGAGCTCGGCGTACCGCTCAGTAACACGTGGGTAACCTAACCTATGCAGGGGAATAACCTCGGGAAACTGAGAATAATGCCCCATAGTCCACTACGCCTGGAACGGTGAGTGGATGAAAGCTCAGGCGGCATAGGATGGGCCTGCGGCGTATCAGGTTGTAGGGGGTGTAAAGTACCCTCTAGCCCTCTACGCGTACGGGTGTTGGGAGACATAGCCCGGAGATGGATTCTGAGACACGAATCCAGACCCTACGGGGTGCAGCAGGCGCGAAAACT